>Ga0070671_100000774_pt1 | contig 22939 bp, 18 predicted proteins | sample KBSS73metaG_FD_65341 | JGI IMG/M metagenome (GOLD analysis project Ga0070671, IMG submission 65341) | Switchgrass rhizosphere microbial communities from Kellogg Biological Station, Michigan, USA - KBS S7-3 metaG | ecosystem: Host-associated > Plants > Roots > Rhizosphere > Soil ...
ACATCTCCGACCCGCGCGGCAAGGCGAAAAGTGTTGTCTTCACCGAGCAGGGACTGGCGGAATCGGAACGCCTCTTGAGCAACTTGTTTGGCACGAGGCACAAGTAGCATTGAATGCCGGCTTCTATGAGGACTGCTTTGTCAAGGGTGACCTTTCACGGTGGTACGTGTTCGTGACACCCGAGGGAAGTGCCAGGGCCGTGCGGCGTCCATCCTGATCCGAGGTCGGGGAGCGTTGAGAGTCCGAGCCGGAGCTTGGACAAGCTTCTATCCGTGCGGGACGCTGAGGTCCGACACCACATGCAGCATGCGCGCCAGGTGCGCTGGCGCTTCCCAGTTAGCGACGCGCCCCTTCTTTGAGGACGGTCACCGTGCGGTGACCCGCCGACACTACGGGCGCGTCTACCTTTGATCATGACGTTGGCGTTCAGTCGGTTTGACCGAACTCTCGCTCAAGCTCGAACTGTGGAAGGCTTCAAGCTGGCACCAGCTGGGATCTCGCCGTTTTGCAAGTAGCGCCACAACGCGATAGCGAGCCGACGTGCCAGAGCCACGATGCCAATGCGGCGCATGCGCTTGCCTGCGCCGGCGAAGCGCCGGTTGAACCATTGCGTCAGCGCGCTGGTCGGCTGCAGGCGCAGCCATCCCCGCGACAGCTCCACCAGCAAGCTTCGCACTCTCCTGTTGGCGGCCTTGCTGATGCCCTGCTCGATCTGGCTGTCACCGCTGCAATAGGGCGTCGGCACCAAGCCCAGGCTGCCCGCGAGTTCGCGCCGGTTGGCGAAGTGCCGCCAGCCAAACACTTCCTTGACCAGGATCCACGCGCCCTTGGACCCGATCGCGCGCAGCCGAGCCAGTTGGGCGACCAAGGGCTCCTTGCCCCTGGCCAGTTCGTTGCCACGCGCAGCTTCGAGCGCCTTCACTTGCTCCTTGACCAGCTTCAGACGTGCGGCCTCGCGCTCGATCTCCGCACGCAATAGCGGCGGCACCTGCTCGCGATGGCCGTCCCACCAGGCTGCCCAGTCGCGTCCGCCGATGACGATCCTCGGGCGCAGGTTGTGCAGCACCAACAGCGAACCGATGCGGTTTGTGTGCGCAACGCGCTCGTGTATCAGGCGCTGCAGTTCACGGTGCATACGGCGCCCATCTTCGTCCGCGGGTGTCGGCTCGTGCAGTACCGACCAGACACGCTCGCCAGCGTGGTGGCGCAGCAGCATCGCCAGCAGCTTGTCGCCGTCGAGGCGATCGCTCTTTGCACGCCGCGCGCGCCGGTTGACCTCGATGCTGGCAGAGTCGACCACGATGTTGTCGATGCCCTGCTCGAGCAGCCATCGGTGCAGCCACCAGCCGTCTCGCCCGGCTTCGTAGCAGCTATGTACCTTGGCCTCGTCGGGCAGCCCGAAGCGGGCTTTGGCCTCGCGCAGACAGTCAGCCACAGCCGGCGTATCGCCGGCAGCGACGTAGCGGCTGGCGTTGCGCTTGGCGTCGCTCGTAGTGATCTTCCACTGCTTGTCGCCGAGCTCGAAGATGCTGTACAGCTCTCCCTGCGCGGTCGTATCCTTGCCTCGAAGGATTGCCTGGGTCGTCGCCATTTCCGTACTCCTTTCCGACAGAAGTTCGAAATCCCCGTTGTAGTTCAACGGGTCCGGCTTGGGCAGTCCTTCATAGCATCTTTCGGGCGACCAGATTCTCTTCTTGAACTGCCGCTCCGGGTCGACTGCTGGTCCTCCCGCCTGCGATCGACTTGCCTGGAACCTGCCCTTCGCAGTGGGTCGCCCAAGAGTGGACGTTCGCGTACATCCGGACCCGGCCGTGCGGCTTTCCCGATGCCGCGACATCGATCATCTTCTTGATGCTGGCAGATCGATGGCGTCGGCACCGCAAGCGTAGGATTGACACACCTCCTCTCGTTGAGAGTCAATCCAGTTGATCACGCGACGCGCTGCTCTACGCGCAGGTGGTGTCTGCCTTCTAGTGGCTAGTCGCCCGGGCCGCGGACAGGGTGTCGCCACGCTCCGTCGCATTGGTTGGCTCTCGATCGGATCGAAAGACAGCCCCACCGACCTTCATGTCGAGTTCAAGCAGGGGATGCGCGATCTCGGTTGGCAAGAGGGGAAGAATGTCGAGTACCAATTTCTCTACGCGGACGGCAGCGTGGATCGCCTCGATGCGATGGCTGGCGAGCTGGTCCGGCGGGCGGTGGACATCATCGTCGTCAACAATGCCCTCACCACGCGGGCGGCACAGAAAGCCACCAAGACCATACCGATCGTCATGACTGGCGTAAGCAGCCCCGTGAGCAACGGCTTCGTCACAAGTCTGGCCAAGCCAGGCGGCAACATCACCGGCATCGCCATCGTCCCGGAAGAGGTGCAGGGCAAATTGATCGGGATACTGCACGAGATCGTGCCGAAGGCTCGGCGCATCGCCATCGTGATCAACGACAGCAACCTGAATCACGCTGCGTTGTGGAGCGCGGCCCAAAACGCCTGTTCCGCGCTGGACCTCGATGCGCTGCGATTTGCGGTCAGCGCGCCGGCGCAGTTCGGCGCCGCGGTCGATCAGATCGTCGCCTCGCGAGCGCAGGCGGTTATGGTTGCGGCCGACCCCCTATTCCTCAACGAGCGCGTCAAGCTGCAGGCGCTGATGCAAACCACCCGGCTGCCGGTTGGGTATTCGCTGCGCCAGCACGTACTGGAGGGCGGGTTGCTCAGCTACTCGTCCGACCTGACCGCGCTGTTTCGCTACTCGGCCAAGTATGCGCATCGCATCCTGCTCGGCGCCAGACCGGCCGACCTGCCGGTCGAGCAGCCGACTAAGTTCGAGTTAGTCATCAACCTGAAGACGGCAAAGTCGTTGGGGCTGACGACTGCACAGTCCTTGCTGCTGCGGGCAGATGAGGTGATCCAGTAAGCTGGTCTTTCCAAGCGTCGATGTCTCGGCAGCCGGAGCGCACGCTTCCAAAGCACCCGCATTCACGGTCCTGGAAATGTCTGCTTGGCAGACAGGCGAGCCTTCGGCAGCCGCTGAACTCCGACTCCTATCGCCTTGCCCGCAACTGTCCCGGCCGGTCTCTCTGACGCTTGCGTGCAGCCGGGTCATTGAGCGACGGCTTTCGGGCAACGCATCTTGCAACGTGTAAGGCCGCTTGGGGTCGATCGCGCCCGTTCGACTGCGGTTTCATGGGCCTCGATTGCGGACGTTCGAAGGCCAACGCCAGTGCCAGCGGATGGGACGAAACGTCAACCGCATTTGTACGGGTAACTTTGTGGGTAACTCATCCGTCGCAAAAAGCCCGAAGCCGAGGATCTATGCGGCTTACGGTCAGATGTTCGAGTGACCCAGCCCACCAGTTTGCAATCGACAGGCTCACGCGCATCGAGCCGATCGGGCCCTCGCTGCCGATCTGTCCGCCTGGGCACGTTTGCCGGACGACGATGACAATCTGGAAGCGCACCCCTGGAGCGCGGGGGTGGATGGTCGAACGGCCCCACGCTCGACAAGGTCCCGGGTATCGTGTTGGCACAGGAGTAAGCGAGCCATGGGAAGAATTGCAGACGCTCGTGCCGCGGTCCTCGACTGGAGCAGGACGGTCCTGTCGAGGCACGGCCGCACGATCGAGGGACCCGGGGGCGCCGGCACGCAGAACGCCGAGTTCGTCGACACGGTCGTCGGCGATACCGGGCTCGTGATGACGCCCGCCCAGGCGCCTGCGTTCTTCGCAAGAAGCTCGTCGTGGCGCTGCACCGCTTGCGGCAAGGTGCACGTCTTCTCGAGCCTCGTCTCCGTCGCCGTCGCCTCGCCGTGCACCTGCGCGAGCATCGAGTTCGAGCCGCAGCGCGAGCTCGCGTTCGCCTGGGACGCCTCGCCACGCTTCGTTCACCTGGTGAACTGAGAGGCCTGGCTCGGTGACCTGACCGGCCGGCCTCGGCGGCCGCCAGGCCCCCCAGCGGCAGGTCAGACTCTCCCCTGGAGAGCCCGCGCATCGCGCCGGGCCTCGGGCTTGCTCCAGACCGCCACGGTCATCCCACGCGGCACCCTTTCGGCGACGCGCCCGGGCCTCGGCGTTTCTCGCTCCCGCTGAACAACGCGGTTGCCTTTGCCGCGTCCGCCTCGATTGCCGGCGCCGTTCGGGACTCGCGGACCAGCGGCTAAGATTTCCCAGTCTCAATTGGAAGCGTATCCATGGTGGCAAGCAAGCAGCCTCGCGCCTCGACCGGGATCGCAGGTCTCGACGACGTGCTGCACGGCGGCCTGATTCGCGGCCGCCTCTATCTCCTCGACGGCAATCCGGGCGCGGGCAAGACGACGCTCGCCTTGCAGTTCCTGCTCGAAGGGATTCGCGCCGGCGAGAAGTGCCTCTACGTGACCCTGTCGGAGACGAGCGAAGAGCTGGCTGACGGCGCTCGCTCGCATGGCTGGGATCTCGGCGGCATCGAGATCCAGGAGCTGATCGCCCAGCATGAAGACCTCGACGGCCAGAACCAGCTGACGATGTACAGCCCGGCCGAGGTCGAGCTGACCGAAACGACGCGCCGGATCATCGATGCCATCAACCGGGTCCGCCCGTCGCGGATGGTCCTCGATTCGCTGTCCGAGCTCAGGCTGCTGGCGCAAAGCTCGTTGCGCTACCGGCGCCAGATCCTTGCCCTCAAGCAGTTCTTCGTCGGCAAGGATTCGACCGTCCTCCTCCTCGACGACCGGACCGCCGAGGGATCCGACGTGCAGCTGCAAAGCATCGCCCACGGCGTCCTCTCGCTCGATCACAAGGCGCCCGCCTACGGCCAGTCGCAGCGGCAGCTGCAGGTCGTCAAGTTTCGCGGCAGCGATTTCCGCAGCGGCTTTCATGACTTCGCGATTCGCCGCGGCGGGCTCGTCATCTTTCCTCGCCTTGCGGCGGCGGAGCACCAGGCCGATTTCGAGCGCACGTCGATCGCCAGTGGCGTGATCGGGCTCGACGCGTTGCTCGGCGGCGGCATCGATCGCGGCACGACAACGCTGCTGATCGGGCCGCCCGGAACAGGGAAGTCGACGGTCGCGATCCAGTACGCCTCGGCCGCCGCCCGGCGCGGCGACCACGCCGCTGTCTTCGCCTTCGACGAATCGCGCGCGATCCTGCTTTCGCGCTCCGGGGGACTAGGTATCCCGATCGTTCAGGGGCGCGGACCCGGAGAGATCATGGTGCGCCAGATCGACCCGGCCGAGATCGCGCCGGGCGAGTTCGCGCAGCTCATCCGCGAGTCGGTCGAGCGCGACCGCGCGAGCGTCGTCGTCATCGACAGCCTGAACGGCTATCTGAACGCCATGCCCGCGGCGCAGTTCCTGACCGCGCAGCTTCATGAGCTCCTCTCCTACCTCAACAACCACGGCGTCGCGACCTTCCTGGTGGTCGCGCAGAGCGGTCTGATGGGGCCGGCGATGCACTCTCCCGTCGACGCCAGCTACCTCGCCGACGCCGTGGTGATGATGCGGATGTACGAGCACGCCGGGAAGGTGAAGAAGGCGATCTCGGTCGTCAAGAAGCGCAGCGGCTGGCACGAGCAGTCGATCCGCGAGATCTGGTTCGACGAGGCCGGACTTCACTTGAGCGAGCCGCTGATGCATCTGCGCGGCGTCCTCGCCGGAGTTCCGGTCGAGCTCGAGATCCCCGCCCACGCGCCGGCCCCGGCGTCGATCGGTAATGGCGACTGACGACCGTTCGGGCGAGCGCGTCCTCATCGTCACGCCGACGCGGCGCGACGCCGAGGTCACGTGCCAGCTCCTCGGCAAGGCCCGAATCGACTGCCTGCCGTGCGCGAGCCTCGAGGAGCTGGCAAGCGAGATCCGCGAGGGCGTCGGTGCGATCGTCCTGACCGATGCGACGCTGGCAGCGGCGGGCGCCGACGCCTTGCTGTCGGCGCTGGCATCTCAGCCGGCGTGGTCCGACGTTCCGACCGTTCTCCTGACCGGAGACAGGCAACGCTCGGACCTGGCGCAACGGACGCTCTCGCGTCTCACCAACGTGACGCTTCTCGACATGCCGTCGTCGACGCGATCGCTCGTCAGCGCCGTCGACTCCTCGCTGCGCGCGCGCCGGCGCCAGTACGAGATCCGCGATCAGCTCGTTCGCCAGGCCGCGGCCGAAGAAGCGCTACGCGAGGCAGACCGGCGCAAGGACGAGTTCCTGGCGACCCTCGCGCACGAGCTGCGAAATCCGCTCGGCGCGCTCCGCAACGGGCTGCAGGTCCTGCTGCACGGCCCGGGCGAAGCGGCGATGCGGGAGCGAATGCTCGGCATGATGGATCGGCAGAGCCGCCTGCTCGTCAAGCTGATCGACGACCTGCTCGACGTCTCGCGAATCGCCACCGGCAAGGTCGACCTGCGCCGCGACCGCCTCGATCTGCGCGTCGTGATCGAGGCCGCGCTCGAGCTCGGCCAGACCGCGGTCGACGCCGCGCACCACGACCTGCGCGTCGAGCTGCCTCCTGATCCGATCTGGGTGTCGGGAGATCCCTCGCGGCTGGCGCAGGTCATCGGCAACCTCGTCAACAACGCGGCCAAGTACACGCCCGACGGCGGCCGCATCGTCGTCTCGCTCGGCCACGACGCGACGCATGCCGTCGTTCGCGTCGTCGACAACGGCGTCGGCATGCCGGCCGAGGTGATTCCGCATGTGTTCGATCTCTTCACCCAGGTCAACCGGACGCTCGACCGGGCCCAGGGCGGGCTCGGCATCGGCCTGTCGCTGGTGCGCCAGCTGGTCGCGCTGCACGGCGGCAGCGTCAGCGCGGCCAGCCGCGGCGCGGGCCAGGGAAGCACCTTCACGCTGACGCTGCCGCTCGCATCGTCGGCCTCGGCGAGCGACGCGCCGGCGTCGCCGCCAGAGGAAGAGCGCCCGGCCGGTGGACGCCGGCGCCTGCGCCTCCTCGTCGTCGACGACAACGCCGACGTCGCCGACTCGCTCGCTGCGCTGCTCGAGGACGCCGGCCATCAGACCCGCACCGAATACGGCGGCGCGGCCGGCATTCGCGCCGCCGAGGAGTTCGCTCCCGACGTCGTCTTCTGCGACATCGGCATGCCCGGCACCGACGGTCATGAGCTCGCGTCGCAACTGAGCTCGAAACCTCACCTGGCTTCGACGCTTCTGGTCGCCGTCACCGGCTGGGGCGGCGAGGAGCGCCAGCGTCGAACCCGGGCCGCGGGCTTCCACGTCCACCTGACCAAGCCGGTCGACCCCGACGCTGTCGAAGCGGTGCTGTCGCGCGTCGCCGGATAAATCGGCCGATCAGGCCGGCGCGGTTCAGCCCGCGGAGCGGAACGCCTCGCCTACAGCCGCTCGACGATCGTCACGTTCGCCATTCCCCCGCCTTCGCACATCGTCTGCAGCCCGTAGCGCGATCCGCGCCTGTGCATGGCATGGAGCAGGGTGGCCATCAATCGCGTGCCGCTCGCGCCGAGCGGATGGCCGAGCGCGATCGCGCCGCCGTGAACGTTGAGGCGTGCCGGGTCGGCATCGAGCGCCCGCAGCCACGCCAGCGGAACGGGAGCGAAGGCCTCGTTGACCTCGTACAGGTCGATCTCGTCGATCTTCATGGCCGCCTTCTTCAACGCGCGCGTCGAAGCGGCCAGGGGCGTGTCGAGCATGACGACGGGATCGCCCCCCAGGACGCTCATGTGATGGACGCGCGCGAGCGGCTCGACGCCGAGCGATTTCAGACCGCGCTCGCTGGCGACCAGCACCCCGCTCGCGCCGTCGCAGATCTGGCTCGCGTTGGCTGCGGTGATGACGCCGCCCTCCTGGAGCAGCTTCACTGCTCGTATCCCCGCCAATGAAGCGTCGAAGCGGATTCCCTCGTCGACGGTGTGCAGCTCGCCGTTGCCGCCGCCCTGCGCCGGGCGCACTTCCACCGGTACGATCTCGCGCTCGAACGCGCCGTCCTTCGCGGCGGCCGTCGCCTTGCGGTGGCTTTGCAGTGCGAGCTCGTCGAGCTCGTCCCTGCTGAAGCCGAACTGGCGGGCGAGCATCTCGGCGCCGGTGAACTGGCTGAAGTCCTGCGGGAAGCGTTCGCGCAGGACGCCGTCGTGGTAGTGCCCCATCCCCGCCTTTTGCGCCAGCGAGCTCGCGCTGAACATCGGCACCCGCGTCATGCTCTCGACGCCCGCGGCGATCACCACGTCGTGGCTGCCCGACATCACCGCTTGCGCGGCAAAGTGCAGCGCCTGCTGCGACGAGCCGCACTGCCGGTCGATCGTCACGCCGGGAACGGTGCGCGGCAGGGTCGACGCCAGCACGGCGTTGCGGGCGACATTCGCCGCCTGCTCGCCGACCTGCATGACGCAGCCCATGATGACGTCTTCGACCAGCGCCGGATCGGCCTTCGCGCGCTGCACGAGCGCGTCCAGCACCTGCGCCGCGAGATCGACCGGATTCCAGCCGGCGAGACGACCGCCGCGGCGGCCGCCCGCCGTCCGCGCGGCGGCGACGATGTATGCCTCTGCCATGACAACCCTTTCTGATGCGTCGGAAGCCCGTTCTCGAATGCCGCGTCCACGACGCAACGCTGCTTCGGATGGGGCAAATCGTACGCGTGTCGGGTTCGAGCGGCGCGAACGCCGGGCCTCGGGCTTCTTCCCTGTCGCTGACATCCCGTCCTCGAGGGGCTCGCTGGTCGCGAACCCCTCGAGGAGCATCGGCAAGCTATCCGATCACGGCGCCGGCGCCAGCGCAAATGCCTGGATCACGTGCCGGTCGTACTGGCTCTGCCGCGACCAGCCGTCCGTCGCCATCGCGTAGACCGAGACGGTTTCCGCGAACCCGGCGATGGTGCACGAGCCGAGCAACGCCGCGACCGTGTGCGAATCGTTGTGCGCGCCCGGTGCCGGCGTGACGATGCCCGACGTGGAGAACGGCACCGGCAAGGGCGTGGCACCCTCGACGACAGTGTGCGCGAACGTGGCGAACCGGTGCGGATGCGACGCGCTCCAGTGCAGCGTCACCGAGTCGCCGGCGTGGTAGCGGAGCAGGCCGCAGGGATCGGCGGAGAGCGATCCGTTGATGTCCGGGGGCTGCACCGCCGCGGCGCACTCGTTGTTGTCGACGTGCAGTCGATAGACCAGGCGTCCGCTCGCGGTCACCAGACCCAGCGTCGAGGCGTTCGCGGTCGGGATCGTCGACGTCAGGTCGAGCGTGGTCGGCACGACGTAGTTGATGCCCAGGCCGTTCGCGTTCACCGCGACGCCGGCGGCGTCGAACAGGGTCAGCTCGAACTGGTAGTCGCCCTCGCCACCGCCCGCAGGCGCCAGCGATGCGGACGTGAACGCCGCGCTGGTCGTGTCGACGACCGGGTCGGGGAACGACCACTGGCCCGTGGGAGGAAGCGCCGGCGGAATCTCGTAGAGATTCGCGCTGCCGCCGACCGGCTGCGGGCCGAGCTTGTACGGCTCGATCATCAGCGTCGTTCCCACCATGTGCGCGAAGTGGCGCCAGACATCTTCGACCAAGTCGACGAAACCGTTGCCGCTGCCGATCTTGCGCCAGCGCACGCGGTAGTACTTGACGTTCAGGTCGGTCCGCAGCGTGTTGTCGAACTCGAAGCGCAGCCGGATGTAGCCGCCGAACGGCGCGCCGCCGCTGGTGAGGCCGATGTTCGACGCGTTGGTCGTCGGCTGCAGCGCGACGCTGGTGCCGCGAACCGACGCCAGCGACGTGTTGCCGACCGCCATCGCGAGCACCCAGTGGGGCGGCGCGACGACCGGCTTGCACGGCGGGCAGGTGAGGGCGAACGGGCTCGTCGTGTGGAGCGTCACTTCGGTGCCGCAGCGGTAGTCCCACCACGTGTAGCAGGGGATCGGCAGCGGACCGTAGATCTGGATCCGGAAGAAGGCGATGCGCCGATAGGCCTTGAAATAGAGGTCCGGCGTATCGGATGTGCAACCCGTGAAGATCACCGCCCGGAAGTGACCGCAGTCGTCCGTCGTTGCGGTCGCGACGAGCTGCGTGCTGACCGCCGCCGGCCACAACCAGCACAGCAGCGGCCGCAGCAGGTCCGGACGCGCGAGCAGGGCGCTCTTGAAGGCATTGAGGCTGATGCCGGCGGCGCTCCTGATCTCCGGCGCATCGGCCAGCGCCTGCAGCGACGCCATGACCTCCTGCTGATCGACTGTCGTCGGCTCGCCCGACGTGAAATTGAACGCGCGCTCCTTGTCGACGGTTGCGCGCTCGTCGCCGGACTCTTCGATTTCGTTCTGTTGCAGCGCGCGGATGCTCGAGTCGGCGACCCTCGTGGTCGCGCCGCTCACGGCGGCGACCGATCTCCCGAAGGCGGCGGCGCCGAGGAACGGGGCCGGGTCGGGCCCCGGGCCCGGCGGCAGCGGCGGGAACGGAACGCCGTGGGGGAATCGGTCTTCCGGAGGTGGCGGCGGCCCCGGCTTGCGGAGGCGATCGCGGATGCGATCGATCACCAGATCGGGAATCTTCGGCAGGACGATATGGATCGGATCCACCTCGTAGATCTCCACTTCCGCGCCGCACACCGGCAGATCGATGGAGAGCCCACCGGTCACGACGCGCTTGAGCAGCGTTCCGCGGACGACGCAGAAGCGGAGCCAGCAAAGCCAGATGTCGCGGTCGACCGGAAAGCGCAGGACCTCGCCGCGCTGGTCGGGTCGCACCAGTCGCTCCTGCGCACCGAGGCGGATCAGCGTCGAGAGCACTTCGCCCGGGTCCTCGCGATCGATCGGCGGGCCGATCAGGACCCGCACCGCTTCGGGCTCCTTGGTCGACGGCGTGGAGACCTCCGCCTTGCCGCCCTTCAGCTCCGTGCGGCTGAGCAAACGGCCGCCTTGACTGAAAGCGTAGGCGACGAGCGCCGGGGGTTGATCGTCTTTGCCGACACCGAGCACGTTGGCCTCGATGCGCATGTGTCCTGCTCCGGAGTCGGAAGGCTTCGTACCCATGTTTCCTCCTTGACCGCACGCGGTCGGTGAATGGTTCGCCGGATGGCGATTCGTCAGAGTTCAGGCGCCGTGTCGTTGCCGCCTGCGACCACTTGCCAATGCTTGCGCTGCAATGGCGAAGCCGGGAACGCCTGGCCGAACAGCCGCGGCCCGCGCGCCGCCATCAGCATGGCGATGCGGGCGGCCTCGCGGTCGCCGGCGTCGGCGAGCGGAACCAGCTCGTCGAAAGCCTCGGACCAATGACCGTGCGCGAAGTGATCGATCGCGCGCTCGAACGCCGTCGGCGAGGTCGTCCCGGTCGTCGCGCGCACGCTGGAACGAGACCCCGCGTTCGCCAGTCGGATCATCCTTTGCGCAAATGAATTGCCGGTGAATTCCATCAGGGTCCTCCGTCGCACGCGCTTCACTGCCTGAAAGCAGGGCGATTTCACTCCTCGAATGCCCGAGCGGCCATCCACTCTTTTGGGGACCAGAGGCTCTCGGAATCACGCGAGCAATGAAGCCCGTGACGGCGCGTCGATTGCCACGCCGACGTCAAGGAGGGCACGATGAGACAACATCCCGATCTGAACCTGTCCCGACGCGAGCTGCTCCTCTCCGGAGCGGCGACGATGGCTTGCGGCAGCCTTGAGCTCGCCCAGGCTCAGCCCGCCGCGCTGGGAGGACCGACCATGGCGAAGGTGAACCTGAAGGTCAATGGCCGCGAGCACAGCCTCGAGCTCGACACGCGCACCACGCTGCTCGACGCGCTGCGCGAGCATCTGCACCTCAACGGCACGAAGAAGGGCTGCGACCAGGGCCAGTGCGGTGCCTGCACGGTGATCGTCAACGGCCGCCGCATCAACTCGTGCCTGACGCTCGCGGTGATGCAGCAGGGCGCGAGCGTGACGACGATCGAGGGCCTCGGCACGCCGCAGGCGCTCCATCCGATGCAGGCCGCGTTCGTTCGCCACGACGGCTACCAGTGCGGCTACTGCACTCCGGGCCAGATCTGCTCGGCCGTCGCCGTCCTGGACGAGATCAGGGCCGGCGTGCCGAGCCACGCGAGCGCCGACCTGACCGCGCCGGCGCAGGTCACGGCCGCCGAGCTGCGCGAGCGCATGAGCGGCAACATCTGCCGCTGCGGCGCGTACTCCAACATCGTCGATGCCATCACCGAGGTGGCCGGGAAGCCGGCATGAGAGCGTTCACCTTCGAAAAGGCACGCACGCCGGCCGAGGCGGCGGCGGCCGCGGCGCGCACGTCCGGCGCGAAGTTCGTCGCCGGCGGCACCAACCTGCTCGACCTGATGAAGCTCGAGATCGAGACGCCGACGCACCTGATCGACGTCAACGGCCTCGCCCTCGACGCGATCGAAGCGACGCCGGACGGCGGCCTCCGCATCGGCGCACTAGTCCGCAACACCGATCTCGCCGCCGATTCGCGCGTGCGGCGCGACTACGGCGTGCTCTCTCGCGCGCTCCTCGCCGGCGCGTCCGGCCAGCTGCGCAACATGGCGACGACCGCCGGCAACCTCCTGCAGCGAACGCGCTGCCCGTACTTCTACGACACCCACCAGCCGTGCAACAGGCGCCTGCCGGGCAGCGGCTGCTCTGCGCTCGGCGGCTACAGCCGCCAGCACGGGGTCGTCGGCGTCAGCGACGCCTGCATTGCGACGCATCCGAGCGACATGGCGGTGGCGATGCGCGTGCTCGACGCCACGGTCGAGACGACGCAGCCCGGCGGCGCCGCGCGGCGGATTCCGATCGCCGATTTCTACCGCCTGCCCGGCAGCACGCCGCACCTCGAGACCGTGCTCGCGCCCGGCGAGCTCATCACCGCCGTCACGCTGCCCAGGCCGCTCGGCGGCCGCCAGCTGTATCGCAAGGTGCGCGACCGCGCTTCGTACGCGTTCGCGCTGGTCTCGGTCGCCGCGGTCGTGCAGCGCGACGGCAGCGGACGGATCGCGCTCGGCGGCGTCGCGCCGATGCCGTGGCGCGTCGAGGCCGCCGAATCGGCGCTGCCGCGCGGCGCGCAGCCGACCGTCGCGCAGTTGCTCGCCGGCGCGCGGACGACCGCCGAGAGCGCCTACAAGCTGCCGCTGGTCGAGCGCACGCTCGCCGCCGTGCTCGAGCAGGCGAGGAGCTGACAGATGAAGTTCGACAAGCCCGCCGCGCAGAACCCGATCGACCAGATGAAGACGATCGGCCAGCCGCACGATCGCATCGACGGACCCTTGAAGACCACCGGCACCGCGCCGTACGCGTACGAGCGGAACGACGCGGCCCCGAACGCCGCCTACGGCTACATCGTCGCGAGCGCCATCGCCAACGGGCGCATCCGCTCGATCGACATCGCCGATGCGAAGGGCGCCCCCGGCGTGATCAGCGTCGTCACCTGGCAGAACGCCGGCAGGCTCGGCCAGGCTGAGACGCACTACGCGCGGATGCTCGCCGGGCCCGAGATCCAGCACTATCACCAGGCGATCGCGCTCGTCGTCGCCGACACCTTCGAGCAGGCGCGAGCCGCGGCACAGCGCGTCCGCGTCGACTACGCACGCGAGCCCGGCCGCTACGACCTCGCCGCGCAGCTCGAGACGGCGCCCTTGACCGGAGGCAGCAGCGGCGAGGGCAGCGGCTCGCCGCCGGTGCACCGCACTGGCGACTTCGAGGCCGCGTTCGCCGCCGCGCCGATCAAGGTCGACGCCTGGTATTCGACTCCCGACCAGAGCCACTCGATGATGGAGCCGCACGCCAGCATCGCCGCCTGGCGAGGCGATTCGCTGACGTTGTGGACGTCGAACCAGATGATCGCGTGGGCGGTGCGCGACCTCTCGCAGACGCTGCTGATCCCGGCCGCGAAGATCCGCGTCGTGTCGCCCTTCATCGGCGGCGGTTTCGGCGCCAAGCTCTGGGTTCGCAGCGACGCCGTGCTCGCGGCGCTCGGCGCGCGCGCGGCACGGCGGCCGGTCAAGGTCGCGTTGGCTCGGGCGCAGATTCCGAACAACACCGTGCACCGGCCCGCGACCATCCAGCGCGTGCGCCTGGCCGCGACGCCGGACGGCAAGCTCAGCGCGATCGCGCACGAGAGCTGGTCGGGCAACCTGCCGGGCGGCAAGCCCGAGACCGCGACCGACCAGACGCGCCTTCTCTACGCGAGCGCCAACCGCCTCACCTCGATGCGGCTCGCCGCGCTCGACCTGCCCGAGGGCAACTCGATGCGCGCGCCCGGCGAGGCGCCCGGCATGATGGCGCTCGAGATCGCGATCGACGAGATGGCGGGCAAGCTCGGCATCGATCCGGTCGAGCTGCGCATCCTCAACGACACCCAGGTCGACCCCGAGAAGCCGGAGCGGCACTACTCGCAGCGCAATCTCATCCAATGCCTCCGCGTCGGCGCGGAGCGGTTCGGCTGGAGCGCGCGCAACCCGCAGCCGGGCCGCACGCGCGACGGGCCACGGCTCGTCGGCATGGGCGTCGCCGCCGCGTTCCGAAACAACCTGCTGACGAAGTCGGCGGCGCGGGTGCGCCTCGATCGCCGCGGCGTCGTCAGCGTCGAGACCGACATGACCGACATCGGCACCGGCAGCTACACGATCATCGCCCAGACCGCCGCCGAAATGATGGGCGTGCCGCTCGACAAGGTGGTCGTGCGGCTCGGCGATTCGGCCTATCCGGTGTCGTCGGGATCGGGGGGCCAGTGGGGCGCCAACAACTCCACCGCGGGCGTCTACGCGGCGTGCGTGAAGCTGCGCGAGGCGGTCGCGGCCAAGCTCGGCGTCGACGCTGCCGCCGCGGTGTTCTCCGAGGGCGAGGTCCGCACCGGCGGCCGCGCGCTGCCGCTCGCGCAGGCCGCCGCCGACGGCGAGCTCGTCGCCGAGGACGCGATCGAATACGGCGATCTCGACAAGAAGTACCAGCAGTCGACGTTCGGCGCCCACTTCGTCGAGGTCGGCGTCGACGCGTCGACCGGGGAGACGCGAGTGCGACGGATGCTCGCGGTCTGCGCGGCGGGCCGGATCCTCAACCCGAAATCGGCGCGCAGCCAGGTCATCGGGGCGATGACGATGGGCGTCGGCGCAGCGCTGATGGAGCACCTCGCCGTCGACAAGCGCCCCGACTACGGCTTCTTCGTCAACCACGATCTCGCCGGCTACGAGGTGCCCGTGCACGCCGACATCCCGCACCAGGAGGTGATCTTCCTCGACGAAGCCGATCCCGTGTCCTCGCCGATGAAGGCCAAGGGTGTCGCCGAGCTCGGCATCTGCGGCGTCGCTGCGGCGGTCGCCAACGCCATCCACCACGCGACCGGCGTGCGCGTTCGCGACTACCCGATCACGCTCGACAAGCTGCTGACGGGTCTGCCGAGCGCTGCATGATTTGGATGACTTGAAGCGGGCTAGAGTAGGGCCTATCGATCGACGACACCCAGGCCAAGAGACGACCCATGGACGGCACGCCTGATGAGGCGAGCGAACGCGTCGAGGTGTGGCGCTTCCGCAGGTTCGACGTCCGCGCCGGGCAGGTGGTGACGTCGATCGGGAAGGCGGCGATGGACACCATCGAGCGTTACGGCGCCGAGCCGATCCCGGGGTCGATGGAAAGCGTGCCGCGGCACAGGCTCGACGGCAACGGCATCTACTCGCCACCGACGGTCGAGATTTCGGCAGCGGCGCGGCGTCGACTCGAGCGCCTGAAGGCACAGTACGTGAGCATGATCGACGACGAGGATCACGGCCGGCTCGAGGGCTGGTCGGCTCGCGTCGAGGCGCTTTTCTCGATCGTCAAGCAGATCGATGACAGCCTGGGATCGGGAATGGATGGCATCAGGCCCTGACCCTCGTCCCGACGCCTGTGCGGGGCAGCGAGCTGGCGAAGTCGCTCTGACTCTTTCATGATGGACCGAACGGTCGCGAAGGCTGTATGCGAGATGGGTGTTCGCCAGTCACGGACCGGCCGTGCGCTCTCGGTGAGTCCGTTCCTCTACTTGGCCGTGCTTTTCGTCGAGGTCTGTTCGTAGGTGCGCGCTCCGGGCACATTCCGATCCGAGTGCGTGCCGCGCGGCTTGGCCAAAGCCATCACGATCCTTCCCATCGCGTGCGCGGCGACCGGAGCGCAGGCGCACGGCTTCGGCCAGCGCTTCGACCTGCCACTGCCGCTGTGGCTGTGGCTCACGGGGGCCGGCGCGACGATCGTGCTCACCTTCGCGGCGCTGGCGCTGTTCGCACGCCAGCGCGATTTCGGCACGGCCTTCCTACGCAGCATCGATCTGCTGCGGTTCTCGCCGCTGCGCCGTGTCGCGCATCCGCTCGCCGTCGTGCTGCGAATCATCGCCTGCGCGCTGTTCGTGCTGAGCCTGGCTGCCGGCTTCTTCGGCAATCCCGATGCGTATGCGAACCTGATCGTCACGATGGTCTGGGTGCTGTGGTGGGTCGGCATGGCCTTCTTCTGCGCGCTCGTCGGCGACCTGTGGGAGGTCGTCAATCCGCTGCCCACGCTTTATCGCGCCGCCGTTCGGTTCATCGGCGGCCGCGAATCGCGAGGTTCACTCGGCTTGGCCTACCCGGCGTGGCTGGGAGCGTGGCCGGCGGTCGCGCTGTTCTTCGCCTTCGCGTGGGCCGAGCTGGTCTGGCAGGAGAAGGACGTGCCGCGCGCCATCGCCACCGTTCTGCTGGCCTATTCGGCGTTGAGCTGGTGCGGCATGCTGCTGTTCGGCGTGGAGGCCTGGCGCCGGCAGGCCGATGCCTTCGCGATGGCGTTCCGGGTGCTGGGCCGCTTCGCGCCGCTCGAAGTGCGCAGCTCGACGCCGACCGAGCCGGCGCGCCTGCGCCTGCGGCCCTACGGCGCCGGCTTGCTGACGGACGAGCCGGTGTCGAATTCGGCGGCCGCGTTCGTCCTGCTGATGCTCGCGACCGTCACCTTCGACGGCTTCCATGAGACGCCTCTCATGGATCGCATCGGCACCGCGGCGCAGACGTCGCGCCCGGTGGCGGAGACGCTGTTCACCCTGTCCTCTGCGACAGGGATGGACGAGACGCAATGGCTGAACACCGCGGTGCTGCTGGTGTTTGCGTTCGCGTTCGTGCTGATCTTTCGCGGCGTCGGTGCGTGGATGCTGCGTCTGGCCGGCCGCGCGGGCAGCCAAGGCCCGGCCGATGCCGACCTGAACGCGATGGTCTGGAGCCTCGTGCCGATCGCCGTCGCCTACCACCTCGCCCACTATGTGTCGCTGCTGCTGACCACCGGGCAGTTCATCATCCCGCTCTTGTCGGACCCGTTCGGCTGGGGCTGGAATCTGTTCGGAACGCGCGGCCGCCCGGTCGATCTCGGCATCGTCAGCCCGGCCGTGTACTGGTACGGCTCGGTGGCGCTGATCGTCATCGGTCACGTGCTGGCGGTCATCGTCGCCCATGTCGAGGCGACGCGCCGCTTCGCGAGCCACCGCGCGGCCATGTTGAGTCAGTTGCCGATGCTCGTGCTGATGGTCGCCTATACGAGCCTGAGCCTGTGGATCATGGCGCAGCCCATCGTCGGCTGATGCGCCGACCCTCGGCAAGGAAAAGCCCCCGACGCGTCGCGCGCGCCGGGGGCCGTCGATGCCTTCCAGGCGGATCAGCTCTTCACGTTCGCGACGGCCAGGCTGCCGCCGCTCTGGAGGTTGCCGCTGATCGACAGCGAGCAGCCCGAGGTGCAGGTCAACGAGAAGAAGCCGTTGTTGTTGCCGTTGTCGGTCACCTGAATGCGGAACTTCGCGGGCTGGCTGTTGAAGGTGCCGACAGCGTCGATCTGCAGCGAGTTCTTGGTCGCCGTGACCTGCGTGCCATCGGCATCGATCGCCGAGCCGAGTCGCGTCACCGAGGTCAGCTGCACGGTCTTGCCCGGGCCGTCCATGTTCAGGGTGGCGACCGCCGCCTGGCTGCCGCGGCCGGCCTCCAGAGAAACCGTGACGTCGCCCTGTGCCGTGGCCACTTTCCCGTTGACGCTCGCGGCCCGGCTCATGCATGGGTTGTATTGCGGGTTGGTCAGCTCGATCGAGACCAAGCCGCCCTGGTTCCAACCCGTGTAGTAGATGCAGTTTTCGTTGTCATAGCGCGGATCGGGACGGGTGAAGTCCATCTTGCTGGGCGTATTGCGCCGTGCGATGTAGTAGGCGACTTCCTTCGGGCTCGTCGGATCGGTCCAGTCGACGAAGCGGACACCGCCCGAGGCGGCCGCATAAACCGTCAAACGCATGCTGTTGCGGTCGTCGAAGTTCAGGTAGTGAACCATCGGGATGTTTCCGCCTTGCGCAACCAGCGTCGGGCAGACGCTGGCCTTGTTGGCGTCGTGCTCGAAGGTGCCGACGATCTTCGGGTTCTGCTCATCCGAAATGTCGATCATGCGGCCGAAGCTCTGCTGCCTGCACTGGGTCGGCAGGCCGTTGGTGTCGCTCGTCGTCAGGGCATATGACTCGTCGGTCGAAACGATGTACTCCTTGCCGTTGATGTGCCGAACCCATTCGGTCGCGTGGCTCGCGGCGGTTGAGGTCATCCGGGTGTAGCCGCCCTGCTCGAATTCGGGATTGGGCTGCTGGTCGCACCACGAGAGGAACTTGACGTACTTCAGCTGCGGATTGGCGACCCGCTTGACGATGTCGCTCGAGTCCATGATCAGCAGGCCGTTGGCGCAGGTCTGCTCCCTCCAGAACGTGGTGGTGGGGGTCGGCAGGTTACCGGCCACCTGGCCGCCACCCCCGTACACCGCGAGATAGAGCCGCGTGCCATCCGGGTTGGTGCTGACGTCGTGGACGTTGGTCGCCGCCATGATCCGCCAGTTCTTGTCGTTCTTTACGGAGTCGGGCAGTTGCGAGCGATTCCAGCTCAGGAGCAGCTTCGGGTTCTTCGGATCATCGAGGCTGGTGACGTGCAGGTCGACGCGGTTCGTGGCGATGGTGTAGTTGGCGAAGTTCTCGTCGGTGGGGGAGGTGCCGCCCGTGATGAGCGTCGAGAGACCGTCCTTGGCCGTGGTGCCGAACGGGACGCCGTACCAGGTCTTGCCGTCGGGCGAGATCCAGCCGTCGTGGTGGCCGCCGGAGCTCTGGTAACTCGCGTTCAGCGGGACGGGGTGCAGGCAATCGCTGACGTCATAGATGTCGACGTACCTGTTGTCCTTGTAGCCGGCCACCATGATGTTGCCGGCGAGCTCGAGGCCCGAGTACGCTTCGAGCGCCGCCGGGGTGCGCAGGATCTTCCCGTTCGGGTTGACGGGGACGGCGGCGGTCGTTTCTTCGCCCCACTTGTTGGTGCTTGTCGCCGTGACGATGGCGGACGGCGCGGTGCCGACGATCTGGGTATCGCCGCTCGCAGGCACGACCTGCATCTTCGAGGGCGTTCTCACGTCGAACACGATGATGCCGCTGGTCAGCGCGTTGTCGTTGCCGAGCGCGCCGTCGCGGTTGGAGGCATAGGCGCAACGACTCGCACCGCTCGTCTTGATCTGCAGGTCGCCGAAAGCGCCGCGACCGAACAGCGTGTGCTGGGCCACCTGTTTCACGCCGCACCAGTAGCCCTGGAAGCCATCGGGGTTGGTGACCGCGTCGAACATCGCTGACTTGGGGATGTGACCGTTGACTCCCGGCTCCGCCTGGTCGCCAGGCCCGGGCGCGCAAAGCCTGGGCGGTGTCACGTACGCCTGGGCCACCGGCGTCGGGCCGGCGAAGGGCTGCGCGGCCGCGGCGGGCGCGTCGTCCCCGTTGCAGGCGGCGAGCAGCGACGCGCCGGTCAGGGCGGCGATCAAGGAAAAGTCGGCTGCGATGTGTTGTCTCATGGTTCTTCCTGTCTGCATCGAAAAGGCAAGGGGCTGGCGACGAGAGTCTTCTCGTCAATGTCCGAAGGGGGCCGGGTCTCCCGCCCAGGCCGGCTCCACGTCGGGAGCCGGAGGAGGGATGAGTGCACGGAATGGCGTCGGCGCCGCGACCGTTCTGTCGGCTTCGATCACGACGGCCTGCCCCGCGCCGGCGAGCACGACATCGCCGGACTCGATCGCGCTGACGGTCAGGCCCTCGACGCGATCGCCGGCGCGCAGCTGCACCAGCTGCGAGTCCGCCGTGCGCCGCACCATCGCGAAGCTGTCGGCGCCGTTGGCCGTCACGACGGTGCCGACGAGCTTGAACGACGCCGGTGGTGCCGCGTCGGGCGGCTTCGCGGCCGGCGGAGTCGTCGTCGCAACGATCGCGGGAGCGGGGGCCGCATCCGCCACCGGGGCCGGCGCGGACACGACCGGCGCGATCGGCGCCGACTCGATCGCGTCATCGAGCGAACGCCACTGCCACGTTGCTGCCAGCGCGACGACGAGCACCGTCGCGAGCCACCAGGGCCAGCGAGTGTGAGTTGTCATGCAAGCTTCAATGTCGGGCAAGCGGGGGGCTGCGTAGATTAGGTGTGAATCCCATGGCGATGACATCAGCAGCAACCCCGATTCGGAAGATGACCGAAGGTTAATTCGTTCATCAAAGGTGAGCACACGGATCGAAGGGCCGCACGCGCCGCCCCCGTAAGATCGCCGACTTTCCATTCATCCGAAGGACGACGATGGGGCTGGCGACGCGGATCCCGGCCGCGGTGCGGAGCTCGCTGATGGCCGTGGCGTTGCTGGCCACGGTCCATGGCGCGGCCGAACCCGCGCGTCTCGACGGGCTGCGGATGGCCGGTCACGATGCCGTCGACCCCGCGCTGCGCCGCTTCACGGCAAAGGTGACCCGCGTCGGCCATCCCGGCAAGGCGGGTCGCATCTCCACGCTGCGCTTCGAACCGATCGGCCCGGGAATGGTGGCGCCCAAGCGCAACGAGATGCGCGGCTGGCGGCTGACGTTCATCCGGGGAAAGATGCTCGGCAGGAGCCTGTGGCTGAAGAGCAATACCGCCGTCGAACTGACGGTGCGCGACACCGATCCCTCGATGGAAGGCGTGGTCGAGGGCGACATCGTCATCATCGAGCTGATCGATCCCAAGCTGATCGACCCCAATGCGTAGTCACCGCAGGCTGAGACGACGATGAGCCGCAACGCCTGGATCGTGCGGGCGCGCCTGCTGCTCGGCGCCGCAAGCCTGGCTTTCGCCGGCGCGGCGTGGGCGCAGACCGCCAAGCTGCCGGCCGACGCGGTCGACGGCTTCCGCGCGGCGCTCAAGCGCAAGGACACGGGGGGCGCGCTCTCCTACCTCGACCGCTCGCTGGTGGTGTTCGAGTTCGGCATCACGGACCCGACCGTCGAGGCCTATGCGCTGAGCCACCTGCCGGGCGACATCGACATGGCCGCCGTCTCCGACTGGACCTTGCAGGCGCGTCGCGTCGGCGGCAGCGGCAACGAGCGTTGGGTGCTGAGCACGTACCACGTCACCGGCAAGCTGCCCGATGGCAAGCCGATCGACCAAGTGGTGCAGGAAACGGCGATCGTGCGCCGCGTCGGCGAGAGCTTCCGCATCGTCCACCTGCACTGGTCGAGCGACAAGGTCTGGGCCCAACCGCGGCGGCCCGCGACGCCCTGACGCGCCGGCTCGTGGCGCGATTGCGGAGATTGCCTAGAGGAAAACAGGGCGCCGCCGCGCCTCGTCGCATGTCATAGTTTTGCGCGTTCAGCAACGCGAAGAACACCGAGACAGGATGCGCGAAGCCCATCTGCGCGATCTGATGGCCGTCATCGAAACCGGCAGCATTCGATCCGCCGCGCGCAAGCTCGGACTTGCGCAGGCCGCCGTCAGCAAGAATCTCACGGCGCTCGAGAAATCGCTGGGCGTGCCGCTGCTGGTGCGCTCCGCGCGCGGCGTCGCGGTCACCGAATTTGGTCGCATCGTGCTGCGCCGCGCGCGCGTCATCGATGCGGAGCTGCGCCATCTGCAGGAGGAGATCGAGAATTTCCGCGGCGACCGCCACCGGCTGATCACGGTCGGCCTGTCGGCGACGGCCGAGGCCATGCTGCTGCCGGCGGCGGTCGCGCGCTTCCGCGAGCGCATGCCCGACGCGATGATCAGCGTGCTCGGCGGCCGCTCGACGTCGACGATCGCGGCGCTGCGCGAAGCCAAGATCGATTTCGCGGTCGGACCCTTGCCGACCGATCAGAGCGTCTCCGATCTGCGCACCGAGCAGCTGTGCAGCTCCGATCTGGGCATCGTCGTTCGCGCCGGCCACCCGGCCGCCGATGCTCGCGACCTGGGCAGCCTGGTGCCTTACGGCTGGCTCTACGGCGTGCAGCAGTCCGGCGGGCCGACGATCCTCTCGCTGATGCGCAAGCACGGCCTGCCCGATCCGACGCTGGTGATGCATTGCGATTCGTCGGGCGCGATGATCTCGATGCTGCTCCAGAGCGACCATGTCACCTTGAACAGCGTCGGGGCGCTGGAGCCGCTCTGTGAACCGGGGCTTCTGAAGGTCCTTCCCATCGAGCTCGGTCTGCCGCCTGCCGTGCAATACCTGATGACCTCGACGATGCGGCCGCTGACCGCATCGGCCGCGGCGCTGGCGGACGAATTCCGGCGCGCGTCGCGCAGGCTGCGGCGGTGAGCGAAAGCACGTCCGCGACGCGCCGCGCGATCCTGTCGGCCCTCGCATGCGTCGGACTGTGCGGTCGCGGCGCGCTCGCCGCGAGCGGCGCCCGGCCGCTGCGAATGATCGTACCGCAGGCTCCCGGTGGCGCTGCCGATTTCACGGCGCGCCTGCTCGCCGACGACCTGTCCAGCAGGCTCGGCCGGCCGGTGCTGGTCGACAACCGGCCGGGCGGCGGCATGATCGTCGGCACGCAGGCGGTGGCGATGGCCGCCCCCGACGGCAACACGTTCGGCATGGTGTTCTCGCCGCACGCGGTCAACCAGGCGATGCGCCATCAGATGCCGTACAACGCGCTGACCGATTTCGAGCCGGTCTGCCTCGGCGGCCACTCGATCGTCGTGCTGGTCGCGCAGCCGGGGTTCGCGGCCCGCAGCGTCGCCGAGCTGATCGAACTGGCGCGCCGCGCCGATCCGCCGTTGCAGTACGCGTCGCTCGGCATCGGCTCGG
>Ga0070671_100000776_pt1 | contig 22927 bp, 15 predicted proteins | sample KBSS73metaG_FD_65341 | JGI IMG/M metagenome (GOLD analysis project Ga0070671, IMG submission 65341) | Switchgrass rhizosphere microbial communities from Kellogg Biological Station, Michigan, USA - KBS S7-3 metaG | ecosystem: Host-associated > Plants > Roots > Rhizosphere > Soil ...
ACGATCTCGCCGCCGCGACCGGCATGAACCGGCCGAGCCTCTATGCCGCCTTCGGCGACAAGCGCGACCTCTATCTCAAGACGCTCCAGCGCTATCAGCAGCAATCCCGCGCCCTGTCCGTGCAACTGCTCGCCGACAGCCCGACGTTGCGCGTGTTCCTGACGCGCTTCTACGACGGCGCGCTCGAGCTTTATCGAGCCGGCGAGGCCGAGGCCCGCGGGTGCTATTCGATTTCGACCGCGCCGGCGCAGGCCGCGAGCGACCCGGGGGTGCGGGCGTTCCTGGCCGACAGCATCCGCGGCACAGACGCTTTTCTCGCCGAGGTCATCGGCAAGGCGCGCGACCGCGGGGAGATCGCGGCGAGCGCCGATCCCTCGGCGCTGGCGCAAGTCGCCACCGCGACACTGCATACCCTCGCCGTGCGTTCGCGCGTTGGAGTTCCGCGCAAGGAACTCATCGCGCTCGCGGCGGCCGCCATTGACATGATTTGCGGAACGGCCGGGCGGCCGCCTGTCGGTTCGGTGCAGACGCGGAAGACGATGGGTCGGGGAGGCGGACCGCGCCCAAGCTAACTCCGAGCCGTCACCTTCCACGGGCAGTTGCGGGCGAGCGGGATTAGCGCGGCCGGGCGGTGGCTGCTGAAAACCAGGACTCCGGGCCACGTCTGATATTCTGTTGAAATAACAGGTATTTATGAGGTCACAGTGGCCCGGATGGAGCGGACTTTTTAGTGCGGCCTCGGCTCCGACCCTGCTCGCTCGCGTGGCACCAGCGATCGATCCTGAGGGGCTGGTCGGCGCCCCGGCGTCGGGCCCATAAAAATTTTTTTGGGGTGGCACGGTCTCCGACCGGAACCATACCTGATCAGGCGCGTTGCGCGTTACGGCTCAGGAGGCGTTTTTGGTGAGGGGGCTATCCGGAACCGCATGGGTCGCGGCGCGGTGGGACCAAACATCGCGGGCGGGACGTTTGCGCCGGCCGCTTGTTGGCGGCGCGCATAGATATCCGTTCACCGTCGCTCAACCAGGTTCCCTCAGCAAAAAGTCGAACTGGCCACTACGGGCTAGCAAACGCCCCATTCCAGAGCCATTGTTCGCACCGCATCAGATCCCGTTCGCGCCGTCCGCTGCCGAAGGCGCCGCATAGGCGAGGGATCAGGAGATTCCCATGGAACAGACCCCCGTCGCCGGCACCGGCAACACCAATGGCTCAGCCGTCGACGCACGCGATCAGGCGCGGTTGCCGGAAGTCAACTGGAGCGAAAACGGGGAACTCCGCCAATTGCTGCAGGCGCTGCAGTCCATGCGGGTCGGCGACTTTTCCGTGCGCATGGCCGGCGACCAGGTCGGCATCATGGGCAAGGTGGCCGACACCTTCAACGAGATCGTGGCCGCGAACCAGCGCATCGCCCAGCAGCTCGAACGTGTGGGACAAGTGGTGGGCCGCGAGGGCAAGACGCGGCAGCGCGTGCGTTTCGGTTTCTCCGAGGGCGCATGGGGCGAGATGGAAGCTTCGGTCAACACGCTCATCGACGATCTGTTGTGGCCGACCACCGAAGTGACGCGCGCGATCGCCGCCGTGGCGCAGGGTGACCTGCTGGAGACCGTGCAGCTCGACGTCGACGGGCGCCCGCTCAAGGGCGAGTTCCTGCGCTCGGCCGAGATCGTCAACCGCATGATCAAGCAGCTCAACGTGTTCACCTCGGAGGTGACGCGCGTCGCCCGCGAGGTTGGCACCGAAGGCAAGCTCGGCGGTCAGGCGCAGGTGCGCGAAGTCTCGGGCGTGTGGCGCGAGCTGACCGAAAGCGTCAACTCCATGGCCTCGAACCTCACCGCACAGGTGCGCAACATCGCCGAGGTGACGATCGCGGTCGCCAACGGCGACCTGTCGAAGAAGATCACCGTCGACGTGCGCGGCGAGATCCTGCAGCTCAAGGAGGCCATCAACACGATGGTCGATCAGCTGCGCTCGTTCGCGTCCGAGGTGACGCGCGTCGCCCGCGAGGTCGGCACCGACGGCAAGCTCGGCGGCCAGGCGATCGTGCCGGGCGTCGCCGGCACCTGGAAGGACCTCACCGACTCGGTGAACGCCATGTGCGGCAACCTCACCGACCAGGTGCGCAACATCGCCCATGTGACCACCGCCGTGGCGCGTGGCGACCTGTCGCGCAAGATCACTGTCGACGTGCGCGGCGAGATCCTCGAGCTCAAGGACACCATCAACACGATGGTGGACCAGCTCAACGCGTTCGCTTCGGAAGTCACGCGCGTCGCCCGCGAGGTCGGCACCGAAGGCAAGCTCGGCGGCCAGGCGCAGGTGCCCGGCGTCGCCGGAACCTGGAAGGACCTCACCGACAGCGTCAACTTCATGGCTCTGAACCTGACGGCGCAGGTCCGCAACATCGCCGACGTGGCGACGGCGATCGCCGGCGGCGACCTGTCGAAGAAGATCACCGTCAATGTCAGCGGCGAAATCCTGCAGCTCAAAGAGACCATCAACACGATGGTCGATCAGCTCAACGCGTTCGCCGGCGAGGTGACGCGCGTCGCCCGCGAAGTCGGCACCGAAGGCCGGCTCGGCGGTCAGGCCAACGTGCTCGGTGTCGCCGGCACCTGGAAGGATTTGACCGACTCGGTCAACTCGATGGCCTCGAACCTGACGGCGCAGGTGCGCAACATCGCCGAGGTGTCGACCGCCATCGCCAGCGGCGACTTGTCGAAGAAGATCACGGTCGACGTGCGCGGCGAAATTCTCGAGCTCAAGGACACCATCAACACGATGGTGGACCAGCTCAACGCGTTTGCCGGCGAAGTGACGCGCGTCGCCCGCGAGGTCGGTACCGAAGGCAAGCTCGGCGGCCAGGCCATGGTGCGCGGCGTCGCCGGCACCTGGAAGGATCTGACCGACTCGGTCAACTCGATGGCTTCGAACCTGACCGGCCAGGTCCGCAACATCGCCGAGGTGGCGACCGCCGTCGCCCGTGGCGACCTTTCGCGCAAGATCACGGTCGACGTGCGCGGCGAAATTTTGGAGCTGAAAGACACGCTCAACACGATGGTTGACCAGCTCAACGCCTTCGCCGCCGAGGTGACCCGCGTCGCCCGCGAGGTCGGTACCGAAGGCAAGCTCGGTGGCCAGGCGCAGGTGCCAGGTGTTGCCGGCACCTGGAAGGACCTGACCGACAGCGTGAACTCGATGGCCGGCAACCTCACCGCCCAGGTGCGCAACATCGCCGAGGTGGCGACCGCCATCGCCGGCGGCGACCTCTCGCGCAAGATCACGGTCGACGTGCGCGGCGAAATCCTGCAGCTCAAGGAAACGCTGAACACGATGGTCGACCAGCTCAACCGCTTCGCCGGCGAGGTGACGCGCGTCGCCCGCGAGGTCGGCACCGAAGGCCGGCTCGGCGGCCAGGCCAACGTGCCCGGCGTCGCCGGCACCTGGAAGGACCTGACCGACTCCGTGAACTCGATGGCCGGCAACCTCACCGCGCAGGTGCGCAACATCGCCGAGGTGACGACCGCCGTGGCCCGCGGCGACCTCTCGCGCAAGATCACCGTCGACGTGAAGGGCGAGATTCTGGAACTGAAGAACACCATCAACACGATGGTAGATCAGCTCAATGCTTTCGCCTCCGAAGTGACCCGCGTCGCCCGCGAGGTCGGCACCGAGGGCAAGCTCGGCGGTCAGGCGCAAGTGCCGGGCGTCGCCGGCACCTGGAAGGATTTGACCGACAACGTCAACTTCATGGCGTCGAACCTCACCGCGCAAGTGCGCAACATCGCCGACGTGGCTACCGCCATCGCCGGCGGCGACCTGTCGAAGAAGATCACCGTCGACGTGCGCGGCGAAATCCTGCTGCTCAAGGAAACGCTTAACACCATGGTCGAGCAGCTGCGCTCGTTCGCCGCCGAGGTGACGCGCGTGGCGCGCGAGGTCGGCACCGAAGGTCGTCTCGGCGGCCAGGCCGTGGTGCCCGGCGTCGCCGGAACCTGGAAGGACCTCACCGACAACGTCAACCTGCTTGCGGCCAATCTGACCACGCAGGTGCGCAACATCGCCGAGGTGACGACGGCCGTGGCGCGCGGCGACCTCTCGCGCAAGATCACGGTGGACGTGAAAGGCGAGATTCTCGAGCTCAAGAACACCATCAACACGATGGTCGATCAGCTCAACGGCTTTGCTTCGGAAGTGACCCGCGTCGCCCGCGAGGTGGGCACCGAAGGCCTGCTCGGCGGCCAGGCGCAGGTGCCAGGCGTCGCCGGCACGTGGAAGGACCTCACCGACACCGTGAACGTCATGGCCGCCAACCTGACCGAGCAGGTGCGCGGCATCGTCAAGGTGGTGACCGCCGTCGCCAACGGCGACCTCAAGCAGAACCTAGCGGTGAAGTCTAAGGGCGAGGTGGCGGCTCTCGCCGAGACCATCAACAACATGACCGACACGCTCGCGACCTTCGCCGATCAGGTCACCACCGTGGCGCGCGAAGTGGGTGTCGAAGGGCGTCTCGGCGGCCAAGCCAACGTGCCCGGTGCCGCCGGCACGTGGAAGGACCTCACCGGCAACGTCAACCTTCTGGCCGCGAACCTCACCACGCAGGTGCGCGCCATCGCCGAGGTGGCGACCGCGGTGACCAAGGGCGACCTCACCCGCTCGATTCAGGTGGAAGCGCGCGGCGAGGTGGCCGAGCTCAAAGACAACATCAACACGATGATCGACAATTTGCGGCTCACCACCGACCGCAACACCGAGCAGGACTGGCTCAAGACCAATCTGGCGAAATTCACCAACATGCTGCAGGGCCAGCGCGATCTCACCACCGTGGGCCGGCTGCTGCTGTCCGAGCTGACCCCGCTCGTCGCGGCCCACCAGGGCGTCATCTATCAGATGGAGAACGAGGAGACGCACGGCCTCAAGCTCCTCTCCGCCTATGCCGACGACGGCGCCAACGGCCATCCGCAGACGCTGCGGCTCGGCGAGGGCATGATCGGCCAGTGCGCGCTGGATAAGCGGCGCATGCTGATTACCGAGATGCCCGCGAACGTCGTCCCGATCAGCTCCGCGCTGTTCAAGGTGACGCCGAAGAACAACATCGTGCTGCCGGTGCTGTTCGAGAATCAGGTCAAGGCGGTCATCGAGCTTGCCTCGATCCACGAATTCACCCAGTTGCAGACCATGTTCCTGGAGCAGCTCACGACCTCGATCGGCATCGTGCTCAACTCGATCGAGGCGACGATGCAGACCGAAGGCCTGCTCAAGCAGTCACAGCAGCTCGCTGGCGAACTGCAGGCGCAGCAGCGAGAGTTGCAGCAGACCAACGAGCAGCTCGAGCAGAAGGCGCAGCAGCTCGCCGAGCGCAACGTCGAAGTCGAGCGCAAGAATCAGGAAATCGAGCAGGCCCGCCGCGCGCTCGAGGAAAAGGCGACCGAGCTGGCGCTGACCTCAAAGTACAAGTCGGAATTTCTCGCCAACATGTCGCACGAGCTGCGCACGCCGCTCAATTCGATCCTCATCCTCGGCCAGCAGCTCACCGACAATCCGGAAGGCAACCTCACGGTCAAGCAGGTCGAGTTTGCGCGCACCATCCACGGTGCCGGCACCGACCTCCTCAATCTGATCAGCGACATCCTCGACCTGTCGAAAATCGAGTCCGGCACGGTCACGGTCGATGCCGAAGAGATCTTCTTCTCCAATCTGCTCGATATGGTCGCGCGGCCGTTCCGCCACGAGGCGGAAACGCGGCAGCTCTCGTTCGATGTCCATGTCGATCCCAACCTCGGGCGCAGCATCACCACCGATTCCAAGCGCCTGCAGCAGGTGCTGAAGAATCTCCTCTCCAACGCCTTCAAGTTCACCGCTCAGGGCGGCGTGCGGCTCAACGTGACGCTGGCGCTGGGCGGCTGGAGCGTCGGGCACCCGGTGCTCGGCCAGGCTTCGGCGGTGGTGGCCTTCGAGGTGTCCGACACTGGAATCGGTATTCCGTCGGAAAAGCAGAAGATCATCTTCGAAGCGTTCCAGCAGGCCGACGCCTCGACCAGCCGCAAATACGGTGGCACCGGTCTCGGTCTGGCCATCAGCCGCGAGCTCTCCAGCCTGCTCGGCGGCGAAATCCACCTGCGCAGCGCCCCGGACTCGGGTTCGTCGTTCACGCTCTACCTGCCGCTCAAATATGTCGGCTCGACCACGGCGCCGCGCCCGCCGTCCGCGAGCGCGCCGGCGCTGCCGGTGGTCACGGTGGAACGAACGATCGAGCAGATCGCCGACGACCGGCTGGAGGTCCAGCCGGGCGACGCCATCCTGCTGATCGTCGAAGACGATCCGCACTATGCGCGCATCCTCATTGACCTTGCGCGCGACAAGGGCTTCAAGGTGCTGCTCGCGATGCGCGGCGACGACGCGCTCGATCTCGCCAAGCAGTACCAGCCGACGGCGGTGTCGCTCGACGTCTTCCTGCCCGACATGCTCGGCTGGAACGTGCTCAGCCAGCTCAAGCAGAATGCGCTCACCCGGCATATTCCGGTGCAGATCATCACGCTCGACGAAGACCGCCAGCATGGGCTGGCGCGCGGCGCCTTCTCCTTCGTCACCAAGCCGACGACCCGCGAAGGCATTTCCGAGGCGCTGAGCAAGATCAAGGACTTCTCGCAACCGCGGCGGCGGCGATTGCTCGTCGTCGAGGACAACGCCGCCGAGCAGATGAGCATTCACGAACTTCTCGGTCACGACGACATCGAGATCGTGAATGCCGGGACCGGTGGACAGGCGCTCGATATCATGCGCCAGCAGGCCTGTGACTGCGTGGTGCTCGACCTGCGGCTCCCCGACATGACCGGCTTCGAGGTGCTGGAATGCATGCGCGCCGAGACCGCGCTTGCCGATGTGCCGGTGGTGGTGTTCACCGGCCGCGAATTGTCGGCCAATGAGGACGCGCAGCTCCACACCATGGCGCGAAGCATCGTGGTCAAGGGCGTGGAATCGCCGGAGCGATTGCTCGACGAAACGGCGCTGTTCCTGCACCGCGTGCTCACCGATCTCCCGGTGGAGAAGCAGCGCATGCTCGAGCGGCTCAACAGCTCGGATGAAGATCTGGTCGGCCGCACCGTGTTGCTGGTCGACGACGACTCGCGCAATATCTTTGCGCTGTCGAGCGTGCTGGAGCGCCGCGGCATGCACGTCCTGACTGCGACGACTGGCAGCGAGGCGATTGCGCTGATCAACGAGACCCCGGCGCTCGCCATCGTGCTCATGGACATCATGATGCCGGAAATGGACGGCTACCAGACCATCGAGAACATCCGCCGCAATCCGGCCTATCGCCGGCTGCCGATCATCGCCCTGACGGCCAAGGCCATGAAGGGCGATCGCGAGAAATGTCTCGAGGCGGGCGCCTCGGACTACCTTGCCAAGCCGGTCAACACCGAGCAGCTTCTGTCCGCCTTGCGGATGTGGCTCCACCGCTAGGCCTCGCGCATGCACGACAAAGTCAACGTTCTCCTGGTCGACGATCAGCCGGCGAAGCTGCTCGCCAGCGAGACGATTCTGCGCAGCCTGGGAGAGAACCTGGTCAAGGCGTCGTCGGCGCGCGAGGCGTTGGAATTCTTGCTGAAGAACGAGGCGGCCGTCGTCCTGATCGACGTCTGCATGCCGGAACTCGACGGCTTTCAACTCGCGGCGATGATCCGCGACCACCCACGGTTCCAGCGCACGGCGATCATCTTCATCTCCGCCATCCAGGTGGAAGACGTCGACCGGCTGCGCGGCTATGAGATGGGCGCAGTTGACTACGTGCCGGTGCCGGTGGTGCCGGAAGTGTTGCGTGCCAAGGTCAAGATATTCGCCGAGCTCTATCGCAAGACGCGCGACCTCGAGCGGCTGAACGCGGAACTCGAGCGTCGCGTGGCCGAGCGCACGGCCGAACTCGAAGCCTCGAATGCGCGGCTGCTGCAGAGCGAGGAGGGCCGCAGTCTTGCGCTCGCCGCCGGGCAGATGGGCTCGTGGGACTGGGACCTCGTCACCGGCGAATGGCGATGGGACGAGGGCCAGCACCGCATCTTTGGCGTGGACCGGGAGAGCTTCAAGCCGACCCTGCAGAATATCCAGGCCATGATTCATCCCGAGGATCGAGGGCGCCTGCAGGAGATCGGGCGCAGCATGTCCAAGGGCGCACGCTCGCAGCAAGCCGAGTTCCGTGTGCTCCGCGCCGACGGCAGCTCGCGTTGGTGTACCGGGACGGCGGCGGCGAGCCTCGATGCGGCCGATCGTGTCGTGCGCATCAGCGGCGTCACCACCGACATCACCGAGCGCAAGGAAGCCGAGGGGCGGCAGGTGCTGCTGGCGCGCGAAGTCGATCACCGTGCCCGTAACGCGCTTGCTGTGGTGCAATCGATCATCCGGCTGACGCGCGCCCAGAGCGTGGACGGCTATGTGTCGACGGTCGAAGGCCGCATCAAGGCGTTGGCGCGCGCCCACGCGCTGCTGTCCGAATCGCGCTGGCACGGCGCCGATCTGGGGGCGCTCGCCGGAGAGGAATTGGCGCCATACCGGGTCGCGGATGCCGATAAGGTCGAGGTCGGCGGGCCGGTCATCTCGCTGCAGCCCCACATGGCCCAAGGTCTCGGGCTGGCGCTGCATGAGCTTGCTACCAACGCGGCAAAGCACGGCGCGCTGTCCTCGATGGCCGGGAAGGTCCACCTCACCTGGCAGCTGCGTCCGGACCTCCTCATGCTGCAGTGGATCGAGAGCGGCGGCCCGCGGATTGTGCCGCCGGCCACCCGCAGCTTCGGCCTGAACGTGATCCGCGCCAGCGTCGAGCAGCAGCTCGGCGGCAAGGTCACGTTCGACTGGGATCCGCGCGGGCTGCAGTGCACATTGTCGATCCCTCACTCGGAGCTGGGCTCTCGGTCCGATCCAAAGCCGGCGCGCGAGCGAACGGACAACGGTTCCGGGCAAGCCGCAATGGCCACGAGCCGCCGCGTGCTGCTGGTCGAGGACGAAGCGCTCGTCGCGATGATGATCCAGCAGTGCCTGACCGAAACCGGACACTCCATCGTCGGACCGATCAGCACAGCCTCGGAAGCGATCGTGACCGCGAAGAACGGCGACTTCGACGCCGCTATTCTCGACATCAACCTCGGCGACGGCATGGCGTATCCGGTCGCCGAGATATTGGCGGCGCGCGGCATTCCCTTCATTTTCGTCACTGGCTTCGAAGCTGATGCGGTGGACGATCGCTTCAGCAAGGTGCCGGTCCTGCAGAAGCCGATCGAGCGGCAGATGCTGCAAAAAATCTTCGTGCCCAAGAATGCCAACGGCGGCGCCGTCGTCGGCGGCAAGGAAGCGGCTCTGGGCGAGAGCGCGCGTCCCGCACCCTGACGTTGGCGAGTGGTGCTGGCGTCGCGATCGGGTGGCCCCCGGCTCGGTTTTGCGGACGTCGCGGGCATCGCACCGTTCGATCCCCTTCCGATGTTCATGCACGCCGGCCGCGCCCGCGGCGTAGCGGCGAATCGCCCACGGCTGGCCTTGTGCATCGCCAAGTCGTAAGAATTTAAGGCAATTCGCGAGAGTAAGCCGGAATGAGCCCGACAGCCGCCAAGACCGAGACCTTGAACGTTTGCCTCGGCACCTATCCTCACACCCGGCCGCTGAAAAACGGCGAGATAAAATCCGACGCGGTGACTCTGCGCTTCACTGAGGTCGAGCCGATCAACAAAGCGTTCTTCATGATGGCGCGCGAACAGAAATTCGACGTAAGCGAGATGGCGATCGTCACCTATTTGCAGGCCAAGGCTTACGGCAAGCCGCTCACGCTCCTGCCCGCGACGATGATGGGGCGCTTCCAGCAGGGCGCCATGCTTTACAATTCCGAGCGCGGAGCGCTGCGGCCGGAGGACCTCCCTGGTCGCCGCGTCGGCGTGCGCTCGTTTGCGCAGACCACCGGCGTCTGGCTGCGGGGCATCCTGTGGAAGGATTACGGTCTCGATCCCGGCCGGATCAGATGGGTGACCTTTGAGGACGCGCACGTCGCCGAGTTTCGCGATCCACCGGGCGTCGAACGCGCCGCCGCCAGCCAGGACATGACCAAAATGGTGCTCGAAGGCGAGCTCGATGCCGCGATCTTCGGCGGCGCCCTGCCCACCGACCCGCGCCTCAAGAGCGTCATTCCCGATCCCGAAACGGCAGGGAAGGAATGGTACGCAAAGCACGGCATTGTGCCGATCAACCACATGGTCGCGATCAAGGACGGTCTGTCGAGGTCGAATCCGGGCGCGGTACGCGAAGTCTTCCGCATGCTGCTCGAGGGCAAAAAGGCCGCGGGCCTGCCCAAGGCCGGCGCCCTCGATTTTGTCCCGTTCGGGCTCGAGGCGGTCAAACCGACTCTCGAACTCATGAGTGACTACGCGCTCGAGATGAAAATCATTCCCCGCCGCGTTTCCTTCGACGAGATGTTCGACGATACGACGCGGGCGCTGCGGGTTTGAACGTCGGTGGCGGAAGGATGATGGACTTTTCTTCTCAAGGAGAGCCGCGAATGCAAATTGCCGCGCTCGGCTATGTGGGCATCCGCGGCGCCGATCTCGATCAGTGGGCGACCTACGGCACGCGTTTTCTCGGCATGCAGCTCGTCGACAAGAGCCGCGGTACGCTGGCGCTGCGCATGGACGACCGCAAGCAGCGCGTGATTATCCAAGGCGACGAAGGTGAGGGTGTTGCTTTCTACGGGTGGGAGGTCGCCGACGCATCTGCGGTCGAGGCGCTGGCGGCGCATCTGGAAAAATGCGGCGTCAAGGTTGCGCGCGGTTCGCGTGCGCTCGCCGACGAGCGCCGCGTCAAGGACCTGATCATCTTCAGCGACCCGATCGGCAACCGGCTCGAAGCGTTCCACGGCGCCGAGATCGCTCCGGAGCCGTTCGAGCCGGGCCGCTCTATCTCCGGCTTTCGCACCGGCCCGCTCGGCATGGGACACGCGGTGCTCACGGTCGAGCGGCTCGACGAGGTGGCGCCGTTCTATGTCGATGTCCTCGGCTTTCGGCTCAGCGATTACATCCTGCGGCCGTTCAAGGCGTATTTCTTTCACGTCAATCCGCGCCACCACAGCCTTGCCTTCATCGATACCGGCCGGAACGGCATCCATCACCTCATGATCGAGCTGTGCTATCTCGACGACGTCGGGCAGGCCTACGATCTGGCGCTGTGCCAGCCGGAGACGATCGGCACCACGCTCGGCCGTCACACCAACGATCAGGTCACGTCGTTCTATTCCTGGTCGCCGTCGAAGTTTCTGTTCGAGTACGGCTGGGGCGGCCGCAGCATCGAGCCCGAAGGCTGGAGCCCGCATGAACGCGTCGATGGACCGAGCCTATGGGGTCATGACCGCATGTGGCTGACGCCCGAGGGGCGCGAACAGGCGCGGAACATGCGCATCGGCGTCGCCGAAGCCGGTGGTCGCGTTCCGCTGCACGTCATGGAGGGCAACTATGTGCGCGCGCGTGACGTGTGCCCGTGGTGGCAAGCCAACGTCACGACGCGACAGACCGGATAAGTGCTGAGACCAAACGGCGCGTCAGCCGCGCCGCACGGCGGTCCATTGGCCGGCGCATTGGCCCGTGGAAGTGCGCCATTGCCCGCCGCCGTTGTTGCCGACGAGCCGCCCGGAGCCGCTGGCGGAGCGACCGGCTTCCGCGACCGTCACGCGGATGGCGCCGTTCGGCGCCACGGCGCCTGCGAGCTGATAGTTCTGCTGTTGGGAGACGATTTGGCCGCCGATAATCTGCAGCGAATAACGGAGCGAGCGATCGCAATCGCCGGAGGTCGTGTAGATCACGACGCTCCAGCTGCCGTCGAAAGCGTTGGTACGGCGCGCCGCATCCGATGGCACGCTGGGAAGTGCCACCAGCGACGCGACGAACAGCGTGGCAAAGATCGGACGCAAAAAGTTGCTCATTGATTGGCTCCGGTTTTTTCAATGCGGTTCGTCGGCGAGGCCGCTTCTGCAGGGTAGGGCGGCAGTTTGGTGCTGAACGGACTTTCGCTCTTGCCTTGCTCGTAGCCCGTTTGAAACAGAGGACCCATGTAGCCGGGGTCGAATGGCCCTTTGCTTGGCGCGTTGAAATTTGCAGGAATGGTCGCGACGTTGAATGGAATGCCGCTGCGCTTCGCTACCGTCAGCGCGCGGTCGAGCATCAGCCGCGTATCGACCTTCACCGCAGCGCCTACCGCCTGGGTCAGAATCGAAGGCGCAAAGCGCTCCACCACCTTGAAGTCGCGTTCGAGACCGGTGTTGACGATGACGTAGAGCTCTGTCGCCGGCAGCCGGAAGTCGCTGGTGCTGTCCATCAACGGCGGCGGTGCGACGAAGAACTGTCCACCGAGGCCGCCGTCGGCGTGCATCTCCTGGAAGCGTTTGCCGTTGGCTTCGACGTTGATCAGTACCGGGGGGAAGCCGCCCGGAATAGCGGCCGAAGCAAGCAGCACCGAGCGGAACAGCTCGAGCGCATCCTTGCCGCCGTGTGCCGCAATCGCCCCCATGTTCCAGATCACGGCGCGTTCGGCGTCGAGATTGTAGGTGGCGATGAACAGCCGACGCCCGCTGCGATGCGCTGTGGCGATGTCGGCGAAGAGTTCGGGTGTGATCTCCTTGGCGATGAAATCCCGCAGCGGCCAGGAATCGACGAAGCTCTCGCCGCTCCGTCCCGCCTCATAAATGTCGGCCGCGGTGACCTTGGTGAACGCGTCGCGCAACGCTTCGTTATAGCGCGCGCCCGCAAAGGCAAAAGGCGCGATCAGCGCACCCGTGCTGACGCCAGTCACAACGGAGTATTCCGGGCGCTTGCCGGCGGCCGTCAGGCCGGTGAGCAAGCCGGCGCCGAACGCACCATCCGAGCCTCCGCTCGACAGGACCAGCCAGGGCCCGGGCTGCGGCGGCAGCGCGCTTTTGAAATTCGCCTCGGAGTCACCCCAAAACCGCGCTTTCGGAATGCCCGGTACGGTCGCGACCGCATCCTCGGCGGCCGTGTAGGGAATACGCGGCGGCAGTTCCGGCTGCGCGGTCGCGGCCGCGGGTGCGGACTTCTTGCCGGCGGTGGAGCCTTTGGCGCGAGTCGCTTTCCCCGCAGCCAGCGCGTGGGCGAAAGGGTCTGCGAACGGCGCCGCGGAAACCAGAAGCGACGCCGACAGCAACGCCGCAGACGCGCAGGTGAGCCATCGGGTCGGCAACGGCATGGTGGATGAAACTCCCGAGATTACAAGGGCTTCCGCCCTTGTCCGTTCCTCGCCAAGACGACACGTGAACAGCCCGCGGACCGGGAAGGAGATAGGGCGGGCAGGTGCGAACTTCAATCGCAGCGCGATGGAACTATTGCCAAACTACTAAGGAATTGCCGTGACCGACATCACAGACCGGCTAGGCATGCCGATCGGCAACGAATCGTGCGCCTTCGATCAAAATAGCAGCCCCAGCGCCGAATGGCGCTAGCGCCTCTTCGGCCTCGGCCACCAGTTGCTTGAGCCGTGCTCTCGCCCCCGCAACACCGAGCACGCCAACCATCGTCGCCTTGCCCGCCACTGCGTCCTTCCCGGTCGATTTGCCGACGAGTGCCGGATCGCCTTCGAGATCGAGCAGATCGTCGGCGATCTGGAAGGCCTGACCGACTGCCGATCCGTAACGCTCCAGCGCGTGACGCTGCGGCTCGCTCGCAGAGCCGAGAATACCGCCGGCTTCGCAGGCGAAGCGCAGAAGGGCGCCGGTCTTCATCGCCTGAAGCGTGCGCACCTCCTTTTCGCCAAGCTGCTGCGGGCTGCCGCCGTCGAAGCGGCCTTCGGCGGCGAGGTCGAGCATCTGTCCGCCGACCATGCCGCCGAGACCAGCAGCGCAGGCCAGCGCCTTGACGAGCCTGAGGCGGACCGCCGGAACAGTATGCGTCTCGCTGCGCGACAGAATGTCGAACGCAAACGTGAGCAAACCGTCGCCAGCGAGAATGGCCGTTGCTTCGTCGAACTTCTTGTGCGCCGTTGGCTGGCCGCGCCGCAGCGCGTCATTGTCCATGGCCGGCAAGTCGTCGTGCACCAGCGAGTAGCAGTGCACGCATTCCAAGGCCGCTCCGGCCATCAGAGCCTGCAGGCGCGGGACCGCGAGCAGCGCGGCGCATTCCACGACCAGAAAGGGCCGAAAGCGCTTGCCGCCGCCGAGGCTCGAATAGCGCATGGCTTCGATCAGGCGCGCGGGCCGGCTGATCTCGCCGTCCGCCGGTGCCGGCGACAGGAGCCGATCGAGCAAATCCTCGGTTTCTTTGGCGGTCGCGTCGAGCCGCACGACGAAGGAGCTGTTCTTGGCGTTCATTCCCGGTGTTGTACGGCCTTCCGGCGTCCCTGTGGGGTGTTTTCGACCTTCCATTTACGGGATAACGATGGAGCCGGCCCGTCACCCGGATCGCCTGACGGCTGAGTCCGCAGGTGTCAGCCCCGTATCACCCGACCATGGGACAATCTGTGGCCAACGACCTCGTAGCGTCAATGGTGCTTGCGATCTGGCTCTATCTCCTTGCCGGACGAGGCGGATTCTGGCTCGGCCGGCAGCGGGACGACGAGGTCTGCGCCGTGCCAAGGTCCTGGCCGACGGTCGCGGCCGTCATCCCGGCGCGCGACGAGGCAGAAAGCGTAGGCAAGACGATCGCCTCGCTGCTGCGGCAGGACTATCCCGGCGACTTCAGGGTCATCCTGGTTGACGACCAGAGCCGCGATGCGACCAGCGAGGTGGCGCGCGCGGCCGCCGCTGCGCTCGGCGCCGTCGACCGGCTCACCGTGCTGCCGGGGCGGGCACCGCCTGCCGGCTGGACCGGCAAGCTTTGGGCCCAACATCAGGGAATCGAACTGGCCGGCGGCGCTCCGTATCAGCCGGCGTACCTCCTCCTCACCGACGCCGATATCGTGTACGCGCCGGACGCACTGACCCGGCTGGTCGCGCGGGCGCAATCCGGCGGTTATGCACTCACCTCGTTGATGGCGAAGCTGCGTTGCGAGAGTTTCGCCGAGCGCATGTTCATCCCGGCGTTCATCTTCTTCTTCGAGATGCTCTACCCGTTCGCCTGGGCGAACGATCCGCGCCGTTCGACCGCGGCCGCCGCCGGCGGCTGCATGCTGGTGCGTCGCGAGGTCTTGCGCGAGGCGGGTGGCATGGCGGCGATCCGCGGCGCCTTGATCGACGATTGCGCGTTGGCGAAAGCGCTGAAAACGCACGCTCCGATATGGATCGGACTGACGGAGCGCGTGCACAGCATCCGGGCCTATCCGGCGGTGGCCGACATCCGCCGCATGGTTGCGCGCACGGCCTATGCGCAGCTCAACTATTCGCCGCTGCTGCTTGCGGGCACGGTCTTTGGTCTGGCGATCACCTATATTGGACCGGTAGCATTTGCCCTGTTTGCTTCTGGTGTCGCGCAGGTGCTCGGGATTCTCGCATGGGCCGCCATGGTCATTGCCTTTCAGCCGACATTGCGGTTCTACCGCGTATCGCCGGCATGGGGGGTGGCTTTGCCCGCCATTGCCGCAATCTATATGGCGTTCACGATTGATTCCGCCTATCAGCATGCCCGCGGGCGCGGCGGCATGTGGAAGGGGCGCGCCCAGGCCAACGTTTCGGAATTGCGATGAACGATGCCGATGAACTGCGCTCCGGAAAGGGGCACCGGGACGAGAATTTCCCGGTCGCCTCCTGGCTTGTTCATCCGCGGCATCGCAAGCCGATCCTGGCGTTCTACAATTTCGTCCGCACTGCCGACGACATCGCCGACCACGCCGAACTGCCGCCGGCGGAAAAGCTCAATCTGCTCACGCGCCTTGACGGCGGCCTCACCGGCGCCAACCGCGAGGACGCGGTGGCGGTGCGGTTGCGCGCGGCGCTCGCCGAGCGCGGCCTTACACCAAAGCACGCGCAGGACCTGCTCGCCGCTTTCAAGCTCGATGTGACCAAGCTGCGCTATCGCGACTGGGACGATCTCATCGGCTATTGCTCGCTTTCCGCCATGCCGGTCGGCCGTTTCGTTCTCGATGTGCATGGTGAGAGTCGTGCCACTTGGCCGGCCAACGACGCCTTGTGCGCCGCACTGCAGATCATCAATCATCTGCAAGACTGCAAAAGCGACTATCTCAACCTCAACAGGGTCTATGTTCCGCTCAATGCGCTCGCCGCCAGCGGGGCTGCGGTCGAGGCGCTGGGCGAACCGCAGGCGTCGCCGGAGCTTCTTGCCTGCCTGCATCGCCTCGCGGAACGCACCGAGCGGCTGCTGTCGGAGAGCGACGTCTTTTCCACCATGATCAACGACTGGCGGCTCGGGCTCGAAGTGTCCGTCATCAACACGCTCGCGCATCGCCTGACGCGCCTGCTGATGGCACGCGATCCGCTTCGCGATCGCGTGCATCTGCGCCCACCCGCCGTCGCCGCGCTGACCATCGCCGGAGTTCTCCGCGGCACTTCGCGGCGTGCCGGCCGGCGCCTGCTCGCTCCGTCGCAGAAGCCGCGAGGTGCGTGAGTGACCGAGCCCACCCAGGCGGCCGTGCGCGCCTCGCGCAGCTCGTTCTACACCGCCATGCGCATTCTGCCGCGCGCACAGCGCGAGGCCATGTTCGAAATCTATTCCTTCTGCCGCGCCGTCGACGATATCGCCGACGACCTCGGTCCGCGCGAGCCGCGGCGCGCCCAATTGCAGCAATGGCGCAGCGACATCGACGCGGTCTATCGCGGCGCGCCGCCCCAGCAACTCGCCTCCCTGGCGACGGCGGTCAAGGAATTCGACCTCCAGCGCGAGGATTTCATCGCCATCATCGATGGCATGGAGATGGACGTGGTCGCCGACATCCGCGCGCCCGACCGCGCTACGCTCGAGGTCTATTGCGATCGTGTCGCCTGCGCGGTGGGACGCCTTTCGGTGCGCGTGTTCGGAATGAAGCCGGAGGCGGGGCGTGCACTCGCTCATCATCTCGGATGCGCGCTGCAACTCACCAACATTTTGCGCGATCTCGACGAAGACGCAGCGCTTGGCCGCCTCTATTTGCCGCGTGAGGCCCTGCAGGCCGCTGGCATCGCCGCGACCGACCCGGCCACCGTGCTTGCGCGTCCCGCAATCGGCGAAGCCTGTAACGCGGTCGTCGCAATGGCGAAAGCGCATTTTCGCGAAGCCAAGGCGATCATGGCGAAGAATCCGCGCCGCGAGGTGCGCGCGCCGCGCATCATGGGGGAGGCTTATCGCGCCATCCTCGACGCGTTGATCGCGCGCGGCTTTGCTGCACCGCGCGCAGCCATTCGCCTGCCGCGGGCGAAGCTTATCTTCATCGTGCTGCGCAACCTGTTTTGAATGACCGCGACAGTCCACATCATCGGCGCCGGTCTCGCCGGCCTCTCCGCAGCCGTGCGGCTTTTGTCCGCCGGCCGGCAGGTCATCGTACACGAGGCTACCGCTTTCGCCGGGGGCCGCTGCCGTTCCTATCACGACGCAGCGCTCGGGATGACCATCGACAACGGCAACCACCTTCTGCTTTCCGGCAATCACGCCGCGCTCGACTATGTGCGCAGCATCGGCGCGGAGGGGCGGCTTGCAGGCCCGCCCGCCGCCGAGTTCGCGTTTGCCGATCTGCCGAGCGGCAAGCGCTGGACGTTGCGCTTCAACGACGGGCGCATCCCGTTTTGGGTGTTTGATCCGAGTAGGCGCGTACCGGGAACGGGCGTACGCGACTACGTGCCGCTGGCACGGCTCCTCTGGGCGCCGGCGGGAAAGTCCGTCGGCGAGGTCGTCCGCTGCGATGGGCTTCTGTATCAGCGGCTGGTCGAGCCGCTTCTTCTCGCGGCGCTCAACATCGATCCGCCGCTCGGCGCGGCGCGGCTCGCTTCGGCGGTGATCCGCGAGACGCTCGCCCTCGGCGGACGCGCGTGCCGGCCGCTGGTCGCACGCGAAGGACTCGGCGCAACGCTCGTCGAACCGGCCCTGGCGTTGCTGCGTCAGCGCGGCGCCAAGGTGCTGATGGAGCATCAGTTGCGCGCCATCCATCTTGCCGGAGGAACGGCCGCGGCGCTCGATTTCGGCAATGAGACCGTAACGCTCGGTGCTGGCGATAGCGTCGTCCTCGCCGTCCCTCCCTACGCTGCCGCCTCTTTGGTGAACGGCCTCGATGCGCCGACAGAGTTTTGCGCCATCGTCAACGCCCATTTCCGCATCGATCCGCCGGCCGGCGCGCCGCTCATTCTCGGCGTGCTCGGCGGCACGACGCAGTGGATCTTCGCCTTCCCAGGCCGGCTCTCGGTCACCATCAGCGCCGGCGACCGCTTGATCGACACGCCGCGGGAACAGCTCGCGGCGGCGATCTGGGGCGAAGTCGCGCGCGTCACCGGGCTGCCGGCTGCGCTGCCGCCCTGGCAGATCGTACGCGAGCGCCGTGCCACCTTCGCGGCGACACCCGCGCAGGACGCGAAACGCCCGCCGGCGCGAACGGCGTGGCGCAATCTGGTCCTGGCCGGCGATTGGACAGATACGGGCTTGCCGGCTACCATCGAAGGTGCGATCCGTTCCGGCAATTATGCCGCCGACCTTATCGCGAAACAGCCATGATCAACGACATTCTCGAACAGCAGCGCATGCAGACGGCGACGTCGCGTCCTTCGCAACGCGAACATCCCGGCGCCATTGAAAACGCCCTCGAACCGCACATCGAAGCGGCGACGCAGGCGCTGCTCGCCTGCCAGCGGCCTGACGGCCATTGGGTGTTCGAGCTCGAAGCCGACGCCACCATTCCGGCCGAATACGTCCTGCTGCGGCACTATCTCGGTGAGCCCGTTGACGCCGCGCTCGAAGCCAAGATCGCGGTCTACCTGCGCCGCATCCAGGGCGCGCATGGCGGCTGGCCATTGTTCCGGGACGGCGAGCTCGACGTGAGCGCGACGGTCAAGGCCTATTTCGCACTCAAGATGATCGGCGATTCCGTAGACGCGGACCACATGCGCCGCGCCCGCGAGGCCGTGCACGCCCGCGGCGGCGCCGAGCGCGCCAACGTGTTCACCCGCATCATGCTGGCACTGTTTGGGTTCGTTCCGTGGCAGGCGGTGCCGGTGATGCCGGTCGAAATCATGCTGCTGCCGAAATGGTTTCCGTTTCATCTCGACAAGATTTCCTATTGGAGCCGCACCGTCATCGTTCCGCTGCTGGTGCTGATGGCGAAAAAGCCACGCGCGCGCAACGCGAAGGGCGTGAACGTCGACGAACTGTTTCTTGAACCGCCGCACACGCTCGGCCCGGCGCCGAAGGCGCCGCAGCAGAAGGCGACCTGGTTCTGGTTCTTCCGCGGCGTCGACAACGTCCTGCGTGCGACCGATCCGCATTTCCCCGAGGGCACGCGCCGGCGCGCCATCGACGGCGCCGTGGCCTGGGTGAACGAGCGCCTCAACGGCGAGGAGGGCCTCGGCGCCATCTTCCCGGCGATGGCCAACAGCGTGATGATGTTCGCGGCGCTCGGCTATCCGGAGGATCACCCGCAGCGCGCGATCGCGCGCCGATCCGTCGAGAAGCTTCTGGTGGTGCACGAGCAGGAGGCCTATTGCCAGCCCTGCGTCTCGCCCATCTGGGACACCGGGCTCACCTGCCACGCTTTGCTGGAAGCGGGCGGCGAGCGGGCCGTGGCGCAGGTCAAGCGCGGCCTCGACTGGCTGCTGCCGAAGCAAATCCTCGATGTCCGCGGCGATTGGATCGCGCGGCGGCCCGATATCCGCCCCGGCGGCTGGGCGTTCCAGTACGCCAATCCTCACTACCCTGATGTGGACGACACCGCCGTGGTGGCCATGGCCATGGATCGCGTTCAGGGTCCGACCGGGGGAACCTACAGCGCCGCGATGGAGCGCGCGCGCGAATGGATCATCGGCATGCAGAGCGAGAACGGCGCCTGGGGCGCCTTCGATGCCGACAATGAATACTACTACCTCAACAACATTCCCTTCGCCGATCACGGCGCGCTGCTCGATCCGCCGACCGACGATGTCACCGCCCGCTGCCTGTCGATGCTCGCCCAGTTCGGTGAGACGGCCGCCAGCAGCGCGCCGGTCGCGCGCGCGGTCGACTATCTGCGGCGAACGCAGCTTGCCGACGGCAGCTGGTACGGCCGCTGGGGCATGAACTACATCTACGGCACCTGGTCGGTGCTGTGCGCGCTCAATGCCGCCGGCATCGATCACGGCGCGCCGGAAATGCGCAAGGCGGCGGACTGGCTCGCCAACATTCAGAATGACGACGGCGGCTGGGGCGAGGACGGCTCGAGCTACAAGCTCGACTATCGCGGTTACGAACGTGCGCCGTCGACGGCTTCACAGACCGCGTGGGCGGTGCTCGGCCTCATGGCCGCGGGCGCGGTCGACCATCCCGCGGTCGCTCGCGGCATTGCCTACCTTGTCGAGACGCAGGGAACCGACGGCTTCTGGGCCGAGCCGCGCTACACCGCGACCGGTTTCCCGCGCGTGTTCTATCTGCGTTACCACGGCTACTCGAAATTCTTTCCGCTGTGGGCCATGGCGCGCTACCGCAATCTCAAGCGCGGCAACACGCGCGCGGTGGCGTACGGGATGTAGGCAGCTACGCGCACGCCAACGCGCAGCCACAAGAAATAATCATGTCGCCACATTTGCTGACCGCTTATGTGCGGCTATTCCCTTGCCAATTCTTCTCGGCAAGCCGCCTCCAAGACCGCTAAGTCGGCGGTGGCGAGCTTCCAAATCACATCGGGCGAGATACGCTCATAGTCGTGGCGCAACACGCTTCCGATTGCGGCTACCTTAACCCAGGGAATCTCGGGATGGCGCGACTTCAAATCGGCGCTTAAATGCCTGCTGGCTTCGGAAATGATCTGCACACCGCGCTCCACCAGCCATTGCTGCTCCCACCTACGCTCGAACTCTTGCAGAGTTTGCCCGCTAATCACGGAACGAATGCGTTCTATGGCCTCGAGGATATCGTTGAGGCGCAGCGCGAGCGCGCGGTTCGCCATCAGAATACGCGCAACGCGGATTCTTCTATATTTTTTCGCAATGCCGGATGCAGGCTGGCACGGGTCATGATGTCCGTTTTTCGTCCCAGGATTTCCCTGGCTCTCTCTTTCACGTCCATCAATTCGTACAGACCGAGCTTCCCTTTGGGATGATCGAAAAATAAATCGATATCCGAATCGTCGCGAACTTCGTCACGGGCAGCGGACCCAAACAAAAAAAGATGCTCGACGCCGAGCCCTTCAAGCTCTGCTTGATGCCGCTTCAGCAAGCGAATGACCTCTGTACGGTTCATCGTAAACTCAAGAAGTCTACGCCGCGCTGGCTGCGGTCTTGGTCGCTCCCTTCGCGGCCTTCTCGCGCGCCTCGTTGGCGCGGATCTCGGAGAGGCGCTGCTGCACTTGGCCGTCGAAGACGTATTGCGCCGGCCGCTGCTTTGACATGTCGATCTCCGGCGCCATGTCGCCTTCGGTCTTGATCCCGCGCCAGGCGATCATGGCCGCCTGCAACGGGTGCTTCATCATGGCGTCGGCCGCTGTTGCCTCGTAGCCGCAATGCGCCATGCAGTTCGCGCACTTCTCGTAGCGGCCGGTGCCGTAGGCGTCCCAGTCGGTCGTCTCCATCAGTTCGGCGAAGGTCTTGGCGTAGCCCTCGCCGAGCAGATAGCAGGGCTTCTGCCAGCCGAAGATGTTGCGCGTCGGCATGCCCCACGGCGTGCAGTGGAATTCCTGATTGCCGGCGAGGAAGTCGAGGAACATGTCGGAATGGGTGAGGTTCCATTTCTTGCCCTTGCCGAGAGCAAAGACATTGCGGAACAGCTCCTTGGTCTTGCGGCGGTTGAGAAAGTGCTGCTGGTCGGGCGCGCGTTCATACGCATAGCCGGGCGAGATCGAGACGCCGACGCCGAGTTCTTCGGTGAGGTCGAGGAACGCCGCGATGTCCTCCGCGGGGTGGCCATCAAAAATCGTACAATTGACGTTGACGGCGAAGCCTTTGGCCTTCGCCGCCTTGATGGCGGAGACCGCCTTCTCGAAGCCGCCTTCCATGCACACCGACTTGTCGTGGTGCTCCTTGAGGCCGTCGAGGTGCACGGAGAAGAACAGATAGGGCGACGGCTCGAAGAGGTGCAGCTTCTTCTCCAGCAGCAGCGCGTTGGTGCACAACGAAACGAACTTCTTGCGCGCCACGATGCCCTTGACGATCTCGCCGATCTCCTTGTGGATGAGTGGCTCGCCGCCGGGGATCGCCACCATCGGCGCGCCGCACTCGTCCACCGCGTCAAGGCATTCCTTGACCGAAAGGCGCTTGTTCAGGATCGCGTCCGGGTAGTCGATCTTGCCGCACCCGAAGCAGGCCAGGTTGCAGCGGAACAGCGGCTCCAGCATGAGCACGAGCGGGTAGCGCTTGCGCCCCATGAGGCGCTGCTTGAGCACGTACGAGCCGACGACGGCCTTCTGTCGTATCGATACACCCACGATCTTTTCCTTCTGTCAGTCTCTGCGGGGTGGGCCAGGGGTCGATCTAGACCTTTGCCGTGGCCCGGCCAGCGGTGCTGTCGGTCAATTCCGGCGGCAATCGAAACTCGATGGTCTCCTGTCGGCCGGTCAGTTCGCTGACCTCGACGGGGCCGAGCCGACGCAACGCGTCGATCACGTCCTCGACCAGAACCTCCGGGGCGGAAGCGCCGGCCGTAATGCCGACGGTCTCGGCGCCGTTGAACCAATCCGGTTCGACCTCGCTGCCGTCGGCGATCAGATAGCACGGCGTGCCGACCTCGTGCCCGATCTCGCGCAGCCGGTTGGAATTGGAGCTGTTCTTGGCGCCCACGACCAGGATAACGTCGACCAGCTTGCTCAGTTCGCGCACCGCCGTCTGGCGGTTTTGCGTGGCGTAGCAGATGTCGCGGGTTTCCGGCCC
>Ga0070671_100000777_pt1 | contig 22924 bp, 19 predicted proteins | sample KBSS73metaG_FD_65341 | JGI IMG/M metagenome (GOLD analysis project Ga0070671, IMG submission 65341) | Switchgrass rhizosphere microbial communities from Kellogg Biological Station, Michigan, USA - KBS S7-3 metaG | ecosystem: Host-associated > Plants > Roots > Rhizosphere > Soil ...
CATCATAGGCGGATCGCGCCGGCAAGGCCGGGCGGCGTCGGGCTGGCTATGCGCTCCGCATCGATGCGCGCAACAAGCGCGTTGAGCGGCAGGCCCTCGGCCTCCGCCGCCGCGCGCAGCCAGTCCCAGAACAGCGGTTCCAGGCTGATCGAGGTCTTGTGCCCGGCGATCTCGACCGAGCGCTTGACCGGCGGATGATAGAAATCGGCCATGGAGAATGGCATGGGGCGGCGCCGTGGCACCACCCCACGGCCTTCAATACATGTGCTGGCCGCCGTTGATCGACATGGTCGATCCGGTGACGAAACCGCCGTTTTCGCAAGTGAGGAACACCACGCCGCGCGCAATTTCGCTGGCCTGGCCCAGGCGCCCGGTGGGAATCTTCGCAACGATCTTTTCAAGCACGGGCTGCGGCACCGCAGCCACCATGTCGGTGTCGATATAACCCGGCGCGATCGCATTGACGGTGACGCCGTACTTGGCGCCTTCCTGGGCCAGGGCCTTGGTGAAGCCGTGGATGCCCGATTTGGCTGCGGCATAGTTTACCTGGCCATATTGGCCGGCCTGCCCGTTGATCGAGCCGATGTTGACGATGCGGCCCCAGCCGCGCTCGCGCATGCCCGGAAACGTGGCCTTGGCCATGTTGAAGCAACCGCCCAGGTTGATTCGCATGACTTCGTTCCAGTCATCGAAGCTCATCTTGTGAAGCACGCCATCGCGGGTGATGCCCGCATTGTTGACGACAATGTCGATCGGGCCGACATCGGCTGTCACGCGCGCGCATCCTTCCTGGGTCGCTGCGTGATCGCCCACGTCCCAGCGATAGGCCGGAATACCGGTCCGCTCGGTAAAGGCCTTCGCCTTTTCTTCGTTGCCTGCATAGTTCGCAACGACAGTCCGTCCCGCGTCCCTGAGAGCGAGGCAGATCGCTTCGCCGATACCCCTGGTTCCGCCCGTTACGATGGCCACTCGCGTCATTCCTGGTACTCCTGTACTTTACCAGCTTGGAGAGCGGCTAGGCTAAGGTGATGACACTCGCGCGACAAGCCGGCTTAAGGTAGGATCGATAAATTTCTTGGACCTTTATTGATAAGAATTGCAGGGATTTTCGCGCGCGCTCCACTGTTGCGGAAAGCTTGCTCATGCATGTCTGAACGCGTCTATCGTGCAACAAAAAAGCCCGCCGAAGCGAGCCCATTGTGCAGCCGAAATGGTGCGGAAAGATCAGAACCGGAATTGCGTTCCCAGGTAAACGGCCTGGCTGTCCTGACGCCCATCGGTAAGCGGACGCAGACGGTCGCGGTCCGACGAGTAGCGGATGCCCGCCGTAACATCGAGATTGCGGGTCAGGCGATAGCTGCCGCCGAAATCGACCTGGTAATCGCCCTGGGTTTCCAGCGTGCGCGGCGCACGGCCGGCGCGTTCCTTCTCGTCGAGCGCAATGCGCGGCGCCAAACGCCCGGTTGCGCCCGATGTCGCGCTGGCCGAAGGCGATGCAGCCGCAAAGTGGCTCAGATCGGGCATGTCGATCCTTTGGACATCGCGGTCAAACCCGTTCGACGTGCCAAGGCCATTTGTGACGGCAAAGCTTTGATAGCCACGCGCCATGCCCAGGTTGAAGGCATTGGGCACGATGCGCAGCGGCGTGCCGTTGCCGGCAGCCCCGCCAATGTTGCCCAGCACACCGCGCACCGAAATGGCGCGCGCCACTTCCGGATTGACCCGGACGGCCACGGTGATGGAGCGATCGGCACGCGTATCGATGCCTGCCGGCGTAAAGCGGAAGAGACGGTTGTTGGTCAGCCCGTGCACCGTGATGGCGGCAGCAAGCTTGGGATCGCCGGAAGCCGGCGTGAACGAACCGATACCGCCACGAGCGGCCAGGCTGACCTGGGCCAGCGGCTTGAACGAACCGGTCACCGCGCTGCTGACAGCCGGGGCAATAACCATGCCGGCCGCGATGCAGGTGGCCACCATCAGCGGCGCGCGCATCACGCGTGGCAGCGCGAAACGGCGCGTGCCCCGCGCGTTCGCCGTGTTGCTGCCCCTGCCGCTCATGATCGTGCCTGCTTCCTGTCTCTGTTCGTTATGCGAATCGCGTAGTGATCCACCGATCCGTTTGGCCGCAAAAGCGACACAAACATGACATCGGCATGACACCTCAACCTCATCTACGCTTTCGCCTGCGCGATTTCCAGATCGTAACGCCGCGCGGGCCAAGGATTTCCCGCGCTGTGGCCAAGTGGTGACACAAATCGGCGGCAGGCCGCTGATCGCCCCGGAACTGCTGGATTCGTGCCGCGCGATCCGTTCACGGCCGGTTCAACGCCATGATCCTTTATCGTGGCGCGAACGGCCATCCCCTGCAATGCGCGCGGTCGAGGCATGGCGGCTTGCCGGGCGACGTGCCGGGATGATAGAGGCGTGGCCCAATCGCGTATATCGCAGTACCGGGACGGACTTTTTTCGCCCCTGCGACTGCGCGGAAATTTCCATCGCCGCGGATATTGTCCGCCGTGGCGCCAGACAGGACAGGATTGACGTGACGATCAGCGCCATCGCCCGCCGCAACACCACCGCCGCCGCTGCCCACGCCCCTGCCCGTACCCATGGCAGCCAAGCCCGCGGCGCTGCCCGGCTGGTCGGTCGCTCCTTGGCTGTCGGGCTCCTCGCCCTGACGATCGCCGGCTGCGCGGGCCATGGCAAGAAGATGGCCAAGGCCAACCGCCCCGACCTGGCATCGAGCAAGGTGACCACGATCGGCGTGAACGCCTATCTCTGGCGCGCCAGCCTGGATTCGCTGTCGTTCATGCCGCTGCTGCAGACCGACAGCAACGGCGGCGTGATCGTGACCGACTGGTATGCCAATCCCAACAATCCGGGCGAGCGCATGAAAGTGACCGTCTCGATCCTCGACCAGGACTTGCGCGCCGACGCTCTGCACGTGGCTGCCAGCCGCCAGGTCCTGCAGAACGGCAACTGGATCGATGCGCCGGTCCAGGCCGCCACGGTCCAGAAGCTGGAAGACGTGATCCTGACGAAAGCGCGCGACTTGCGCCGCCAGGCGCTGCCTTCCGCCATCAACTGACGGGTCTTCCACAAAGCGGCACGCCAGCCAGAGCCATGCGCTTGCGATAAGGCGTGCCGCACCCTAAAGCGCGCGGCATGACTTCCGCGACGTCTTCCGAACCCGCCCGCTTCGACCCCGCAACCGCCGACCTGCGCTGGCAGCAGGCCTGGGATGCGGCGCAATCGTTCCGCGCCGATGACAAGAGCACCAAGCCGCGCAGCTATGTGCTCGAGATGTTCCCCTATCCTTCGGGGCGCATCCACATCGGCCATGTGCGCAACTACACGATGGGCGATGTGCTGGCGCGCTACAAGCGCATGACCGGGCACGAAGTGCTTCACCCGATGGGCTGGGACGCCTTTGGCATGCCCGCCGAAAACGCCGCGATGGAAAAGGGCGTGCACCCCGGCGGCTGGACGCGCGAGAACATCGCCAACATGAAGGCGCAATTGAAGCGCCTGGGCTTCGCGCTCGACTGGAGCCGCGAGATCGCCACTTGCGAGCCCGAATACTATGGCCATGAACAGGCGCTGTTCCTCGACCTTTATGCCGCAGGCCTCGTCTATCGCAAGGAATCGGCGGTCAACTGGGATCCGATCGACCACACGGTGCTTGCCAACGAGCAGGTGATCGATGGGCGCGGCTGGCGCAGCGGGGCGCTGGTGGAAAAGCGCAAGCTCAACCAGTGGTTCCTCAAGATCACCGACTTTGCCGACGAACTGCTTGAAGGGCTGTCCAGCCTCGACAAGTGGCCGGAAAAGGTGCGGCTGATGCAGGAAAACTGGATCGGCAAGAGCCAGGGCCTGCAATTCGCGTTCGACCTGTCGAACGGCGAGCGCCTGGAAGTCTACACCACCCGGCCCGACACGATCTTTGGCGCCAGCTTCGTGGCCGTGGCCGCCGATCATCCGATCGCGCAGGGCGTGGCTGCCGGCAACCCGGCAGTGCAGGACTTCATCGCGCTGTGCAAACAGGGCGGCACGACGGCGGCCGAGCTGGAAACGGCCGAAAAGCTGGGCTTCGATACCGGGATCACCGCGCGCCATCCGTTCACGGGAGCGCCGCTGCCGGTCTACATCGCCAACTTCGTGCTGATGGACTATGGCACCGGGGCCATCATGGCCGTGCCGGGCCACGACCAGCGCGACTTCGATTTTGCCACCAAGTATGCCCTGCCGATCCTGCGCGTGGTGGCGGCCGATGCGGCCGACGCCGGCAAGCCGTTTGGCACCGAGGCCGAGGCGGGCGATGGCGTGCTGGTCAATTCGCAGTTCCTCGATGGCATGGCCGTGGCCGATGCCAAGAAGGCGGTGATCGACCGCGCCCAGGCCGAAGGCTGGGGCCAGGGCCAGACGGTGTGGCGCCTGCGCGACTGGGGTGTCAGCCGCCAGCGCTATTGGGGTACGCCGATCCCCTTCGTGCACTGCGAAGTGTGCGGCGTGGTGCCGGTGCCCAAGAAACACTTGCCGGTCACGCTGCCCGAGGATGTCGATTTCTCGGTGCCGGGCAATCCGCTCGATCGCCATCCCACCTGGAAGCACGTGCCCTGCCCGCAATGCGGCCATGCCGCGCGGCGCGAGACCGATACGCTCGACACCTTCGTCGACAGCTCGTGGTATTTCCTGCGCTTTGCCAGCCAGCCGGCCGATCGCCCGTTCGATCCTGAAGTCATCAAGCAATGGCTGCCGGTGGAGCAATATATCGGCGGGATCGAGCACGCGATCCTGCACTTGCTCTATGCCCGCTTCTGGACGCGCGCCCTGGCGCGCATCGGCAAGATCGACGTGACCGAGCCTTTCGCCAGCCTGTTCACGCAAGGCATGGTCACGCACGAAACCTATAGCCGCACCGATCCCGCCAATGGCCAGCCGATCTGGTACGCCCCGGCCGAAGTGGAACGCAGCGGCGATGGCGCAACGCTCAAGGCCGATGGCCAGCCGGTGGAAATCGGCCGCATCATCAAGATGTCCAAGTCCAAGAAGAACGTGGTGGACCCGGACGACATCGTCGCGCGCTATGGCGCCGACGCCATCCGCTGGTTCATGCTGTCGGACAGCCCGCCCGAACGCGACCTGCCCTGGTCGGAAGCCGGCATCGAAGGCTGCGCCCGCTTCGTGCAGCGGTTGTGGCGCCTGTTTGCCCAGTTCGATGCAAGTGCTGCGGGCGAGGACAAGGCGCTCGATCGCAAGGTGCACCAGACTGTCGCCGCCGTGGCGCAGGATATCGAGGCGCTGGGCTTCAACAAGGCCGTGGCGCGTATCTATGAACTGACCGGCGCCACCGAAAAGGCTGCGCCTTCGGCCAGCCGCACCCGCGCGATCCAAACGCTGCTGCTGCTGGTGGCGCCGATGATGCCGCACCTGGCCGAAGAGGCTTTTGCCGCGCAAGGGCATGGCCTGGTGGCCGACGCCAGCTGGCCGGCGGTCGACCCGGCCTTGCTGGTCGATGACGAAGTGACCGTGGCGGTCCAGGTCAAAGGCAAGCTGCGCGACACGCTGACCGTGGCCAAGGGCACGGCGCGCGAGCAGCTCGAGGCCCTTGCGCTGGCTTCCGACAAAGTGCAGCGTGCGCTGGACGGGGCAGCAGTGAAGAAAGTGATCGTGGTGCCCGATCGTTTGGTGAACCTCGTTGTCTAAGCTCCGGATCACGCTGGCGCTGGCCGCGCCGCTGTTGCTGGCCGGTTGCGGCCTCCAGCCCATGTACGCAGGTGGCGGATCGGGCGCTGTTGCGCGGGCCGTGGCCAGCGTCGACGTGGCGCCCATTGCCGGAAAATCGGGCTGGCTCGTGCGCCACGCCCTGTCCGACCGGCTCGGCAGCGGGAGCGGAGGGGCAGGCGGCCAACCCGGCTATCGGCTCGACGTGCGGCTTGACGAAAAGCTGCAGGGCCTGGGCCAGCTGTCTGACGATACCATTACGCGCGAGCGGCGCACCATGCGCGCGCGCTATCAGCTGGTGGATTTGAGCAATGGGGCCATCGTGGTCGATGCCATCGCCAGCGTCGATGGCGGCCTCGACGTGGTCTCCAGCGAGTATTCGGTAATCGCGGCCGAACAGACGGTGCAGGAAAATCTCGCGCGCGGCATTGCCGATCAGATCGTGTCGCGCGTGGCCACGCACTTGCGCGCGCAGGCCGTCGGGACAGCGCCCGTTGCCGTGCCGGCGGCGCCGGCTGCCGGGCAATAAGCGCGGATTTGTGAAGGCCACGCAGAAGACCTTTTCCGGCATGGCCGCACGGGCCGTGCAAGATTGCCGCGTGTTCTATTTTTGCGGGCCGGACGAGGCCGGCGCTGCCGATGCGGCCGCGCGGATCGCCACGCTTCTGGGCGAGGCCGAGCGGGTGGAACTCGCCGGTGCCGACTTGCGCCGAGACCCGGTGCGCCTGGCAGACGAGGCGCGCTCGGTCTCGCTATTCGGCGACCGCCGGCAGATCCACGTTCGCACCGCCGGCGACGAAATATTCGATGCCGTCGAGACTTTGCTGGCGAGCCCAGTGGAAAGCTGGCCGGTGCTGATCGTGGCGACCTCGGCAACAGACAAGTCGCGCGTGGCCAAGCTTTTGGGCGACCGGCCCGATGCGCTGGTTGGCATGTTCCATCCGCCAGACTTGCGCGCGGTCGTTGATGCCGTGCGCGACATGGCAGGCGCCGCCGGACTGCGCATGACCGGCGATCTTGCCGAACGCATCGCCCGCGCGACTGCGCTCGACACGCGGATGGCCCGCAGCGAAGTGGACAAACTGGCACTCTACCTCGATGCCAGCCCGCAATCCCCCCGCACGGCCGACACCGCCGCCCTCGATGCCATCGGCGCCTCCACCGAGGATGATGGCATGATGCCGGTGGTCAATGCAGTGCTTTCCGGCGATTCCCGCCGAGTCGGGGCCGAATTGGCTCGCGCGCGCGAAATGGGCATTAACCCTGTCGGTTTGCTGCTCGCTTTTGAACGGCGTGCCGCACAATTGGCACAACTCACCGGACACATGGGAAGCCGCAGTGATATCAACGGCTTCCTGGAACAGGAAATGAGCGCCCGCCGCGTCTTTTTTCGAGACAAATCCGATCTGGCAAACCAGCTGAAACGGTGGCGGGGACGCCGTTTGGAGCGCTTGCTGGAACGGCTGATATCCTTGCATCGCAGCCTCTTGGCCGACAGCCGAAATGCCGATCTGGCACTTTGGCAAGCCTTGGCAGAATTCGCACGCGCCGCAGCGCGCTGATCGCACGCGAATCCGCCCAAGTGGATCACAATCGGGATCTGTGCTAAGCGGAGATACTTGCCTTTACTGGGCAAGCATGTAGATATTGCAGCGCAACAAAGACCTGTTTGGGCGCACGCGCGGCCGCAAGTCGACCGGTCGGGGCATGATTCGCTCCGCTTGTGCCCTGGAAACGATCGACGCTGACCAAGCAGCGACGGCATCGAAGGACAGTGAGAGCGGCAATGACCACGCTAGATCTTCCGGCCCAGGCGGCCCAGACCAAGCAAGGCGAGCAGCGCAACACCAGCGGCGGTTCGCGGCTGAAGCTGCCCCTGGCCGCATCGCTCGAGCATCGCCGCCTCCAGTGCTATGTCATGCTGATGGCGGTCGATGCGCTTATGATCACAGCTGCCATGCTGGGCGTTAGCCATCTGCAAGACGGAATTGTCACGCCTTCCGCACTGCGCCATCTCGCGTTGCTGTTGCCGTTCTACGTGATCGCGGCGCTCGGTTTCAGCGCCTATTCGATCAGCGCGCTCACATCGCCGCGTTTCAGCCGGCACAGCGCGTTTCTTTCGCTGCTGGCAGCGTTTGGCATGCTGATCTTCATCGCCTTCTTCGCCAAGATTTCCGACCAGATTTCGCGCATGTCGACCGGCGTCAGTTTTGCTGCCTGTGCCCTGGTGCTGATGCTGGCACGCACATGGATGCAGCCGCTGATCCGCAAGCTGTGCGGCCCGACCGCGCAAAACGTGCTGATCCTCGATGATGGCGGCCTGCCGGTGCGCATTCCACATGCCTGGCATATCGATACTCGCCAGCACCGCCTGGTGCCCAATCGCAATGATCCGCACATGCTCGATCGCCTGGCGATGTTCATGACCAACATGGACCGCGTGCTGGTCTCATGCCCGCCCGAACGCCACATGGAATGGGCCATGGTGCTCAAGGGCGCCAATATCACCGGCGAACTGATCGACCAGAGCGTTGTCGCCATGGGCGTGCTCGGGGCTCGGCGCGTGAACGACACCGGCTCGCTCGTCGTCTCGGCCGGGCCGCTGGGCATGCGCGGGCGCGCCGCCAAGCGCGCGATGGACCTGGCGATCGCCGGTTCGGCCGTGCTGTTCCTGGCGCCACTGCTGCTCACCGTGTCGTTGCTGGTCTATCTTGAGGATCGCGGTCCGGTATTCTTCAAGCAGCAGCGCCAGGGCCGCAACAACCGCCTGTTCTGGATCTACAAGTTCCGCTCGATGCGCGTGGCCCAGCTCGATGCTGCCGGCGCGCGTTCGGCCAGCAAGGAAGACGATCGCATCACGGGCATCGGTCGTTTCATCCGCCGTACCAGCATCGACGAGCTGCCCCAGTTGCTCAACGTTCTGCGCGGTGACATGAGCATCGTTGGTCCGCGTCCCCATGCCTTGGGCTCGCTTGCCGGCACCAAGCGCTTCTGGGAAGTCGATCCGCGCTACAACCAGCGCCACTCGCTCAAGCCGGGGCTGACCGGCCTTGCCCAGGTGCGTGGCTTTCGCGGGGCGACCGATACCGAGGCGGACCTGTCCGGTCGCCTCCAGGCCGATCTCGAGTATCTCGATGGCTGGACAGTATGGCGTGACGTGCAGATCATGTTCGCCACGTTCACTGTGCTGATTCACGATCGCGCGTTCTGATTTCCCGCAATAACCCGTAGCCATTCGTAGCAGAGCGCCCAATTGGCGCCGATGTGCGACCAGCAGGCAAAATTGCTCCATATTCGATGTTGCATTGCGGCATTTCCGGACGCAATCCTTGCGCATGGCAATCCAGACCCGTCGTAGCTTCATCCAGGGCAGCGCCCTTTCCCTCGCTCTGGCAACGCCGGCAGGCTCGGCACTTGCCAGCGTGGTGAAGCCGCGCGGTTTTCGCCTGGGCGTCAATCTTGCCGGCGCGGAATTCAAGGATATCGGGGGCCGCTGGCATTGGCCCAGCCTCGACAACCTCGGCTACTACCTGGCCAAGGGCTTCAACGTCTATCGCGTGCCGTTCAAGTGGCGTCGCCTGCAACCTGACTTGCAGGGACCGCTCGATGATGCTGCCCTCGCCGGGCTGGACCAGATCGTCAGCACGGCAACCGCCGCCGGCGCCGTCGTCCTTCTCGACGCACACGATTACGGCCGGCGCAATGACCAGGTGATCGGTGACGTCGGCTCCACCGTCACGGCAGAAATCTTTGCAGATTTCTGGGGCCGGATGGCCACGCGCTACAAAGCCAATGGCCTCGTGTGGTACAATCTGATGAACGAGCCGCACGATCAAAATGCGGAATCGAACATCCGGGCGCAGAACGCCGCCTGCGCAGCCATCCGTGCGGCCGGCGCGCGATCCAAGGTGCTGTTTTCAGGCACGGCGTGGACCGGCGCGCATTCCTGGCTGACCACCGCCAACGCGGTTGCCACGTTGCAGATGGTAGACCCGCTCAATAATTTCGCTTTCGATGCACACCAGTATCTCGATCGTGGATATGGCGGCGGCAGTCTCGAAGCGATTCCGGGCGTCGGCGCCCGCGTTCTTCAGGCCATTACCGGTTGGGCGCGACAAAACCACAAGCAGATTTTCATCGGTGAATTTGCCTCGGGGCCCACGCCACCATCGCTCAAGGAACTCGATGATCTTTTGAACTTCATGGTTACGCACAAGGACGTGTTCATCGGCGCCACCTATTTCGCCGGCGGCGGCACCTGGGGCAAGCGGATGGGTTCGGCAGATCCCGTCGACGGCGTTGACAAGCCCCAGACCTTATTGATGCAGCGTTATCTCAAGTATTGACCCGTTGCATCATTTTGCCAGTTTCAGAAAAGCCCGCAAACACTTTGCGGGCTTTTTGGTTCCGATGGCACTGACAATTGGCAAAAAACCCGCAACATGCGAATCGACCCACGGAAATCCTGCGGCGTTCAGCAGATCACAGGTTCGTCCGATACGGTGAGATCATTTTGCTGCAGCACAACTTCGACATACTCGGTATTGGCAAAAAAGCCTTTCGATTCATTTTATTGCACAATATGACGCACCGCAGACATCCTGATTGTCAGATTGTCCAAAATGAAGTAAATAAAGGCCTACGAAACTATAGTGAGGGCCACATGAAACTGTCCACCGCGTTGGCAACTGCTGCTGTCGCCACACTTGCCGTTGCTGCGCCTGCTCAGGCCGCAAGCACCCGGGCCAATGTCTCCGTGCCGGTGCAAGCCGTGCAGTCCAAGATGCTCAAGCGCTCGTCGCAGGGCGTTTCCACCCGCAGCAAGAATGCCGGTGAAGAACTGCTTGTCGCCCTGCCGATCGTCGCAACGGGCGCGTTGATCCTGACGACGGACAGCAACGATCCCGTTTCGCCGGGCGGCTGATCCCATACGGCACCTGACTTGCCTGGCGATGCTTTTCGCAGGCAAGGACAAGCTTTGATCCATCGGGAATTCCCGATATGATAACGGGGTTTGCGCTTGAAGTGCAGGCCCCGTTTTCCATTGCGGAACTTATTGCACTGCAAAATATGTCTTGAATGGATGAGTTAAGTCAGATAGGTGTTGGTGCGTAAGCCGATTCTGGAGTTGTGACCATGAACATCATGAAGATCGGCGCCCTCGGCGTCGTAGCTTCCCTGCTGGTTGCAGGGACTGCCCAGGCCGCTAGCACCCGCGCTGGTGTGCCCGTTGCCTCGGTTACCGCGAAGAAGCTGGTGCGCTCGTCCGCTCCGGTCTCCAAGCAGTCCAAGGATACCGATGGCGTGATCGTCGGTGTGGCCGCCGCTGCTGCTTTCGGCGTTGGCGCCTACGAAATCTTCAAGAGCGACTCGAGCGGCAGCTGAGCCATCGATTACTTTTGACGCAAGATCAGGCCTGCACGCCCTTGGCGCGCAGGCCTTTTCTTTTGCCTGGCGCGTGGGCAGATCGGATTGCGCCTTCCGCACCGTGCGGGTATTGAGTGCTTGTCGACTGGCAGGCCGGTATTTGTCCAAAATCCCCCTGTCCGGCTTTCCTCTGGATGATCGAGCCATATTGCAGTGGAAGATAGTTCTACCCCACCGCCCCAGCGCCGTTCTCGTCGGCGTCGATCCAGTTCCGGCTCGTCCACATCGCCCTCGCCATCCAAGGCAAACCGGAGCCAACTGCAACCGGCAGACCTCGGGCAAGGCTCGCGGCGCCGTCGATCGCGCAGCGGTCGCTCGCGCAAGGTGGCTTGGGAGGCACCCGCCGATCTTGCGCTCACCCTGCCCCAACCCGGCGTCATGGTCGTCATGGCCGCGCTCGCTGTCGCACTCGTGCTGGGCGGCGGCGGCACGACCAATCCGGGAACGGAAATGATCCTGCAGCCGCTGGTTGCGCTTTTGCTGGCGCTGCCACTGCTGCATCCCAAGCTGGCCGATGGGCTGGGTCCCGTCCCGCGGCCGGCCTGGGTCATCGCGGCGCTGGTCCTGGTCATTCCCGTCCTGCAACTGATCCCGCTGCCTCCAGCCATCTGGCACAGTCTTCCTGACCGAGCGCCGGAAATCGCCTCGTTGTCTCTGATCGGCCAGGCGGACCGGTGGATGCCCTGGTCGATGGCACCTGCGCGCACGTTCATTTCGTTCCTGGCGATGGTCGTCCCTGCGCTGATGCTGTTGGCCGTGGCACGTACCGATCTGGTGGGTCGCCTATGGCTATGCGCAACGGTCGTCGGTGTCGCCGGCGCTTCGGTCATGCTCGGCGCCCTGCAACTCTCGCATGCTGCGGGGCACAACTGGACGCTCTATTCCTACGCCCACTTCGGCGTGATCGTTGGCTTTCAGGCCAATCACAACGCCGAGGCAGACCTGCTGTCGATTGCCCTGATGGCTTGCGGGGTGATTGCCTGCGCCGTTGTCGGCCTGGTGCGTAATCGCAACGTATTCTGGGGCGGCGTGGCCTTTACCGGCGCGATCCAGCTGGTCGTGGTGTTCCTCACAGGGTCGCGCACCGGCATCGCCCTCCTGCCCATCGCCCTGGCTGTTTGCGCCGCGATGCTTTGGCCCCTGGCCCGTCAGCAGTTTTCCCGGCGCACGCTGTTGCTCGGTCTGGGTGGCGGCACCGCTTCGATTGGTGTTGTTCTTGCGATCGGCATCCACTCGGTCGACCGCATCATGAACCGCTTCTCCAACCTCAAGGATGCGCGCGGCGATATCTGGATCGATACGTTGCATGCCATGGGCCAGGTTTGGCCGATGGGCGGCGGCATCGGCAGCTTCCCGCCAATTTTCAACGCTGCGGAGCGGCTGGAAGTGGTGCGCAACACGGTGGCTGGCCGCGCGCATAACGACTGGATGGAATGGACGCTCGAAGCCGGTCTACCTGGCGTGATCGTGCTGCTGGCCGTGTTTGCGATCGTGGGAACGATCGCTTGGCGCCGCCTGGGCTTTGAGCTGCGCGCGCAGGGCACATTGCATTCGCGCGCCCAGGCCCTGTTCGGCATCGGCATCATGGTGCAACTGGGTGTCCACGCGCTCGACGACTTCCCGATCCGGGAAATGTCGCTCGCGTCCTTGCTGGCGATGGCGGCAGCCATGCTGTTTACCCCGCGCGCGATCGCGGCCCTGGGCCAGCGCACGCCTGCTCCGCTTCCCACCGCAGACGCCGAACCAGCGGTAGAACCAGCCTTTGTGCCCAGCGCTTGAGCCGCTCGGCGCGGCAGCTCAATCGCGTGGCGGAAACACGGGGGTCAATTTCCGTCCCGCCAGGATCTGGGCCAGGAACAGCGCATCACCGGCGTAGCGTGGGAAAAGCCGGCGCGGCTCGCTCAGCATGCGGTGTGCCCATTCCAGGCTGAGCGCGCGCACCCATTGCGGCGCGCGGGACTTGAGGCTGGACGAGAAATCCAGCGCCGCCCCCACGCAGAAGATATGCGCGGCGGGCAAGGCATCGAAATGGCGCGATACCCAGATTTCCGATTTCGGCGCGCCTACACCCATGAACAGGTGAGTCGTCCCCAGCGCGGCAATGCGCGCCACCAGATCGGCACTATAAGCCGCGTCCCGTTCAAATCCATAGGGCGGGCTGTCGCAGCCGATCGCCGCTGCATCGAATCCCCGCGCCACCAGTTGGTCCTGCAGGATCTGCGCCGCCTGCGGCGAGCTGGCGACAAAGAAGGGGCGATCCACATCGGGGCGCAAGGCAGCCAGCATCGCCGGAAAGATGTCTGCCCCGGTCACCACCGGAACGTCCTGCCGCGCCTGCAAGCGCGCCAGCATGCGAATGGGCCGTCCATCCACTGTCACCACTGCGGCACGGGCATAGGCAGCGCGGAAATCCGCATTGGCCTGCAATTGGCGCAAATGATTGAGATTGCACGTGCAGTAAAGCTGCGGCGCGGCAGCGGGCTGCAAAGCCATGTCGACCACACCATCCAGCGGCACGGAATCGAAGGCCAGCCCATAACGGCTGAACAGCGCGGCCTTCCCGCTGATGCTGCCGCTCGCTTCGGTGTGAACCACGCTCGCCACGCCCCGCGCCTCAGTCCGAGCCGAACAGGTCGCGGGTAAAGACCTTGTCGGCCACGTCGGCCAGCTGGTCTGATGCGCGATTGGCCACGATCACGTCGCACTCGCGCTTGAACGTGTCGAGATCGCGGACGACCTTCGACCCGAAGAACTGGTCTTCTTCCAGCGCCGGCTCGTAGATCACCACTTCGATGCCCTTGGCCTTGATCCGCTTCATGATCCCCTGGATCGAGGACTGGCGGAAATTGTCCGATCCGGCCTTCATGACCAGGCGGAACACGCCCACCTTGCCGGGATGGCGCTGGATGATCTGCTCCGCCAGGAAATCCTTGCGAGTGCGATTGGCATCGACGATCGCGCGGATCAGGTTCTGCGGCACGTCGAAATAGTTGGCCAGCAACTGCTTGGTATCCTTGGGCAGGCAATAGCCGCCATAACCAAAGCTCGGGTTGTTGTAGTGCGAGCCGATGCGCGGATCGAGGCCGACGCCCCGGATGATCTGGCGCGTATCCATGCCGCCGGCGATGGCATAGCTGTCCAGTTCGTTGAAGAAGGCCACCCGCATGGCGAGGTAGGTATTGGCAAACAGCTTGATCGCCTCGGCTTCGGCCGGGCCGGTGAACAGCACTTCCACGTCCTTCTTTACCGCGCCTTCGCGCAGCAGTTCGGCAAAGACGTGGGCTCGTTCGGATTCCTCGCCCACGATAATGCGCGAGGGGTAGAGATTGTCGTAAAGGGCGCGCCCTTCGCGCAGGAATTCGGGGCTGAAGATCACCTGCTCGGTGCCCAGGCGCTGGCGAACATCGGCGACGAAACCCACCGGAATGGTGGACTTGATCACCACGACGGCATCGGGATTGCAATCCTTGACCAGGGCGATCACGGCCTCGACCGACGAGGTATCGAACTTGTTGGTTTCGACATCGTAGTTCGTCGGCGTGGCCACGATCACATAGGCAGCCCCCTTGAGCGCCACGGCGGAATCGACCGTGGCGGAAAGGTTGAGCGGCCGGCTGGCCAGAAATTCTTCCAGCTCGGCATCGACGATCGGAGACTGCCGGGCATTCACCTTGGCCACGCGATCGGCCGAGATGTCCACCGCGATGACCTCGTTATGCTGCGCCAGCAGGACGGCGTTGGAAAGGCCGACATAGCCCAGCCCGAATACGGCGATCTTCATCCAGGATTACTCACATCAAGCGGTGGCGGCACCCACCAGCCTCGTGGAGGCTTGGCCCAGGTGCCGGGAAAATTGCCAGTTGTTACCGGTATTCCGCACTCGGTGCCGGCCCGTCAACGCCTTTATGCTGCACCTGCACATTTCCGGCACCAGCCGCTCAGTCCGGGGCCGGTAGATTGCGGATCAGGTCCAGAGCATCGGCGTTGAGGCTGGCCGCACGGGCCGCGGTGTCGCTTTCGGTATAGACGCGCAGTTCCGGCGCATTGCCGCTGGGGCGCAAGTGAATGATATCGCCATCGGCAAAGGTCGTGCGCAGTCCGTCGGTCTTGTCGAAAGCCACGGCCTTGCCCGCAAGCTTGCCAAACAGTTCGCTAAGGCGCCCCAGCACCGCATCATCCGCGCCCGCTTCCAGCCCGGCAATCAGTGCCTGACTGTGCGCCGTGGGATAGTCCTTGAGCCGGTCGCTGTGGGTATAGCGTTCGGGCAATTGCGCCTGGAGGGCGGAAAGCGCCAGCCCTTTGGATCGCGCATCGGCAAGCACCGCCAGCATCGGCAGCACGGCATCGCGCGTGGGCAGCGCGCCCAGCGTGCGGCCATTGGCATCCACGTCGCTGCCCAGCAGGAACCCGCCATTGGCTTCATAGCCGCACGCTGCCAGGCCATCGGCCAGCAACGCGTTCATCGCCTCGATCACGAAGGGCGAACCGATGCGCGTGCGCCGCACATGCGCAAACTGCCCCGATGCCTCGAGCGCGGTGTTGGAGCTGACCGGCGTTGCCACCGCATCCAGCTTGAGCGCCTGCGCGCACAGGATGCCCAGCACGTCGCCGCGCATCCAGGCTCCCGTTTCGTCGGCCAGCAAGGGTCTGTCCGAATCGCCATCGGTGGAAAGGATCGCATCGAGGCCATGGTCGCGCGCCCATTCCTTGCCCAGCGCCACGTCTTCCGGACGCACCGCCTCGGTATCGACGGGGATGAATTTTTCCGAACGGCCGAGTAGCACCACCTCTGCCCCCAGCGCTTCGACGATCTGGGCCACGATGTCACGGCCCACGGCCGAATGCTGGTAAATGCCCAGCTTCAGGTCCTTGAGCGCCTCTGCGCCAAAGAAATCGACGTAGCGCGCCACATAGGGCGTCGCCGCATCGGCCAGCGCAGGCGCGGCAGGCGCATCGTGCAACATGCCATCGGCATCGAAGATGTCGGGCAAGTCCACGCTCTGTGCGCGAATCGCTGCCTCGTCGGGCTTGAGCACTTCGCCATCGGCGCGGTTGAACTTGATGCCGTTGCGATCATCGGGAATGTGGCTGCCGGTAACCATAAGCGAGGGAATGGCGCGGGCAAAGCCGACTGCAGCCACCGCTGGGGATGGCACGAAACCGCAATCGACCAGCTCGCCTCCCATGTGCGCGATGGCGGCGCGGCAGGCGGCCATGATGCGCGGGCTGGAAGGACGCAGATCCCCGGCGATGGCAACGCCGGTGCCGGGCGCGAACTGGCCGATCTCGGCCATGTGCTGCAGAAAGGCGCAAGTATAGGTAAAGCATACCGTGTCGGTCATCGCCGTCACCAGCCCGCGCGCGCCGCTGGTGCCAAAGGCCACGCCAGAGCGTGCCATCACATCGGTAACCGCAACCGTCTGCGTCATAGAACCTCGCTTATCCTTAACCATCGCCTGTCGGCATCATCGGCTGCAGACCGATGGCGCTAGGGCGGCTTTGCTTAGGCCAAACCATTCGGTTCGCATATGCAAAATTTACATTGCATTCCCGAGTCAGGCCACGAACCCCCTAAAACGCGCGAGACGGGAATTGTGCCTTTGTAAAACCTATTGCATTGCAACAAACGCATTGTGCAGGCACAAGACGCCGATATATGCGCCGGGCGCATGGTGTTGAAAGGGCGACCAACCGTGAAACCGAGCATGATCCTGGTATGGCACGAGGCGGGCAACAAGCTCTACCATGATCGCTTCCGCGAATTGGGCAAGTTGTTCGATTTGACCGTACTGGGTCCGCAGGTCTTTGCCGGCAAGACCTATACTCCCGTGACAGAGCCGAACTTCACGCTCAAGCTGTTTCCCAGCGTGGCGCCCGGCCACTGGCTCACCTACGTGAGTGCGGGGATGCTTTCCTATATCCGTGCCCATCCGCCCCAGGTTCTCTACATCCATGAAGAGCCGCACTCGCTGACCGCGTTTCTTACCGCGCTGCTCAAGCGCAAAAGTACCTATGTGCTTGAAAGCAGCGCGATCAACCTGAAGGGCAATTTCTCGGGCGCCAACCTGATGGAGCGCGTGGTCCATGCCCGCGCGGATATCGTCTTCCCCAAGAATACCGAAGTTGCCGGCGTGCTGCGCGCCCGTGGCGCCCGGCCAGAACGGATCGTGGCGCCGCTGGGCAATGGCGTCTCGCTCGAATCGTTCAGCCCCATTCCCAAGGAGGAAGCACGGGCGCAACTGGCCGCGCTGTTCCCGCAGGCCGCGCGCGCATTCGACGGGCGCATGCTGGCAGGCTATGCCGGGCGGATCTGGCGACCCAAGGGGCTGGAATACTTCGCTCGGGCAGCACACCAGGCCAATGCCGCGCTGCTGTTGTGCGGCCCGGTTAGCGACCCCGACGTGGCCGAGGCAGTGCAGCAATTTGGCGGCGTGCTGCTGCCGGCACTTAACAAGGAACAGTTGCCCATCTTCTATTCCGCGCTCGACCTGTTCGTGCTGCCCAGCGTGCCCACGCCCAACTGGCGCGAACAGTTCGGCCGCGTCTGTGCCGAAGCGGTGTTCTGCGGCACGCCGGCTATCGGCTCGAACGTGGGCGGCATTCCCGGCGTGGTCGGGCCCGATGCGATCTTCGAGCCGGGCGACGAAGCGGGCCTGGCCGCGCGCCTGGCCGCCTTGCAGGACCCAGCCGCCCGCGCCGCTCAGCTTGCCGCGCAGATCGCGCATATCAACGACAACTTTTCCTGGGCCTCGATCGCCGCGCGCATCGCGCGGGAGACGGCGCGGTTCTGAATGGCGCAACACCTCGCCGCATGTTGCAGCGCGGCGTGTTTACGCACAAACGCTCGTGGTATAGCCTGTGGGCTCTTAGGGAAGTGGGGCAGTGATGGCGCAGAAGCATCGGTATGAGGCGCTCGACAGCTTGCGTGGCATCGCGGCCCTGTCGGTGGCGGTGTTCCACTTGCAGGTGGCCAGCCACATCTATTTTTTCACGCTGACCCGCCATGCCTACATGTTCGTGGATTTCTTCTTCGTGCTGTCGGGCTTCGTCATTTCCCATGCCTATGCCAGCCGGCTGAACAGCTTTGACGAGCTGGTGCCGTTCACCATTCGTCGCTTCGGCCGCATCTATCCACTGCACGTCGTGATGCTGGCGGTGTTCGTGGCGTTCGAGCTGGCCGTCCTCGTGGTCTCGCAACACGTGCCAGGTGCCCTGCCCCGCCCGCCCTTTTCCGAAGATCGCACTCCGATGGCCATCGTGGTCAATCTGCTGCTGCTCAACGGCGTAGGGATTTATGAAGGGTCTACCTGGAATGGCCCTTCGTGGAGCATCAGCGCGGAGTTCTTCACCTACCTGATCTTCGCTGTCACGGTGATCGTCGCCCGGCGGCGTCTGCCGCTGGTCGCGCTGCTCTATGTGCTGGCGGCGGGGTTGGCCATCTATCTGTTCGATTCCAAGTTCCTGGGAACGACCAGCCAGTTCGGGCTGCTGCGCTGCCTGTACGGTTTCTTTGCCGGCCATCTGGTGTGGTGCCTGCGCGAGCGGCCGTTGCCGATCAAGGGCACCTTGGCCGAAGTGCTGGCTATCGCCCTGGTTCTGGCGTTCGTCTACGTGGCGGAGATCGGCCCGTTCCAGCTGTGGTCACCCGTAGTGTTCGGCATCGCCATCCTGGTATTTTCGCGGCAGGATGGCGCGATGGCCCAGGCATTGCTGCGCCCCTTGCCCCGCAAGCTGGGCGACTATTCCTATTCGATCTACATGGTGCACTTCTTTGGTGCGTTTCTCACCAACAACGTGCTGCGCGCGGCGGGCAAAGTCCTGCACAAGCCCACAACGCTGCCCGGCACCGACCTTGCGCTGGTGAGCAATGCCTGGGTGATGGATGGCGTGACCGTGCTCTATCTCGTCACCGTGGTGCTGGTGGCCAGCCAGACCTATCGCTTTATCGAGATGCCGGGCATGCAATGGTTCGGCCGATGGGCAAAAGCCGTGTCTACCAGCAAGGCCGTGCCCATTCGGGCATCGTGAAGGAAATGGGTACCGTGGAGCAATCAACCTCAATGCAGGAAGTGGCAATCGATCACGGAGTTCAACCGAAAAGAGTTGCCCACGGCCTGGATACATTGAGATTCATCTCGGCCATGTGGGTCGCCTTTTACCACGGCGCCCGCTTTCCCGTCGATCGATTTATTGAACCAACCTCAGCCTTCAACAAATTTCTGCTACTGGTTGGCAATACGACCTGGAACGGAACGGCCGCTGTCGTTGTTTTTTTCGTCATATCCGGATTTCTTATTCACGGCGGAAATGTCGGAAAGCAGAAAGTTGATCTCCCCTCCTTCTGGATGAGGCGTGGGATCCGAATTATCGTGCCTCTGACCGTAACAGTTTTGATCGCATACGCGCTTGGCGCAAGTTATGTCAGGGTTTTGGACGCGATACTTTGGACAGTTTACGCAGAAATTTCTTATTATCTGCTGTACCCTCTTTTGCTTCCATTCATAACCAAGTTCGGTATTGGGCGGATATTGTTAATATCATTGGCAATATCACTGGCAATGATTGCCTCTCGTCCCACGGAAATATACCTGTTTGCCTTCGGGATCAAACTTACCTGGCTATTTAACGCTCCGCTTTGGCTCATGGGCTGTTATCTGGCTGAGCGGCGCGAGCAGATTGGCGCGCTGTCAGCCAAATTTCCGCTGTGGGGTCTGCGGTGCGTCAGCCTGATATATTGCTATGCATCGACCATTCTTGCCAATCACGCGGGCAACGTAGCGATCGGCTACACTTGGACGATCTGGATTTTTGGCGCTCACTGCATGGTCTGGCTTGATGCGGAAATGAGAAGAGGTACCGGAAAATCTACTCTTCACATGTTCGAAAAGTTTGGACTGGCAGGGTATAGCCTGTATCTCACTCATAAAATCCCGATCAATTTCGTGGATACTGAATTAAGTCAGCTGGAACCCGTCACGAGCTGGCTTGTCAAATTGATTGCCATTGCCGCGATCGCTTGGATTTTCTACCGGCTTGTTGAGTGGCCCACACACAAGGCGGCACGCTCATTCGGGCGAAACAATCGCCCCAAGGCGGCAGTCGTTGAGACATGAGATCATAGTTAAATTTAGATAAAATTACACTTTCTCTTCTTTACTTATAATAGATATATAGAGTGGTGATTTATGCTCGTTGCGCATGGCAAAATAAATCGCAAAAATCCTGCGCACCGCTTACCCAAAAGCGGCAGAAACCTTTTGGTTAAGAGTCAATCGAGAGCCTGGCACTGCTTCATCATTTTGTGCCTGTCGATGTTCTTGAACCTTATTTTAGCGGTCGCGCATGCGAGAGGCGTTCCGGTCACAAATGGGATCGTAACCGCTCTCCAGATGCTCGTAACTCTCGTTGCGGTGCCTGCGGCTCTTTCACCACAAGCAAGATTGCCTGATTACGCATATAATGCTCTTGGCTTCGTATTGTTTTCAGTTATTTTGACAAATTTGCTCAATCCATTCAACCCAAAGACGATCTACGACATCGTTCTTATTCCTATCTACATGGGATTGGGAATGTCTGCTGTGTCGGTTAAGCCAAAATGGATGCATGGCTTGCTGATATTCGTACTGGCAAGCGCACTTCTTGAATTGCTCCTCCCCGGGATATACCAATGGTTGGTTGATCCACTCGGCTATCTTTCGGCAACGCGTGATTGGCTCGAGGGAGTTAACGCCGGAAATGGGTCTGGTGGCGATTCCCTGAATTGGGTCAATCGCGCAGGTGGGTCGAAATTGGGAATTTCCGATCACCGCGTAGGGGGAGCATTCCTTGAGCCATTATCCTTGGGCTATTTCGGCGCACTAATGGCGATTTATTATTCAGGACTTTATAGGGGGCCATGGAAAACAAAGGTAGCTGCAATTATTGCCTGCCTAGCTTTGACACTTTTTGCAGATTCCCGCATTCCCACCATGCTTATTTTGCTCCTATGCCCGCTATTACTTTTGCGGGTAATGGTGCCCTCGGTCTTGCTGTGGTTTACGTTTCCCGTCGTCATTACATTGGCCGGGCTATTTTATGCGTTTGAGCCTGGCGCTCTATATAGCGACATGGGCTTGCGGCTCAGCCTGACATTTAATGTTTTCCAAGAAAGCAGCTTTGGCGAAATATTAACCGGGGGCGTATCCCTCCAGCGCGCGGCAGACAGCGGCATCGTTTACCTTTTACGCTGCGTTGGACCACTAGGCCTATTGATGGCGATTTGGTTTTTTAGCGGCGCATTCTCGCGCCGACACAGCAATAACATGATGTTTTTCGTCGCGATTTCCGTGTACCTTGCGGTCACATTGTTGTTCGGTGGCGCAACACTTTCGATCAAGACAGCAAGCTTGCTTGGTTATCTGGTGGGGATGGCGACATCTCTTGGCTATGCGCCCCAGGTTCGAGCAGCGCCGGCTGTCCCTGCCCGATCCAGTGGCTCGGCGCGTTTTCAGAACCGCCGCGCTACTCCGGCCGGCTGGAAAAAGCTCTAGGAGCAACGTTCCTCATTTTCCCGCCAAGCGAGCCACGGCAGAAGCCAGCGCATCGTTGGCAATCCCTGCATTCGGTCCCGCGAAATGGACGGCGGAATTGCGGCTGCCAACGGGAAATTCGCGGATTTGGCCATCAATTGATGCGATCAGGTTACCCGGCGTGCCGCCACCGCTGCGCACATAATAGGCATCAGGGGCAAGCTCTGGGGGCACGCCAGGTTGGCTCCAATAGCCAGCGAATTTCGCATGGCGCGGAAAGCCGCTCCGCACTGGATCCTGATAGATGGACAGCGGCACCAGGCCATATTGCCGCGCCGTCTGCAATTCGCTCATGCCCGGAAATTGCAGGTCCGGGCCCGCAAAGGCGTCAGGGTGCGCAAGCACGGCCGCCAGCACCACCGCGCGTGAGTCGATAGCCTCGCCGGGAAACTCGCGCTGCACCAACGCCTGCGTTTGCACCAAGCCAACGCGCAGATTGCTGCCAGCTTTCAGGAATTCCTGCCACTTGCCCACCAGACGTTGGCCGTTGAAAGTGAACTCGCGCCGGCCTACCGGAGTCATGACCACAAGGCGCTGTCCGCGCTGGCGGGTGATCGCACGGATTTGCGCCAGGGCGGCATCGGTTTCCCACCATTTGTCTTCGGTGTTCTGGCCCGCCCAGACGACAACGGCACGCCGGTCCGCTGCGCCGATCAGGGTACGATAGGCAAACACGCTGGCGATTTCCAACGATCCGGCAGAATTGAGCGCGTCGACCGTCACGCCGGGCATCGTTCGTATCGCCGCTGCACGGGCAAAGGCAGCCATGCTGTCACCGATCCAATAGACACCGGGGCGCAATGGCCCGGCCATGGACCGGAAATCGCGCGGCAGGAAAAAGTGGTAATATGAGCCGCCATAATGGACCACTTCGCCGCCGGCCCGATAGGTACGGCCTTCGAACACGCCGTTGCCCGTGACCTGCCAGGTATCGCCAGGCTTGATCGTTCCAGCCGGCGCACCGGAGGCCGGGCTTTGCTGGAGCACCCAGGCCTGGCTGCGGCAGACCGCCAGATCGCCGGGATAGAACGTCCCTTGCGATAGTGCGAGATGCCCCCCCCCCACCAAAAAGGTCGTCCAGTAATCCCCGTCCCGGCATCCCTGCGGAGACGGAAGCTGAGTGCTGCCCCGGCCCGTGCTGTTGGACAGGATGCCCACCGCATGCAGGCTTTGCACCCCCGCCGCAGCGGGCGACCACGGGCCTT
>Ga0070671_100000780_pt1 | contig 22917 bp, 14 predicted proteins | sample KBSS73metaG_FD_65341 | JGI IMG/M metagenome (GOLD analysis project Ga0070671, IMG submission 65341) | Switchgrass rhizosphere microbial communities from Kellogg Biological Station, Michigan, USA - KBS S7-3 metaG | ecosystem: Host-associated > Plants > Roots > Rhizosphere > Soil ...
AAAGGATTTGAAGGAATTGCTTGTTTTCAATTGGCGTCGCTTCGGGAATGCGTGCGAGGTTGCCAGTTTCACGAGATGTTGCTGAGGCGCTGTCCATGGGACCTCCCGTAGTTTGTGATTGGGTGAGATTATCGACATGTCGCGTTTAGAGCACGAAGCTCGCCCGGATTGAGCTGGAGGATTTGAGTTCGGCTACAAGGACGAGTATTGGAGCCGATTAAAGTTCAAAGTAGAGCTACTAAATTTTCGAGTGTTAACCTGGGCAAGTCTAAGTTCATGCGCCCGAAAAAACAAGATCACGTTTAGCAAAAAAAGAGAGTACTTCAGCAGATTCTTAACGCAATACGCGACTCAAGCGATCCTTGGCGACATCCCAGAGAACAACTGATGCGTTGCCGCTACCGCTGGCGAGCAAACTCCCATCGGGTGAGAACGCAACGGCGCGGACAGTCTGATCGTGTCCCTTCAAAATATGTTTCGGTTTGCCAGAATCCGCATCCCAAATAATGGCTGTACGGTCATCGCTGCCGCTGGCGAGGAGACGTCCATTTGCGGAGAAGGCAACTGCGTTAACAGCAGCGTCATGCTTGCTCAGTTTCTTTATAAGCGTACCCGTGTGAGAATCGAAGAGATTGATGTCGGTTCCGGCCGCGCTCGCGAGTATTCGATCATCAGGACTGAATGTTAGATCCATGACCTTCTCGTTCCCCGGTAACGTTTGGCCAATACTTCCATCCGAGATCGTCAACAACTTCACGGTGCCTGACCTGTCCGCCAATGCAATTGTGTGTTTGTTATTTGAGATTGCTACCGAATCAATTTGCAAACCCGGCAAAGGAAAACTCTTCGCTAGCGAATCAGTGGTGGTGTCGTAGAGAAGCACCTGACCTGGGATGGCTACAACCATAGTTAGCCCATCGCTGGAGAAGGCGGTCGCAAGCGCGGGACTTTGTTGTGGGAGTTCAAGACTGCGGCGCACATGCGTATCGAAACTCCATAGTGTCAACTCACCATCGGCAAGTTCGGAAAATGAGTGCGAATTTAGCGAGGCACTGACTCGCGTCGGGCCTGGATCTCCCACCATTTGGAACTTGAGCTCTCCGGTCCGGGGATCCCACTGTTTGATTTCTCCCTGATCACTCTCAGCGGTTAGGAGTGTTCCTTCTTTATTGAACGCAACTTCGAGAATAGTCTTCACATTAAGCAGGAAACGTCCGACAGGTCTGGTAACTTTGTCGCCCACACTCGCCGAGTCCATTGTCCGCCTGATCCTCCAGCCTTGCGTGTCAATCAAAGTTATCGAGTCATCGCCCGAAGCGAACGCCAACAGTCGTCCATTTTGAGCAACCGTCAACAACTTAACTGCTTCGTTGTAGGTCTCGCCACCAGTCGGATAACGCGCGACTGCTCTCGATTTCAGATCCCATATCTTCAGCGCCGGGACAGCTTCTTTCTCGTTATCATTCAACATCCCTCCGAGTATTAGGTAGCGACCACTTGGTTCGTAAGACACGCAATGAACGGCTCCGAGATCATTGAGCTTGGCGAATACACTCCATGCGTTCACCTCGAAGATCTTGACTTCGCTGCGACCAATTACACGAATAAGGTTACCTGAGCTCTCTTGTTCTAACTTTGTGCTAACGACAGCCAGACTTTTTGAGTCAGGCGAGAACGCGAGTGCGTTGGGCAAGCCGCGAAAATCCTTTAACTCGCCAACTCCCTTTCCCGTACGAGCGTCCAAAATCTTGACTTGATTCTGACCAATAGTGGCCACGAACTTCCCGTTACTTGAATAAGCCAGAGTACCTGGGCTCTTGATGGTGACCTTTGTTTTCTGTTGGCCGCTTGCACCATCCAATAATCTAAGTTCAGAAGTGGTGAAGGGATTGAAGTGGAAATAACCTGAGTTGCGCGGAAGACCCAAACCGGGCGTGAGAGGCGGTGTTCCATTGCTTAGAGTTGAAAACTGCCGAAGCGATTGGACCACAGCGATCTCTTTTCCATCCGGTGAAGACTCAACCGCAATCGAGATCGGACCTTCACTGGATACCTCGGATTTTTGTCTGAGGTCTCCTGTGGAAACATCCCACCACTTCACCTCACTAGCGATCTCTCCATTCCGTGACGTTGCTTTCTGCTGGAGCTTTTCCGGATGGTACTCGAGGCTCCCGCTGATTATTGTCTTGCTATCTGGACTGAAGGTCAGCGAACGAACTGGACCATCGAAGCCTTGAATCACTCGCCGAAGTGAACCTGTGTCCGTATCCCACAATTCTATACGCCCGAATTGTTGTGTTGGTTCGGTAGCACCTCGAGCGATCGCAAGGGTTTTCCCGTCTGGCGAGAACTTGATATCAAAGGCGATGTCGTTTGCCTGGTCGACAACGCTTCCGGGTTTCGTACGCTGGGGAATTGCAGTCACACAAGCGCAGAGAAGCAAGAAAAACCCGGTAAGAACTCTGAGGTAATGGCATTCGCTTCTCATTTGAATCTTAAATCGAGCGTAAGGAAACCCTTGCGGCGGTTTGTCGGCAGCGAAACCTCAATTGTTTTGACGGTCGTAGAATTTGAGCAGCAGTCAAACAGGGGAAACTTAGCGTTAGACTACTTACCCGAAAACGTCACACTTTTCAAATCAAAGCTTGATTCTCGGATCGATTGAATCGGGCTAGTGTTTGACCGGTTCTCTCGCCTGCTTTCAGCGGACCATAAAATTTCGTGTCGCATACCCGGGGTTTCGCTCGCAGAGCCTCGCTTCACCCCGGGCTCCATGCTCACGCCTGCTTCGCAGGCGGATACATCGGCGCGCTGGGCCGTGGGGTACATGTGACGAACAATGTAGACTACGTCCATGACAGAGAAGATGCAGGCCGGACAAATCACTGGACCACGTTGTCTGGAGCTTGTAGAGGTCCCCATCCCTGAGATTGAAAAAGGGGAGATGTTGGTCCAACTCGAGGTCGGATCAATTTGCGGCAGCGATCTTCCTTTTTTTCTTTTTGACACTTCTCATCCGGCTATTACCGGCGCGTCAGCCCCTTTGCCCCCAATGCTCTCTCTGCACGAGCTGGTTGGAGTTGTTACGCAATCAAAGAGTGGGCGATTTAAGGAGGGAGATCGCGTTCTTGCTCTTCCCACGGTGCAGCACAGGGGTCTCGCTCAGTATTTTGTGTCGAGCGACGATCGTGCGGTCCCTCTACCTAATGGCCCAGCAAAACACCTCGTGCTCTCACAGCCACTCGGCACTGTAATTCATGCATGCAAAAAGTTGCCTGAGTTGACAGGCCAAACAGTTGTCGTTTTGGGTCAAGGTCCAATTGGTCAGTTGTTCAATGCCCTATTGCGACAGTTCGGTGTGGAGCGCGTAATTGCAATCGATCTTTTGGCGGAACGACTGAATGTCTCAACGCAAATGGGCGCGACACATACAGTTTGTGGAAGCGCAACAGAGGTTCTTGCAGCAGTACAGACGATCACTGAAGGCAAGCTTGCAGACGTGGTCGTTGAGGCTATCGGTAAATCGGAAACGCTGATCCTGGCGACCAAACTAGTGAGACGCGATGGGACAGTGATGGCTTTTGGTTTGCCACACCAATTTAACTACGATTTTCCTTTTCACGAATTCTTTTGGAATGAAGGCCGATTGCTTTGTAGCCTTGGTCCGACACTCGATGATTTTCGCACTGCTGTTGAAATGATTTCAAACGATGTTATCAATGTGGCCCCTCTGGTTACTCACACTTTTCCATTTAGCCGAGCGCAAGAAGCATTCACGCTGTTCGCCGATCGCGCTGACGCTGTTATCAAAGTTGTAATAATGGCTGGAACTTAGGAACCACTCCCTTAACAATGCAAACCTCAATGCGAACCATTCTCGGAGCGATGTCGACAATTTTGTGACATGCAATAATGATACAAACTGGCTGTTTGTTGTTCGCAAACAACTCTTCTGTTTTCCGTGTCTCGTGCTGATCTGTCAAAGCTTTGGGATCCGACAAAGACCTTGACTAGCCCTTTCTCCTCGAAGCTATAATCTGGTTCCCCTCCGTACCCCTGACCCCCATAGATTTTTTATCGCTGTGAAAACATGGACGCACCTGAAACTCGTCTTGCTGAAGATCAGCAAATCGACAGCAATGAAGAACTGCAAAAACCCGAGTCAGCGCGGTTCTGGTTAGCTGCAATCATCGAATCCGCTGACGATGCAGTCATCAGTAAAACTCTGAACGGTGTGATCACCAGTTGGAATGCTGGAGCGCAGCGCATTTTTGGTTACACAGCGGAGGAAGCCATCGGCCGTTCCGTCTCGATGCTCATACCTGATGATCATCCCAACGAAGAACCGGAAATTCTCAGACGCCTCAGATTAGGCGAGCGCGTTGAGCACTACGAAACCGTCCGCGTTAGAAAGGACGGGTCACTCGTCGACATCTCTCTGACGGTGTCGCCTATTAGAGATCAGAACAACAAGGTTATTGGAGCTTCTAAAATCGCGCGCGATATTAGTGAGAGAAAACGCGTCGAAAATACACTTCGAGAACAGGCGGAGATCATCGAGATAGTCAACCAGTTGGGTCAGACGTTAGCCGCTGAACTTGACCTGCACAAACTCGTACAGGCGGTTACGGACGCTGCTACGAGTGTCAGTGATGCAAGCTTTGGTGCGTTTTTCTATAACGTATTAGACGAGCATGGCGAGCCGCACATGCTTTATGCGTTATCGGGAGTCGCAAAAGAGTCGTTTGCCGATTTTCCGATACCGCGAAGCAGTGACATCTTTGGGCCAACTTTCAAAGGCGAGGGTACAGTCTTAATCGACGATGTTACTAAACATCCGCGTTATGGAAAAAATTCGCCTTACTTTGGTGTGCCTGAGTCATATTTCCAAGTAAGAAGTTATCTGGCGCTACCAGTGATATCGAGATCTGGCGAAGTGCATGGCGGTCTTTTCTTTGCTCATCAAAAGCCTGGAGCTCTTACTGAACGTTCCGCGCGCATCATTGAAGGTATTGCTGCCCAGGCCTCGGTAGCAATGGATAATGCTCGTCTCTACGAGTCTGCCATGAAAGCGCGCGCCGAAGCAGAACGCGCGGCACGACAAGCCGAAGAATCGAGCCGACTAAAGGAAGAGTTTCTCGCCACAATTTCACATGAGTTGCGCACGCCGTTGAACGCGGTGCTCGGCTGGTCGCACATGCTGCGCTCGGGCAAAATGCCGCCTGATGCGGCCGCCAAAGCAGTAGAGACTATCGAGCGAAATGCGAGAGCGCAGTCGCAACTAATCGAGGATCTTCTCGACGTGTCGCGCATTGTTACCGGCAAGTTGCGAATGGATGTGCGACCAATCGATCCCATGACATTCACTGAAGCCGCGATTGAAGCGATATTACCAGCGGCTGAAGCAAAGGGAGTGCGTATATTGAAAGTGTTGGACACTGGCGCTATTTCGGTGCCCGGAGATCCAGCCAGACTGCAGCAAGTCGTATGGAATCTACTTTCCAACGCCGTTAAGTTCACTGACCGCGGCGGAAAAGTACAAGTGCAACTCGAGCGGGTGAACTCGCATATCGAGATTGCAGTTCGTGATACTGGTCAAGGGATCGAACCCGAATTCATTCACCACGTCTTCGATCGATTTCGTCAGGCAGACCAGGGTAGCACACGGCAGCACGGCGGCATGGGACTAGGACTGTCCATCGTACGGCACCTGGTCGAGCTGCATGGCGGATCAGTAACTGCAGCCAGCGGAGGAAAGAATCGCGGTGCTACGTTTACTGTCCGACTTCCGTTGTCACCGGTATATCAATTGGATCTCCTTGACGGACGAATACATCCTACCGCGCAAGAACTCTCGATGCCTCTTGATAGCGCTGATCGGCTGGACGGAATAAACGTACTTGCCGTCGACGACGAGTTCGATACGAGGGAACTTCTAAAAGCGGGCCTGCTGAGTTGTGGGGCAAGATTCACTGAAGCATCGTCAGTGGAGGAGGCACTTGAATCAATCAGCCGTCAAATTCCAGACGTAGTGATTAGTGACATAGGAATGCCTAATAGGGACGGATACGATTTCATCCGGAGTCTCCGCGCGCTTCCTGCTGAACGTGGGGGCAGGATTCCGGCGATTGCCTTAACAGCATATGCCCGTTCTGAAGATCGGTTGAAGGCGCTCAGATCTGGATACGAGATGCATGTGCCGAAGCCTGTCCAACTAACCGAACTCGTGGCGGTTATTGCCAGTCTAATCCGCCGTGATCACTAACGCTACGTCACGTGGTTTCTTTTTATTTGATTCATTGGACCAATAGCTCTTCAATCCCAGGAACTTCCGCAATGACCCATGACTAATAGTAGAGACGCAGATGAAGCGCGAGAGAATTGGATCGCCGGTGAATTGGAAGAAATGCAATTCCCCTGCGCCATATGCGGCGTAATATATGCAAAGCATGGCCTCGAAGAACTGAGGCAGTGCTTCAAAGCGTTTACAGAAGTCCTCAGAGAAAAAGACGAAGAGATAGAGCGATACAGGGCTCACAGACTTACTTCTCAGTAAGCTGTACTGGCCTGCGAAGCAGGCGTGAGAATAGAGCCGGGCGTGGAGCGAGGCTCTGGGAGCGAAACCCCGGGGATGCGACGCGAAATTTATTGCTCGCTGAAAACGGGCGAGAGAACCTGTACGCACCAGCCCGCTTAAATCGAACTTCCCCGCCAAACTCGGAATTTATTTTGTCTCACCAATTAACTTGAATCTGAACAATGCCCGCACGTCCGTGCGAGGAATTCCAGGCTTTGTGTGCAAAACTGTTCCATCCGGTAGATAAGCGAACCAAAAATTGGAGTAGTAAGACTCGTTCGAGAGTTTTCCTTAACTTTTGATAGACAAAGACGAGCGCGCTGTACGATCCTGACGTCGCAACAGTCTTTATCTGCAAAATGGAGAGTCCGATGATGAGCCCTCAACGATTAGGAACGACCTTGTCTGTGTTAACAATTGCAGCTTTGCTAGCGACAACTGTTGTCGGACAAAAGCAGAGTTCGAGTGAAAATCTTTTCGAATATGATCGCTCAGCAACACTCGACGTCAAGGAAGTCTCCTCCCGCGAGCAGGATGGCATTACCATTCGCGATCTAAATTTCGCCTCTTCTAATCCCGAGCACAAACGAGTCGACGCTTACCTTGTAAGTCCAAAAGGAACGGGAAAGTTTGCGGGCGTTCTGTTCTTTCACTGGCTCGGAGATGTTAAGTCGGATCGAAATGAATTTCTCGATGAGGCGATTGCCCTGGCAAAGCGAGGCACGGTTTCACTGTTGATGCAGGGTTATTTTCCCTGGGCCAAGCAACCGAGCGAAGCGCAGCAAGACCGCCATCAAATAATTAATCAAGTTATCGAGGTGCGACGAGCATTGGATCTGCTTTTGACGCAGCCCAATATCGATAGCAAACGTATCGGGTTCGTTGGTCACGACTACGGTGCGATGTACGGCAGCCTAGTTAGTGGAATTGAAAAGCGGGTGAAGACCTTTGTGTTTCTGACTGCGCATCCACGATTCAGTGACTGGTCCCTTAAGTACTGGCCGGTTACAGCTAAGGCTGGAGAGGAAGTCTATCGCAGTACCGTTGGTGAACTCGATCCTGTGAACTACGTGTCACACGCAGCGCCAGCATCGCAACTCTTTCAGTTTGCCACGCAGGACAAATACATTGACCGTGCAGCGGCGACTACATTTTATGACGCCGCCACCAAACCCAAAGAAATCAAGTGGTATGAAACGATCCATCAACTAAATGTGCCCGCCGCCAAGTCGGATCGTGAGGCATGGCTGGTAAAAGAATTAAAGTTGACTAAGTAGCCTCGACGGGTCGTTGGCTTTAGAAAGTGAACGAGCGCAGACTATTCGAGACCTTGCGCTATCTGTAAATAGAGATCCTTCACGCCGTCTTCAAACTTTGATGCTTGTTTGAGGAGTCCACCGCCGAAGAGCGGGTTGATCGCTTCCTCCGGATCCCACCAGCCAACTTCATTCAGATGATCAGCTGGAAACGGGAAATCGTGCTGAACTATTGTGTTCCGCGTCCCGTCATTCGCAATCAGCTCCCTGGCCCATTGCTGAGATCGAACCGAAACCAAACCGTCATTTCGTCCTTCATGATCGCGAACAATGATCCAGGCAGGTATTAGAGGTGCAAAGATCGCATTCAGGTTTTCCGCAGCTGAATAGGTTTGATAGCGAACGGGATTCTTTGCTTCATCGTTTTCAGCGCGACGATTGAACGCCTCGCACGACTCAGTTCTCAAGTCTGCCAAGCCGTCGATAACCAGCACCTTGCCAAGGATTTTTAGCAATAGTGATCCCCCGTTCTTTTCGAGATGATCAGCGACAGGCGATCCGTGATGCGGCGTTCCTATGGTAGTGAGTGTCGCCACTCTATCAGCCATGTCTTTGTCGACGATCATGTGACGGGCATCAAGACCGCCCATACTGTGGCCAATGATATGAACCTTCTCGACGCCGGTACTGGTCAAGACTTCATTGACGCGTTTTTTAAGTTGTTCGGCACGCAGATCAGCTGAGCCCGCAAACGATTGGTTCGGATGTGACACTGTAAACCCGTGAGCTTCCAAATGGGTTTTGATGCCTTTGAAGTATTCGAATCGATCACTTAGTTGCGTCTCCGGCAGATGCAGTTTCTCGAGCAGGCTTTCGGTAAGGATATCGAACCTAGCGATTCCGTGTGCAAGAACGATGGGCAATCTTGGCATGGCTACTCCTCAGTGATGATTAAGGCTTAGGAACAAGATGAAAAATATCAATTAGCTTTACGTTGAGATCGCTACCGTCCAATAGTTTGCCTTCAGCTTTTGGTTCTCCTATTTTGCTGACGTCATCCACGGCGATCACATATCCCGTCAAGCCATCTGGAGTGAGACGAAAGCGAATGAATTCTTTGTAGTTCTCGATTCGTGCCGTACCACCCACTTCGTTATTATGTCCGTTAAAGGCAAAGCACACTGCGAAATACCAACCAGTCCAAAGGCAACAGATCACCGCTCCGACAACTCCCGAAAGAATGGAAGGCACGAGGCGCCTCCACCCTCCAATGCTTGAGAAGACTGGTATTGGAGAAAGCTGCAAATTGTTTGAGAGCCATAGTCCTATCCATGGCAGTGCCAGCATCACCGCGCCATAGCCAATCCAAAGCGTCAGCAAACCAAAGCGACTGTCGTTCTTGAGTAATGATTGCGCCAGTGGAATCGGCAACAAAATAAGCAGTGCCGCCAAAATCCAGGTCACATAGTTTCCATTCCGGATAAGCAAATACGGAACAAACAATTGCAAAAGTAAGTGCCAGATACCAATTAAACTTTTGCCGACGAACTGGACCGGTTTTGAACTTGTGTACAGAAGGTCCCCACCAACTTTGAAGGGCAGCACGATGATGCCGATCACAGCAGCAATCAGGACCACGATAAACACGATATCTGAAACGAGGTAAGCTGGGAGGTTGTTTTTGCCGAAGAACCATAACCCGCTACCGACGACTACGATCGCAATAACCCACAGCAGCCACGGCAAATAGTCATCAACGATCCTTGTGATTTGTACCCGCCAACCTTCTTCATCAGTCTGGACAAAACTTTTCTTAAATAAGTAGTCGCTGTATCGCACGTCAAGAATGATTGCGGTGATCGCAGCAAAAATTGAAAACAAAACGATCAAGCTGCTAACGAACGGCGTGAAGTAATTTCTGTATGGCTGAATGGTGAGCAAACCAACGATGACGAGGGAAGCGATCACAAGAATAATCGGCAGAAGTTTCTTATCAGGGTTACTGCGCGTGTCAAAAGGACTGGCGTCATTAAAGATCTTGTTGGTGAACACGCTGAGGTAGAACGTGATCAGGATTGCCGCTAACGATAACCAGAGTAGAGACTGTCCAATTTTGAGATCCAGGGGCCACGGTCGTGGATCGGCAAATATGTAGACAGGGGAAGCGATCGTGCATCCGGCTGGCGGTTGCCAGTCTCTATCGACGACACCGAGTTTTGTCCACAGCGCAAATGGAGGAACACTTTTGCATTCGGCAGTGTTACCTGGCTGCACAATTGTCGGATTGATACTGGACTCGAGCGGTGGTCCAATTTCGAGCAGTTTCACAAACGACAGGTTGGCGATAAATTGTCGACTACTCTTCGGAACCGTCACACCGAAATAGATCGTGAAAGCGAGTATGAAGCCGGCTAACCAGACGTATCCTCCCGCCATAACATTCCAAAACTTAAAGAGTGTTTCTGAGACGGCGGATCGAGAGACATTTTCTGATGGATAAAGGACCTGTTCACAGATTTCGTTATCGTAGGTTGTTGAAGGATGATGAAAAGCGCCACCCGATCCTGAAACCACGGACGCATAACTCGAGGCGGTGGCTTCCTGCTTAACCTTGTTATGTTTTCGAATAGCTGATCCAGTTGGTGCTTTTGGTCCCCAATACCTCGCGTAATGATGGACATCGCCTGATAAATCGAGGCGACATTGACCTGCGTCCAATTGCGCATCGCCCGTGCTTTGTAGGTTTGAAGGCGCCGTAGGTAAAAAGGGAGTCTCTATTTTCAGAGCCTTCATTGGTCTTGCAACTTTCGGATCGTCAGCGTCGGGGATCTTGCCGAAGACCGTGCTGGGTGAACACGTAGCGAGAATCAACTTTTCCGGAGCTTTGAATTTGCCAGCTTCCTGCGAAATCGAACGAAAAAAGTTTTCCTGACGTCGATCCAAATTAAGCTCGAGACGATCAGACGCGGACTCCGTATCCAATCCCCAGAGCCGCCACTGAAATGGCAGACGGAGAGCAACGTAACTCGCCTCTTGAACACGCCTAAATCCAGGTATCGATAATTGAGCATAATTTCCGCCGCTATGTTTCGGAGGGAGTGGACCCTCCTTCCGAATCGGTCTGCGAAACTGACGACGAAATCCGTCTATCTGATCGTAGTAATCATGATTACCTGGAATCCCGAATAGGGGTCGTCTGGGGTCATCGTCTGAAATAAGTTTGTTGTCTCTAAGATCTTCGTAGGCATAATTGAAAGGACGCTGTATACGATTAACCAGAGTCATGTACTCAGCGGCGTGGTAAGCAGTGTCGCCTCCGAAAAATAGAAATTCGCCTCGAGGCAGTATGGAAAGCTGATCGCTTTTGATCGACGAAACTTTTCGCTGTGATTCGTCCGCTGGCAAGACTTTGGGTAATTCTTTTGAGCCTGCAACCGGGTTGATCCACAAATTGCTCAACGCAAGATAAGCGATTGAGTACATTGCCTTGGTGCCGTCACCTGCGTCAGAAAGATAGTCGAACCAAAACTCACCTTTCGCTTCCGCTTCTTGAGTTGCGAAGCTGACTTCCTCGCCGGTCATCCAGTCGCGCGGATCCAGTTTGGCTCCGAATGCTGTGTAGAGGAGGATGCCTTTTAATTCTCCAATTAATTGTTTGCCGAGAAGCCACCTGACGGGAGGTTCGAACAGTCGGTCGGATTTATCGGATGATGTCATTGAAGTGTTCGTCGCGTTTTAGAGACAGTGAAAGTTACATGAAGTTAAGAGGTGAAAAATTAGACGTGCGGAGAAATGCACCTGAAACTAATCGATCGAAACGACAGCGATAAGGACGATGTTCGCAGCCGAATTGAAACGAGTTTTTGTCTGCGAGGCCCGTGAGATTTCGACTGTCGGATCGAGCGGACGATATTCCCGTTGAACTCGAAAGTCAATTGTAAATTCTCACGAGTATTGAAAGAACAACCGACGAACTCACATTGCTCACGTGATACCGCAGTTGGTAGTTTTTCTAAAGTAGATTGCTCAACAACTAGCGCTTCCGCCGATACAAACTCGTTAGTTTTCCGCTAAATATACTCCTGACATCCAACACCATGTTTAGAACACATGACTTTTCATCTGCTCGTCCGTAGAATTTACTCGGCAAAATTCTTCTATCGGAGCACATGTGAACGAAGGTAAACCTGTAACCGCCCAGCGACTCGCTGAACTTACAAACGCAAAACTCACCGGAAACGCAACCACCATTATCACTGACGTAACACATGACTCGCGACGAGCGGGTGCCGGCTGTTTATTTGCAGCAGTCCAGGGCGCGCTCTTCGATGCGCACAAGTTCGTTGCCCAGGTTATATCGCAGGGCGCAGCCGGCGTTTTGTCTGAATTACCAGCGCCGAAAGACCTCGCTGGTGTGTGGTTGCAGGTCGAAAACATTCGACGAGCAATGGCAGTCGCGGCCGCTGAAGTTCAACGCCATCCTTCGCGCGAACTTCAGTTGGTCGGCATCACTGGCACAAACGGTAAGACCACAACGGCATATCTGATTGCGTCGATTTCAGAAGAAGCGGGCGAGTTGGTTGCGATGACGGGCACCGTCGAATACCGCCTGGGCAGGCAGCGCATGAAAGCTGATCGCACGACACCCGAAGCTCCCGACATGCAACGCATGCTCCGACAAGCCGTCGAATTGGGAGTTCGAACAGCGGTAATGGAGTGTTCGTCGCAGGCAATGGATTTTCATCGTTGTGATGAGCTCGACTATGCAGTTGCGGTGTTCAGTAATCTCACTCGCGATCATCTTGATTACCATAAAACGATGGAAAACTACTGGTACGCGAAACAGAGACTCTTCGATGGTCGTCTCGGTTCTCGTCCAAAGATGTCAGTCATCAATGTTGATGATCCTTACGGAGTCGACTTGGCAAACAAGCTGGAGAAGGAGGGTTTAGCAGTGGTTCGTTATGCTGTTAAGGCTGACGCAGACGTAACCGCACGGGCTCCGGAATTTTCGTTGAGTGGTATGACGTTCGAACTTGCAACGCCGAAGGGGCAAGTAAATTTTCATTCGCCACTCGTTGGTCCACCACACGTCTACAACACTTTAGCAGCAGTCGCGAGTGGGCTCGCGCTGGGTTATTCGCTGGAGACAGTAACCGGCGCACTGGAAAAGTGTACTGGAGCGCCAGGTCGCTTCGAGCGAGTAATTCATCCGGGGGATTTTTCAGTCGTCGTTGATTACGCGCATAGTGACGATGCTCTATTGAATGTCTTGAAGACGGCGCGCGAGGTTGTGCAGGGGAAAATAATAACGGTGTTTGGTTGTGGCGGAGATCGGGATCGGTCGAAGCGAGCACCCATGGGTGAAGCCGCCGGGAGTTTGAGCGACGTAGTGATTCTGACCTCCGACAATCCTCGGACTGAAAATCCAGAACAAATCCTGTCCGACGCAGAACAGGGAATTCAAAAAACCGGAAAGCCCTATCGCAAAATCGCCGACCGAACAGACGCCATCAACCAGGCGATCGCTGAAGCTCGCAGCGGAGATCTCGTTTTGATCGCCGGAAAGGGACACGAGGATTATCAAATCATCGGCCGCGAAACATTCCACTTCGATGATAAAGAAGTAGCGCGCGCGGCTTTGGCACAACGATGAGTCAGTACCACAACGCAGGTATCATGTGGCTGCACTCAATAGTTGACCGCCGCTTGGTCCTAAGCGTACCCATTTGTTATCTCGTTGTGCACTGAATCGATCGCGTTGCGCGCAATCAACCCTGCGGGCCGTTAAGACTTAATAAACATTTCTTGCTGAACCCACCACCCAAACTACTGCTCCTAACTTTGCTGTGTCTCACGATAGGCTGCCGTCAGGTTCCGAGCAAGGTCCATGCGGAATCGGCAGTCAACCAGCCAAAAGCGTCGGATAAATATGGCCCACCAAAAATAGTCGGCACCATCAAGAGTCCGGCAATCAAGGAAAGCAGCGGTCTCGTGGCCTCGCGCACTGCGCCAGGAATTTACTGGACCCATAACGATTCGGGCGATGGGCCATTCATCTATGCGATCACCGACAAGGGAGAGTCGATGGGTGTTTGGAAAGTTTCAGGAGCGCGAGCAGTTGATTGGGAAGATATCTCGATTGGCCCAGGACCTGATGCTACAAAGTCGTATCTCTACATCGGTGATATAGGCGACAACGGATCCTCACGAGCGGAAATCGTCGTCTACCGTGTACCTGAACCGAAACCAACCGCGCCTGTAACTTCGACCAAAGCGAAGCCCGAGGTTACAGAACAAGCAGAAGCCATCCGGCTCCGTTATCCCGATGGAAGTCATGATGCTGAAGCGTTGATAGTAAATCCTAAGACTGGTGATATTTTCATTGTGACGAAAATTGCCATTAGCAATCCGTCTCTTTATGAAGCCGTTGCTCCGTACCCTCCCGGTAAGCAGATCACGTTGAAGAATCGAAGCCAGTTGAAGATACCGAGTTTGTTTGGAGGGATCATCACTGGCGGAAGCGTCTCCCCTGATGGAACACGCGTGGCGTTGTGTGACTATTTTCAGGCTTACGAGATTACGTTGCCGCGGGGGAGCAAAAGCTTCGATGACATCTGGAAGCAGCCATTAATATCGTTCGATTTTGGAAAACGGAAACAAGGTGAAAGTATTGCCTATCGATTGGATGGCAGGGCGTTGTTGGGCACAAGCGAAGGCAGAGGATCCCCAATCTTCCAAGTTGAAAAATGAATTAGTTGGATACGTGCAGTCGCGATCAACCCTTCTTGTTCACTCGTTCCCAATAAAGGTAGACAGGCAAACCCAAGACGATCAGGGCGAGACCGATACCAGACTGCTTGGGCGTGTTCCAGATGGTTGTAAGAATTAAGCCAGTGGACACGAGCATGTAGAGTAGTGGCACGACCGGATAGCCCCAGGTGCGATAAGGCCGTTCTGCGTCCGGAAACCTACGTCGAAAAATAAATACAGCACCCGTAGTCAATGCATAGAACATCGTGAGTGCAAAGACTGCGTAATCCGTTAACGTATCGTAAGAACCTGAGAGTGTTAACACGCTGGCCCATACGGCGAGAACAATCAACGATCTAACCGGCACGTGTGTACTCGATAGCCGTGCGAGTCCTTTAAAGAACAAACGATCTTTCGCCATTGCATAAGGAACACGCGCAGTGGCGAGAATTGATGCGTGAAGTGCGCCGAACGAAGAAGTCATCATCGCTGCGGCCATCAACGTTACTGCAACCGAGCCAAGCAGTCGTCGAACAACTTCGGCAGCAGTTGATGAAGACGCAGGGACGCTTGCAATTTCAGTCGGAGAAAGCACATGGTAGTAGCTGACATTGACGAAGACGTAAATTCCCATTACCAGGAGCATGCTAATGATCAGTGCGAGCGGTAAGTTTCGTCCTGGATTTTTCACCTCGCCCGCCATGAACGCGACATTGTTCCAACCATCATAGGCCCAAAGAGCTCCCAACATAGCGGCCGACAATCCAGCAAGCCCGCCAGTGGTGACCGCGACTCCCTCGCAAGTACCGTTAACATTTGCTTGCGACAAGTGAGACCAATCTCCGCCGCTATAAACAAACGCACCGACGCCGACTCCAATCAACACCAGAACCTTCAAGACAGTTATCACAGTCGCGAACTTGCCACTCACGCTCACGGCAGCGCAGTTAATCAAAGTCGTAACTAGAATCGCAGCAAGCGCAATCACCTGAAGGTGTCCGAAGTCAACAACGTGACCACCCGGAAGCGTGAGCGAAAAGTAAACGTATTTAAGCGAGCCATGAAGGAAGTCATTCAGAAAAATAGCAAAGCCAACTGCGAGTGCAGCTGCTGATGCTGAACGTGCGATGAGAAACTGAGTCCAGCCATACAAAAAGCCCCAGACTCGACCGTAGGCATCACGAACAATGCCATATTCACCCGCGTCCTTCGGCTGCATTGCAATGAGTTCGGCATACGTTAGACCCCCCGCTAAGGCAAGCAAGCCAGCAAATACCCACACTGCGAGAGCCTTACCTGGCGTACCGACATTGCACGTCATCACGCGGGCCTTGAGAAAGACTCCAGTGCCGATGATGTTGGCGACATTCACCGCGATCGCAGCAGTCAATCCAAGTCCGCGTACCAAATGGTTCGATTCAGTTTGCATATGATTTCATATGATTGTAGGGGTGGCCCTCCGTGACCACCCCTCCCTCGACATTCGTTAGTTAGGCCTTCTCTTATGCGCGCAATGCGCCATGCGCGCAAACTTACCAAACGTCGTTGGTAACCAGATCATCGTACGTATCCCGGCGCCGTATCAGTTCAGGTTTACCGTCCAATCGAATTAGCACCGCGGCAGGAAGTGGACGACCGTTGTAGTGAAACATTTGGGCCAAAGAGTAAGCGCCGCAATTAAGTAATGCGAGGACCTCGCCTGGTCCAACGTCATCAGGCAAGCGTCGATAATCGGGCAACCGACCTTCGCGTTCGATATCAAAGTAGACATCACCCGAATCGCAGAGCGGACCAGCGACTTTGTAGTCGCGACCATAAGGTTCGCCGGCTCGCGACGCCGAGATGAGGTGGTAGTACCACTTGTAATTATTCATCGACAGCATGATGTTGTAGCCGGCATCAGTTAGTAGCCAAACATCACCGGTTTCAGGTCGAGTCTTAATGTTGTTGACAGTCGTTAACACTAACCCCGCATCGGCGATCACGCTTCGTCCTGGTTCCAAAAGGATCGTCACCTGGTCGAGCAGATGCTCCGCATTCGCTACGCGCGCAGATTCGCGTGCGACACGCATTGCTTCAATTAAGACGGCGGAAGGTTCGAGATCAGCACCAAGCATGTCGCGCTCGTGTTCCGGCAGTTGATCCGCCTGCGTGCGATCCCTCAGATAGTTAACCGGAATACCACCGCCCAAATTGATGTGTTCCAAAACATGGCCCGTCTCGCGGTTGATAGTCACGAGATGCTCCCACATGCTTTTGAATGCTTCAGCGAAAGGTTCAACGTCAGGAGTCTGAGATCCGACATGAATGTGAATGCCGCAAACATTTATGAGATCGGGATTTTGGAGACCGCGTCTAAATGCAGCCAGCACTTCGGAAGACGAAATACCAAACTTCGAGGTAAGCAAAGCAGTTTGCAAACCGAGATGGGATCTGGTTCCGATCTCTGGAACCAGTCTTAACGTGATCCTCGCCGGCGGAACGTTTTCGCCTTCAGCCCGAAGACGTAACACTGATTGCTCTACGAGGTCGATCTCGTAAATCGAATCGACATTGATTGCGTAGATCTGAGCGCGAACAGCCTCGTCCATCTCCTCGTCTGATTTGCTCGTCCCATTGAAGATTATCTGGTCTGGTTTGAAACCAACCTTCAGCGCTTTAAAGAGTTCACCACCACTATTAACTTCACAATCAATTCCTGACTCGAGCACGGCCCTTAGAATCGCCATGTTCGAATTTGCTTTGGAGGCGTAGCAAAATTTTATAGGTCGCTCTACAGCTTCGGCTGCTTTTTTTAGTCGGTTGATATTGTTGCGAATCCGACCTTCAGAAAAAACAAAGAGTGGCGACTTGAATTCATCAATCAGCTCAATTGCGTCGACACGGTCGATACTGAGATGACCTTCGCGCACCTCGAGATACCCGGGAATAGTCCAGGCCGGACAGTGTGCGGTTATTACGGAAGACATCGATAAGAACTCCAATGATTGGGATGAAAAATTCGAGCGAAGATAGACTGTGATCCGGATCGCGTCAAGCTACTCAATAAAAGAACGGCAGCGATCTGGTCACCGTTCCTTCACAGACTCACCAGATCGCTGCCGCTTTGAAGACCGTTTAGTGCCATTAAAAATGGCACTAATTTGTCTTTGCAAAATTGTAAGCCAGCGTTCCCTGAACTCGCACCGGTTCGCCCATCAACATCGTTGGTGTGAAACGCGCAAACCGAGCAGCATTAACCGCCGAAGGGTAGAGCGCGGGTGGGCCGGAAACCGCCTTTGCGTCTACAACTGATCCTTGTTCGTCGACTAATACCTGAACCATCACAATGCCTGACGCCTTTTCGCCGGCCGGCATTTCTGGAACCGGTAAGTAGATCGCTTTGCCATTCAACACGCCTCCATTTATTGGAGCGCGTTTCTGATTCTGATTCTGGTTCTGTTGCTGAGTTGGATTTGTTTGGGCGTTTGCATTGGCCTGAACGGTGCCGTTCCCGAATTCAGTGCTGTCTTCCTGCGTGTTCACCTGCACACTTGTACTCGGATTACCGATGGTTGCTCCGCCTTCCGGCGACACTGATCGGCGTTGCGCTCGTTGTGATTGGCCATTTGCATTTGCAACTTCTCCCTGGGCCTGCGTCTCCTCAGCCGCTGTAACCTGTGGTTGTTCCACTGGCTTGTCAGGTATCACGAACGAACTAAGAAATTTTTCTTCGAGTGCGTCATCTTTCTTACTGTTAAGAATCGCAATCGCGTAAAACCGTTTCTTCGTCACGTAAGCATTAACTGTTCCGCTAAGTTCACCTACCGTCAGCTTATAAACTCGCCCGGTGTAACCGTGAAAAGATTTCGTCGACACTAAGACCATTTTTGGCACTGCATCTTTGCGAACTTTTGGTGGGAAGAAAACCTTGAATGCGTCTGCGTAAGAGTTGAATCTTTCGAAATCAGAAGTTGAGCCGGGGTTCGACTTAATGCCACTCATAGATGCGACTCCAACAACAGGACCCGTAGTCGGTGCCGACATGTACAACCGCGTATTCAATTCAAATTTGTGATAGTCGAATTTTCCGATCTCGGTGGCCGTATCCTTCGGCATGAGGATACTGAAGTCTTCGTTCTCAGGCTTCAACGTATCCCAGTCAACCGCTACGGGTGAATTGGAGTTAGTGGCCGCGGTCGTTGCAGCTGGAGGAACCTGGGGTTGAGCTGGCTTTCTCGCAGTTCTTTGAGCTGCTGACGAGAAGGTAACGGCGAAGAGAAATAGACCTGTTATCAACCAATGTGAACGACCGACACGCATGGCATTACCTCCAGATTCTCACTCAATGTCTGTGTGTGCATTCGCGAGTCGCAGGGCTGCTCACTTCGGACTCTATTCTGCGGGGTATCGAGTGTCAAGAGTGCGAAGGCATTAGTAGTGTTTGATTTTCAACTCTGTGCTATCTCGGCGTTCCCTGCGTCTCCATGGTTGAGTAATCATCACAACATCAGGAACCACAGAGGCCCAGAGAATACGGAGATAGCATAGAGGGAGGACGCCATTGACGCCGGCGGTGTTCGATGACTTACATCTATTGCTGAGCAGCTCTTTCACGCTCACGTTGTACTAATAGTCGCCTCAGTATCTTCCCCGAAGGGGACTTCGGAATTTGGTCGACAAACTCAAGATGTTTGATTCGCTTGTGAGGTGCAACGCGCTGGGCAAGAAACTGCAGAATCGCATCTGGCTCCGAATGTTCTTTTAGCACAACGATAGCTTTCGGTACTTCGCCTGCTTCATCGTCGTGCAAAGGAATCACTGCCGCGTCGGCTACACAGGGATGTGACAACAGCACTGCCTCCAATTCGGCGGGAGGAACTTGAAAGCCTTTGTATTTGATCAGCTCTTTTAAACGATCGACGATGAAGAAATGGCCGTCTTCATCCGCGTAACCAATATCGCCCGTGTGCAACCAACCTTCCGCATCGATTGTGTGAGCAGTCGCAACGGGATTATTTAAATAGCCCTTCATGATCTGTGGACCACGTACGCAAACCTCACCTCTTTCTCCGCGCGGGAGTGGTGCGCCGGTCTCAACGTCTGCGATTTTGCATTCCGTGTTTGGCGCCGCCACACCGACTGAACCAAATTTCACTTGCGACCGAGGTGATGGTGACGAATGAGTAACAGGACTGGTTTCGGTCATGCCATAACCCTGACGCAGTCCACAGCCGAGTCGATCGATACACGCCTGCGTCAGCTCTACTCCGAGTGGGGCAGCACCTGAGAAAAGAGTTTTCAGTTTGGAGAGTTTGTAGTTATCGACGATTGGATTCTTGCTTAACTGCAGTACGATTGGCGGAACCACATGGGCCAGAGTTACGTCGTAATCCTGGGCAGCTTTCAGAAATCCTTCCAAATCAAACCGAGGCATTATCACTATTGTTGCGCCCTTATAAAGTCCCATATTGAGAACAACAACCAGGCCATAAATATGGAACATGGGAAGTACCGCAATCAAAGTGTCTGAATCGTCGAAATAATCCAGACCATCCATCTGAATCAGGTTCGCTACAAGATTGTGGTGCGTGAGCATTACGCCCTTCGGCAAACCAGTAGTACCGCTCGAATAGGGAAGCGCTACCAGATCCTCAAGAGGATTGATCTCGACCGCAGGGAGCGGCCGATCGTTTTCGACTAGGAGATCGTCGAATGATGTAGCACCTTCACACGATCCAAACACAAACAGTTCTTCGATACCGGCTTCTCGGGCGGCCGCCTTCGCTTTATCTAGACAAGCAGGAACAGTTACCAAAAAACGAGCCTTCGAATCTTCGAGCTGGTGAGCAATTTCGTGATCCGTGTAAAGCGGATTGATAGTCGTCACTACACCGCCAAGAGTAGCGACTGAATGAAGGACGATTGCGTACTCAAGATTGTTTGAACTAAGAATTCCAAATACATCACCTTGCTTGAATCCTCTTTGCGAGAGATTCACGGCGGCGCGCCTGATATTTTCAGTTAGCTGCGCGTACGTAAGAGTGCGGCCGGTCGTAGCTTCAATCAGAGCAGGCTTGTCGCCAAGCTCAGCAGCTCTTTGTAGTACGAAAGAGGTTAGAGGAACTTCCGGGATTTCGACGTTTGGATAGGGGCTTTTGATTATCATTCGGGCTGTACAGACTACTTCCAAAAATAGATTTTCCTTGGCAAATTCGATTTTGATTTCACTAAAGGCGTCAGCCTCTTTAGGATCTTTTTCTAACTAGTAGGACGGACGGCTAAGAACTAAACGACGAAAGGGAAAACTCAAGTTCGTAGACGTATTTCAATAATTGTTTACCTTATCAGGTGACCACGTCTCTGAAAAGGGTTTATATTCCAACCAATCAATCTTCGCCATACAGACAATGCAGAGAGAACTCCGATGGCTGACCTCGACAAGCGACCGCTTAACATCGTCTGCGTAGCGACTTACTTTAAGGGCGCTGACTTCATGCGCGAGTGTAAAGCGCAGGGTTGCGACGTAGTACTGATTACCAAGGAGAAGATGCTGAGCGAAGATTGGCCTCGCGATGTTCTGGCCGATTTGATTGCTGTTCCGAACGACGCTGGTCCCGAGTTGTTCATTGATCTAATTGCGTTTATTTCGCGAAGGATGAAGGTCGATCGAATCGTGGCACTTGAAGAGTTTGATGTGGTCACGGCGGCGCTCATGCGCGAGCATCTATGTTTGCCGGGTTTGAGCAGTTCTGAAGCAAAAGTGTTCAGAGACAAACTATCGATGGCAGTGCGAAGTCAAGAAGGAGGAATCAACGTCCCGGAGTTTGTGCCGCTAATTAATCCAGATGAAATTCGTAAGTTTATGGAGAGCGTACCCGGACCATGGATTCTCAAACCTCGTTCGGATGTTTCAGCGATTGGAATTCGCAAGGTTGAACATCAGGAGGAAGTATGGCGAGCAATAGACGAGATGAATGAACGAGAGAATCTTCGTGAACGCGCGTCCTACTACGTCCTCGCGAAATTCATTCCGGGCGAAGTTTTCCACGTGGACTCTGTCGTGAATGGAGGCAAGGTTGTCTTTTCGGGAGTAAACAAATACGGGCGTCCACCAATGCAAGTTGCGCATCAAGGTGGATCCTATGTTTCTCGTACTCTTCTGCGCGGTTCCGCAGATGAGAAGTCGCTAACAGAGATCAATAAGAAACTAGTTAGGGCTCTTGGTCTACAAAACGGAGCAACTCACGCTGAGTTCATCAAAAGCGATGCTGATGGAAAATTTTATTTTTTGGAGATCGCCGCTCGTGTTGGAGGCGCGTACATCGCGGAAGTTCTCGAGGCGGCCTCGGGCATCAATTTATGGCGTGAATGGGCCAGGATAGTGGTAGCGGATGGCAGAGGAGCGAAAACGATCAAACCATTAAGAAAAGAGTATGCAGGCATCATCCTTTCGCTCGCGAAGCAAGAAACTCCCGACACGACCACTTACGATGATGAAGAGATAGTGTATCGAGCAAAGAAACGTCATCACGCCGGACTGATCGTTCGTTCACCGCGCTCTGATCGGATTGATGAGTTGCTCAACAGTTACGCACAGCGATTTGTCGACGATTTTGTCGCGGTAGTCCCACCTCCGGAACGACCGGAGTAAACGCGTCCTTCAGTAACCCCAGTTTTTAAAGTGAGCCTCGTTTCGAACCTCAACTCGGAAGGTTATTGCTTGTGAAGTGGCCAAATATCGACAGCGAGCTGTTCAGCGTAGTGAAGAAGTGGCTTGTTGGTTGGCTCTGGCAAATTTAAGACTTCGATCATGCTTGAGGTGTATGAGTCTAAGGTTGCGGTGCAAAGTGGCCAGGGTTGGTGATGAATCCGCGATTGGTAGATTTCCCCCTTGTGTTCACTGAACAGGCAATAACGTTCAGTTAGGAAAAATTCGAGAGAATCTGGTGTAGTTGTTGGTAAGGGATTTCCGATGTGCCACGTCGCTGTAAACGTTGCTTTCGGTTCGTCTGTCCTGATCGACGAGTAATCAATCCTCGAAGCATTCTGCTCTAAATTTAACTCGGCGTTGAAGTATGGCAAGTAATAAAAAGTACGTGCGCCCAATACGGCTGCCGTGCTATTGCAGTCAAGTGAAAAGAACCAAACTCCGGGTGTTCCATTGAGATGGACGTAGGTCCGGACATTCAGTTCGTGCATGGAATTCAGGTAGGGAACACGAGGAGCATATGGCGGGAACGGTCGAATGTCCCACATCGTAAACGGCACAATCGCGATCCACGCGGAATCCTGAAATAAATCGATCTCAATGGCAGCGGGAATGAGCGGGCGTAAGAGTTGCGGGTCGAT
>Ga0070671_100000781_pt1 | contig 22902 bp, 24 predicted proteins | sample KBSS73metaG_FD_65341 | JGI IMG/M metagenome (GOLD analysis project Ga0070671, IMG submission 65341) | Switchgrass rhizosphere microbial communities from Kellogg Biological Station, Michigan, USA - KBS S7-3 metaG | ecosystem: Host-associated > Plants > Roots > Rhizosphere > Soil ...
CAGTCGGAGGCGGGGTGGTCCGGCAGCGGGGCCGACGCCGCGGCGGAATTCGCGGCTGCGACCGTCGCGGCCGTGGAGGCGCTGTCCATGCGCGCCGAGCGTCTCGGCGCAGTGGCCGATCAAGCGGGTGCGGCGGTCGAACGTGCGCGGGACCGGTTGCGAACCATCGTCGAGGAGTTCGAGGCTCGCGCTGCCGCGCTCGAGCCGTATCTGGATTCACCAGGCGGCGTCGAGGGGCTGATGGCAGAGGCGCGCCGGTCGCTCGAAGAGGCCGTCGCGGTGGTCGAGGAGCTTCGGGCCGAGTTGGACGGGCACGCCGCCACGCTGGCCGTTCCGTCGCCCCCGTCCTCACCTGCCGCGACGACGCCCGCCGGCATGGGGTCTGCGTCGATGCCGTCGATGCCGTCGATGGGCTCCGGATTGGGCGGGGGCGCGCCAATCAGCCCGTTGTCCGGGTTGGGCGGCATGCCGAGTTCGGGCGACCTCGGCGATCTCGCGAAGTTCTCGGGATCTGACGCGCCGCTACCGGATGCCGCGGCATTCGGAGATGGCTTCGCAATCCGACTGCCCGATGGCAGCACGGCTACGGCGCCGAATGCCTTGGCCGCCAGCGCGGTTCGGCACGCGCTGACCCAGCTCGGCGTGCCGTACCAGTGGGGCGGCACCGCGCCGGGCGTCGGCCTGGACTGCAGCGGCTTGACGCAGTGGGCGTATCACGAAGCGGGACTGGACCTTCCGCGGCTGGCCCAGGAGCAGGATGTCGGCGTGGCCGTGGGTTCGGGTTCGTTGCGGCCGGGTGACCTGGCGGTGTGGGATGGCCACGTCGCGATGATCGTCGGCAACGGCACGATGATCGAGGCAGGCGATCCCGTCAAGCTGTCGCCGATTCGAACCACCAACGCCGGACAGGGTTTTCAGGGCTTCTGGCGACCCACGGCGTGACTACCCGAGTTCCCAACCGTCGCGCGAGACGCGGAAATAGTGACCGGTACTGGTGTCGGTGCAAGTCATTCCGGTGTACTCGCTGTCACAGGTGATCGACCCAAAGGATCGTGTCTGGCCGTATGCGAGGGTCTCGTTCACCGGGGGGAATTCTTGGCCGTAGCAGGCGAAGAGGGCGTTGTTGCCCTGACTGAGCTCGAAGCGGTCGCCCCAGTTCAGATGGCATTCCGGCTCTCGTGGCGGGGCCGCCCAGGTGTGTTGAACCACCTCGCAGCGGGCAGCGATCTTGCCGCCCGGGGTGGACAGGCTGCAGTTGATGTTGCCTGACGGCGAGCGGAACGACGCAGGGCCATTCGCTGCTGCTTGCACCACGATCGTCGGCGCTGGCGCTGGCGCCGGTGCAGGGGCTGGCGCGGGCGCCGGTGCCGCAACGGTCACGGTCACGGGGGCCGGTGCAGGTGCGGGCGCCGCGGTCACAGTGACCGTCGGTGCCGCAACCGGTATCGGGCTGTCGGACGTGGCATGGGTCGAGCCGGTCGACGAAGAGCACCCAGCCAGGGTCAACGCGGCCAGCGCGACGAGCCAAAGCTGCGGACGGTACAGGTTCTCTCTCATGCGAAGAAGGATCCGGGGAAGGCCTTGGAGGATTCTTGATGCGACGACGGTGCCCGCCCGCATCAGGCATGCTGCTGACGTGCTGCTGCTCAGCCGGATAACCGGTCAGGACGTCCGCGGTCCGGATGAGCAGTCGCTTGGCCGCCTCGTCGACCTGACCGTGAGCCTTGCTGAGCAGAACGGTCCGACGCACGTCGACCGGATGCTGGTGCGACGCGACGGGGCTCGCGACTTGCTCGTGCCGTGGACCGCGGTGAGGTCATATCGGCACGGCATCGTCACTCTTGCCGAGAATCCGGACGCATTCATCATCCGATCGATCGCTGATGCCCTCCAGCCTGACGAAATCCTATTGACGCGAGACGTTTTGGACACCCAGGTCGTCGACATCGCGGGTCAGCGGCTGGCTCGTGTCGCCGACGTGGTGCTCACCCACACCACCGACGGGCGACTCGAACTCGTCGGCGCAGAAGTCGGCTTCGGCGCGGTGTTGCGACGGCTGGGCTTGACCCGGTTGGCGGCGCGTACCCCCGCCGACGCCGTCGCCTGGACCGACTTACACCTCACCTCCGAACGCGGTCACGCCGTGCAACTGGCTACGCCTCGCTCCGCTGTGCATCACCTCGACGCGCGCGGGCTGGCGGTCCTGATCAGTCGACTCGACACCGAATCGGCCACAGAGGTGCTGGCAGCGAAGGGACCGGCCGTCGCAGCAGACGTCGTCCGGGTCAGCCATCCCGTAACCGCCGAGCGTGTGCTGCGGGCGATGCCCGATACCGCGGCCGCCGACATCGTGGCCGCCATGCCCGCAGACCATGCAGCACACTGGCGTACCCGCCTTGCGCATTCCCCGGCGCTGCGCGGACGTCGACTGCTCCGTTCGCATGTGTGGCCGCGTCGTCGCCACAATCCGCGGGGAGCGAATACGTGAGGCGCAAGGGGCTGACCGTCGGTGCGTTGCTGGCAGTGGTGGGCCCTGGCCTGCTGGCCGGATTGTCCGACGACGACCCCGCCGGCATCACGACGTACTCCGTGCTCGGCGCTGACCACGGCTACCGGCTGCTCTGGGTGCTTCTGCTGTCCACGATCGCGCTGGTGTTGTTCCACGGGCTGGCCGCCCGAATGGGCGTGGTAACCGGCCAGGGCCTGATCGGCCTTGTTCGACAGCGCTACGGCGTTCGGCTGGGCGGTGCAGTGCTCGCCACGCTCGTCGTCGCGAACGTCGGCACGACCTGCGCCGAATTCGCCGGAGTCGCAGCGGGTTTCGAGATCTTCGGCATCACTCGTTATGTGAGCGTGCCCGCCGCTGCGGCCGTCGTCTCGTTGTTGGTGCTGCGCGGCAGCTTCCACCGGGTGGAGCATCTGCTGTTGCTGTTGTCGACAGTGTTCCTCGCCTACGTCGCGTCTGGTTTTCTCGCCCATCCGGACTGGGGCGCCGCGGCCGAAGGCCTGTTTGTGCCGACCATGCCGCTGGACACCGACACCATCGCGATCGTTACCGCCACCGTCGGCACCACGCTGGCGCCGTGGGGCCTGTCGTTCATCCAGTCGTATGCCGTCGACAAGAAGCTTCGCACCGAGGACCTCGGACTGGAGCGCATCGACGTGGTGACCGGAGCGGTGCTCACCGGGGTGATCGGCTTCTTCGTTGTCGTGGCCTGCGCGGCGACACTGCACCGCGACGGCCGCTCCATCACCGACGCTGCGGATGCGGCCGTGGCTCTGCAACCACTGGCCGGCGATGCAGCGTCGACGCTGTTCGCGGTGGGGCTGATCGGCGCGGCGCTGTTGGCCGCCTCGCTACTGCCGCTGTCGACGGCGTACTCGGTGTGCGAATACGTAGGCGTCGAGGCCGCACTCGATGACCCCTATGACGAAGCCAAGACCTTCTACCTGAGTTTTGGTCTTGTCACTGTTCTCGCCGCAGGTGTAGTGCTGATCCCCAACGTCCCGCTGGTGACGATCCTGGTCGCGACTCAGGTGCTCAACGCGGTGCTGCTGATCCCGCTGCTGTTGGCAATGATCGGCATCGGCCGCGACGAGGACCTGATGGGCCGCTTTGCCGTCGGCCGGTCAGGCACCGCGGTATACGGCCTGACCGCTGCGACGGTGGTGCTGTGCGTAGTGGCGCTTGGACTAACGTCCCTGGTGGCTTAGCGGCCAGCTGCCGTCGTTAGGCTGTGCGCCATGGCTGCTGACATCGTGCCGATCCGGCTCGCGCTGACCAAGGGAGACCTGTACACACTGTGGGCTCCACGCTGGCGCGATGAGGGCGACGAGTGGGAGGCGCTCCTCGGTAAAGACGAGGAGCTGTATGCCTTCGAGTCGGTCGCCGACCTAGTTGCGTTTGTCAGGACCAGCACCGAAACGACCTGGTCGACCATCCATCTTGGGAGAAGCTGACCGAGGCGAACGCGCACAGCTTCGAGCCGCCGGAGGATCGCCAGTACGACCTGGTCAGCCTCCAGGAGTTGGTCGCCGAGAAGCCCAGCGAGGAGACGGTGAGGGAGCTTCATCGCACGCTGGCGATCGTGTCGTCCATCGGGTCTGTGTGTGAGATGCCCGCGGTCACCAAGTTCTTCAACGGCAACCCCGTGCTCGGCACGGTCGGCGGCGGCATCGAGGCCTTCGCAGGGCGGGCCGGCCGCAAGCGCTGGGCCGAGATCGAGGCCGTCATCGGCCGCGGCTGGGACAACGCGATCGACGCGATCGACGAGATCGTCACGATCCCCGACGTCGACAAGGCCGCATCGGAGAAGGCCGAGGCGGAACTGGCCGAGCCTGCACCCGAACCCGAGGAAATCGAGGTCGAGGAGACCATCGACACCGACGACACAGATGCAGACGAGACGGAGGCCGAGACCGAAGCCGACGTCGAGGAGACCGACGACCTCGCCGACCAGGCCGAAGGCCTGGTGCTCGGCAGCGACGACGACTTCTGGATCAAGGTCGGCATCGATCCCGTGCGGGTGATGACCAGCGCCGGCACCTACTACACCTTGCGGTGCTATCTCGATGACGCGCCGATCTTCTTGGGCCGCAATGGACGCGTCAGCGTCTTCACCTCCGGCGGCGCACTGGCGCGCTACCTCGCCGACGAGCACGATCATGACCTGTCGGATCTGGCGACCTACGACGACATCCGCACCGCCGCTACCGACGGTTCGCTGCGGGTCAACGTCAGCGACGACAACGTTTACGTGCTCACCGGCATCGCCGACGATCTCGCCGACGGGCCCGACGCGATCGACCGCGACCAACTGGAGCTTGCCGTCGAATTCCTCAGGGACGTAGGCGAATACTCCGAGGACACCACCGTCGACGAGACCCTGGACGCCGACCAGCCGCTGGGCCGCGTGGTCGCGCATGTGCTCGACCTGGACACCGTGAAGCGTCCGAGTCCGCCGTACGCCAAGGCCGTCGAGCAGTGGGAGGCGCTGGAGGCGTTCGTCGAGTCGCGGCTGCGCCAGGAGTAGCGCGCTATCGGTTCTCAAGTTCGGTAAGTGCCCGCCGTACACCGGCGTCGCTCGCCAGTCGTGCGTCGACGATCGGTCCAGCTACGCCACGAAGCGCCGCGACTGGTCGCCATCGGCCGGGGACGGTAATGGAGCTTCGCCTGCGTTCCAGACCGTCGGCGATCGCCTCGGCTGCGGTCCGTGGCTGAATTCGCTTGAGTACGAACTTGGGCATCGCTGAGAGCAGCGCGTGCACCTCGGGATCTGCGTCAACGCCGTGACGGATCATGTCGGTCTCGATGAGGGAGAAGTACGCCGTCATTGCCGACGCTCCATGCCTTGCCAGCTCGACGCCGAGACCTCGGCCCAACTGCTCGACCGCCGCCTTGCTCATCGCATACGGGATGGCACCCGCGCCGTTGATGTAGGCGAACACCGAACTCACCAGGACGATCTGCCCGCGGCTGTCGATCACCGGATCCAGCGTCGCCGACACCGTGTTGACGACGCCGTCCACATTGACTGACATGACGCCGCACACCTGGCCGGGCGTAAGTGTGCGCATCGTGCCACCGCGACCGAGCACGCCAGCATTGGCGATCACGACATCGATGCGCCCGTAATGCTCGAGCGCCTGGCGTGCCACGTCTTGGACCGAATCAAGTTGCGTGACATCGCATTGCAGCGCCCGGCCGTGGCCTCGCGGCAAAGACTCCGCAACAGACTGCGCCGCGGCCAGGTCGATGTCCGCGATCACCACCCGCGCGCCGCGCTGCGCCAGTGCGGCGGCGGTGGCCGCACCAAGCCCGCGACCGGCTCCCGTGATCAGCACAACCTTGTCGGAAAGTGAATATCTCATGTCACAGACCGCGCTTGCGGCCGAACGACGTGCGGCCGTTCCGGCGCACCATCGCAAGTGTGGTGGCGGTACGGCTCCGAGTCAGATCGGGTGCCAGGCCCGCACCCACCCGGTGGAGTTGGTCTGTGTGCCAGGAAAGTTCGAGAATTCCGTCCAGCGACTTGAGGTCGACCAACTTGCCCAACAGGCGGCGCAACCCGAAGCGCACGCGGTGCGAGGTCAACGTCTCTGCCCGCCCGGCCAGGATCACGTCGGCGGCGTCGGTTGTGGTGGCGGTGGGCCGGCCAAGACCGACGACATCGCACTCGCCTGAGCTGACAGCCTCGGCCATGCCTGCGCGGGAACGGAACCCGCCCGTGACTGCCAGCGGAATGTCACCGACAAGACTGCGCACCGTGCGGGCGTACTCCAAGAAATAGGCTTCGCGAGCCCTGGTGCTGTCGGCGGCCTTGCCCATCATCGCGGGCTGTTCGTAACTTCCGCCGCTGACCTCGATCAGATCGATACCTTCGCGCGCCAATGCCGCCAGCACCGAACGGGATTCATCTTCGGTGAACCCCCCGCGCTGGAAGTCGGCCGAGTTGAGCTTGATGCCAACGGCAAAGCTCGGCGACACGCTGGCGCGGATGCGGCGCACGACTTCCAGCACGAAGCGCATCCGGCGCTCGGGGTCACCGCCCCATTCGTCGTTGCGCCGGTTCGACAGCGGCGAAAGGAACTGCGCTACCAGGTAGCCGTGGGCACCATGTATCTGCACACCGTCGAAGCCCGCCGTCTCGCATACTTTCGCCGCTGTTGCGAAGCGCTCGATGATGTCTTCGATCTCAGCATGTGTCAGCTCGCGGGGTGTGGCCGCGCCGGGAAGGCTCAACGGTACCGGGCTGGGCGCCACCGGTGTGTGTCCAAGTGCGAGCGGGTTGGACTGTCGCCCTGGATGATTGAGCTGCACCCAGATCGGCACACCGGCGTCCTTGGTGGACTTCGCCCACCGGGACAACGCATCAAGGTTGCGCTCGTCCTCGATCACGACGTTGCCCGGCTCACCGAGTTGCGTGCGGTCGACCATCACGTTGCCCGTGATGATCAGACCGTATCCGCCCTGGCTCCAAGACGTGTAGAGCCGTTCGAGGCGCTCGTCGGGAGCGTTCTGCTTGTCGGCAAGCGCTTCACTCAACGCGGCCTTCATGATTCGATTGGGCAGCACCTGGCCGCACGGCAATGTCAGCGGCTCGTGTAACGACGTCACAGGGATGTTCCTTTCAGATGGGCGGCCCGCAACGGCCCCTTGTCGGTCTTGCCAACCGCGTTCTTAGGAATGCCGAGCACGACGGTGATAGACGTCGGGCGCTTGTAGCCGGCCAGGTTGCGCGCGCACAGTTCCTGCAGCGCTTCAGGATCGACGGTCAGGCCCGGCCGTGGCTGGACGTAGGCGGCGACGACCTCGCCCCACTTGTCGTCAGGCACCCCGATCACGGCGGCCTCGAGCACAGTCGGATCGCCCGCGAGCACGTCCTCGATCTCCTTGGGGTAGATGTTCTCCCCGCCCCGGATGATCATGTCTTTGGATCGCCCGACCAGCGTCAGATATCCGTCGGCGTCCAGATGACCGATGTCGCCGGTGTGCAGCCAGCCGTCGATGATGACGCGCGCGGTTTCATCAGGCCTGCCGAAATAACCGCGCATGACGTTGGGGCCTGCGATGACGACCTCGCCGTCGAGACCAGTGGCCACCTCGGCCCCGGTCTCGTCGACGATCCGAACCTGCTGGCCAGGAAAGGCAATTCCCACCGTCCCGGCCCTTCGGGGTCCGGCGATGGGGTTGATGGTGGAAGCACACGTGCCTTCTGACAACCCGTACCCTTCGATCAACGGGAATCCGTACCGAGCCTCGAATCTCGCCAGCAGCTCCGGCGGTGCAGGTGCTGCGCCACAGACCGCGAACCGCACTGACGACGTGTCGGGTGTGACGTCGGCAGGCAACGCGGCCAGCATGGTGAAGATCGTCGGCACCGCGCTGAAGAAGGTGGGCCGCTCGTATTCGACTGTGTCGAAGAATGTTTGGGGATCGAACTTGTCGGCGATGACGACGCTGCCGCCGGCGAGCAGCGGCATCAGGACACTGACCACGATGCCGTTGACGTGAAACAGCGGCAGGATCAGCAGGCACCGGTCTGTCGGGCCGATCTGCAACGCCAGGCGCCCCATATCGGCCATCGCATCGATGTTGGCGTGATCCAGCATGACGCCCTTTGGGATCCCTGTCGTGCCGCTGGTGTAGATGAGCAGCGCCAGCCCAGAGGATTCGAGATATGGCGGCTGATCCACGCCCTGCGGTTCGGTACGCAGATCGCCGACAGCGAGCGTGGTGACGCCCCCCGGTGCGGTGGCGCCATCCTCGACCACCAACAGGCGCGCCCAGGAGCCCTGCAGCTGCCGAACGACCTCGTCGTCGGTCAGGCTCGGATTGACCGGTGTGACAGCGGCGCCCAACCGCCATGCCGCGAACATCAGCACCACGAACTCGACCCGGTTCTTGAGCTTCAGGGCCACCACGTCATCGGAACCGATGCCGAGGCTGTTCATGTGAGCCGACGCCGCCAGGACGCGCTGCAGGAACGTCGCGTTCGTAAGGGACTGTCGTGAGTCCGCGATCGCGAGACGATGCGGGTCGGCAGCGGCGCGGCGATCAGGTAGGGACACGAAATTCATGACGAGGTCGTCACATCCGCCGGGTGGAGGTGGCGGGTGAGGAAGTCCACTTGATCACGTACCAGCCTTTCGAACGCCTCGCCGAGATAGAACTCGAAGTGGCCGGCGTCGTATCGCCTGATCTCACCTCGCGGCGCGGTGCGCGCGTAGCGCAGTGTTTGCGCGGGCGGCGTGACGCTATCGGTGTTGCTGACGCAGAAGAGGATTGGAAACTTGATCTTCTTGGCCGCCCGGCCGGGCCGGTACGCCATGATGGTCGGAGCGACTCGTGCGGCCGCCTCGTTGCGGAACGTCATGCGGGGCGGCAGCAGCGCCTGATAGCCGGGGAGAGCGTCCGGTGCGTTCATCAGGGCCACCGAACCGGGCGCGCCAGCGAGTGGGATCGTGACCGGGGCGCGGCCGCGGACCTTGGCGGCAAGGTCCCGCGCGACCAACGGCAACACCTTCAGTGAGGCACCCGGTCCGAGCGCCAGCGCGGAGGCAACACCGTCGGTGAATGGGCACTGAGAAACGGCTGCTCGCAGTTCAGGGTGGCGCGAGGCGACTGTGATGGCGTGGCCACCGCCGAAGCTGCTTCCCCACACTGCCATTCGCGTGCTGTCGATGTCATGACGATCCTTCACCCAAGCAATGGCGGCGTCCCAGTCGGCCAGCTGCCGCTTGATAGACAAGAGTTGGCGCGGTTGGCCGCCACTGTCTCCGAAATGCCGATACGTGAAGGCCAACGCGGCGATGCCGGCCTTGGCGAAACGTTCGGCGTAGGCGTCCAAGCGCATCTCACGGGTGGCGCCCAAACCGTGCCCCAGGATGACGACGGGCGGCGAGGCGACTCCGCTCGGCAGGTAAAGCCAAGCCGCACAGGTGTCTTCGCCGGAAGGAAACGAGACGTCGTGACGCGTGAAGGTGGTCATTATCGGCTCACCGTTCCGTTGGTCGAGCCAGCTTCGGGCACGCGGCCCGATGCGAGCGCCTGCGCGTAGGTGTCCGGACGGTACAGAGGTAGCTCGCCGGTGGACGCCGTATCCGCGAGGTACTGAAGCATCAGTTCCTGGCCGTCCTTGGACTGGTCGGTGCCGAGGAACTCAGTGCGCTCCATGTGCAGGCCTTCCGACAACGACATCGAACCGCCGAAGTACACCGACCGCTTGATGGCCTCCACTGATCCCTTGGTCCGACGGCCGAAGTATTCGGCGAGTTCGACCGCCCGCGTGACGACGTCGTCCACCGGCACAACCTCGTCGACCGCGCCGTTGGCCAGCGCCTGCGCCGGCGTGAACGGCTTGCCCTCGAGGATCGCTACCAACGACTTGTGGGTGCCGATCAGGCGGGTCAGTCGCTGGCTGCCGCCTCCCCCCGGCATGATCCCCAAGAGGACTTCCGGCTGGCCGATGAAGAAGTCACCGTCGGCCATGACGCGCAAGTCGCAGGCCCAGGCGAACTCCGCGCCCAGACCGAGAGCCGAACCGTTCAGTGCGGCAACGAATATGACCCCGCTCGCATTCATGCGCAAGAAAGTCGCGTGGAGGCGGTCGAGTTGGGCGACACCCCGCAGTGGGGTTCTCTGCAGGAGTGGTTCCGGGACGCGGGCGCGGTCGACGCCCCGGGCCAGTCGCAGGGCGGCCGATGCGCCGCGTCGGCTCAACTCCGGAACAGCAGCACCTTCGGCCTGCAGCCAGCGCACGTCGGCATGGCTGACGAAGCGCCCGGCGCGCGCGCCGGTGAATACGACGGCATGGACGCTCGGATCGCCGTCGACGCGGTCTACCAACTCATCAAGCTGGTTCGCGATGTCGACCCCGAACAGGCTGTGCGGCCCGCCGTCGACCCGCACGACCAGGACGGCTCCGCGGTCCTCGACCTCTAGGCGATTGTCCATTGCGTCCCTCCACCGGCTATAACTTCGTTATGCGGTACCATAACGAAGTTATGTTCATTTGACAATGGATGTGGGAGATGCCTGCGATTCCGACACCAGACGCTGTACCGGAGCGGCTGATTCAAGCGACGGTTCGCCTGCTCGCCGACCAGGGCCCGTCCGCTATCAAGGCGAGAACGGTGGCGGCGGCCACCGGGCTCTCGACGATGGTGGTCTACCACCACTTCGGTGGCATCCCCGAGCTCACCCGCGCGGTGATAGACCACGGGTTCAACGAACTCGACAGGGCTTTCTCGGAACTGCCGGCCTCCGATGACCCGATCGCCGATCTGGCCCTGCAAGGCTTGACGTGTCGACGCGTGGCCCGCGAGAACCCCCATCTCTATGACCTGATGTTCGGCCTGTCGAGCCGTGCGACGTACCGACCGCTGACGGACCCCGACGCGCGCTTGAGTGGCCGCGCGCCTGCGTTTCGCGCCGCCTACGCGCACGTCGCAGAAGCGTGCCGACGCCTTGTCACCTCGGGCCGAGTCAGAAAACAAGACCACGAGGGCGTCGCGGCTCAGCTGTGGAGTTTCGTGCATGGCTTCATCACCCTCGAACTGGCGGAGACCTTCACCGGGTTCGACGATCCGGTGCGGCAGGTGCTCCTGCCGCTCGGCGTGAATCTGTCTGTGGGACTTGGCGATACGCGTGAGCGTGCCGAGGCCTCACACGAAAAGGCCGCCCGCATCTATGACTCGATCGCGGGGGCCGGAGAGTCGGAACGCGCGGCCAAGTCGTAGGCGCGGCGCTCGACGCCGGGCAGGAGTTGGTCATGTCTACCCAATGCCGCGACCTCACGCTCGAGTGTCGGCGTCACCTGCGCCGCAAAGCGCCTCATCCACGGCCAGGCGGCGGGTGAATTCAGTGCCGCCTTCGCCCAGTTGGCCACCACGACAGCGCGCGGGACGTACACGCGGCTACGGCGGCGTACGAGCCCGTTGACGATCGCGGCCGCCGCCCGGTCCACACTGGTTGTGACATTGCCGGGATAGGGCAGCCGGGCCCGAAGTTGTTGAAAAGAAGGAAGATCCGTTTCAGCACCGCGCACGAGGTCCGTGTCGATCCACGACGGATGGACCAACCCGACGGTGATGCCGAGGTGGGCCACCTCTTGGCGGTAGGCCAGAGCGAGCATTTCGACCCCGGCCTTGCTCGCCGCGTATGACGCAAGGCCGGCAAGCGGTGTGAACGATATTGCCGAAGCCACCACCGTCGCGTGCCCTCGACTGCGCTCCAAGTGCGGTGTCGCGTATTTGAGGGTGCGGAACACGCCGTTCAAGTTGATGTCCAGCACGCGTTCGAATGAAGCCTCGTCGGCCTGCCGCACTGTTCCGTACGCAGCGACGCCGGCATTGGCGACGACGAAGTCGATGCCGCCCATCGCCTTTGCGCAAGCGTCGATCGCAGACCACAATGCGGCGCCGTCGCGCACATCGGCCTCCCGCCACGACGCGCCGGGTCCCAGGTCCTCGGCCACAGCACGTAACCGATCGGGTTCGAGCCCAATCAGCGCTACGCGAGCGCCGCGGGCGGCGGCTATCCGTGCCACCTTCTCCCCGATGCCGCGCGCGGCCCCGGTGATTACCACTTTGCGGCCCGTGAGGTTCCGACGCATGAGAGGCAACATCACGCGATGCTCATGACGGACGCCCGCTGCTGCGGCGGAATGCGATAGCCGCCAAGCACTTCGCTGAGTAGAGCGGCGAACTCGACGGTGGTGCGGTCTCCCCCGGCAGGACCCATCGCCTGGAGGCCGATCGGCAGACCGGCCGCGTTGGTGGTGATGGGCATCGTGGTCGCCGGTGTACCGGCGATGTTGGCCACGGCGCTCCACTTGGTTTGGTGCCAATATGAGCGGGTGACGCCGTCGACGTCGATCGTGCGGCCGAAGCGGTCATGGTCCTTGTTGTGGTGACCTGGCGCGGCGGTGGGTGTGACGGGCAGCAGCAGCACGTCGAACTCTCGGAAGAACTGCACCCAGCGCGCCGCGATCTCCCGCCGGGCCGCGTCGCGGAACAACCACGCGCGGTGGCTTTGGATCGTCCCACGCAGCGCGGCGGCGGCGTCGCCGCGCGGGCTCATCAGCGAGCGCAGCGCAAGGGCCCCGGCGAAGCGCGGGCTCATCGTGGACCTGTCGACCGAGAACGCCGCCATCACCAAGCTCAGGAAAAGGTCGTGTGAGGTAGTCAGATCCAGGGGGATACTTGCGGGTTGCTCGACGACCCGCGCGCCGGCGTCGCGCAGCGCTGCGACGGCGTCGCCGATCGCGCGGTGGGTGTTGTTGTCGATGGGACAGGCGGGATCCTCAGCCCAAACCGCGACCCGAAAGTCCTTGAGCGTGGTGGCCCGCGGCGGGGCCAGGGTGTAGGAGAACCCGCCGTCGGGATTCAGCGGGCCGACGGTTGCCTCCAGCGCGGGAATGATGTCGCGAGCGCCACGCACCTGCACACCCGCGCAAGCCATATCGGCTTCTCCCCATCGCCCGGGATCGCCGGGCCCGCCCGGGATGTGACCGACCAGCGGAACGGACTGCCACGTCGACTTGTGACCTTAAAGACCGCAGAAGTGCGCCGGAATCCGGGTGGAACCACCGATCTCGGACCCGAAGTCGAAACTGGTCAACCCAGCTGCGGCAGCAGCGGCGCCGCCACCTGCCGACCCACCGGATGTGCGCGAACGATCCCAGGGATTGTTCGTCTTGCCGAACACGGGGTTGCTGGCCTGTACGTCGGCATTGCCGGTGGGCATGTTGGTCTTGCCGAGAATGATTGCACCGGCGCGACGCAGGCGTGCGACGGCCTCGGCGTCCTGCGTCGGCACATAGTCGGCGAGGTCGGGGCGACCGCAGACCGTCCGCATGCCGGCCGTCTCGTAGCTGTCCTTGACCGTGATAGGCAGCCCGTGCAACGGTCCCAGGCTCTGGCCGTTGGAGCGAGCTACGTCAGCTTGCTCGGCTGCGCGACGGGCGCCGTCCGCGTCAACGGTGACGACCGCGTTGAGCGGTGCGTTGTGCTCGGTGATGCGGGACAGATACAGCTCGACCAGCTCGGCGCTGGAGAGATCCTTCGCGTTCAGTGCGGCCAGCTGCTCGGTCGCGGACAGGAAGGCGAAATCGTGTGGGGCTGCGGAGGACACGTCGTCCCTTTCCTAGGCAAACAAGCGGTATACCGTTCGGTCTACTGCGTATGTCGGACATTAGTAGACCGACTGGTATATTGCAACCATGCGGGTACGCGATCGACTCACGGCAGCCACAGCCACGCTGATGCAACGACACGGTGTGGCGGGCACCGGCATCGCCGAAATCCTGGCGACCAGCGGCGTGACACGTCGCTCGATCTATCTCAACTTCCCCGGCGGCAAGGCCGAACTCGTTGCCGCGGCCACGCGTGCTGCCGGAGACGAGATGACAGCGACGTTGCGCGGCTACATGGACGACCCGGATCCGATCGGGGCCTTCGCCGACATGTGGAGCGAGGTGTTGGTGAGCACGGATTTCGAAGGGGGCTGCCCGATCGTGGCCGCGGCGAGCAGTCGCGACGAATCACCCGAAGGCGCCTGCACCGCCGCGGAAGTATTCGCGGAATGGGGTCAGTTGTTGGCCGACCGGTTGCGGAAGGACGGCATCAATCGCGCTGCCGCCCAATCGTTGTCGACAACCATCGTCGCCGCGGTCGAGGGGGCCGTGATCTTGTCGCGCGCCGCGCGCTCGACAAAGCCTCTCGAGCAGGTGACGAAACACCTCAACGAGCTGATCTCCCAGCACCGTCCGGCTCAATCACGCGACAGACGCCGTTAACTCACTGCTTGGTCGAGCAGGGTCTGCACAGCCTTACGCGCGTGCGTCCAGGGGGTGGGGTCGTCCAGGGAGGTCGAAAGTGCAGCAGCGCCTTCGTAAATCAGCCCGAGTTGATTACCCAGCAGCGTGGGGTTGCCGGCTCCCGCCTGTCGGGCCAGCTTGATCAGACCCTTGATGTATTTGCGCTTGTGCTCTTGGACGATCTCGTGAACTTCGGGCATCGCGTCGGCGGCCTCGACGGCGGCGTTGTGGAACGGGCAGCCGCGCATCGTCCCATCCGGTGATGGCGTGGCGAACAGGGCGAGTATGCGCTCGCGGGGGGTGTAGTTGGCGGCGCCCGGCCCCGGTTGGATCGGGTCCCCGACGCCTTGCTGGATGCAGCGCAAATACTCTTCGACCACCGACGTCTTACTCGGAAAGTGTTGGTACAGAGTCCGTTTGGACACAGATGCTTCACTGGCCAGTCGCTCGACTCCAGTGGCGTTGATGCCCTCGCGATAGAACAGATCGGTGGCGGTGTTGAGGATGCGCTGTCGTGCGCCGCGGCCGCCGCGTCTATCGGTGGAATGCGCTTCACGCTGGGTGGTCATGGTCAAAGGATACCGATGGGTTTACAGCACGCGCAGAGACGTGTAGCGTCGGTCATCGAAGTAAACCAATCGGTATACAAGGAGTGGTTCATGACGCACGGTGACAGCAGTCGGCGAGGATTGCAGCGGACGTTAACCGTGCTCACCGTCATACCCATGGCCAGCGCGATCGGCGAAATCGTCCGTGGCCCGCAGGGTGTCCCGGGCGGTTCACCGGACGTCGTGCCGACCGTGGACAGCTCTCTGCGGTATGCCAATGTGTTCAAATTGGCGGCCGGGCCTCTCATGTTGTCTCAACTCGGACGTGTCGAGGAGTCGCCGGTCGTGACGTTCGCGCTCTCGACCATTTTCGTCGGCGGTCTCGCCCGACTGTGGTCATGGCGACAGCGCGGAAGGCCGCATCCCATCATGGTGTCGGCAATAGCGCTGGAGACGGTTGGCGTAGCAGGTCTTCTGGCATGGCAGAAGAGCCTCTCCTCGAGTTCCACTCCCCCACAGACGTAGAAAGAAGAGAACACATGCCTTCAGTACTGGTTACCGGCGCTGGCAGAGGCATCGGTCTTGCGATCACCAAGCACATGAGCGAACGGGGTTGGGACGTGTATGCCACCGCCCGATCCGACGCGGCCCTACACAGCCTCGATCGCATGCCCCGTGTGCGCGCGGTCGCACTCGACATCACCGACAGGTCTGCCATTGCGGCGCTTCCCGATCTCCTTCCCGCCGAACTGAACGGCGTCGTCAACAACGCAGGCATCATCCTCAACGGCCCGGTCGAGGGGTTATCCCTCGATGATCTGGCACAGCAACTCGAGGTCAACGTTATCTCGCAGGTCGCGGTGACCCAGGCGGTGCTGCCGAAGATTCGGGCCGCCCGCGGCCGGGTGGTATTCATGTCGTCGGTCAGCGGGTTGATCACCACTCCGGGTACGGGCGCCTACAACGCATCGAAATACGCGATCGAGTCCCTGGCCGATGCACTGCGTATGGAGCTGCGTCCGTGGAAGATTCGCGTCTCGCTCATCGAGCCAGGGCCGATCCGCACCGATATGTGGGGCGACGCTGTCGACGACTACGACCGGATGACGAAACGATTGACCGACGAGCACCGCGAACTCTATGCATCACATATTGCAGGCAGCCGGAAACTGTTGGGACGCATGCAAAAACTCGCTGCCGACCCCAAACGGGTCACCAAGGCCGTCGACCACGCGCTGACGTCGCGTCGGCCCAAGCGCCGCTACCTGCTGGATATCGTCAGCCGCGCCCAAAAGGCTGTCGTGACAATCACCCCGACCGCCATCAACGACGCTGTTCTGGCGGCGGCGACCACATCGAAACAGCCTGCCACGGCGTGATTTTCAAGCCGGGCGGACTGTCGCCTGGTCGATCAGGGCCTCGGCAGCTGCGCGGGCACGCGCCCACGGCGCCGGATCGTTCAGCGAGGTGGACAGTCCGGATGCGCCTTCGTAGAGCAGTGCAATCTGATTGCCCAGCATCTCCGGGTCGGCCGCTCCCGCCTGTCGTGCCAGCTCATTGAGGCCGTCGATGTAATCCCGCTTGTGCAGGTGAACGATGTGCTCGACTCCGGGCAACGCTCCCGCCGCCTCGACAGCCGCGTTGTGAAACGGACAGCCCCGCATCCGACCGTTCTCGGAGTCCGAGAGCTCGAACAAGGCGAGCAGTCGCGCACGTGGCGTCCCCGTGCTCTTCGACTCACCGGCCTCTTGCCGGAGGCCCTGCAGGTACTCCTCCACCAAGGCAGTCTTGCTCGGAAAGTGCCGGTAAAGCGTCCGTTTGGACACCGACGCCCTACTCGCGATCCGTTCTACACCGGTCGCGTTGATGCCCTCGAAATAGAACAGGTCTGAAGCCGCCGTCAGGATCCGCGCACGCGCCCCGCGACCCCCGCGACCGCTCTGGGTGAGTGACGTCATAGTTCCAAGTATACCGATTGGTTTACACGCGGGCGAATCGCGTGTTACGGTCAACGCAGGAAGTACACCAAACGGTTTACCAAAGGAAGCGATCATGGCAGGCAAACGAACCACCCGGCACGACCCCACAAGTCATCTGCACGAGGCACGCAGCCGCTGGGGCGGCACGTCGTACAAGAACGCGCCGACGAAATCGGTTTCCGTCGGCGGAACCAAATTCGTCTACCGCGAACTGGGCATCGACACCGGCGTACCCGTGATCTTCCTCAATCACCTGGCCGCCAATCTCGACAACTGGGACCCCCGCGTCGTCGACGGCATCGCGGCCAAGCACCGGGTGATCACCTTCGACAACCGCGGGCTGGGCGCCTCGCAGGGCAAGACCCCCGACACCGTCGAAGCGATGGCCCACGACGCGGTGGCATTCATTCGCGCACTGGGCTTCACCCAGGTCGACCTTCTGGGTTTCTCGCTCGGCGGCATGGTCTCGCAAGTGATCGCGGCCGAAGAGCCGGCACTCGTTCGCAAGGTCATCCTCGCCGGCACTGGGCCCGCCGGAGGGGAAGGCATCGTCAACGTGACGAAGCTGAGCTACCTCGACACCCTGCACGCCTACGCCACCTTCAAAGACCCCAAGGAACTGCTGTTCTTCACCAGAACCGCCCACGGCAAGTCAGAGGCCAAAGCGTTCATCAAACGGCTCAAGGAACGCACCACCGACCGGGACAAGGCGACCTCGATCCGGGCATTCCGCACTCAGCTCAAGGCCATTCACGCTTTCGGCCTGGCGAAGCCGGCCGACCTGTCACGCATTCAGCAACCCGTCCTGGTGGCCAACGGCGACGACGACCGCATGGTGCCGACCACCAACTCCTACGACCTGGCCCGCCGCCTCCCCAACGCGACGCTGCGCATCTACCCGGACGCCGGACACGGCGGCATCTTCCAGGCTCACGAGCGATTCGTTCCCGAAGCGCTCGAATTTCTGGGATCGACGATTTCATGACCTCGCTCGCCAATCAGACGGTGCTGGTCACCGGAGCCAACCGCGGCATGGGCCGCGAATACGTTGCGCAGCTTCTCGATCGGGGCGTCGCCAAGGTCTATGCCGCTGCCCGTGACCCACGGAGTATCGACGTCGCGGACCCGCGCGTCGCTCCGCTACAACTCGATGTCACCGACGCCGCGTCGGTGGCTAGGGCGTCCGAGGCGGCGTCCGACGTCAGCGTTCTGATCAACAACGCCGGCATCGCCCGCGGCACCTCCGTCCTTCACAGCGACACCTCCCAACTGCGCGAGGAGATGGAGACGAACCTGTTCGGCCCGCTGGCATTGGCATCGGCTTTCGCGGACCGGATTGCCGAGAGGTCGGGCGCAATCGTCAACGTCGCGTCGGTACTCGCGTGGATACCCATCGGCGCAAGTTACGGGGTGACGAAGGCCGCGCTGTGGAGCGCCACTGACTCCATGCGGCTTGAACTCGGGTCGCGTGGCGTGCAAGTGGTCGGCGTCTACGTGGGCCTGGTGGACACCGACATGGGCGCGTTTGCGGATAGTCCCAAGTCCGACCCCGCCGACGTGGTCCGTCAGGTCCTCGACGGCATCGAGTCCGGCGCCGATGAAGTGCTGGCCGACGAAATGACTCTCGTCGTTCGTGCCCAACTGAACAAGCCGATACGGGAGCGTGTGGCATGAAGGCATTCGCCATCGACCGCTACAAGAGCAAGGACGGCGGCCGGATCGTCGACTTGGCGCAGCCGAAGGTCGGCGACAACGACGTACTGGTGCAGATCCATGCTGCGGGCGTCAATCTGGTCGACGTGAAGATCTCGGCCGGAGAATTCAAAATCATTGTGCCGTACCGTTTTCCGCTCGTTCTAGGCAGCGATGTCGCCGGCGTTGTGGTCGAGGTCGGATCGCGGGTGCGGCGCTTCAAGCCCGGCGACGAGGTCTATGCGCGGCCGGACACGACTCGCATGGGCACCTTCGCGGAATTTATCGCGATGAGTGAAGACGACGTCGCCATCAAGCCGAAGGCACTCACCATGGCCGAAGCGGCGTCCATTCCCCTGGTGGGACTGACCGCGTGGCAGGCACTGGTCGAGAAAGCCAACCTGAAGCCAGGACAAAAGGTCTTCATCCAGGCGGGCACCGGCGGCGTCGGCACATTCGCGATTCAGTTGGCCAAACACCTGGGTGCGACGGTGGCGACAACAGCCAGCGCAGCCAATTTCGACATGCTCAAGGGCCTCGGCGCAGATGTCTTGATCGACTACAAGACAGAGGACTTCGAGACGCGGCTGCATGACTACGACGTCGTGCTGCACAGTCAAGACGCCAAGACCCTCGACAAGTCGTTACGGGTGCTGAAGCCGGGCGGAAAGCTGATCTCGATATCAGGCCCGCCGGACCCGGCCTTTACCGAAGAGGTCGGCGCGCGCTGGTTCGTGAAACCCATCATGAGTGTGTTGAGCTTCGGTGCGCGGCGAAAGGCAAAGCGCCTCAACGTGACCTACTCATTCTTGTTCATGAAGGCGAACGGCAATCAGCTGAGCCGGATCACCTCTCTCATCGACGAGGGCGTCATACGTCCCATCGTCGACAAGGTATATCCGTTCGAGTCGACCAAAGACGCCCTGGACTACGTTGAAAAGGGGCGCGCCAAGGGCAAGGTCGTCGTCAAGGTGAGGTAATCGGCGGTTACAGCTCGGTCGCCTTCGGATGGCGCGGTTCGTAGAGGCCGAGGTCGCCGCCGCCGGGCAGCTGGATGCTGGTCAACAGGCCCCACCCCTGATCGCTGACGGGACCGCAATTGACGCCCCTGGCTTTGAGCTCGTCGATGGTGGCGTTGACGTCGTCGCACATCAGATAGAGCTCATGCGACGGCGCATCGGCGGGATGGACGGCAGCCTCGGCGGGAGGCAGCTTGAAGATGAGCCAACGACCGCCGGCGTCGACGTGCGGATAGTCCAGGACGTCGCGGAAGAACGCCCGGTCGGCGTCGGCGTCGCGGCTGTAGATGATGACATGAGCGCCAGTGATCATGGCGTCACCGTACGACGCGATGACTTCGGGGCGGAACGGAGGTCTGCACCGGTATGACCCTGCCTATCTCCACTCGTTCCGTGTCCGTCCCCGGCGCCCGCCTGCACTACGAGATCCGCGGCGCCGGCCCGCTGCTACTCGTCATCGGCTCTCCGATGGCGTCGGCGGAGTTCGCGCCCCTGGCCGACGCGCTGGCCGGCGACCATACCGTCGTCACCTACGACCCGCGCGGTTATGCGAACAGCGAGGTCGATGATCCCGACGCGCCGTCGGGCGTCGAGCAGCGCGCCGATGACGTCAACGCGATCCTCGACGATCTCGGCGCACAGTCAGCCGATCTGTTCGGGTCCAGCGGCGGAGCCGTCACCGGCCTGGCGCTCGTCGAACGGCATCCCGGGCGGGTGCGCACGCTCGTCGCACACGAGCCACCGCTACTGGAACTGCTGCCCGATGCCGCCGAGCAGCGCGCGAACACCGAAGCGATCCTCGACACGTTCCATCGCGACGGGTTCGGCGCGGCCTGGATGCACTTCATGCACAACGCCGGATTCGACATGCCGCCCGGCGACGCTCCGTCCGGACCCCCCGAACCGTCCGAGGACGAGGTGCGCCAAGCCGCGCGGTTCTTCGAGATCGACCTGCTTCCGACGACGCGATACCTGCCTGCCATCGACGCGCTGAAGAACAGCACGACGCGTGTCGTGGTCGGCATCGGCGTCGACTCCGGACAGCTGCTCACCTACCGGACGTCGGTGGCGCTGTGTGAACTGCTCGGTGTCGCGCCGATGGAGTTCCCCGGTGATCACGGCGGATTCATGGGCGCACCAAAAGAATTCGCCGAGACGCTGCGGTCGGCACTGGGGTAACCCACCCCACCGCGAGCGTGCGTGTTTGCACCGCGACACGCCGTTGATTGCGTACATTCTACGCACCTTCACGACGCATCGAGCGTGCGTGGAATGCACACCAAACGCGGTGTGTCGGCGTGCAGACACGCACGCTCGCGGTAGTTGGTAGTTGGAGTTGGGGTTAGCCGACGTTAGCCGACGAGGACGGCGTAGCGCGGCTTGATCACGTCGTCGATGATCGACAGCCGCTCGTCGAACGAGATGAACGCAGACTTCATCGCGTTGATGGTGAACCGCTGCAAGTCAGTCCAGCCGTAGCCGAACGCCTCGACAAGGCGCAGCATCTCCTGGCTCATCGTCGTATCGCTCATCAACCGGTTGTCGGTATTCACGGTTACGCGAAACCGCAAGCGGGCCAACAGATCGAACGGATGCTCGGCGATGCTGCCCACAGCACCGGTCTGCACGTTCGACGACGGACACATCTCGAACGGAATCCGCTTGTCCCGCAACAGTGCTGCCAGTCTACCGAGCTGCGCGGTGCCGTCTGCACCGACGGTGATGTCGTCGACGATCCGAACGCCATGGCCCAGTCGATCGGCGCCGCAGAACGCGATGGCCTCATGAATCGACGGCAACCCGAACGCCTCACCGGCGTGAATCGTGAAGCGCGCGTTGTTGCCTCGCATGTATTCGAACGCGTCGAGATGCCGCGTCGGCGGGTAGCCGGCCTCGGCGCCGGCGATGTCGAACCCGACGACACCTTTGTCGCGGAATCGGATGGCCAACTCGGCGATCTCGCGTGACCGCGCGGCATGCCGCATCGCGGTGACCAGGCACCGCACGGTGATGCCGCGACCCTCGGCACTGGCTGCCTTCTCACCATCCGCGAACCCTGCCAGCACAGCGTCCACGACCGCGTCCAGTGACAGCCCGCGATCGATGTGCAGTTCCGGAGCGAACCGGATTTCGGCGTACACGACGTTGTCGGCCGCCAGGTCCTCCACACATTCGTACGCGACGCGGTGCAGCGCCTCCGGCGTCTGCATCACCCCCACGGTGTGCGCGAACGGTTCGAGATAACGCACCAGCGACCCGCTGTGCGCGGCCGTGCGGAACCACGCCGCGAGCTCGTCGACGCCCGTGGCGGGTAGCTCGTCGTACCCGTTCGTCTCGGCGAGCTCGAGCACCGTGGCCGGCCGCAGCCCGCCGTCGAGGTGGTCGTGCAGCAGCGCCTTCGGCGCCCGCCGGATCGAATCCAGCGTCAGCGGGGTGGTCACGGAACGATCCGATCGATGATCAGCGGCCGCTGCGGCGGCGCTGTGTCGCCGACGCTCCACGCACCTGCCAGTTCTGCCATCGCTGCCTCGAACCGTTCCGGGGTGTCGGTGTAGAGGGTGAACAACGCTTCACCTGCGGCGACGGCTTCGCCCGGACGCCGATGGATGCGGAGCCCCGCGCCGGACTGGACCCGCTCACCCGGGACGGAGCGGCCCGCCCCGAGCCGCCACACCGTCAGTCCCACCGCCATCGCGTCGATGATTCCCATCGTGCCATCGCGCGGCGCCGAGATGGTCTCGGAATATGCACCGATCGGCAGCGGTCGGGACAAGTCGCCGCCCTGCGCGGCGACGAGCGCGCGGAACCGGTCCATCGCCGAGCCGTCCTTCAGCGTCTGCGCGGGATCGATCGCGTCGAGCCCCGCGGCGTCGAGCATCTCGGTGGCCAGCGCCAACGTCACCTCGACCACATCGGTCGGCCCTCCACCCGCGAGCACCTCCAGCGATTCCTCGACCTCCACCGCGTTGCCGACGGTGCGGCCCAACGGCACCTCCATGTCGGTGAGCAGTGCGCGGGTCACCAGACCCTCCGCGACGCCCAGCTCCACCATGGTGCGGGCCAGCTCACGTGACTCGGCCTCGGTCTGAAGGAACGCTCCGCTGCCGACCTTGCTGTCGAGAACCAGGGCGCGGGTGCCCTCCGCGATCTTCTTGCTCATCACGGAGCTGGCGATCAACGGCAGCGACTCGGTGGTCGCGGTGACGTCGCGCAACGCATAGATCTTGCGGTCCGCGGGGGCCAGCTCACCCGCCGCGAAGATCGCGGCCCCGAGATCGCGAAGTTGTTGCCGTATTTGGCCTTTCGAGATCTCGGCGGTGAAACCCGCGATGGACTCCAGCTT
>Ga0070671_100000789_pt1 | contig 22803 bp, 23 predicted proteins | sample KBSS73metaG_FD_65341 | JGI IMG/M metagenome (GOLD analysis project Ga0070671, IMG submission 65341) | Switchgrass rhizosphere microbial communities from Kellogg Biological Station, Michigan, USA - KBS S7-3 metaG | ecosystem: Host-associated > Plants > Roots > Rhizosphere > Soil ...
AATACCCGCCTCATCATCCTCACGAACCTCCACAACCCAAGCGGTAGTCTTGCGACCGAAGATGAGCTGCGCGCTGTCGGCAATCTCGCCTCGATGCACGGCGCGAAGGTGCTGATCGACGAGGTCTATCTCGACTCCGCCGTCCCGCCGCAGCGCAGCTCGGTGCACCTTGGGCCAGAGTTCGTCGCGACCAACAGCCTCACCAAGGTCTATGGGCTCAGCGGCCTCCGTTGCGGGTGGATCCTCGCCGAACCTGAGCTTGCCGAACGCATGTGGCGGTTGAACGACCTCTTCGGCGTGAACCAGGCCCATCCGGCCGAGCGGCTCGCCTGCATCGCCTTCGAGCATCTCGACGAGGTGCGCGGCGACAATCCGGCGAGGCTCGACGCCAATCGTCGGCTCTTCAATGCATTCGCACAGGAACGATCGGACCTTGAATGCGCACCGGCGCAGCATGGGATTACCGCCTTTCCCAGATGGAGCGGCGCCGACACCCAAAGGATCGATGACCTCCTTCGCGAACGGTACGACGCCTCTGTCGTGCCGGGCCGCTGGTTCGAAATGCCCGAGCATTTCCGCATCGGCTTCGGCCTGGCGACCAACGAGTTCGAAGAAGGCCTGAGCCGGCTCGGGCAAGCGCTGGACGAGCTTCGGTGAAGCGCGACGAAGTCTTCGAGTTCTTCCGCCGGCTGGCAGAGGCCAATCCGGCGCCGACGACGGAGCTCGATTATACCGATCCCTACACCCTGCTGGTCGCCGTGGTGCTCTCGGCGCAAGCGACCGATGCCAGCGTCAACATCGCCACCCGGCCGCTCTTCGCGAAGGTGAATACGCCGAGGCAAATGGTCGATTTCGGCGAAGAGGCGGTCCGCGATGCCATCAAGACGATCGGGCTATTCAACACCAAGGCGAAGAACGTCATCCTGCTCAGCCAGGCGCTGATCGATCATCACAACAGCGAGGTGCCTCGCACCCGAGAAGAGCTCCAGGCGCTGCCGGGCGTGGGCCGCAAGACCGCCAACGTGGTGCTCAACACGGCGTTCGGCGAGGAGACCTTTGCAGTCGACACCCACGTTTTCCGGGTCTGCAATCGCACGGGGCTCGCGCCGGGCAAGACGGTCGACGAAGTCGAGGCGAAGCTGGAGAAGATCGTCCCGCAGCCCTTCCGGCGCGACGCGCACCACTGGCTGATCCTGCACGGTCGCTACACCTGCAAGGCGCGGCTGCCGGAATGCTGGCGCTGCCCGGTGATCGACCTCTGCCGCTACAAGCCGAAGACTCTTCCGCCGGAGGAGAGGACTAAACCCAGTGCCGCTCGAAGCGGGAGCCGAGCATCGTCAAAAGCTCGTACTGCGCGAGGCCGGACTGTTCCGAAGCCGAAGGCAGGTCGTAATCGATCTCGACCCAGTCGCCTTCCTTGAGCCCGGGCGCGGCATCCACGCTGACGGCGATCAAATCCATCGACACGCGACCGAGAACCGGCAACGCATATTCGCCGGCAAATGCCGATCCGCGTGACGAGAAGCCGCGCAGGTAGCCGTCGGCATAGCCGATGTTGAGAATCGCGGCCTCCGTGTCCTCATCGGCGAAGTACGTGGCGCCGTAGCCGCAGCTTTCGCCCTCCGGGATCGTCCTCCGCTGCACGATCTGCGCCTCGACCCGCGCGACCTGGCGGATTGCACCCTCGGCTTCGACCCGAGGGACGCCGCCGTAAAGCGACAAGCCCGGACGGACGAGGTCGAAGCTGAAATCGCGGCCAAGACAGATACCGGCGCTGTTGGCGAAGCTGTAGCGTTTCGCCCGAACGGCCCCCGCGACTGCGCGGAATCGCTCCAGCTGCATCTGGTTGAGAGCGCTTTCCTCGTCGGCGCAGGCGAGATGGCTGTGCAACGTGTCGATCGTCAGGCCGTCCAGGTCCCCGATTTCCGTCGGACGCAATCCGAGCCGGTTCATGCCGGTGTCGATCATCACGTCGCAGGGCCTGCCCGAGCCGATTTCGCGCCAGCGCGCGATTTGATCGACCGTGTTGAGGCAAGGCCTTGCGCGAACTCGGAGCGCGGACTCGGCGTCATCCGGTCCGACGCCGTGGAGAACAACCAGGCTGGCGTCCTGCGGCAGGGTGCCGAGCGCCTCGGCTTCGGCCCAGCTCGACACGAAGAAGTCGCGGCAGCCCACTTCGATCAACGCTTCCGTAGTCTCGCGCGCGCCCAGGCCATAGCCATCGGCCTTCACGGCGGCCCCCGCGGTCACTCCAGCCCGATCCTGAAGCCAACGCCAGTTGGCCTGGATCGCGCTTCGGTCGATGGTCAGGCGCAGCGGACGATGCATGGCCCGGCGATAGTCGCGATCAAGCTACTTTCGCAACGACGAAGCCGCCGCCTCCCAATTCGTCCCGTCGAACTTCTCGATCGCCAGGTCGATGGGGGCGTCGAGGCAGTTGGCGTTCACGCTCCACGCGTCGGGATGCGAGCGGGGCTGGTAGAAACTTTTGACCCCGCATTGGCAGCAGAAGAGATGCTCGGCAGCGCCCGTGCCGAAGCGATAGCTCGACAGCGCGTCCCGGCCGGTGACCAGCTCGAATTCCTCGTGCGGCACCATGATGTGGAGGAAGCCGGTCATTCGGCAGACCGAGCAATTGCAGTCGAGCGCGGGAACCGGGGGCTCGGGCATTTCGGCCTCGAACCGCACCGCGCCGCAATGACATCCGCCCTGCACCTTCATCCCTGCCTGCTACGGCGATGAAGGAAGAGCGGCAAGAGAAGGCCGCCCGGGGGAGCAAGGCGGCCTTCAAGCGATTGAGGCGGGGACTAGCGGCCGGCGGCTACGCGGATTGTCGCGCCACGGCTGGCGAGTTGGTTGCCGTCCGCGCGGGCCTTGGCGAGAACGTTCGCCCGGCAGGCGCGGGCCTGGTTCTTGCCGGCGAGGTCGGCGTCGGAAGGCGTACCGCAAACCTCGAAGGCGGCAGTCACGAGCCGGTGATCCAGAATGCTGCGGCCCGCCTTGCTGGACAAGTCGAGATCCGAGGTGTGGACGATGCTCACGTTCTGCGCCGGTGCGGTCTGCGCAACAGCGGGCGCACCCTTGATGAGGCCGGCGGTGATCACGAACGAGGTCAGGGCGATCTTGAAGGCTTTCATGTCGCATCCCCTTTTTTGAGAGGGCCGGTGTTCCCGGCACGACCCACTAATTAGTCCCGATTCGCAACTTACGTGAGCAACGAGTTCGTGCTATGATTCTGCGGATTTGCAGAACCTCGCCTGCGCAAATGGGGGTAAGCAGCAGCGATGCTCGACTGGAACGACCTACGCTATTTCCTTGGCGTCGCGCGCAATGGAAGCACGCTGGCAGCCGCAAAGACGTTGCGCGTCAGCCAGACCACTGTCGCGCGCCGGATCGCGGCGCTGGAGGAGGCGCTAGGCTTCCCGCTCTTCGAAAAGCGGCAGGCAGGCTATGCGCTGACACCACTCGGGAAGGAACTGCTCGCAAAGGCTGAGGAGGTCGAACTGGCGGCCACAGGGTTCACCGACGCGGCCGCGGCGCAATCGCGCGATCTCAGCGGGGTCGTGAAGATCACGACGGAGGAAGTCTACGCAATTACCATGCTCGCCCCCATCCTGCGCGAGTTGCACGAAAATCACCCGGAAATCGTGATCGAGCTGGATACGAGCCAGGCGGTTCGCGACTTGGGCGCCGGTGAGGCCGACGTCTCGCTCCGAAGCACGAAGGGCGAGCAGCCGGCGGGCCTGGTGGGACGGCAACTCTGTATCGACGACTGGGCACTTTATTGCAGCCGCGACTATGCCGCGCGCCACGGTGTTCCGAAGAACCTGGCCGGCCTGCGCGAACACAGCTTCATCGGGGGCGGCGGCGGCAATCTATGGATTCACTACCAGGCTTTCCTGAAGACCCTGGGCCTTGAGCAGAATGTCGCCATGCATCATGCGACGTCGGGCGGGCTGCTGTCGGGTATCCGTTCCGGTTTCGGCATTGCTGTCCTGCCTTGCGTCGTGGCTGACGCCGATCCGGACCTCATCCGCTGCTTCCCGCCTCGACGGGACCATGAGCGGGTATTGTGGCTCTTCACGCATGAACGGGTGCGTCACACGCCGAGGGTGCGGACAGTGATCGACTTCATGTACGATCGGTTGAGCCGCCACGTCCGGCGGCTCGAGACCAAGGAGAATGCGGCCTAGCCTTCGAGGTAGTGAGGCCCCGGCCGCTCGTGCAGCTCTTCGTAATGGATTAGCGCCTGTTGATCGGCGAACTGCACCGGCAAGCCCCCGCGAAATGCCCACTCGCCGCGATCGCAATCGCCCGCGCGGACGTAACCGTTGATATAGAAGCGCCGCCGGTGATCCGACCGGTTCTCGCCCGACCCATGGACGAGATAGGGACTCCATAGAGCGAGGTCGCCGGGCTCCAGAAGCAAATCTACAGCGTCATCCGCGGAGAGACCCACCGCCTCTAGCGCATTGTCCGTCATTGCCGATCCGAGCGAGTGCCTCGACGCATCCATGTGAAGATCGCCGCGCAGATGACTGCCGGGAATGAAGCGCATGCAACCCGACGCGCGCGTGTGAGGATCGATCGCCAGTCCAGTCTGCACATAAGCGGTCGCAAGATTGCGATACGCGGAAGCGGGCCGGCGTGAACGGCTGTCCTGATGCCAAGCGAAGTCGCCGAGCGAGCCGGGCGCCTTCCAGTGGACCTGGTTGATGATCTGCTTGAGGTCGTATCCGATCAGCGGTTCGAGCAGTTCGGCGAACCGCGCGTCGAGGCGGACGCGATTGAGTGTCGGCTGATGGTAGGACGGCCATTGAACCAGCCGCACCAAGGGCTCATCCCCGACATCCCTCGCAACATTGTAGTAGAGATTTCCGTGCCGAAAGCAGCGCCCATGCGCGACGCCTTCAGCGTAGACCTGTTCCAGGCCAGTGGCGATCTCGCCGATCTCTTCCGCACCGAAAAAGCCGCGGACGATGGCATATCCGTCCCGCCAATATTGCGTCAGGTCCGCACGAACCGCGCTTGATCCGGATGTCCGCAGCGGCTGCGGATGCCCCATCGCCTGCCTCCCACCAGTTCTGGGAGAATACAGCAACTTATTGACAAATCCATGAATTTTGGCGGCAGGTCGCTTTACTCGACTGTCACGCTCTTCGCGAGGTTACGTGGCTGGTCGACGTCAGTGCCCTTCAAGACTGCCGTGTGGTAAGCCAGCAGCTGCACCGGCACCGCATAGACGAGCGGGGCGATTAGCGGGTGCACCTGCGGCATTTCGATCGTCGCCATGCAGCCTTCGCCCGCTTCCTCGATTCCCTTGGCATCGCTGATCAGCACGATCTTCCCGCCGCGAGCTCGGACCTCCTGCATGTTGCTGACGGTCTTCTCGAACAGCGGGCCTGACGGAGCGAGGACGATCACTGGCACCGAATCGTCGATCAATGCGATCGGCCCGTGCTTCATCTCGCCGGCGGCGTAGCCTTCCGCGTGGATGTAGCTGATCTCCTTGAGTTTTAGTGCGCCTTCCAGCGCCATGGGGAATTCCGGACCGCGGCCCAGGTACAAGACGTCACGCGCGGGTGCGATGAGATGGGCCATGGCGGCAATATCGTCGTCGTGATTGAGCGCGGCATTCAGCGCGGCCGGGGCCTCCTGAAGGTGGGCGACAATTTCCTCCTCCTCCTCGCGGCTCAGGCGCCCCTTGGCGCGCGCTAGGTTCGCCGCAAGCGCTGCGAGGACCGCGAGCTGGCAGGTGAACGCCTTGGTCGAGGCGACCCCTACCTCCGGTCCTGCGTGGGTCGGCAGCAGCAGGTCCGCCTCACGCGCCATCGAGCTGGTTGGGACGTTGACGACGACGGCAATCCGCTGCTTTTCTGCCCTCGCATGCCGGAGCGCGGCCAGGGTGTCCGCGGTCTCTCCGGACTGGCTGATGAAAAGCGCGAGGCCACCCGGCTCCAGCACAGGCTGGCGGTAGCGAAACTCGCTGGCGACATCGATGTCGACGGGGACGCGTGCGAACTGCTCGACCCAATATTTCGCGACGAGGCCGGCGTAGTAGCTGGTTCCGCAGGCGACGATAGTCAGGCGATTGACCTTCTCAAGATCCGCCTCCGCCACCGGCAGCGCCACCTCGCCCTCAAACGGACGCACATAGGTCTGGAGAGTCTGGGCAACCACGATCGGCTGCTCGAAGATCTCCTTCTGCATGTAATGCTGGTAATTGCCCTTCTCGACGGGCGCCGAGGACGCGCCGGACTCGACGATCTCGCGCTCCACAGGCCGATTGTCGCGATCGAAAATCTCGATCCGATCGCGATGGACCACAGCCCAGTCGCCCTCATCCAGATAAGCGATGCGCTGCGTCCAGGGCGCGACGGCGAGGGCGTCCGAGCCGAGATAATTCTCGCCATCGCCATAGCCGACCGTGAGCGGCGCCCCCATCCGGGCACCGATGATCGTGTCGGGATCGTCGCGGAACAGGAAGGCGATCGCGAAGGCTCCGATGAGACGGGGAAGAACTGCGGCGACGGCTTCGCGGGGCGATGCCCCCCGCTCGACCTCGCGCGCGACGAGGTGGCCGACGACTTCAGTGTCGGTTTCGCTCTCGAACATGCGGCCTTCAGCGATCAGCTCATCGCGGAGCGGTTTGAAATTCTCGATGATGCCATTGTGGACGAGCGCCACCGGCCCGACGATGTGCGGGTGGGCATTGCCGACGGTCGGCGCGCCATGGGTCGCCCAGCGGGTGTGCGCGATGCCGGTCGTCCCGGCCAGCGGATGGGCTGCAAGCTCCCGGGCAAGGTTGTCGAGCTTGCCTTCCGCGCGGCGTCGCACGAGCTGGCCGTCGTCGATCGTGCAAATGCCGGCCGAGTCGTAGCCGCGATATTCGAGGCGCTTCAGGCCATCGAACAGGCGCTGGGCGACATCCGTTTCTCCGACAATTCCAACGATTCCGCACATTTACTCGACCGGTCCTTTGATGGGCTTGCGGGGCGGGCTATGCACGATTGTACTGCTTGCGGATAGCCGCTCGCAGGAGGGGGAAATCATGCGCAAATCCGTCACATTGATCGCTAGCGTTTCGCTGCTGCTCATCGCCGGTTGCCGTGTTGCTGAAGCCCCCGGCAAGGAAGGTCCCGCCGCTTCTTATTTCGACAATAGCAAGCATCCGGACGCGTGGAGCGGCGGAGCGCGCAAGATCACGATCTCGACACCGAAGGGCCCGCACCAGGTCTGGATCAAGCGGGTCGGCAACAACCCGAAGCTGAAGCTGCTCCTGCTTACTGGCGGTCCGGGGTTCTCCCACTCCTACCTTGAGGTGATGGACAGCTACCTGCCTGCGGAAGGTGTCGAATATTATCATTACGACCAGCTCGAGACCGGAGAGAGCGACAGGCCCGACGACCCGGATCTCTGGACCCTCCCGCGCTATGTCGACGAGGTCGACCAGGTCCGCCGCGCGATCGGCGGGACGAAGGACAATTTCTGCGTGCTTGGCCACAGCTGGGGCGGGATGCTGGCGATGGAATATGCGCTGGCCCACCAGGACCAGATGAAGTGCCTGATCATCTCCAACATGATGGCGTCGGTCCCGGCCTATAATGATTATGCGAAGAAGGTCCTCGAGCCCAAGATGGACCAGGCGGTCCTCAAGCGCGTCCTCGCCATGGAAGCATCGGGGAAGACCGAGGATCCGGCTTACATGGCCCTGCTCGGGCCCAATTGGTACGAACAGCATATCCTAAGGCGGCCGACGGCCGAGTGGCCGGAACCGGTGTCCCGCGACGTCCCGAGGATGAACCGCCGCTTCTATGTGACGATGCAGGGGCCGAGCGAGATGGGTGCGAGCGGCAGGCTAGTGAACTGGGACCGCTTCGCGGACCTCAAGCGGATCGAGGTGCCGACTTTGGTCATCTCCGGCAAATATGACACGATGGACCCCGCCTATATGGCTGCGATGGCGAAGCAGCTGCCGCATGGAGAGTTGGCGGCCACAAACGGCGGCCATATGGCAATGTACGACGATCAGGCGACCTATTTCAGCAAGCTGATCGCCTTCCTTCGGAAGCTAAAATAGGGGCCGCTATTCCGCCGCTTTGCGGGTCATCCGTTCGCGGAAGCGCTTGGCCCAGCCGGCGAGACCCCTCTGGTCATTGCGCTCTACCGCGAGGCTGTCGGCCTCGACGTCGCGCGTGATGACGGAGCCGGCCCCGACGATCGCGCCATCGCCGATCACCACCGGTGCAACCAGCGCTGTGTTCGACCCGATGAATGCGCCTTCACCGATCACCGTCTGATATTTGCCGAAGCCGTCATAATTGCAGGTGATGGTGCCGGCACCGATGTTCGCGCGGGCCCCAACGGACGCGTCTCCGACATAGGACAGGTGATTGACCTTCGCGCCCGCGGCGATGTCGGCCTTCTTGAGCTCCACGAAATTGCCGACCTTGGTTTTCTCGGCGAGGCGGGTGCCGGGGCGGATCCTTGCGAAGGGACCGATGCTCGCCTTCGCGCCGATCGTGGCGCCCTCGATATGGCTGAACGCGTGGATAGTGGCGCCGTCGGCAACCTGGACGCCGGGGCCGAAGACGACGTGCGGTTCGACGGTGACGTCCCGGCCGAGCTTCGTGTCGTAGGCGAACCAGACACTTTCGGGATCGATCAGGGTCGCGCCTTCCTCCAGCACCTGCTCGCGGCGCCGGCGCTGCCACTCCAGTTCGAGATGCGCGAGCTCGGCGCGGCTGTTGACGCCGGCCGCCTCGTAAGGATCGCCCTCGATAACGACCGCGTCGCGGCCTTCTGCCGCTGCGATGTTCACGATGTCGGGGAGATAATATTCACCTGCGGCATTGTCGTTGCCGACCTTGGCGAGCCAGCGGAACAGGTCCTGTGCCCGAACCGCCATCATGCCGGAATTGCAGAGGCGCACGGCGCGCTCTTCCGCCGTCGCGTCCTTATATTCGACCATCCTGGCGATATGGTCGCCCTCGCCCAGGATGATGCGACCGTAGTTCAGCGGGTCTGCGGGAGAAGAAGCGAGGACGACGATGCCGGGTCCGCCGTCGCCGTCCAGCCGATCGAGCATCCGGCGAAGGGTTTCGACCTCGACGAAGGGTGTGTCGCCATAGAGAATGATGACCGGGCCGTCATAGCCGGCGAGCTCGCCCGCGGCCTGCTGCACGGCATGGCCGGTGCCTTTCTGCTCCGACTGGACCGCGATCGACACGTTGCGTCCCGCGATCGCACCTTGGACCTGCTCGCGCCCCTTTCCGACCACCACGACCCTTTTGTCGGCGCCGAGCGCGTCCACCCGGTCCAGCAAATGGAGCAGCAACGGTCGGCTCGCGATTGGGTGGAGCACCTTGTGGATGTCGGAGCGCATGCGGGTGCCCTGCCCGGCGGCCAGGATGACAACAGCAAAGCGGCGTTGATCGCTCATGCGGCGGAGCAATGGCATGGCGCTTCAGCCAGCGCCAGCGTTCCTTCATGAAGAAGGCGGCCCACCGATGGTGAGCCGCCCAGAACACACCGCGAAGGGGATAGGCGGTGCAGCGGATTCAACGGCGAACTCGAATGTTCGTTCCTGCGCTGATCTGTCCCCGGCGGAGACAAATTACAAAAAGAAAGGCGGCTCCCGAAGGAGCCGCCCTTCCCTGCCTTCATGGCCGTGAGGCCTAGAAGATGCTCATGTAATATTCGTTGCCGACGAAGCCCATCTTCTGGACATGCGCTTGCTTCGTCACTGCGAGCACCTGGTCGACGACTTCGTAACGCGCCGTGGCGTCAGGCTGCAGGTGAAGCTCTGGAATGGGGTTCATCTGCTGCGTCGTGTCCAGGTAGGAACGAAGCTGCTGCATCGAGACGGGCCCACCGTTCCAGAGAACCTGGTCGGCCCTGTTGATGGACAGTACGTTCTTGACCGGGTTGATCGGCGGCGGCGGCTGGTTCTGCTGGTTGACCGGCAGGTCGAGCTTCACCGCGTGCGTCTGGATCGGAATGGTGATGATGAACATGATCAGCAACACCAGCATGACGTCGATCAACGGCGTGACGTTCACGTCCAGCATCGGTTCGCCAGAGCTGTTATCACCAGTGGTTTGCATTGACATGGTGAAGACCTCCTATTCGGCGCGATAGCCGACGAGCGGCGGCGGTTCGGAAATGAATCCGACACGCTGGAAGCCCGCCTGCTGCATGGTGATGATCGCCGCGCCGATGCACTTGTACTGAGCGTTGATGTCACCGCGGATATGCGCTTCTGGCATATTCTCCTCAGTGATGTTCTGAACGCCTCCGACCTTCTTGATCTGCTCTTCAAGCTTCTTGACGGCCCGGTCCAGCAGGTCCTTCTGCGTGACCTTGGTCACGCCCCAATAGACCTCGCAGCTGTCGCCTGGCCCATTGCGGACAACGAGCGAGACGTTCTCCGGCTTGGTGATCGTCGGTTCGTACCGGACGCTCGGGAGCTTGATCGGAATCGTCTGCTTGATCACCTGGGTGGTGATCAGGAAGACGATCAGGAGAACGAGCATCACGTCGGTCAACGGAACAACGTTGATGTCCGAAAGCGCTTCGTTTTCGTCCTGGATTACTTGTCCTGCCATACGGCGGGTTTCCTCTAATTCAGCCGGACGGGGACCCGGCGCGGTGCCGGGCCCCCTTCGACATTACTTGGCAGTGGTCGGCGTACGGACCGGCTCGCTCGGAGCCGCCGCGCCACGCGCCGGGGCTGCGCCGCGCGCGGCCGGCGTCGGAGCGCCACCTAGGCGCGGCTTCACCGCACCGTCCGACATCAGGTAACCGTGGAGGTCGTTCGTGAAGGCCGCGAGGTCCTCCATGATCGACTTGTTGCGGCGAACCAGCCAGTTGTAGGCAAGCACGGCCGGAACCGCGACGACGAGGCCGAGCGCGGTCATGATGAGCGCTTCACCGACCGGGCCAGCGACGGCGTCGATCGATGCCTGACCCGACGCGCCGATCCTGATCAAGGCGCGATAGATGCCGACAACGGTACCGAACAGACCGATGAACGGAGCAGTCGAACCGACGGTCGCGAGGAAGGCGAGGCCCTCACCGAGACGGGCGGAAATCGCACCCTGACTACGAGCCAGGCTGTTTGCCATCCAGTCGTGCTGATCGATCGGATCGGTCAGCTTGCCGTGCTGGTCCTGCGCAAGCAGCGCGTCGTCGACGATCGCGCGATAGGCGCTCTTCGCCTCGAGCTTGGTCGAAGCGTCGCGAAGGTTCGGCGAGTTCCAGAAGCTGGCACGGACCTTACGGCCCTGCGCGATGATCTTCTGCTGCTGCATCAGCTTGGTGAACAGAATGTAGAACGAGAAGACCGACATCAGGACCAGGATCGTGAAGACCGAGATCGCGATGATACCACCCTGCTGGAGAGCCGGGATCAAGCCATAAGGATTTGCGCCTTCTGCGGCGGGAGCTGCTTGCATAACTGTGTTTTCCTTCTGCGAACCTAATTCAAAAACCTAAGTCGATTAGCCTTCGAGCCGCCAGACGATGGGCGGTGTCGTCACCGTATCCGTCGTCGGCTGGCCGTTGCTGTCCTTGGCCGGCGTGAACTTCGCGCGGCGGCGCAGGATGTTGCACGTCGCTGCGTCCAAGGCTCCGTTACCGGTCGAACGGATCAGATTGCATCCGACGACCCGGCCGTCGGGGCTGATCGTGAGAGTGGCCTGCGCTGTACCCTGAGCTTCCGCAGCAGAGGCGGCAGCCGGATAATCGTCAGCGCTGAACAGGGTCCGAAGGTCGCCCTTCGCGCTCTGCGCGGACTGCACCTTGCGGGGCGGCGGCGGCGGAGCAGGCGGCGGCGGAGCCACTGCGACCGGCGGAATCGGCGGCGGCGTCGGCGCTTCCACCACCTGGATCGGCGGCGGCGTCGTGTTCACACGAACGAGCGGCGGCGGAGTCACCGGCGGCGGCGGGACCTTGGGCATGTCCTTCGGCGGTGGCGGCGGCTCTTCCGGTGGCGGCGGCTGCTCCTCAACGTCGAAAGTCTTGAGGTCCTGGGCTGCCTTCTTGATCACATTGTAGGCCAGGCCCGTCACGATCGCGTAACCCAGCCCCAACTGCAGGATAGCGACCAGGACGATCGCCAGCGTGCGGTTACCGCTGATCTCTTTCTTTTGGGCGTAGGACATTAACCCGCAATTCTCCTCGACACGCCATGGGTGAGGCCCATGGACTGACCGGACGCCGAGACGCGCGCCCGCGAAACTGGTTAATGTGCCGATGTATCAAAATATCATCGGCAGCAAGCGCGCCTCCTTATATCTGCCTCAAAGGCCGCGCAATGGATTTTGTTCCACTTCCGGAAGGCCTGAAACCACGGCTGATAAGCACGGCCGTTCAACCCTCGGGCCAGAGTCCGGAAAAGGAGGCGACTTCAACCCCGACGCCATGCGCGTCCGGATAGACGTCCGGCTTGGACAAACGGATCCTGAGCGCCCGGATTCCGCGAAACGCCGCGACCCGGTCGAAGATGGCGTGCGCGAGCGTCTCCTGGAGATTGTAGCGGCGGCTCGCAGCAATCTCTGCGACCTCCGTCCGGAGAAAATCATAGTTCCATGCGCCCGCAGGATCGTCGTCGGCCGGCGCCGAAGGATCGTTGAGCCAGATCTCGACGCTCACAAGAAGGCGCTGCGGAGCGCCGATCTCGAACTCGTGAAAGCCGATGTCGGCCTGGACGGCGAGCGATTCGAGGAGAATTCGAGCCGACCGTACGCGCAGGTTGTCCGGCACCAACCCGGAAAGGCGAACATCCGAACTCATGAATCCCCCAGGAACTGGACGTCGCGGGCAAGCGCCAGGAACCGTTGCCCGGAGTCGATCGTGATAACCTGACCCGTCACTGAGCCCGCACCAATCAGATAGCGAAGCGCCTCAACGACATCGGTTGGATCGACACCGCGGCGGAGGGGGTTGTCAGCGTGCATCGCGTCGAAATTCTCCTCGCTCTGGCCGCTGGAGCGCAGCATCAGCGCCGGGGCGATCCCATTGACCCGGATTCCGCTCGTTGCAAGCGCCCTCGCGGATAGCTCGGTCAGGGCCGCGAGCGCGCTCTTCGAAATCGTGTAGCTCAGATAATCCGGGTTCGGCGCGCTCAGCTTTGAATCGAGCAGGTTGACCACGAGCGCTTCCCCACCCGGGTGCTGCCTCGCGAGTCGATCGATGAGGAGGGCTGGCGATCGAACGTTGACCGCCATGTGCGCATCGAATTCGGTGGTATTGAATTCGCCGAACCCGTCCCAGGCGAAACGCGCCGCGTTATTCACAAGAAGGCGGACGGGCGCCTTGTCATTCGCCGCCGCGAAGATGGTTTTCGCCGCCGCTGGGTCAGCGAGGTCGGCGACAACCTTGGTGCATCCCGCGGGCACAACATCCTCTTTGTGATGGACGTGGGCGATGACGCCCCATCTATCACCGACGAGCGCCGCCGCGATGACCGCGCCGACCCGCTTTCCCGCTCCGGTTACGATTGCCGTGGCTTTTTGCATCGGGGGCAACTCCTGCCTTGAGCCGCGCGGCGAAGCAATCCAATGACGCCTTCATGCCGGAGAGCCGACCGCCGATTGAGCTTCAGGGGATCAGCCTTGGCGATCTCCAGCGACTGATCGACGAGCGCCGTCTTCCTCCCGTCGAGCAATGGAATCCGGAGCGCTGCGGCCATTCGGGCATGCGGATCGCGCGCGATGGAACCTGGTTTCACGAAGGAGCGCCGATCAGGCGGCCGGCCATGGTACGGCTCTTCTCCACTGTCCTGCGCCGCGAGCCCGACGGTCGGCACCTCCTCGTCACACCGTTCGAAAAGCTCGATATCGACGTCGAGGCGACGGCGTTCCGGGCGGTCGAGATGCGCGTCGAAGGCGCAGGGGAGAACCAGGAAATCCTGTTCGCCCTCGATAGCGGCGACGCGGTGATCCTCGGCCCCGACCATCCACTGATCGTCACTGAAACGGACAATGGCCCCTCTCCGCGTCTGCTCGTTCGACATGGCCTCGAAGCCGAACTCACGCGGCCCGTTTATTACGAGCTGGCGGAACTCGCCCTCGCCAATGGGGACGGCGGGGTTTGGAGCGGCGGTCAGTTCTTTGCGCTGGAGTCCTCTGAATGACTTTGGCGGCCAGCCTACGCGAAGCGCTTGCTCGACCGGCGACGCAGCCGCCGCTTGGTGGAGACCTGCCGATTGAGCGCGACGCGGCTGATGTCGACGCAGCCGTTCTGATTGCTGTGACAGACCGGCCCGATCCCGGAGTTATCCTGACCGTTCGGCGAGAGCATCTTCGCACCCATGCCGGACAGGTCGCTTTCCCTGGGGGCCGCCTAGATCCCGGCGAGAACGCCGTCTACGCCGCTTTGCGGGAAGCCGAGGAGGAGATCCTGCTCGACCCGGCAAAGGTGGAGGTCGTGGGCCGGATCGAGCCCTATCGAACCGTGACGAGCTATGTCGTGACGCCGGTCCTTGGCGTCGTGCCCCCCGACCTGCCGCTTGAACCGCACGAATATGAGGTCGCCGACTGGTTCGAGGCGCCGCTGGCCTTCCTTCTCGATCCCGGCAATCAGCAGTTGCGAAGTGCCCTGTTCCAGGGCGCAACTCGCCACTATTACGAGATCATCTGGAACGACCGCCGGATTTGGGGGGCAACAGCGGCCATGATTGTCAATCTTTCGCGAAGGCTTCAGTGGCGCTGAGTCTGGACGCCGCGAAGTGGCGCAGGAAGCGCGGCATGAAACGGCTGCTCGACGCGCTCGGCGCCGACGAGGGGCTGACGCGCTATGTCGGCGGCGCCGTCCGCGACGATCTGCTGAAGCTGCCCGTTAGCGACATCGACCTTGCGACGCGGATTCCGCCCGACGAGGTCATTCGTCGCCTCGAGAAAGCAAAGATCAAGGCGGTGCCGACGGGGATCGACCATGGCACCGTCACCGCGGTCAGCGACGGTCACCCGTTCGAGATCACGACCCTGCGCCGCGACGTCTCGACGGATGGGCGGCGGGCGACCGTCGCGTTCACGGACGATTGGCAGGAAGATGCCGCGCGGCGCGACTTCACCATCAATGCGCTGTCGGCGGACCCGGAGACCGGAGAATTGTTCGACTATTTCGGCGGCCTCGACGACCTGGAGCATCGCCACATCCGCTTCATCGGCGATCCATTGCAGCGCATCGCCGAAGACCATCTGCGAATCCTGCGCTTCTTCCGTTTCCACGCGCGGTTCGATGCGGGCGAGCCAGACAAGGCCGCGCTGGACGCCTGCACAGCGCGTGCCAATGATTTGATGGCACTGTCGCGCGAGCGGATCGCCGATGAGCTGCTGAAACTGCTCGGGCTGCCCAACCCGTCCCGCACGGTCGGGATCATGTTGGAGAAGAATATCCTCAAGCCAGTCCTGCCGGAGATCGGCGAGGTGGGCCTGGGAGCCCTGCAGTCACTGATCTCGGCTGAGCAGGACGCGTCGATCAAACCGCACGCGCTGCGGAGGCTTGCGGCGCTTTTGCCGAGCGACAGTGCGCTTGCGGACGATGTCGGCGCGCGGCTGAGGCTCTCGAAAAAGGCGCGGAAGCGACTGGTCTGCGCGTCCAGTGCGGCCGACGAGAACAACCCCAGGGCGCTCGCCTATCGCACGGGCGTCGAATGCGCTGTCGATCGCCTCCTTCTCGCCGGACGACCGGAGGACACGGCCAGCCTCGTCGGGTGGCACGTCCCTCGCCTACCGATCGGCGGCGGAGAGTTGATCAAGCGCGGACTTGCGGAAGGACCGATCGTCGCCCGCACATTGCGCGCGATCGAGGATCGCTGGGTCGAAGGCGGATTTCCTGCCGGCGAGGAATTTCAGAGCATCGTCGACGAGGCGATGAGGCGCGACTGATCTTGTCCTAGCGACCGGAGATTAAAGTCGAGCGCGCGAGCGCGAGCTCGGTTGCCGGCCCGCCGATCGCATGCACAGTGGGAGCAGTGGTCGGCACCCGATGCGGCCCGAGACCCTCGTACCGGTTGAACAATTCAGAAAAATGCTCGTCCATGGTCCGAACTCTGCTGGCACGGACGGCCGCTGCACGCTGAAGCTCCGGCCCGCGGTCGATAAAGCCGACGATCTTTCGTCCGAGGGAGACTTCGGAGGCCGCCCGGTACAACGCCCCGCCCCCGGCAACTAGCTGATCTGCGGCAGCGCCACGGTCGGGTACGATCATTGGAATGCCGCTCGCACGAGCCTCCGCCGCGACCATGCAGAAAGTCTCCGCCTCGCAACCGTGGACCAGCGCGTCGGAACTGGCGAGTAGCCGAGCGAGCTCATCCCTGTCGGTGATGCGCGGCAGGACCAGGGCGCAGCCGAGGCGATCGGCGAGCAACTCGAGCTTCGCGCGCTTCGGGCCGTCGCCGATCAGGAGCAACCCGACCGGATGGGTCCGCTTCGCCTCATCCACCGAACGAAGCACCATGTCCCAGCGCTTTTCGCCGCTGAAACGACCGACCCCGGCGAGCAAGGTTGCACTTGGATCGAGCCCAAGCGCCGACAGTGCCTTCTCACGGAGCTCCGGTGAACGCAGCGACGGAGAAAAGAAGCCGGCCTCGACCCCCATGCGAATTGTCTCGCTATTGGCGATGCCCCCCACCCTCAGCCGATCCGCAAGTTGCGTATTTGCGCACACCACCGTGTCGAACATACCGCCAAGGCCGCGAAGATGGCTCCAGAACCAGCCGAACATCCGATCGATGTGCCTCGTGGGCAGAACTCCTCCGAGCCAGCGATACGCATAAGCAGCAAGCGGATCCGAATGCATGATGAGGGAGCGGGTCGCGGCACCCTGCCAGCGGCCGACCATCGTCGCGCTCCACCAGGGTGACGAGGCCTCGACATGGTCCGGACACCACTGATCGAGCACCGCGTGAAGCGCAGCCTCGTCGTCGAAATAACGGTAACGGCGATCGACCGGCAGGCAGGGTGAGCGAACCATCACGAACACGCCGCCGGTGCTGCACCTGATGACCTCGTCCCGCTCGCCGGGAGCGATCACAATCATCTCATGGCCGAAGCGTGCAGCCGCCCGCAGTTTGGCTTCCACATACGTGCGCACACCGCCGCCGGCGGGCGTATAAAAAGCGCAGACGTCGGCGATACGCATCGGTGCCGAGAGACGGTCCGGACCGGTGAACTTCAAGTGAAGCTTTTTTAATGACAACGGGCGCTTGAACGCCCTTATTGCGTGGCGCGAAATGGATAGTCAGCGCTTATTGCTTGCCTCGATCCACGACGTATCCCCGCGCTTCGAAAGCGAGGTCGATCAGCTCGCCGACTTGCTTCATTCCCACGTCGGCGATCGGCTGGCCATGCTGGTGGTCCCAAATCACTGGGGCGGCGCGCCAATCATTGCCGGGTCACCGTTTGCGTCGCGTCTCCGCGGCTGGGCGGAGCGCGGCCTCGAGATGTTTCTTCACGGCTTTTTCCATCGTGACGAACAACGGCAGCTCAATGCTGCCGATAGCTTTCGCGCGCGCCATCTGACCGCCGGCGAGGGCGAGTTTCTCGGTCTGACGGTCCGCGAAGCGTCCGACCGGATCAGGGCCGGCCGCGCTCTGATCGAGGATGTGATTGGAACTTCCGTCAGCGGCTTCGTCGCGCCGGCTTGGCTTTATGGCGAGGGTGCCCTCGAAGCTCTGCGTCAGGAGCAACTTCCGCTGGCTGAGGATCATTTTCGGGTCTGGTCGCCGGCGACGGGCCGGCAGCTTTCCCGCGGGCCGGTCATCACGTGGGCCAGTCGCACCAAGCTCCGGCTCACCTCATCGCTGATCGCCGCTGCGAGCCTGCGTCGCGTCCCGATGAATGTCATGCGGATTGGCGTCCACCCGCCGGACGTCCGGCATCCCCGGTTGGTGCAAAGCATCGACGACACTTTTCGCGCGGCTGGCTCATGCCGGCGGCCGGCCCGCTACGCAGACCTTCTCAGTTAGAATTTCATGATGAAGGTCACAGCCGGCTTTCGACCTATAGTCGGCTGATCCGTGATCCGCGCGTCGCCCCGTTTCTTCCGGCTGTACATTCGAGCGAGGCCGACCCCGACGAAGGCGTTATCGGCAACGCCCTGCTGAGCGATCATCCCGTTGATGAGCAGCGGCGCCGGGCCGAAGTCGCGGTCGCGCTGGAGGCTGAAATCGAGGGTACGCGAACGGGCGACGTCGGCGACGTCCGCCGGCGAGAGCCCCTTCATTTGTGCCTGTGCGGCCGTTGCCGTCATTGCTGGCAAGAGGACCGCCAGAGCGAGCCATTTCCCCATGGCCCGATCCTTCCGTAATTCCCTGGCGGGTCAACCCTTGTCGAACGGTAGTAGTTCCGTTTTGGTAAGTCTCGTCCCAAGACGGGCCACCGCAATTCAGCGGCGGCGCGAGCTCCAATAATCGAGCGCCGCGTCAGCCTGTAGCGGCCGCGCGAAATAGAAACCCTGGCCCGAAGCGCAGCCCAGGGTCGCCAGCGTCGTCGCCAACTCGACGGTTTCGATGCCCTCAGCGGTCGTGGACATGCCGAGCGCCTCCGCCAGGCTCAGGACCGCGCGGACGATCGCCACCGCATCCGGATCGACCATCATTCCCGAAACGAAGCTCTTGTCGATCTTGAGAACGTCGATCGGCAGACGCTGAAGATAGGCAAGACTGGAATAGCCGGTGCCGAAATCATCCATGGCTACGGTCGCATCCAGTGCCTTGAGAGAATCGAACACCCTCGTTGCCCGGGCGGGATCCTGAACGATGGAGCTTTCGGTCAGCTCGAGGGACAGGCGATCGCCGGCAAGGCCGCTCGACTTGAGCGCGCTTTCGACCACCGAGGCAATATCGTCCCTCGCCACCTGAATCGCCGACAGATTCACGCTCACATAGAGCGGGAGCTGCTGGCCGCTCTGCTTGTCCCAATCGGCGAGTGTTTGCGTGGCCTTGTCCATGGCCCAGCGGCCCAGCGCCAGGATCAGGCCGGATTCCTCCGCGACCGGGATGAATTCAGTCGGGCTGATCTCCCCACGCTCCTCATGGTTCCAGCGTGCGAGCGCTTCGAAGCCCGCGACCTCGCCGGACTTCAGGTTGATAAGGGGCTGGTAGAAGAGCTTGAGCTGGTCCTTGTCGAGCGCCCGGCGAAGCTCAGTCTCGATGGAGAAGCGGCGGCGCGCCTCCGTGGCCTGCTTGGGCTCGTAGACCTGCGGCCGGCCAGCGGATTTCGCCTGCTTCACCGCGAATTGGGCATTCCGGAACAGCTCCTCGGGATCCTGCCCGACGTGCATCAGCGCGGCCCCGATCGCGCATTCAACGCGGATCTCAAGCTCCGAAAGCTTGAACGGCGTTGCCATCACTTGCTGAATGCGCTCGGCCGCCTTCAGCGCATCCTCGACGCCGCGGCGCAGGGAAACGAGGACGCCGAATTCGTTGCCGCCGGTCCGGGCCAGAACGTCGCCCGCCCGCAATGCCAGGATGAGCCGGCGGGCGAATGTGATCAGCAGCTCATCGCCTGCAAGGCTGCCCATGGATTCATTGATGCGGCTGAAGCGCAGCATGTCGACGACCAGCACGGCATGCTCGACGTCGCGGCTGACATTTTCGCCCGCGGCCTCGATCGCCTCGGAAAAGGCGAGCCGGTTCGGAAGGCCCGTGAGGCTGTCGCGCAGCATTTCAGCCCGGAGCGTGCGTTCCGCCTGCACTTCAACGGTCCGGTCGACCACACTCAGCAGGCAGCGTTCGTGGCCGTCTTCCGTTCTCGGCAGCGGCGCCAGCTTCAGGCGGAAGAAGATCGATGAGACCCCTTCACCCTGCTTGAAGTCGAGCTCGCCGGAAGGGTCTGTGCCGTCGAAGAAACGATCGAGCAGCTCGGCAATCGGCCCGGTTTTCAGGCACTCCGCTTCGTTCCAGTCGAGCGCCTTGCACTCTGACTTTTCCACGGCCTCGTCAAAGCGGCTGTTGTGTGCCGACACCCTGTGGCAGCCGGCGCCCGTTCGTTCGACGATGGCGGCAGCAATCGGCAGCGCGTTGAGCAGGCCAACGCCATCGGCCGCTGCATCGTGCGGAATCGCATTCAATCTGTCCGCCCGACGAAGCCTTTGACTGCTCGCCGGCCGGGATGCTGCAGCCTGCATGAGGAGGTCTATGGAGCGGGAGGGGTTAATTCGAAGTATCTTTCCCCTTCTGTCCCGCATTGTTAACCGAGGTTGGTTAACGACTTATCCGAAACGGTTATTCCTCGGGAAACCGATCGGAGGCATGCGGCCCGCAGCGCCGCGCGCCGCGCGCCACGGCGAGAGGTCGCTCTCCGTTCTGACCCTTCCGGTCTCTCCGCCGAGTGCCCAGCTGAGCCCTTCGGAAAGCTCGAAAGCCACGGCGTCCGACAAGCCGCCGTCGCGGTAGCGCTGAAGGGTAACGCCCTGCCCCCTTCCCAGCTCGGGAAGCTCGGCCAGCGGGAAGACCAGCATCTTGCGGTTCTCGCCAACGACGGCGACGGCGTCGGCCTGCGGGGAGATCGGGCGGATTACTGCGACCCGCGCCCCCGGACGAACGTTGACCAGCTGCTTGCCCTTGCGGGTCTCGGCAAGGGTCGCCTCGCCGCTGGTCACGAAGCCCTTGCCGTCTGATGACGCGATCAGCATCTTCATTTCGGGCCGCACCATCAGCAACTGCACGATCTCCACCTCGGCATCGAGGTCGATGAACAGCCGTACCGGTTCGCCAAAGCCGCGGGCACTCGGCAGCTTGTCGCCGGGAAGCGTGTAGACCCGGCCGTTCGAGGCGAAGAGCGCCAGCCGGTCCGTGGTTTGTGCGTGGAAGTGGATGAACGGCCCGTCGCCTTCCCGCCACTTGAGATCGGCAACCTGTTCGAGCGCGAGGTGTCCCTTCATCGCCCTGATCCATCCGCGCTGCGACAGGATGACCGTGATCGGCTCCTTTTCGATCATCGCGGACCAGTCGATCTCTCGCGCCGCGCTCGCTTCCTCGATCCGGGTCCGCCGCTCGTCGCCGAACTTTTCCTTGAGCTGGACGAGGTCCTTCTGCAGCCGCTTCCACTGCTTGCGTGGATTGGCGAGAAGCGCCTCGAGCTGCTCCTTCTCCTTCGACAGCGCGGCCCGTTCGCGACCGATCTCCATCTCTTCGAGCCGTCGCAGCGAGCGCAGCCGCATGTTGAGGATGGCTTCGGCCTGGCGGTCGGATAGCGCGAATTCCGCCATCATCACGGCCTTGGGCTCGTCTTCGGTGCGGATGATCTCGATGACGCGATCGAGGTTCAGGAAGGCGATCAGGAAGCCGTCGAGCAGCTCGAGCCGGTCATCGATCTTGCCGATCCGCGTCCGCGAGCGGTTCTCGAGTACTTCGCGCTGGAAATCGAGCCAGGCGAGAAGCGCCTCCTTCAAGCTCATCACACCCGGCGTCCGCGTCGCATCGAGCACGTTGAGGTTGAGCGGGAAACGGATTTCGAGGTCGGTCAGGCGATAGAGGCTCTCGAGCAGGAGGTCGGCATCGACTGTCCGGGCCCTCGGCTCCAGGATCAGGCGTACCTGCTCATCGCTCTCGTCGCGGACGTCGGCGAGGATCGGCAACTTCTTGTCGGCGATCAGCTGCGCGATCTGCTCGATCAGCTTGGCCTTGGCGACGCCGTAGGGAATCTCGGTGACGAGGAGGTGCCATCCGCCGCCCTTCTCACGCTCGATGTCGACCTTGGCGCGCAGTCGGAATGCGCCGCGGCCGCTGACATAGGCGCGGGCAATGGTGTCCTGATCGTCGACCAGCACGCCGCCAGTCGGGAAATCCGGACCCTTCACCCATTCCAGCAGGGCGCGGTCGTCCAGCTTCGGATCGTCGATCAGCTGGATCGCGGCATTGACGAGCTCGCCCAGATTATGCGGTGGAATCGACGTGGCCATGCCGACCGCAATTCCGCTGGCTCCATTGGCGAGCAGGTTCGGGAACAGGCCGGGGAAAACTTCCGGCTCCTCTTCCTCGCCATTGTAGGTCGGACGGAAGTCGACCGTGCCTTCGTCAAGGCCGTTCATCAGTTGCATGGCGACCGCGGTCAGCCGCGCCTCGGTATAGCGGTAGGCGGCCGCATTATCGCCATCGATGTTGCCGAAATTGCCCTGTCCGTCGACGAGCGGGTAGCGAAGCGCGAAGTCCTGCGCGAGGCGGACCATGGCGTCGTAAACGCTCTGGTCGCCGTGCGGATGATATTTGCCGATGACGTCGCCGACGACGCGCGCAGACTTCTTGTAGGCGCCGGCCGGGTCCAGTCGCAGCAGGCGCATCGCCCATAGCAGCCGGCGATGGACCGGCTTCAGCCCGTCACGGACGTCCGGCAGCGAACGAGCGGTGATCGTCGAGAGCGCGTAGACGAGATAGCGCTCTGAGAGCGCGGCATCGAACGGGGTTTCGATGACTGTCGCGGTATCGGAATCGGCCATGGCCGGTCGCTACCAAGCCGATTGCGGACGGACTAGCCGTTCGCGCGATTCATCCACTCAATTCTTACTGTTCTTGCAGACTGCGGGTGCCGTGGCATCGGCCGACTTTCCCTTGGCGCCGTCGGGACAGCTGTCGATCTTGCCCTCGTCGACGCTAATCTCGTCCCAGACGTTGGAGTCGGCGCCGCTCGTGACGCCCGTGTCGATCTGAGAGAGGTCATTCGTGAAATCGAGCTGCGACAGGTCGAGCGGCTCGAAGTCCGTGTCTCTCGTCTCCGCCGGCTCGTCGTTCAGCGTGATCACGATCTCGTCGCGCGGGACCTCCGGAGCCGCCGCGGGTGGAGGCGGCGGCGGAGG
>Ga0070671_100000791_pt1 | contig 22791 bp, 13 predicted proteins | sample KBSS73metaG_FD_65341 | JGI IMG/M metagenome (GOLD analysis project Ga0070671, IMG submission 65341) | Switchgrass rhizosphere microbial communities from Kellogg Biological Station, Michigan, USA - KBS S7-3 metaG | ecosystem: Host-associated > Plants > Roots > Rhizosphere > Soil ...
TCCACCAGTTTGCGAACTGCACGACAGATCGGATCGTTTCGGTATGAGTCGATAGCCGGCATTCCAAGACTCATGTTCACAACTCGAATGTTGTAGATGTTGCGATTGCTTGCGATCCAGTCGAGTGCACGCAGTACCCACGCAGTTGTGCCAACTCCCTCCGAATTCAACACTCGCAAATTGATGATGTTGGCATTCGGAGCAATCCCGACGAACTCCGCATTTGAGATACGACCATTACCGGCCGCCAACGCGGCGACGTGAGTTCCATGTCCGTACGGATCATCAACGCGACCTTCTCCGGTAAAGTCTTCGCTATGAACAACCCGCAAGTTATTTGATCTATCGAGAAACGATTTGTGAGTTAAGTCGATCCCTGAATCAACAACAGCGATACCAATTCCGGTCCCATCAAGCCCCGTTGTGTTCGTGCCACTACTGGTCCGGATTTGATCCGCGCCTGTCGTAACCGACAAGTGGCCTAGCGATTGAACGTCGCGATTTAAGGAGACATATGACACGTCATTCCTGGACGCGAGTGCGACGGCTGCATTCGCCGAGATGGTAACAACGCGCACGGCAAAGTTTTGAAAGTGCCGGATGTTGCTGCCGCCAGATTGCTGGAGGGTGGTGTCCACAGTTGTATCCCATGGACTTGAAGGCTGAACGATGACGCGCACTAAATCGGCGCCTTTTCCACTGGCAACTTTTCCGATGATGTCGCCGGAAACTTTATTGGGGTGATTGGCTGATTCTGCGCTGACTTTCTTCTGGGACACGAACTGGGAGGAGATCAATAGCGCTATCAGGCATGTCCACCATAATACGGAAAGGCTTCGCTTCATTGGGTACTCCATGAACCTGCGGGGGACAAGTTTCAAATCTCTGAGCTTTCAAATTTCAGGAATATCGCGGCAAATTATTGAATTTTTGCAAACCGTGTCGCGGGGGCCGTGATTCTAACAGAGGGTACAAAGAGTTTCAACAAGTAAAAAGACCGTAGGGCACTACTTTGGGCGCTAGGACCGAGGATCGTTAATCCCCTCCCAAGCATCTTCAAGGTGGCACTTGCTGCGTCGTGAAGATCACGAGCCGACCGTTCTTGTCTTCAATACCCATGTAATGCGGAATGACGCCGCCTTTCTCGTAAGTCACACCCTGAGCCAGAGCCGCGACGCCAGGAACCTGGACCACTCCGTCTAGGTCAAAGTAACTGTGAAAGATCGCGTGCAGGGTAGGCAGATCTTTGGGCTCGTATTGCGGAGGGATCATTTTCAATTGTGCGAGCGCGCGTTGCCACTCAACTTGCCACTCAACTTCGCCATGAAAGTCATCGAGAAACAGGAACCCACCACGCAGTAGATACTCTCGCAGAGAGGCGGCATCCTCTTGGGTCAGTTCCATATGACCGGGCTCGACGATGTAGGCAAAAGGATAGTTAAACATCGTTGATGTGTGATCCGGCCGCAAATCGATGCAGATCTTTGCCTGGCGTTTGTGCGCAAACGCCAAATGGATAGAAGACAAGCAAAGAAGATGCGAAGGCTTCTTTGCGCATACTAACCAACAGGAAGGCCGAGAGTGGTCAACAGCGGAGACGAGCCTTCGGAGAGTCAGAATGTCGCCGTTGTCGGACTGTATGTTATTTCCGTCGAGCGCGGTAACCAAGTTTTTGAGAGATGGCTCTGCTTTGTGTTCCACGACTATAGAGATTACTGCGGCAGTCCAACGCGCCGCAGCAAATCACCGAAACGCGGATCTCGACGGATCTTGTCAAAGACCGGAGCACTCCTGAGATCGACCATTGCGGGTGAATGTACAGAGTAAGTCTTTTCCAGCCACGCGAATGCTTGATCCTTATCCCCGAGTTCGGCATACACGGCCGCGCGAACAAAGGAATGGCCCATTCAGACCTGATTCCCTCAAGCATGCTTTTTCGCGATCCGCCGAACGCTTCTTAACGCCGTAATTCGTTGTTGTCGACGACCGAGGATGGTGAAGTTATTGAAGTATCAATGGTCGGCAATGAAGGAACGACAGCCCTTCCACTAATCATGCATGCCCGAGAGATGCCTTATCTGGCGCAAATCTAGGTTCCGTTGATGCCGTCAGAATTGAACTGTCCGTGATTCAGAAAGAATTTCCTCGCGAGGGTCGGCTACAAAATCTACTAGCTTGCGTTGATTTCAAACCACTTCGGCGAATCGGTACGACACTCGAGCATGCTCCGCTAGGAATCTCGGAACCCGTACGTGAGGCTGTCAACTATGGAAGCGGAACACAGACCGCGTCCTTCTCCTAAAACGTCCCTTTGTCATAGCCTGTCATTTCTAACAGTTCCACTTCGTTCTAATCATTGACTATGTTCAACAAGAGACTGAGAGGACTCTTTGCCATGGACGTCGTGGGTACAAATGGAATCAATAAAAACAACTGGTCGAGGAAAGCGATGATTACATAGTTCCGATGTCGGAAGGACACGAAATGAGGTCGCAACCTGCGGTAACACTGCTGTCCAACGGCTCGTACGATGTGATGATCACGAGCACCTGCGCTGGCTATAGCACGTGGGGCGGCCTGGACGTGACCCGCTGGCGTGAAGATGGCACGCGCGACTGCTGGGGTCAGTTCTATTACATCCGTGACCTCACTGAAGACAGCATGTGGTCGATTGGCATTCAACCGGCGCCTAAGGCAGCTGACGAATGTGCATCCGAGTTTCATCCCGATCGCGCCGAGTTCCGTCGACGCGATGGCGACGTCGAGACCCGCTGTTCCATTTGTGTCGTGCCGGACGCAGATGCCGAAATACGTGTAGTCACGCTCGTCAATCATGGCCTTCGCGACCGCGAATTCGAAGTGACGAGCTACGCGGAGGTTTGTCTGAATGCGCGTCGTGCTGATCAGGCCCACCCTGCTTTCGCAAAGCTATTCCTGGAGACTGAATTCGACCCCAAGTGCCGCGCGCTTTTGGCCCGACGCCGACCGCGCGGTGCGAACGAACATCCGGTCTGGGCCATTCATGCTTCGGTGACGAGCGTATCGGCTAGTGACGAGATTGATTACGAGACGGATCGAGTGAGATTTCTCGGACGCGGCCGCACTCCGGCCAATCCCGCCGCCTTGGATCCGGGGACTCGCTTGTCGCGGACCACAGGCGCGGTGCTCGATCCGATCTTCAGCTTGCGCCGGCGTGTCAGCCTCGAACCGGGAATGACGAGTCGCATCGCTTACGTGACGGGAGCGGCTGAAACGCGCGAAGGCGCTATCGAAATAGCCCAACGACTAAACAGATTCGACGCGATCGACCGAGCATTTGCAGCGGCCAAAGTCCAAAGCCACCGCGAGCTGCGGGAGCTAGAGCTCACACCAGATGAAATCGCCCTGTTCAACCGATTGGCGGCGGCAGTAATTTTTACGAATTCCGGTTTTCGCGACCTTGATGCCGTGGTCGTCAACCGGCTGGGCCAGCCGGGCCTATGGCCGTACGCTATTTCCGGTGATCTGCCAATTGTCCTGGCCCGAGTCGCTCGGGTCGAAGATGAGACGATCGTTCGGCAACTCCTTCAGTGGCGCGCCTATACGCGTCGCCGCGGATTGAATGTGGATCTGGTGATTCTGGACGAGCGTGCCGGCGAACCTGCCGATCGATTACGAACGGAACTCCAAACGAGGATTGCTGGCAACGTGCTCGGTAAGTCGGGCGGTGTGTTCTTTCTGACTGCGGACAAGGTGCCAGCCGATGATGCAGTTTTGTTGGCGGCCGCCGCGCGGGTCGTACTTAGAGGTGACCGCGGTTCACTTGCGGACCAGATCGATCACCCGGCTGCACCGCGGCCCGATTCCACGCCGCAACTAATTCATGCTGCCGTCGCGACAGAGCCGGTTGCGCAGCCAGTCCAACCACCTGACGAATTGAGTTTCTGGAACGGCTTCGGAGGTTTCACCCGTGACGGTCGCGAGTACGTGATCGTCGTCGACACCACATCAGAGGTCGGACCAGTATTGCCACCGGCACCGTGGACGAATGTGCTGGCGAATGCGTTGTTCGGATGTTTAGTAACAGAGGCTGGCCTGGGCTACAGTTGGGCTGGCAATAGTCAAATGAACCGCCTCACACCCTGGTCGAATGATCCGACTTCGGACTCGCCCGGTGAAGTCATCTATTTACGCGACGAGGAAACCGGTGACTTCTGGACACCCACACCCTTACCGCTTGGACCTAGAGCAACGGTGACTGTTCACCACGGCCAGGGCTACACTCGTTATTCGCATGTTAGCCGTCAGCTCCATCAGGATCTTTTGGTTGTCGTACCAGCAGACGAGCCGATCAAGTTGATACGACTGACGGTGCGAAATGACGGTGAGTTGCCCCGGCGCTTGTCCGCGACTTACTACGCTGAATGGGTTCTTGGAACCGTTCGTGAAAACGCTCCCCTCCAAATCGTCTGTGAGCGTGATGGTGATAGCGGCGCGATACTGGCGCGGAATGCCTGGGCCGGAAACTTTGCCGAGAAGATCGCATTTGTGGCCTGTGGTTCGGAGACGCAATCGGTTACTTCGAACCGCGCGGAATTTCTCGGCGAACACGGCTCGACTTCAATGCCCGCCGCTATGAGGCTTGTCCGACTGTCCGACTGTGCTGGTCCAGGCTTTGATCCGTGCGCCGCAATTATGACCGAACTTACGCTGGCTCCAGGCGAAACGAGAGAAGAGGTTTTTGTCCTGGGTCAGGCAGACAGTTTGGAAGATGTTCATCGACTCATTAGTGAATACACAAAATCTCATCGTGCCGATGCGGCATTGGCGCAGGTCCAACAACAATGGGACCATTATCTGAGTGCGTTGCACGTGACTACGCCCGATCCGGGCATGGATCTGATGCTCAACCGTTGGCTCATTTATCAGGTCTTGGCCTGCCGCGTTTGGGCCCGCTCCGCGTTTTACCAATCTGGCGGAGCGTATGGCTTTCGAGATCAACTGCAGGATGTCATGGCCCTGGTCTACAGTGCTCCCGCTGAGGCGCGGACGCAGATCTTGCGAGCGGCTGCTCGGCAATTCGAGGAAGGTGATGTCCAACATTGGTGGCACCCGCCGTCCGGGGTGGGTGTTCGCACACGAATCACCGACGATCTTTATTTCTTGCCACTCGTGGTTCATCACTATGTTGTGACAACTGGTGACGCGGACTTGTTAGATGTAGTCGTGCCATTCATCACATCGCCAATACTTACCGAAGAGCAGGAGGAAGACTTCAACTTGCCCGCAGTCAGCGAGCAGACCGGAACTGTTTACGAGCACTGCGTTCGCGCGCTGAAGTATGGCTATCGGTTAGGTTCGCACGGATTGCCGCTCATGGGCACCGGCGATTGGAACGATGGTATGAATAAAGTGGGAGCCCATGGAAAGGGTGAGAGCGTTTGGAACGGTTGGTTCTTCGTCAGTGTGTTGGGTGCGTTTGCAGAATTGGCTGATCAGCATAGCAGGACGGAAGACGCTAGTTGGTGCCGGGAGCGAGCTGAGCAGTTGCGGGTCGCTGTGGAGACGAACGCTTGGGACGGCGCGTGGTACCGCCGAGCGTATTTCGACGACGGCACTCCGTTGGGATCAGCTCAAAACGATGAGTGCCAGATCGACGCCATCCCTCAGGCTTGGGCCGTCATTTCCGGAGTTGCAAACGCCGAAAATGTTCAATCGGCAATGGACGCAGTTCAAAAACGACTGGTCCGTATCGACGACAAACTGATCCAACTTTTCGACCCACCGTTCGACAAGGGTGTCCTTCAACCCGGCTACATCAAAGGATATGTGCCCGGCATTCGCGAGAACGGCGGTCAATACACCCACGCGGCGGCGTGGGTCGCCCTGGCGACGGCGTTGCAGGGTTTCGGAGATCGCGCCCTGGAACTTTGGAACCTCATCAACCCTATCTACCATGCCACGTCGCCCGATGAAGTGCTGCACTACAAAGTTGAACCGTACGTGGTTTGTGCAGACGTGTATGGCGCCCCGCCGCACACAGGCCGCGGCGGCTGGACGTGGTACACGGGCTCGGCGAGTTGGCTCTACCGCGTCGCGATTGAGACTATTCTGGGTTTCCAATTGCGCGGTGAGACACTTCGTTTTCAACCATGCGTCCCGGCAAACTGGCCCGAGTTTAAACTGGAATATCGGCATCGATCCGCGACATACCGGATTCTGGTAGACAACTCGGCTGGTACAGGTCGCGGCGTTCGATCAGTCGAGTTGGACGGGCAACGACTGCCGAACAAAACTGTGACGCTAAGAGACGACTCGATAACTCACGACGTGCGCGTGAAATTGGGTTGACCCGAGAACATTGACCCATGGCCGAAACTCCCGATGCCCCTGACGATCTGAATCAGCAACTCACAGACAAAGATCTGGGACTGCTGCAGATCTCCACGGTCCTCTACTATCTGCGCGAAAGCAACCCGGACAATGGATTGGTCCGCGACAAGACCGACTCAACCGCGCCTGTTAGTATCGCCGCCTGCGGCATGGCGTTGGCGACAATTCCGGTCATCGTCGAACGTGGGGTTATGTACCGCGAGTTCGCCGCCAAGATCACTTTGAAGCGACTCCGTTACCTGCTCGCATGCCCGCAGGGTCCGGAGCCGGACGCCTCAGGTTACAAAGGTTTTTTCTACCATTTCCTGGACATCGAAACTGGCCGCAGAGTTTGGCAGTGTGAGCTTTCCACCATCGACTCGGCGTTTCTATTTGCTGGCGCGTTGACAGCTGGCACCTATTTCGATAGCGATACGCCGGATGAGCTTGAGATCAGAAGTTTGGCCGATACCCTTTACCAACGTGCCGATTGGAATTGGGCCTGTGATGGCGGAGCGACTTTAACGCATGGCTGGCGCCCGGAAAGCGGATTCATTCCACACCGCTACCAGGGCTACGACGAAGGTTTGCTGCTTTACATTCTTGGACTTGGTTCCCCAACGCATCCATTGGCCCCCGAAAGCTATCGCGCCTATTGTGAGACTTACCAGTGGAAGAAAATTTACGATCGTGAATTGCTTTACTCGGGACCGCTTTTCACACATCAACTTTCGCACATGTGGATTGACTTTCGCGATATTCAAGACGCATTCATGCGCGAGCATGGCAGCAACTACTTCGACAATAGCCGGCAGTCGACATTTGTGCAGCAGGAGTATGCGATCCGTAATCCAATGAATTTCGACGGTTACGGTGAACACTGTTGGGGTTTCACAGCATGTGACGGACCCGGTTGGGTAAAGCGTAAGGTCAACGGCGTCGAACGTGAGTTTTTCGACTACTGCGCTCGAGGCGCTCCGTTCGGTCCTGACGACGGCACCGTCGCGCCGTGGGTTGTAGTTGCCTCGCTGCCGTTTGCTCCCGAAATCGTCATGCCGACGGTGCAGCATTTTGCGCAAATGAACTTGGGTATGACAGGAAAGTATGGGTTCAAGCCGTCGTTCAATCAATCGTTTGCTGTGAACAATAGCCCGACGCGTTGGTGGGTCACGCCCTATCACTTCGGAATCGATCAAGGACCGATCGTGCTGATGATTGAGAACTACCGCACCGGCCTACTGTGGAACATCATGCGTCGTTGTCCAGCGGTCGTCACCGGGCTGCGGCGGGCGGGATTTAGTGGCGGTTGGCTTGATTCTGTTACGGCAACATAGCGTGTCAATCGTCGGCTCCCCGAGAGTGACGGAGCTTCTAAATATCCCAACTATCGGCATCGGAGCCGGCGCGAACGTGAGTGGACAGGTTCTCGTCTATCGGGAACCTGATCGGGCTGAATCCCCAGAGTTCCTGAGAGTCTACGCGACTCGATCAAAGGAAGCGGAAACGACTGCAAGAGAAGACATGTAGGACGACGAATTACTGGTCTCGATCAGTGATGCCTTCTTCGATTCACGAATCCTTTCAAACCACTTCCGCGAAACGGTAAGCGGCCCTGAAAAGGCCGGCGTCGGCGGTTCGATTCCGTCCCTGGCCACCATTCCTTTAAACACCTTAGATTCACTCAAAAATCGTTCAAAAATTTCTTGCGAGCACATTACGCGCATCGATTCTCACATTCTTGCTTTTGGCACCGCTCATTCAGAATAGAATCCACACCTTAACGCTCCGTGCTGTTCGTTCGGGCAATCTGTTGCCGCGCTAGTCCCTCGCAGGGTTTCGATAAACCGCATCATCGATCCACGTCTTGCACAGAGTTATCGTCTGCCGCAAGGCGCTTTTTGAGCGATGGAACGAGCGAGAGTTGGAAGTCTGGTTGAATGGTGAGAGCTTGCTGCAATGCCGATTCGTAGTACGTTCGCGCTTCTGTTCGTCTACTGAGTGCATCCAACACCGTGCCCATCACTGCATTCACGAGGGCGGAGTCGGGAGCCAAGGCGACCGCCTGCTGAGCTTCTTGCAGGGCTTCCGGAAGCTTTTTCTCACCAATGAGGATGCTGGCTCTTTGCGCTTGAGCCAACGCCGCAGTAAGTGGAATCTCGAAGTGTCCGTCATACACGAAGACACTGGAGTCGATGACATCTACAGGCGTCAGATTCTTGAACTGTTCATAGGGATTAAGTGGAGGCGGACCGAATTCGAATCCCGTGAGATCCACGGCGCTGATGAAGACTGGACCGTCGATCGCAGGCGTAGCATCTGAGAGGGTGCCCAGCCAGATTGACTCCACAGTCGGAAGCAGCTTGCACGGGATTTTGTAGTAATCATAGTCGATCACACCGGTTCCGAAGTAAACGAACCAACAGCGCTGAATATTATGCTGATCGGTATATCGCTTTACGGCGTGCAATTGCTGCGCCCAGTCCACACTCGAGTCACTCAGGTATCTCCACACGTTCTTCGGTCCACCAAAGGCTTCGTTTGCGTAGCCAATGTAGTTAGGAAAGGTGCGCGTCACAGAGATTGCCTGAAACAACAACAAGAGGACGACGGCATATAGCCAGTGATGGCGGCTCTTAACCAATACTGAGGTCGCGCCTGCGATCAAGACTGCAAGAAAAATGTAGACAGGCAGAATGTGGCGAATACCAATGTTCATTCCACCAATCATCGAAGCTGCCAGATAAATCAGAGCAGGAATCAGCAGAAACGAGAGTTCGCGTCTCTTTTGGAGGCGACCGCTCGCAATTACCCAAATGCTTATTACCAACAGGATCAAAAAAGTAAGACTCGACTTCACCAGCATCGCCACTGGAAAGTAAAACCAGACTGCGTGGGGATATGCTTTACCGTAAACATAACTGTTGAAACTCCTGGCACTGAACAACACGTGAGCGAAGCCGTATATGTAGGACTCCGGTAACAAATGCAGCCGTGCAAACTCACCCAACATTCTCGCTTCTATCGGACTTGGCACCCGGTTGAGTTGCGCCTCCATCGACGGATTCAACTTCAATTCGTTCCCGCGTGCCGAATAGCGGAATCCATACGCGCCCCACAGAATTCCCACTGAAATCAGACTGATGATCAGCAGGGCAGCACCGAGTCCAGCGCGCTTACCGATAGAATCTTGCAATCCCATGTCCGCTGGCCTTCGTCGGAATACCTCGATCCCTGCGAGCATCACCAGCATCGGGAAGACCAACACAGCGCTGTGCTTGGACGCCAACGCCAACCCAACTGCAAGACCGGTGATTGCCAGTCGGCTTACCGAGGGCTCTTTGACATAACGGTAGAATGCATAGATTGAAGCCAGCAGGAAACAGGCTTGTATTGTGTCGGTGGTCACCAGTGCTCCATGCGCAAGCAGTGTTGGATCAAAGACCATCAGGCCGAGCGCAACGAATCCCGCCGTTGTGCCAAACATCTCTCGAGCGGCGAGAAACACGATGACGAGCAACAGTAGCGCGAAGATCGAAGCCGCCATCTGCGCTCTAAAAACAAGCTTGTCGGCGTCATTATGAAAGATGAAATCCCTTCCACCGAGAACTGCCTGCAACCGGTAAGAACGATCCTGCAGTTCCGGCACATTCAACTGCATGCCGAGCAGGGGTAGCGTGGCAACGAACTTGACCAGAGGCGGATGTTCGGGATTCAGCCCGAAGTCGCCTTTCCAAGACATGTATCCTGAATAGATGTGATCGGGCTCGTCCCAGGTAATGGTGTTCGCGTGTGACGTCAGCGCCAAATGTATGGCGAAGAGCACTATGAATGCGCCCACTCCCACAATAACCGGCCCACGTCGAGGATTCTCTGGCAAATGACTCACAGTTTGTATACCTCAAGAAAAGAAGCCACAGGCATTCTTAAAGACAGCTAAAATGTTCGGATTCGAAAATATAACCCGATAAAATCCGTCACGTCTGCCTTTCACAAAATCGCGCAACGCTGAAGCAAGTTAATAAGCTGTGGCTGAACTCATGATGACTCTTTGTGATGATGGAACTTTCATTCACCGGCCCAAAGTTAATGCGCACTATGGAGGTGCTTTGAGGTCTTCTTATCTCGATGGCCCAACCACAACAAGGCGTCGATTATGAGTCCATCCTGAATCGTGTTGTTGAAGGTATAGGACAATGTTTTGTTGGTAGCGTCATACTTGTGCTCATAGTCAATGTCGTTGTGGCCCATGTTGATGTAGAGCATCTTGTATTTCTTGTTGGTCCAGACTACGGGATAGTATCCGCTGTGCCAAATCTCGTTCTGTTTTGGCCCAGTGCCTAGCGGAAAACTGGTTGAGTCGATAGAGAGCAGAATATCTATGTCAGGATTTTGTCGCAGATCTTTCTCCCATCGATACCACTCGTTTGGCGAAGATTTGAAGGTCTCAGGCAGATGGCGAGTCGCCGGATGCTTACGGTCTTCTACTCGAAGGATCGCTGAAGTAGGTCTCCATGTATTGCTGACGTATGAGCCCGATCCGAGAAAGGTGTTGTTGTACCAGTCCCAGTTGGCCGGATATGTTGAAGGTGTCAGGGCAAAGCCAGCGAAGTGAAAGCCCATCCAAGCGCCACCATGGTCCATATACGCCTTAAGTTCAGCTCGTTGGACCGGATCTTCGGGACGAGTATCCAGAAAAACAACCACTTGATATTTGGTAAGAAATGCTGAATTTAGATTCTGCCAATCTGATGTGGATTCATAGCTGAAATTGTATTTCTTAGCCATTGCAGGAAACCATTGGTTGGCTTCCTGCACAAAGCTGATATGCGCCTGATCTTGTTTTGCAGTAAAGAATGCGATGACTTTGAACTTCGGGTTGCGGCTATACCCATCAAGAACTGAACAGCACATGAGTAGTGCGATGCGTAGTGTCTTGAAGGCAAACATAGTTAGGTTTCGATTCAAGGTAACGCTCTCCTTGAGTTCCATTAGGCCGGTGGGGCGCTCAAGGCTGCGCGCGTAGGCTGGAACTTCTTATTTCCGGATATTCTTTATCAAGACAACGTCTCGATTTCGTGAGCCACGTGCAACTGCTAGTCGGTTGCCATCAGGGTTCAATGCGAAGGCGGCGATTTGGAATTCCTTAAACGCAGTTAACGGTGTGGGCTTCGTACCGTTCAAAGGTTGCGTCCAGATATTTGAGGTTGTGCCGAGTGTGTTCACAAAGAGAATGCCGTTACCGCTCTTATTCCACGCAATTCCGGCTTCGCTATTTGTAGTAACGGGTAAATCAAAAGTGTTTAATGGAGCGCCGCCGTCAATCGAGATGATGCCAAGCTTTAACGGTTTACCTTTTTCGCGAATAAAGTAAGCCACTAATTTACCGTCGCGAGATATTGCCGGTGAGATTGAATCGACGTCCGTTAGTTTTATCGCCTCTCCGCCTTTTAGTGGAGTCTTCCAGATTCGAAATATCCCGTCCGCTCTACTTGTATAGACCACCCAATCTTGATTCGCGGAAGCTGCCGCAAAAGCAACATCGCTCTCCGCCACAACGCGATGTACATTTTGTCCGTTGGAGTCCATCTGATAAAACGTGTTACCGGGTCTCAACTCCTTTGTGGTGGGATCGAAAGCTCGCATAAAAAAAGTGATCGTTTCGCCGTCAATCGAAATTGTTGGCAACATCTTTCCCACTTTATAGTCGGTGGTTAGCGGCTTAGGATCGCTGCCGTCCGCGTTCATTCGCCACACATTCTGCGCGCCACCTTCGCTGGAAACAAAAACAATTTTGCCGTCCCTGGTCCAGGTGATACCGCGTTCGCCATCATCTGCCGCGGTTTTTGAATTAATGCTAACCGAATTTGAAAAATCATCGGCGGGCGTAATCCAGATACCCATCGAGTATTGGCGCTGAATTGCAACCATCGTTTGTGAATCGGCAGTCAAACTGAAATCTTCATAACTGGAAAGATCATTAGTCACATTTTGAACTTCGCCACTTGGATACGCTGCGTAGCGTATTTGGTAGCGCTGTCCCATGTCTGCCGCATAAGGCATGTACACAAGGCCTTTGCCATCGTTCATCCAGGCGAGTTGACTGATGCGAAGCAACTTTTCTTCCTTCAAAGGAATCGGCGTTTCGCTGCCGGAGGCAACATCAACCACCGCCATTCCGCCAGCGTATGTTGCACCGCGCGTTAAGGTTGGAACAGCGATCAGGTTCCCGTCGGGTGACCACGAGACTTCATCGCCAAACACTTTTGGGTATTTGCGAGTTGTTAAGATGCGTTCGTTTCCACCCTGTTCATCAGCGATGATAATTGAATTGTCGGCAGCCGAAATTCTGATGAAAGCAATGTTGTTTCCGGCGGGTGAAAATGAAATCTGGCTGTCTACGCCGCTGATTATTTTGCGCTGATTGAGACCGAGCGTCGTAATTTGATAAAGCGAGGAAAGCTGATCTGCGGCTTCAGAGCCGACAAAGTAGAGGAAATTTCCATCTCGAGAAAACTTTAAGTAATTATACGTTGCTAGACCGGGCGCAACGATTTGCGTGTCGCCAGCACTTGCGGTTTGTCGAAGCCACAAACTTTGTTTTCCGTCCTCATTCTTGGCGTAGGCGATATATTTCCCATCGGGCGAAATAGCTACCGACCTGGCTAATCCATGTGCCGTTAGAACGTCTAGTTTGACTGATTGAAAAGTTGTAATCGCAGTCTTCGGTGAGGAGAAATATTTCCAGTCAATAGCAACAGTTCCCAGAAGTAGGAGTGGAGCAATTAACCAGAGTAACGATTTTCTAGATTTGACGAGGCTGACTTCTTTCGTCTTTATCGCTGGAAGATTCAACTTCGTAACGGCGTTATCAAATGATCCTGTCTGGGAGTCGCGCAAGATGCGCTTTAGATCGGCGCTCAGTTCTGAAAAGCTCTGATAGCGCTTCTCAGGCTCTTTTTCCATCGCGCATTTGACGATGTGGTCCAGGGCAAAGGGAATCTCCTTGTTTATATCGCAAAGAGACGGCTGGGTCTTATTGATCGTAGCGTTATAGATTGCAGCGTCGCTTGCACCCTGAAACGGTGTTACGCCCGATAACATCTCGTACAGTACTACGCCGAAACTGAAAATATCTGTTCGTTCATCAACGGGTTCACCGAGCACCTGTTCGGGCGACATATAATTTATTGTGCCCATGAGTCGGTGCGGTGCGGTTAGTTCGCGTGTTTCATGATCAGCGGAATCCCGTGCTGTCAGTTTTGCCAATCCGAAATCCAAGACTTTAACGAGACCGTCGCGACGAATCATGATGTTTGCAGGCTTGATGTCGCGGTGAATTATGCCTACCGAATGCGCCGACTTCATGGCTCGTGTGATTTGAAGCGCGATCTTCACCGCTTCCTGCCACGAAAGTGGTCTACTGGCAATTCGTTCGCGCAGCGTTTGCCCCTCAATGAATTCGGTCGCGATAAAGTTGCCGGCTTCGGTCTCTTCGATTGCGTAAATGGTGATGATATTTGGGTGGTTGAGTGCTGAAACAGCGCGGGCTTCTTTCTTGAAGCGTTCTATTCGCTCAGCGTCGGTCTCAAATTCCGCCTTTACAATTTTCAGTGCGATATGCCGATGAAGCTTTGTATCTTCAGCCAGAAAGACATCACCCATGCCTCCTGAGCCCAGGAGTCGGATGATCTTGTAATGACTAATCTCTTTGCCTATAAGATTCGACTTCTTTTCTTTTTCGGCAAACATCTCAGCTGCTAACGATAAGGGTGGATTCTCAAAGAAATTATTTGGAAATCTTTTGACGGCCAGAAGCGATTCAAGTTCTCGCCGTAGTTCTTCATCGTCGCCACAATTCTTCTCGATAAAAGCGTCACGATCATTGGCCGACAGTTCCAAGGCCGTGTGATAGAGATCTTCGATTTGTTTGAGTCGTTGAGGATTCATTCAAGGGATCTTCGGTAGGTCTCGAACGCTCTTCTCTGTGTCTCCGGCTCTGTGGTGAAATGGACAACCTATCCGAACTCATTTTCACCACAGAGTCACGGAGACACAGAGGTTTCACAGAGAAGAGCGTTATTGCTGCAATTCGCGCAACAACCAGGTCTGGGCAAAACCCCAATCGCGTTTGACGGTCTCTGGGGAAACCTTCAAAACGTCCGCGATCTCTGCGACATTCAATCCCGCAAAAAACTTCATTTCGACAACGCGAACTTTACGGTCATCCAACACCGACAGGCGGTTTAGTGCTTCGTCAAGAGCCATGATGTCATCGGACGACTGATTCGTCGTGCGCATATTTTCTGCCAGTGTCACTCTTTCCTGCCAGCCACCGCGTTTCTGATTATGCTTCGACCGCGCGTAATCAACCAGAATGTGCCTCATAGCTTTGGCAGCGACGCCAAAAAAGTGACTACGGCTTTGCCAGTTTCGCTGCTCGCCACCAGCAATTTTCACATAGGCTTCGTGAATCAAGTCGGTAGTCTGAAACGTGTGTCCTGAAGGTTGGCGGCGCATGTAATTCCTCGCCATACGTCGCAGTTCGTCATAGACCAGCGGCATCAGCTGTTCGAGTGCGTAATCGTCACCCTTACTCCAATTAATCAATAGAAGCGAGATCTGATGCGAGTTGTTGTCTGGCGTCATTCTGGGTCGAGAAGTTGTACCGAATTATACACCACGGCTATCGGAAAAACTCTGCGCTTCGCAGGCTATAGAAGCACGACGCAGACTTTTGAAAGAGAAGGCTTAACGATGACCCTTTTTCTCTGCAAACGTCGTCTATGGGAATAGAGAAAACAATATCAACAGACAATCCCCAACCCAGAGGAGAAAAACATGAAACTCAATCGCATACTCGCCAGTTCGCTTATCGTCTTGATCCTCACCGTAAGCGTCGTTGTTGTAGCCCAGGTAAACCGTCCGTTTCGCAACGGTTCGGTATGGTCCATCAGTTTTATCAGGATGAAGCCGGGCATGGACACGGCTTATCTCAATTATGTCGCCGGTGATTGGAAGCGTGAGCAGGAGGCGCTGAAAAAAGACGGTCAAATCATTTCCTACAAAGTGATCACCACTGAAGCGCATGGCTCGAACGATTGGAACATCATGCTGATGACTGAATACAAGGACTTGGCAACGAGGGAAGCCAATGAAGACAAGGCCGACAGCCTGGCGCAAACAGTTATCGGTAATGACGAGAAACAAATGCAGGGTTATCGAGATCGCCTGCAAATCCGCGAAGTCCTGGATATCCGCTCAGCACGTGAGGTCGTTTTAGAACCACGTCATTGATCACCAAAGACCATGAGCGAATAAGCCTATTTCGCTGATGGGTAACTTCTCATTCTCACCGTGGTTCCAGCCCGGTGAATCAAGGCACTCCCCCTGCTACGAACTAGTTCCAACGGTTTGAGACGAACGCCCCCAGTCTCGAAACCCTTGGAACGGTTCTAGCAATTATTACTGCCTCTTGCATCGGGCTGAAGCCACGGTGAGAATGAGAGACGAATTTCTAACCTAAGGCTGAATCGCGACGCATAGATCAAGTCTACCTTCCGAGCCACATGATTCCCTGAGAAGCGGAGGCTTCTACGCCGTAAAGCAAAATGTATGAAGATCCTCTCAAGCCCATCCAAGTGATCTCGGTATGACGCGCTTTCTTGATCTTCAATTGCCTCAGCCGCGACAAAAGAAGGAATCCTTTGTATACCGCAGATTCGAGGAGCTCGAATCAGTAACCACCACACACTCCCGTGTAACTAAAACCTCATGCCTTCAGGGTTTCGCGAGTCGAACCATGGCCGCATTCTCATGGGCACGAACTTTGCCAATTCTCTTCAGTTTCACAATCTAACTGCTCAGTCAGAATTCGAAGCCACCCAACACGCCTGAAGTGTCTTTGGCATCGCTTTCCGCTTGATCAGAACTGAACATAAAACGGTTGCTCTCGGTAGCGATTCGATGGCTAGGCGGCCCTAAAGCTGGCTAGGCGGCCCTAAAGACTGAGCCATCGAGCAGATCTTGATTTGCGATCTGCTGCCGCACGACCCTGACATCGAAGGTTACCGCCACGGGAAGGGAAGATAAGAATTACTCTGAAGGAGAGCTTTGCCTCATGAAAATAATTGAAGGGGATAACGAGCGGAAACCTTGGGCGGTAATCTTAGGGGGTGGGGATGGCACCCGTCTGCAACCGCTGACTCGCGTCATTTCTGGGGATGATCGACCCAAACAGTTTTGTTCAATGTTTGGTGGCCGAACATTGCTGGATCAAACGAGGCACCGCGTCGCGCTCTCGGTCCCCGAGGAACAGACTCTTACTCTCGTTACAGAACACCATAAACCTTTTTACACATCGCTAGTGAAGTCGAATCCTGGTTGTCGCCTGTTGGTGCAACCCACAAACAAAGGAACCGCTCCAGCCATACTTCTGAGCTTGCTGAAAGTTAGACAGCTCGCGCCGGATTCCACGGTTGCATTTTTTCCTTCAGATCACCACATAACAAACGATGTACGGTTCATGGCCCATGTTGAATTGGCGTTTTCGCAGGCGGATCAAAACCCGAGCATGATTGTACTTCTGGGTATGGAGCCCGAAACTCCAGAAGTTAATTACGGTTGGATCCAGCCAGAGAAACCTCCCTCGGGTCCAAGATCTCAGACTGTGTTACACGTGCGCGCCTTTTGGGAAAAACCTGATATCACGATGGCTCGAAAACTACTGAGCGAGGGTTGCTTGTGGAATAGCTTTGTAATGATTGGTCGCACCAATGCCTTCATTGAACTGATTCGACGAGCTCTACCGCAGCTTTACAGAGTTCTTTCAGAGATCGCTCCCGCATTGGGAACGGCTGAAGAAGCTCAGGTACTTCAGCACTCCTATTCTCTGATTGAGTCGACAAACTTTTCGAGTGAAGTACTGGCTTTATGGCCCAACTATCTATTGGTTAGCCGCGTATCCGGCGTCGGCTGGTCTGACCTTGGCGAACCGGAGAGGGCACTATCTGCGATTGAACGGAGCGGTGTGGACTCATTGCCATTAACAGGTATGGAAACCTTCAACCACAGGGCCTCCATTAGCTACCTCCGAGAATACTTCGAACGCATTTCTGTTTCCCGTAGATATGAGCGGAATGAACAGGCCGTCAGATCAATTGGCGCAGCCGGCGATTGAAGGATTGCAAGATTCACCTGTAACTTTTGCTAGTAGTTGCTCAGACCAATCTCTCTATCCTTAGGTCTGCTTAAGCATTTTATTCAACTCGCACCATCCCTAAAGACCCGAGTCTCATGTGCGTGGAGAGCCACCGCTTCACTTGCGGAGCCCCCCACAACACCATTCGAGGTGACGATATTGTCGAAGAAAAAAACCACATCTACTGAGACGAGAATCTACGATGTTACGGAACAGAAGCGACTGAATGATGCGCGTGAACTTGGAACACCTTGGAAGAAATGGGGACCCTATCTGAGCGAAAGGCAATGGGGAACAGTACGCGAGGATTACAGCGACAATGGCAATGCCTGGGACTATTTCAGCCATGACCAGTCGCGCTCAAGAGCTTATCGCTGGGGTGAAGACGGTATCGGCGGAATTTCCGATGACAAACAACGCCTCTGTTTTGCCTTTGCTTTCTGGAACGAGCGTGATCCTATTCTTAAGGAACGCCTTTTCGGACTCACTAACGGCGAAGGAAACCATGGGGAAGATGTAAAGGAGTATTACTTCTACGTCGACTCGACGCCTACACATTCGTACATGAAGTATCTCTATAAGTACCCACAACGCGAGTACCCGTATGGAGAGTTGGTGGAAAACAATAGGCGGCGCTCTCGCAACGATTATGAGTACGAGTTACTAGATACCGGCATATTCGATGATGATCGATACTTCGATATCTTCGTCGAATACGCCAAAGAAGGACCAGAGGACATCCTTATACGAATCACGGTGCATAACCGTGGGCCAGAATCGGCTCGTATTCATGTTCTGCCGACGCTCTGGTTCAGAAACACATGGTCGCAAAACGGGGGCGCAGCGAAACCAGTAGTAACTGAAGCTGATGGAGCAATCTGGGCCAGACACCCGGAAATGAAAGACTACACGCTGTCGTGCGATGGAGATCCTGAAATTCTCTTCACTGAGAACGAAAGCAATGTCGAACGTCTCTGGGGTCAACGAAATCAGTCAGCCTGGGTCAAAGACTCCTTCCATCAATACGTCGTAAATGGAAACTCACAAGCCATCAATCCGGCTAAAACAGGAACCAAGGCTGCAGCGCGCTATCTTCTTGATGTGCCAGCCGAAGGCTCCTCGGTAGTACGTTTGCGATTGTCAGCGGATCCTCACGCGCAGCCATTCGGAAAACGATTCGACACAACGTTCGCAGCACGTCTCGCCGACGCTAATGAATTCTACGATCGGATTACTCCCTCTACTCTGGGCGAGGATGAACGACGCGTCCATCGACAGGCACTCGCAGGCATGCTTTGGACGAAACAGTACTACTACTTCGATGTAGACACGTGGCTTGATGAGCATGGCGCACATCCGCTCGTTGGTCCACCGGGTCCTCGAATTCGTAACGCTGAATGGTTCCACATGTTCAATGGCGACATCATCTCGATGCCGGACAAGTGGGAGTACCCGTGGTACGCCGCCTGGGATCTCGCGTTTCACACCGTTTCGCTCTCACTTGTTGATTTTGATTTTGCCAAAGAGCAGCTTTTGTTAATGCTGCGCAGTCTCTACTGTCACCCAAACGGTCAAATCCCTGCGTACGAGTGGAACTTCAGCGATGTGAATCCGCCGGTTCATGCTTGGGCCACTCTTTACCTCTTTAAAGTGGAGCGCGGTCTCGGACGAGAGGATTACGAGTTTCTCGAACGCTCGTTCAGGGGATTGATGCTGAACTTTAATTGGTGGGTAAACCGAAAAGATCCAGACGGACGCAGCGTCTTTTCTGGTGGTTTCCTTGGTCTCGACAATATCGGTGTCTTTGATCGCAGCGCACCGCTACCGACCGGAGGTTCATTAGAGCAAGCCGATGGGACCGCTTGGATGGCGCTCTATTGTCAGAACATGTTGGAGATTGCTCTGATTCTGGCTGACCACGATCCTGACGAATACGAAGACTACGCCTTCAATTTCTTCCAGCACTTCATGTGGATTGCCTACGCGATGGATCGAATCGGAAAACACTGCGACGAGATGTGGGATGAAGACGAAGGATTTTTTTATGATGTGCTGCGTTTTCCCGATGGCTCTGGCACACGCTTGAATATACGGTCCATGGTCGGACTCCTTCCACTGTGTGCTTCAACAATTTTCGGACCTGACGTTTTTTCTACACATCCGAGACTGTTGGAATTGGTGCAGCTTTTCGGCGAACGTCACCCAGACGTAGTTGCTAAAGTAGCGCCAACGCACGAAGGGTATCTGGGTTATGCCGGTCGCAGGTTGTTGTCTCCGCTTTCGCGAGAGCGGCTTGAACAGGTTCTCAGATACCTTCTCGATGAGAACGAGTTTCTTAGTCCACACGGAATTCGATCGCTCTCACGCCATCACCTGGACAACCCATTCGTTTTTGAATTCGCGGGGAATCAATTTCGCGTAGGCTACCTCCCTGCTGAATCAGATACTGGAATGTTCGGTGGAAATTCAAACTGGCGGGGTCCGATTTGGATGCCGGTCAATACTCTTATCGTCCGCGCTCTACTTAACCTTTACGCCTTTTACGGAGACGACTTGAAGGTGGAGTGTCCCACTGGCTCCGGCAATAAAATGACACTCTTCGAAGTAGCTAAAGATATTACGCGGCGGCTTTCGAGTATCTTTTTGCGAGACGAGAACGGGCGTCGTCCAGTCTACGGCGGCACAAAGAAATTCCAGGATGATCCTCATTGGCGTGACTTGATCCTCTTCTATGAGTATTTCCATGGTGACAATGGCGCTGGTCTCGGAGCAAGTCATCAGACGGGATGGACCGGCTGCATTGCTGCACTACAAGATTTCTTCGCGCGCGTTACTCCCGCTGCCGCACTAATGGAAGGGGAGGGATGGGTCGTCGAGCGACTAGTTCAGCAGCAAGCTTACGGGCATGCAATAGGTAGAAAACGTCCGCAGAACGTCAATAAGTAGATTCAGGAATGTATCCTTCGCTTTACCAGGTCAATACTCGGGTTTGGGTTACTCGATTGTCGCGAGAGTTAGGCAGACCAGCGACGCTCGATGACATTCCGGATTCCGATTTAGATCGATTCGCCGATCTCGGTTTTGATTTCATATGGTTCCTCAGTGTTTGGCAGACAGGATTAGCATCGCAAAGTATCTCGCGATCGCTGCCGGACCTGCGGCGTGAATTTGAAAACACGCTTCCTGACCTTAGGGAAGAAGACATTGAAGGATCGGGTTTTGCCATCACCGGCTACATAGCGCACCAACACCTCGGCGGTGAGTCAGCGCTGGCCAGGTTGCGCGAAAGACTCCGAAATCGTGGTCTCCGCTTAATGCTCGACTTCGTTCCGAACCACACCGGTTTGGATCACCACTGGGTCGAGGAGCATCCGGAGTATTACATTGAGGGATCTAGCGAAGACTTGTCGCGAGCGCCGCAAAACTACGGTTGGGCCAAACGTAAGCAAGGTGATCTTGTTTTAGCCTATGGGCGCGATCCTTACTTTCCCGGTTGGACTGATACCTTTCAACTCAACTATGGAAACCCGTTAACTCAAAAAGCAATGGCAGGCGAGTTGTTGAAAATCGCGGGGCAATGTGACGCGGTCCGCTGCGATATGGCGATGTTGCTCTTGCCCGACGTGTTCGAACGTACGTGGCAGATCAAGTCTGAACCCTTCTGGCCAACGGCTATTCAGCAAGTGCGAGATCAATATCCTGAGTTCTGTTTCATGGCAGAGGTTTATTGGGATCTCGAGTGGGAACTTCAGCGGCAGGGATTCGACTACACATACGACAAACGCCTCTATGATCGACTTCGCGACGGTCATGCACGACCAATCCGCGAACACTTCCACGCTGATAAGGACTATCAATACAAATCCGCCCGGTTCCTCGAGAACCACGACGAACCGAGGGCGGCCGCCGTATTCCCGTACGAAATGCATAAGGCTGCGGCCGTGATCACGTTTCTATGTCCAGGTCTCCGCTTTTTTCATCAGGGTCAATTCGAGGGTCGACTAAAACGAATCTCGCCGCATCTCGTCAGGGCTCCTAAAGAACCCGTCAATGTTGAATTAAATGACTTCTACAATCGATTGCTCAGCGTATTACGTCAGCCAGTAGTTCGCGAGGGTCAGTGGCAACTGCTCGAGTGCATTCCTGCCTGGCAGGAAAACTGGACGTGGGATTGTTTCATCGCGTTTGGTTGGGAAGGCAATGAAGGTGAGCGGCTGATTGCGGCGGTAAACTATTCTTCGAATCAAAGCCAGTGCTACGTGCGTTTGCCGTTTACTGATCTTGCTGGCAGTCGTTGGGTTCTGAAAGACCTGATCGGTAATGCGGTATACGAAAGGTACGGTGACGACTTGGAGCGTGGTCTTTATCTCGATGAACCCCCCTGGAAGGCCAGAGTGTTCTCGGTATCGAAAAATGCGATGCCTCAAGAGTGATGAGGCCTTGGTGTTTCGGCTCAGCCGCCTGTGGTGATGGCCTTTGCCCTTAAGCAACCGGACCAAAATTGTGACTGGGCTACGCCCTGGGTTCTAGCTTTTCGCATGGGCCAGAGATTAGAGGGCATAGCCCCCAACTTTTACACGAACCTACGGAGGGCGAAGCCCATCTCACAACAGTCGGCGAAGCCAAACTAACACTGCTCCAAGACTTTCAGGGGCAAGCCATCCACAAGATAAAAACGGAAGTGTTCTTCCCAGCGACACTCGATCAACCATCGATACTGCTATCGATCCAGCGCTCCATCACCGACCGCAAAACACACCGGTCAGTCTGGTTTCAAGCAGCTAGGTCTTCAGACTAGCGTCCAACGCGAGACCACTCACGCGTATGTTCCGTACACACGTACCGCGGCAATACACGGAAATGCGAAGAAGAACCTCGGGCATCGCCTTCGCCTAATCGGAAATCCGAGTCTAAGAACTACTATTCATCACTGTCCGTTAAGAAACGCGAGACCAACCTCAGCACTAACCTGAAAAGTTCCGATTCGAATCGCTGGCCTTGTAGTTGCTCCGATCGTTTTCAATGTTCTACGTGACAACGAAAAGCGGAAATTCCTCGCGGAGTATTTCGCGGGGAGTGAACTGACGTGACGGAGGCGTCAGTGCTTTTGCTGCTAGCGACAGGATGATGGAGTAATACGAGATGGCTTCTCAATGGGGCTTGCGCCGGCAGCAATGGCAGGCGCTGGCTAAGCGAGTTTGGACTGATATTGGCAAAGATAGAATTTTCAGTCGCTCTGCGGA
>Ga0070671_100000793_pt1 | contig 22759 bp, 27 predicted proteins | sample KBSS73metaG_FD_65341 | JGI IMG/M metagenome (GOLD analysis project Ga0070671, IMG submission 65341) | Switchgrass rhizosphere microbial communities from Kellogg Biological Station, Michigan, USA - KBS S7-3 metaG | ecosystem: Host-associated > Plants > Roots > Rhizosphere > Soil ...
TGGTTACGACCGCCGCCGCGGCACCGTCGCCGAACAATGCCGTCGCGACCACGGCCGCGGGATCGTCGCTGTCGAGCCGGATGGAGATCGAGCAGGTCTCGACCGTTACGAACAACCACATGCTACCGGGATCGGCCTTTGCGAGGCGCGAGGCGAGTGCCAGGCCGTTGACCCCGCCCGCACAACCGAGCCCGAAGACGGGCACTCGACGGATGGTATCGCGGAGCCCAACCCGGCCCAGGCAACGAGCATCAAGGCTGGGCGTCGCGATCCCGGTGCTCGAAACTGTAACGACGCCGTCGATCTGGTCAGGCGTCAGTCCGGCCTTTTCGATGGCGGCTGCGGCAGCGTCGATGAACAGCTGCTCGGCGGCTTCCAGATAGAGCGCATTGCGGTCATGCCAGCCGTGGCCATGCATGTACCAGTCTGGCGGAGCGACGATGTGGCGGCGCGCGATCCCCGCATTGTCGAACACCCCCGACAGCCGATCGAACAGGGCTTTCTTTCCACCGAAGGCTTCTCGAGCGCGGGCCTTCGCATCGGCCTGCTCTACGACGTAGGGCGGAACCGCTGTCGACAATGAGAGTAGGCTGCAGGATTCCATGACATCCTTTCTCGCCCCTTCACTTAGTGCCGTTACGGCGTTGGGACAGTTCATATGAACCTGCGAATAATTCAAGCAGGACTTCTTCTCGTATTGGCTGGTTGCAGCGCCTCGCCCGGCGCGGCCGCTGATCCGCCGTTTGTCACCAGCACCGTCGCGACATTCGACTCTCCTTGGGCGCTGGCCTTCCTACCCGGTTCGACGCAGGCGCTGGTGACTGAGAAGCGGGGGCGAATCTGGCTGGTCGACGTCCGAAACGGACAGAAGCGGCAGGTCGCCGGTGCTCCCCGCGTCGTGGTGAGCAGCCAGGGCGGCTTGCTCGATATCAAGATAGCGCCCGACTTTGCAAAGAGTCGGTACGTTTATCTGACCTATTCGGAGCCTTCGGCAAATGGCGGCAGCGGACTGGCGCTGGCGAGGGCACAATTGTCACAGGACGGTTTACGCCTGTTGGGCCTCCAGCTGCTGTGGCACGACCCGGCCGGCGGGCAGGGCGGACAATTCGGCGCGATCATCGCCTTCGCGCCGGACGGCAAGTCTCTGTTCCTGAGCTCCGGCGAGCGCCAGCGGTTCACGCCCGCGCAGAGTTCGAGCCAACCCATCGGCAAGATCTTGCACCTGACGCTCGATGGGAAGCCGGCGGCGGACAACCCGATGGCCGGCCGGAATGGCGCTGCAGCTGTGAGCATCACTAATCCGCCCAGCGACACCGAAGCAGCCAAGAGTGCGCATGGGCGCCAGTTCCGCTGGCCGGGTGCAAACCTGACTCCTTCCGAAACTTGGAGCAGCGGTCATCGCAACCCCTACGGCCTCGTGTTCGATGAGCAGGGCCGACTGTGGGAGACCGAGATGGGTCCGCGCGGCGGGGACGAGCTAAACCTGATCGAGCGCGGCAAGAACTACGGTTGGCCGCTGGTATCGGAGGGCCAGAATTATAACGGCGTGCCGATCGCCAAGCCCAGGACACAACCGCAATACGAGCCCGCAAAGCTCTTCTGGGTGCCGTCGGTGTCGCCGACGACACTCCTGATTTACGACGGCAACCTGTTCCCGCAGTGGAAGGGGAACGGGTTCATCGGCACACTGTCCGGGCAGGCGCTCATCCGAGTGACCTTCAATGGCGACACTGCGCAGAAGGCTGACCAGTGGGACATGGGCAAGCGCATCCGCTGGGTCGGCGAGGGGCCGGAGGGCGCAATCTACTTGCTCGAAGATGAGGGCGGGCTGGTGCGCCTGACCCCGGCTAAGTAACGAGGGAGCGGATCGCCCCGGCCAGCGCGTCGCAGTCGCTCATGCGGCTGGCGAGCGCCGGAGTGACCCGAATGCACGAGCCCGAGGCCAGCCCATCGCGGTGCACCGTGAAGATGCGGTGCCTGTCGAGCAACGTCTTGGCCAGCGACACATTGTCCTCGTGGCTCGTACGCCCGCGGATGCGGAACGAGGTAATGGCGCCGTGCGACGCCGGATCCTCCGGAGTAAAAATCTGGACTTGGGGCAAGCCGATTACCTGCTTGACCCAGCGGTCGCGGAGCGCCCTCAGCCGAGCTTCACGCCGGGCGGCGCCGATCCTTGCCTGGAAGGCCAGCGCGGTGGGTACCGTCAAATGGGCGGCATAGTCGGGCGTGCCGGTATGGACCTTGGTGAGAATGTCCAAACTTTCGGCCTTCTCCGCAGGGTCCGGATCGATCGCGCCGAGCCGGTCGCGCCGCACGTAGATCGCGCCGCAGCCGAGAGGGGCGCCGATCCATTTGTGCAGGTTCATGCCGATGAAGTCGGCCTTGAGGTCGGGCAGCTTGAAGTCGAGCTGGCCGACGCTGTGTGCCGCGTCGACGATCGCGTCGATCCCGCGCTCGCGCGCCATTGTCGCAATTTCGGCGACGGGAAGCACCAGGCCGGTGCGGTGGCTGAGATGCGTCAGCAGCACCATTTTGATGCCCGGATTGGCATCGAATGCCGTGCGGTAGGTCTCGATCAGCGACTGGCGCGTGGTGGGCTCGGGCAGCGCGATCATGATGACGTTGACCCCGCGGCGCCGGGCAAGCGACTCCATGCTGGTCTGCATGCTGTCGTAGTCGAGGTCGGCGTAGAGCACTGCCTCGCCCGGCTTCAGGCGATTGTACTGCAGGATCAGCGCTTTCAACGCTTCGGTCGCGTTGCGGGTGAACGCAATTTCCTCGACCGAAACTCCCATGAAGCTCGCGAGCGCAGCCTGGGCCGCCTGCAGGTCGGGCACCATCGTCCGCCGTGCGTAGTAACTCGTGTCGCGGTTCACCCGCTCGAGTTGCGCGCGATAGGCGGCGAGCACCGGCCGCGCCATCATGCCCCAATTGCCATGCTCGAGCTGGATTACGTCGCGCGTCACGTCATATTCGCGGGCGATGGCTTCCCAGTCGTCGACAGCTGGCGCGGCGGCAAGCGCTGGCGCCGCGAGCGGAAGGGCCGCCGCTCCGCCGATCAATGTCCTGCGATCCAATTCCATCACGCCTCCACTCAAACGCGAACGTAGCGCAGATAATATGGACGTCGACCCTCCCTGCGCGACTTCGCTCCATAGCGCGTCTCGATCCAGCCGCCCGAAGGCTCCAGGAAATCCTTCGGCGCCTTCACCCGCCACTCGAACTGGTGCCGATGGCGCTGCATCACCATCAGGGCCCAGTTGAGATAGGTCGGATCGTCGGTAGCGAGGCGGAACTCGCCTCCGGGCTTCAGCTTGTCCGCAAACAGCTCGATCGGGCGGTCATTGACCATTCGCCTTTTGGCGTGGCGCGCCTTTGGCCAGGGGTCGGGATGAAGGAGGTAGAGAAAGCTCAGCGTTCCGTCGGGCACGCGCTGCAATACCTCGAGCGCGTCGCCGCGCCACACGCGGACATTGGCGAGCTGCCGGTCACGAATGTGCCCCAGCGCCGTCGCAACCCCGTTCAGGAACGGCTCGGCGCCGATGAAGCCATGATCAGGCAGCACGTCGGCGCGATCGGCGAGATGCTCGCCCGATCCGAAGCCGATCTCGAAATGAAGCGGCCGGTCTTCGCCGAACAGCCGCGTAGCGGTGACTTCGCCCTCCGACGGCACTTCGATTTGCGGAAGCAGCCGTTCGACCAGTTCCTGCTGGCCCTGCCTCAGCTTGTGCCCGCTTGATCGGCCATAAAGCCGATTGAGCGTCAGCGGGTCGCCGGATTTGTGCGCGGTCACGCCGTCAGGCGGCGAGCGCCGTCTTCAGGTCGTCGACCAGGTCGACCCGCTCCCAAGGGAAGAAGTCGCCTTCCGACTTGCGGCCGAAATGCCCGTAGGCGGCGGTCGGGCCGTAGATCGGCTTGTTGAGGCCGAGGTGGGTCCGGATGCCGCGTGGGGTCAGGCGCCCGAGCTTGCTGATCTTGCCGATTGCGCTTTCGATCGCGTCGTCGCCGACCGTGCCCGTGCCGTGCGTGTCGACGTAGAGCGACAACGGTTCGCTAACGCCGATCGCGTAGGCGAGCTGGATGGTGCAGCGCTTTGCGAGGCCCGCCGCGACGACATTCTTGGCCAGGTAGCGCGCTACATAGGCCGCCGAGCGGTCGACCTTGGTCGGGTCCTTGCCCGAGAATGCGCCACCGCCGTGCGGGGCCGCACCGCCATAGGTGTCGACGATGATCTTGCGGCCCGTGACTCCGGCGTCGCCGTCGGGGCCGCCAATCTCAAAGCTGCCGGTCGGGTTGATGTGATAGACGGTCTCATTGCCAAGCAGCCGTGCCGGCATCACGCGAGCGACGACGTCCTTCACATAGGCATGGAGCTGCGCCTGCTTCTCGCCTTTGTCGTATCCCGGCTTGTGCTGCGTCGAGACGACGATCGCGGTCGCCTTGGCCGGGCGTCCGTCCTCGAAGCGCAGAGTGACCTGGCTCTTAGCGTCGGGCTCCAGGAACGGCGCCGCGCCGCTGTGGCGGTCCTTCGCCATCTCGGCGAGGATCTTGTGACTGTAGTAGAGCGTGGCCGGCATGAGATCTGGCGTCTCGTCGCAGGCGAAGCCGAACATGATGCCCTGGTCGCCCGCGCCCTCGTCCTTGTTGTCGTTGGCATCGACGCCCTGCGCGATGTGCGCCGACTGCGGATGGAGGTGGTTGGCGAAGTCGAGGCGGTCCCAGTGGAAGCCTTCCTGCTCATAGCCGATGCGCTGCACGACATCGCGGACGGCCTGCTCGATTTCCTCCCGAATGCCGGGCGCCCAATTGCCGTCCTGGTCCATGATACCGTCGCCGCGAATCTCGCCGGCGAGCACGACCCGGTTGGTCGTCGTCATGGTTTCGCAGGCGACACGAGCCTCCGGGTCCTTCGACAGGAACAGGTCGACGATCGCGTCGGAAATCTGATCGGCGACCTTGTCGGGATGGCCTTCGGAAACGGATTCGGAAGTGAACAGGTACGAGCTGCGCATATGCGAGGGCGAGTCCTCTGGATTTAGGGATATAAAGAAAGCTTTATATGACGCCTCTAGCGGCGGCGGCGGCCAAGTACAATGCCGCCGATGATCAACAGGAAAGCGAGCGTCAGCGGGATGATGTTGCCGAAGCGCGCGAAGGGCGGCGGCCCAATCGCGGCGGGCGGAAGCACGGCATCGATCACCCCCGCCTCGCGCCACGGAAGCGACTTCACAACCTCGCCGCTCGCATTGACCACCGCGCTAATTCCCGTCGGGGTCGCGCGGATCACTGGCAGCCCTTCCTCGGCCGCGCGTAGCCGTGCCTGGGCGAGGTGCTGCGGCGGTCCCCATTTCCCGAACCAGGCGTCGTTCGACGGGTTGAAGATAAAGCCCGGGCGGTTCTTCTCGTCTACCACCTGACCTGAGAAGATGATCTCGTAACACAGCTGGAAGCCGACCTTGCCCCACTCGCCGCCGAGATCGATCGTGCGCGGACCCGGGCCTGACGCGAAGTCCATGTCTCCCGGCGCCAGCCGCGACAGGCCAATCGCAGAGAGGAGTGGCCGCATCGGCAGATATTCGCCGAAGGGGACAAGGTGCGCCTTGTCGTAGCGGCCGGCCTCCCGACCGCCGGGAAGCAGGACAAAGACGCTGTTGGCGGCGCCGTCGATATGAATGCCGTCGCTCGAACGGATCGCGATACCGCCAGTCAGCAGCCGGTCTTCGGGGCCAAGCAGGGACGCGGCGCGCGTGCGCTCGAATTGTGCGAATGCGCTATGCTCGTCCGAGCGGGCGTCCTCGAGCGGATCGGTGACCGCCGCCTCCGGCCAAAGAAGCAGCCGCGGCTCTGCAGGCGGACCCGACAGGATCGCGAGGCGCCGAGCGGCCTCGACTTCGAACCCGGGCCGCCACTTGTCCTGCTGACCGATGTTCGGTTGGACAATGCGCACATTCTTGACCGTCAACGGATCGGTGGGGACCTTCGCCGCGGGCAGTAGCCAGAGCAAAGCGGTCGCGCCGAGGATGACGACCAGTGGAAGCCACTGCTTGCGATATTCCAGCCACACCACGCCGCCGAGCAGGACGACTAGCCCGGACAGGCCGTAGGTTCCGATCAGTGCCGCGATGGTGATCAGCGGGGTCGGCGCCAGAACCGCAGCCGCAGGGTTCCACGGGAAGCCGGTGAAGATCGTCCCGCGCAGCCATTCGGTGATCGCCCAGGCGCCGCCGAAAACGACGACGAGCACCGTCCGGTCCTCGCGGCCGAAGCGCCAGGCCATGCCCGCGGCCAGCGCGGGATAAATCGCGAGGTAGAGCGACAGCAGGACGACCGCGATCCAGCCGAGCCAGGCTGGCATTGCCGCCTGGAAGGTGAAGGCGGTCGCAATCCAATTGAGCCCAACGACGAACTGGCCCAGCCCGAACGCCCAGCCGGTCAGCAGCGCGCGCCACATGTGCTTGGTCCGGCATATGAGCTCGCACAGGAAGGCAAACGCCAGCGGCAGCAGTGGCCACAGTCCAGTCGGCTCGAAAGCGAAGGCCGAGGTGGCGCCGATCAGGAACGCATAAACGAACAGCTTCATTCGACTGGATTGCTTCGCTTCGCGCGCAATGACAAGTGAAGGCCGATGACGCTGCCGCCCTTCCACCATGCCTTCCCTGTCGACGATCTTGCCGCCGCGCGCCGCTTCTATGGTGAGCTGCTCGGTTGTCCGGAGGGCCGAAGCGCGGACCATTGGGTCGACTTCGACCTCTACGGCCATCAGATTGTCGCCCACCTGTCGCCCGACCGGATCCCGCCGCGTGCCACCAACCCGGTCGACGGCGAGCAGGTGCCCGTGCCGCACTTCGGGGTCGTGCTCGACAAGGAAAGGTGGACCCGGCTAGCCGAGCGGCTGACCGATGCCCGCGTCGATTTCGTGATTCCACCGACGGTGCGTTTCGAAGGGCAGCCGGGTGAGCAGGCGACGATGTTCCTGCTCGACCCCGCCGGCAATGCGCTCGAATTCAAGTCGATGGCGAACCCCGAAAACCTTTTTGCAACGGCCTAAGGCTATGTAATCTTTGATCCGGCGGGACTTTGGGGGGAATGCTGTTGCGTATGCCGGGGGATTCATTGGGAAGCAGCCGCGCGCCCATCGTCGCCAATGCGACGCTGTGGGTCGTCCTCGGGCTCGTCTTCGCCAACCTGCTGTTCAACCTTGGCGCAAGCAGCGTCCACGCCGGCTATCCCTACACGTCGTTCCTGTCGTTGCCCGGCGACCGCTTCGCCGATTTCTTCAAGCTAGCCTTTTCCTATCCCGGGGCACCGATTCACCCGGCTGCGGACTTCTGGCACCTCGACGACCTCCTCGCGCACCACATGGCCGAGGTGAAGTTGTACGAGGGGACCAACGTCAACCACTTCCACGAACCTCCGCTCCCGACTCTGTTCGCGGTGACCGCGCGGTGGCTCATGACGCTGATCGATCCCGTCCTGCTCTTCCTCGGCCTCCTTGTCGCCGCTTTCGCCTCACTGTTCGCGACTGTGCTTCGCGTCGCGCCCGCCGGCAGGTCCGGCGTCGCCTTCGCGACCGTGACGATCCTTAGCTACCCCGCATTGCTGGCGATTGACCGGGGACATCTCTTCTCGATTGTTTGCGCTTCGCTGATGATCGCGGCGACGTTCCGGACGCTGCGCGGCAAGGCGGACGGATGGACGATCCTGATGTTTGCCATTGCTCTGAACCTCAGGCCGAACATGGGCATTGTCCCCTTCGTCCTGCTCTTCGGGCGGCAGGGTCTGTCCTTCCGCCACGCCGTCTGGCTAGGCATTGCGACGATCCTGCTGTTCGCTGGGACGATGGCGCTCGCCCACTTGCTATACCCGGCTTATTCCTACGCCAGCTTCCTTCGAGGCCTCGCCCAATATGGGATGGCCTATGCCGGTGGGGACAATGGCTATGCCAACGGTTCCTCGATCTACGGCATGATCCGCGCGTCGCTGGGCTATGCGTGGTGGATGCCCTTCGTTCCGTTCATCGTCTGCGCGTTGTTTCTTGCGCCGGCGATCCTCGAATCGCGCGCCGGGCGCCTGCGCCATTCGGAATGCCTGTTCCTGACTTTTTGCGCCTACGTCCTCGGAAGCCACGTCTTTGCCGACTATCATCTGCTCGGCTTCATGATCCCATTGATCCTCGTTGCTCGTGAGGATGGTCCGATCGACTTGAGCGCGTGGACGATCGCTATCGCCAGCGCCTTGATGCTGGCGCCGAAGAATTTCGTGTTCGAATTCCATGGCAATACCGCCTGGTCCTGGCAGGTCATCGCGAACCCGCTGATCCTGCTGACGTCATCTGCGTTGGTCCTTTGGGCGGCTTGGCAGCGCAACCGGATCGCAAGAAACCAACCCGCAATCGAAGCGCCGATAGTGGCCTAGGGCGCCCCAGGCCCGGTCTCTGGCGCGTGGAGCCGGACGCGGATGATCTTTCGCGGGTCGGAATCGACCGCTTCCAGCTTCCAGCCCGACGAATGGGTCACGCATTCGCCCTTGGCGGGGATGTGACCGGCGATCAGGAACATCAGTCCGCCAAGTGTGTCGACCTCGTCCTCTTTGGACGACAGCCGCGGATCGACCGACTGCGCAAGCTCGTCGAGCTCAAGCCGGGCGTCCGCTTCCCACAGTCCGTCCTCGAGCATGGTCAGCATGCCGGCTTCGGCCTCGTCATGCTCGTCCTCGATGTCGCCAACGATTTCCTCGACGACGTCCTCGATCGTCACCAGCCCCTCGGTCCCGCCAAACTCGTCGACGATGATGGCGAGGTGGGTGCGCTGGCTGCGCATCCGCGCGAGCAGCTCGATCACGCTCATCGATTCGGGCACGAATAGTGGCTCCCGCATCAGAGCTTTCAGCGACCGGTCATGCGTCGCGTCGACGCTCGCCATGAAGACGTCCTTGATGTGGACCATGCCGACGACTTCATCGAGGCTTTCGCCATAGACGGGGAGGCGGCTGTGTCCTGCCTCGGCGAAGGCCTGGATCAGCGCCTCAAAACTAATGTCCGACGGGACGGCCATGATGTCGCCGCGCGTGACCGCGATCTCGCCGGCCGTCTGGTCGCCGAAATGCAGCAAGTTCCTGAGCATCTGCCGCTCTGGCGGGGACAGGTCCCCGGCGATCGGGCGCGAATCCTCGGCCTCTTCGATCGCTTCCTCGATCTGGTCGCGAAGCGTCGGCTCGCTGTCCTCGCCGAAGATCAGGTGACGCATTCCGCGCCACAGCCGTGATCCACCGGCCTCGTCGCCGCGCGTCGCCATCAGGCCGCCACCTGATAGGGGTCGGCGACTCCGAGCCTTGCGAGGGCGCGGACCTCGCGCGCTTCCATGTCGCTCGCCTCTTGATCGTCGTGATGGTCGTAGCCGAGCAAGTGGAGCGTGCCATGGACGATCAAATGCGTCGCGTGGTCCTCCACGCTCACGCATCTCTCCTTCGCTTCGGCTTCGCACACGCCGCGAGCCAGGATGATGTCGCCGAGCAACAGTTCTGGTCCGGCAACATTTTCACTACACAGATCGTCAGGATCTGCCATCGGGAAGGACAGGACGTTGGTCGGTCGGTCCTTGTTTCGATACTCGGCATTCAACTCGCGGGCCCTGTCGTCCCCGGTCATCAGCACCGAGATCTCGACGGGCCGGGCGGACGTCGCCAGATGGGGGTAGGCGCTTTCGGCAATGGCCGCCTGGGTGGCACTGAGCACCAGTGCGTCCCAGGAGCGGCTACTGTCCCAATCCTCGTCAGCGGTAATGTCGACCTCCAGCATCAACTGCCGGGTCCCTCATACGCTTCGACGATGCGTCCGACGAGCGGGTGGCGGACGACGTCGGCGGCGGTGAAGCGAACGGTGGCGATTCCTTTCACGCGCTCGAGCTTCTGCACCGCGTCGGCGAGGCCGGACTTGGATGGATCGGGAAGATCGACCTGGTTGGGGTCGCCGCAGATCACCATCCGGCTGCGCATGCCGAATCGGGTCAGGAACATCTTCATCTGCGCCGGCGTGGTGTTCTGCGCCTCGTCGAGGATGATGAAGGCGTCGTTGAGCGTGCGCCCGCGCATGAACGCGATCGGCGCGATCTCGATCTCGCCCGAAGCTATCCGCCGCTCCACCTGCTCGGTCGGAAGCATGTCGTATAGGGCGTCGTAAAGCGGTCGGAGATAGGGATCGACCTTCTCCTTCATGTCGCCGGGCAGGAAGCCCAGCCGCTCTCCGGCCTCGACCGCCGGACGCGAAAGGATCAGCCGGTCTACGCTGCCGCTGATCAGTTGCGACACTGCCTGGGCGACCGCGAGATAGGTCTTGCCGGTGCCGGCGGGCCCGAGCGCGAAGATCATGTCGTCGCGGGCCAGCGCCTCCATGTAGACCGTTTGGACCGGCGAGCGCGGGACGATGGTCTTCTTGCGCGTCCGGATCATCACCCGCGGCGGGCTGGCGACCTCATCGGAGATGATGCCGTCCAGATTGGGCTGGGCCGCCATGCCGAGCACGGCCTCGACCGCTTCGGCATCGACGTCATGGCCTTGATCGAGCCGGTTGTAGAGCCCGACCAATACTTCACGAGCGCGCGAGGCTGCGTCGGGCTCGCCCTCGATTTGCACCTTGTTTCCGCGAGCAGCGATATGCACGCCGAGCCTTTGCTCGATTGTGATCAGGTGGCGGTCGTAATCACCGAACAGGGGCCCGAGCAGGTAAGGCTGCTCGAACTCCAGCTCGAGCCGGGCGCTATCGGGAACGGCGGCGAGGTCGCGGCGGGCCATCAGGCGGCCACCAGTTCGCGGACCGCGCCGCTCATGCTGTTCGGCCCTGCGGCGACGAGCGTGACGTCGACGATGTCACCGGGCTGGGCGTCAGTCTCGACATGGACCGATTGCAGCCACGGCGATTTGCCGATCATCTGTCCGGCATGCTTACCCCGGCGCTCGATCAGCACCTGCGTGTTTACGCCGACCTTCGAGCGATTGAAGGCCAATTGGTGCTCGGTGATCCGGGCCTGCAGCCGCTGCAGCCGGTCGTCCATGATATCGCGCGGGATTTGGTCCTCCATCGTCGCGGCGGGCGTGCCCGGCCGGGGTGAATATTTGAACGAATAGGCCGAAGCGTAACGAACCGCATCGACGATGTTCAGCGTCGCCTCGAAATCTTCCTCACTCTCGCCGGGGAAGCCGACGATGAAGTCGCCGCTAAGCGCAATATCTGCGCGGGCAGCGCGCATCTTGTCGAGAATAGCCAGGTAAGTTTCGACCGTATGACTGCGATTCATGCCTTTCAGGATGGGGTTCGACCCCGACTGAACCGGCAAATGCAGGTAGGGCATCAGCTTTTCGACCTCGCCATGCGCCGCGATCAGCTCTTCCGTCATGTTTGCGGGATGGCTCGTCGTGTAGCGGATCCGCTCCAGCCCATCGATTTTCGCAAGCGCCCTGACCAGCTCAGCGAGCCCTCGGCTGCCGTCGGCCCAGGCGTTCACGTTCTGCCCGAGCAGGACGATCTCTCTCGCCCCGGAGTCGACCAGCGCATGAGCCTCGCTCACCACGTCATTCCACGGCCGGGAGATCTCCGCCCCGCGCGTGTAAGGGACGACGCAATAGGTGCAGAATTTATCGCAGCCCTCCTGCACAGTGAGGAAGGAGCTGGGGTTGGCTCGGCGTCGCGCAGGCATGGCATCGAACTTGCTGATCGCCGGCATGTCGGTGTCGACCGGCCGCGCGCCGCCGCTGGCCTCGGCGATCATCTCGGGCAGGCGGTGATAGGCCTGTGGGCCGACGACGATGTCGATCATCGACGACCGGCGCCTGGCTTCCGCGCCCTCGGCCTGTGCGACGCAACCGGCTAAAGCGATCAGCGGTTTCGAGCCATCCTCATGGCGCAAGCGGCCGACGTCTGAGTAAGCCTTCTCAGCGGCTTTTTCGCGGATGTGGCAGGTGTTGAGCACGACGAGCTCGGCGTCCGCGCCATCGGCGGCCGCAGTCATCCCTTGTGCGCCAAGCAACTCGGCCATCCGCTCGCCGTCATAGACGTTCATCTGGCAGCCGAAACTTTTGATTCTAAAGGTCTTGGGAGTCATTCGACCGCATCTATAGGCGAGGTACCCGACAAGGTTAAGCCAAGCCTTTCGCCGATTGCTTCACGCGCTGAATTGGTTAGCTGCTTGCGGTCGCCGCTACGATCGAGCGGCTCAAGCAGATTGACGGTCACCGGCAGCGTTCCACGCCGTCCGAGCAGCTCGAATACATTCTCCATCGCCGGCTGATTCCACCAGCTGACCTCTTTCGCCGCGGCGCCATAGTCGATGGCAACCGGGCGGATCACGACGTCCCTGGCTGCATAATTTGCCGCCTCAAGTAGCGCCGAACGGAACGGCAGGAGATGCGTCCCCGGCCCGGTCGTGCCCTCCGCGAACAAGGCAACCGGCTGGCCGCCCTCCAGGGCTTTGGCAATCGCCACCGCCTGATCCTTCGAACCCTTGCGGTGGGTGCGTTTTACATAGATCGTGTGGTTCTGGTCGGCGAGCCAGTGGATGAAGGGATGTCCAAGCTCGTCCTTGGCGACGAAGGAGCAGCCGGTCGCGCCTCCCATGACGACGATGTCGAACCAGCTCAAATGATTGGCGATGAGCAGGGTATGTGGCCGCAGCTCGGCGCCTTTGACTCGCACCCGCGCACCGAAGATCCAGGCAACGCCGGCAAGGAAACGCCTCGGCCAGGAAGATCGGCGAAGCAGCGCTTTCGTCAGTAGATGAATAGGAGCGACAACTGCGAACAGGCCGAACGCTGCCGCAACACGGGCGACAGCTCGTGCGTTCGGCCGCGACTTAGCGGTCGCGATTGAGGGAAACGCCGTAGAGCTCCATGCGATGGTCGACGAGGCGGAAGCCCAGCTTCTCGGCGATCCTTTTCTGGAGGGCCTCAAGCTCGTCATCGACAAACTCGAGGACATTGCCCGTCTCGACGTCGATCAGGTGATCGTGATGGCTTTCGGAAGCGGCCTCGTACCGCGACCGACCGTCGCCGAATTCATGCCGCTCGAGGATGCCGGCTTCCTCAAACAGGCGAACCGTCCGGTAAACCGTGGCGATCGAGATGTTCGGGTCGACCGCCGCGGCGCGGGCGTGCAGCGTCTCGACGTCCGGATGGTCCTCGCTCTCACCGAGCACGCGCGCAATCGTCTTGCGCTGCTCGGTGATGCGCAGCCCCTTGTCGGCGCATAGCGCCTCGATATCGATCTTACGCGTCATTCGGCCAAGTTAAGTTCGCGGGGCCGTTTTTGCGAGTGTTACTTGCCGCCCCGAGTGCGACGGCGCTTGGTCCCTAAACCGATCGCCTTGGCGAGCGTGCGCCGCTGCTCGGCATAATTAGGCGCGACCATCGGATAGTCGCCGGCAAGCCCCCACTTCTGACGGTACTGGTCCGGCGTCAGGTTGTAATGAGTCATGAGGTGCCGCTTGAGCATCTTCAGCTTCTTGCCGTCTTCCAGGCAGACGATGAAGTCGGGCTTCACCGAGGAGCGGATCGACACCTTCGGCTCGGGTTTCGGCTCCGCTGCAGCGCCATTGCCGACAATTCCTGACAAGGCTGAGTGCACGTTCTGGATAAGATTCGGCAAGTCATTGACTGCGACGCTGTTGTTGCTGACGTGCGCTGCGACAATGTCGGCGGTGAGCGTGAGCAACGTATCGTCGGAGTTTTCCGTCTCGGGCATGTTGATTTCCTATTTGCGAGCAGAGACCTGTGCATACAACGCTGCACAGTCCAATTACTACGCCGCCCTATGCATGACTGCAACTAATCAGCCAAGTCGACACAAAGATTAACGAAGGTTAGCTAAAGTTGGTAGGCGAGGGTAACTGCGTCGAACCGACGTCCATCCGGCGCATGATAGTAATTGCGGCGGCGGCCTACTGGTGAAAAACCCGCATCACGGTATAAGGAAACGGCTGAATTTCCGTCCCGCACTTCGAGATGCACGCGAACAACTCCGTCGTTTCGTGCTCGGTCCAAAAAGTCGTCGAGCAACATCCGGCCCACTCCGCGACGGTGCTCGCTAGGCATCACCGCGATCAGCAATAGCTCCGACTCGTCGGCCACGGTTCGGAACAGTGAGAAGCCGATCGCCTCGCCTTCCTCGGATTCCCGGGCAAGCACGAGAGCCACGCCCGCCATCGGCAGGATTCCGCCGAGCTGTGAGCGCGTCCATGCCTCGCCGAAGCGATCACCGAAGGCGGCGTCCATGACACGCATCACCGAATCGATGTCCAGCGACGACCCAGCATCGATACGCACGTTTTGCTCCACGGTGGCCATCACGCCGCTTCCGGCACGCGTGCGTCGGGAGCGCGTGCATAGATGGGCCGCGAGGGAAGTGATCGCTCCGCCTTGGGCAAGTCGAGGGCGTTCGCCGCTGAGGGAAAGCCTTCGCGCGCCTCGCCTGATCCGCGGGCGTCGACCAGCAGCCTTGCGCCGGAGCCGACAACCAGTCCTGCGTCGACCCTGCCGGCCGCTGCCGCAGGTGGCAGGTTGAACAGCTCAGACGTCGGCTCGAGCGTGACGGCGTCGAATTGCTGGACGAACAGCTCACCATGGCCGCCACTAACCACAGCTGCGACTTCGCCTTCGTCGGCGGCGCCTGCGGCCAGCAAGGCGAGCGAAGACATGCCCTTGAGCTCAGCCTTCCAGCCGATCGCCAGGCCGTGAGCGGCGGCAATCGCGACACGTATGCCGGTGAAGCTGCCTGGTCCGACCCCGACCAGGATGTGGCTCGCCTTCCGTCCGGCAAGGACCTCTTCGATCATCGGCACGAGACGCTCGGCGTGGCCTCGGCCAATCTGCTCGTCGCGGCTGGCCAGGCATGCGCCATTGTCGTCGAAAAGAGCAACCGTGCAGGCGGCGCTCGACGTATCGAAAGCGAGCAACATATCCGGCTGGATAGTGGTCACATGCGACCCAACGCCGCAAGCCCCTGAAAACTTGGGCCGAGCTTAGACGGCTTCGACGGATTCCACCTCGGGGACGTAATGGCGGATCAGGCTTTCGATGCCGCGCTTCAGCGTCACGGTTGATGACGGACAGCCTGAGCAAGCGCCGTGCATCGACAGGTAAAGGTGCCCGTCGCGATAGCCCTTGTAGGCGATGTCGCCGCCGTCCTGTGCAACGGCCGGGCGAACGCGCGTTTCGATCAACTCCTTGATCTGGTCGATAATGTCCGCATCGGCCGGATCGTCGTCGAAATCCGTATCGTCCGCGATTTGGATGCCCGCCGCCGTGCCCGTTGCGAACAGTGGCGCTCCGCTGACGAAATGATCGAGCAATGTCTCCAGCACCAGCGGCTCAAGGTCGGTCCATGACACGCCCGGAGCAGCAGTCACCGAGATGAAGTCGCGTCCGTAGAAGACTCCTTCGACCATGCCGCTGTCGAACAAAGCCTGGGCGAGCGGGGAGGCTGCAGCGGTCTCGGCGTCCGCAAAGTCGCGGGTACCAGCGCCCATGACTTCCTGATCGGGCAGGAACTTGCGCGTCGCGGGATTCGGAGTCTGTTCGGTGCGGATCAACATGCGCGCGATGTGGGCCCCCCTTGGCCCGGGATCAAGTCGGAGGGCTCCAATGGCCGAACGGCGGCGCGCCGGCGACGATCCAGCGAACCACGCCAATGGCGACAGCAAGGCAAATCAAGGCGACCCACCATTTTCCGGGCCGCATCGGCTGGGTGCCGGGGTCGAGCGAAGCTCGGCCGGTGATCATCGGCTTGGTCAAATGCTTTCCGCGAAATTGGTAGAAGACGATGGCTGCAACGTGGAGGATGATCAGGCCGAGGACGACGTTGAACCAGCTCTCGTGCAGGTCGCGCGCCCGGTCGGAAGCGTCGATGCTGATCAGGCCGGACAGCGGGCCGGTGAAGATGCCGTCCTCGTCCTCGCTAACCAGGCCGAGTCCTGCCTGGATTGCGACGGCAGCGTACAATGCGATCACGCTCAGTGCGCCAAGCGGCGTGTGGCCGATCCCGCGCCAGCGGCCGCGCAAATAGTCTCGGACTGCGCCGGGTCCCCGGACGAAGCGCGAGAAACGAGCGGTCGAACTGCCGACCAGCCCCCACAGCAAGCGGAAGATCAGCAGCGTCAGGATCGCGCAGCCCGACCAGATATGCCAGTCGGTGTGATGGTTGTGGACCGACCACCAACTGAACGCGATCAGTCCTGCAAGCGTCCAGTGGACCAGCCGGACGGGAAGGTCCCAAACCGGCTGCGGATCAGTGGTCGTGGTGCATCTCCGTCCGGTACTTGTCGTGACACGCCTTGCACGTTCCGGACAACGTCTTGAAACGCGCTTTCATCGCATTCACGTCGGTGCCTGCGGTGGAATTCGCGAAAGCCGGCGCCGCAATCTGGAAGTCATGGAGCTTGGCGGCAAAATCTGCCTTGTTCTCGGGCTTCCAGATTTCGGGTTTGGCGCCGGTCTTGCCGGCTTCAGGTCCCGTGCCTTCGGGGAACCATGCCGACGCTTCCATCGAAAGCTTGGCGATGGTCGCGGCGGCCGAGCGCACGGTTGCGATATCGGGCGAGCCGCCATTGAGCTCGCGGACCAGCACCTTGTTGTTCTTGCCGATCGTTTCCATGCCCTCGTGGCGAGCGTGCATGACCTTCGCAGCGTCGCCGGCCGACACGCGTGCCTGCAGGTTCGACGTCGCGGCCTGGTTCTCCTCGCGCGTATTGCTGATGTTTGCCTGGGCATTGTTGCCCTGGCTGCTTTGGGGACCCCCACATCCACTCAGGACGGCGGCGCCGAAGACGATGGCGAAAGGCGCGATACGCATTTTAGCTCCTATTGCTGGGGAGTGTTCTCGATCATTTTGATGAGCCCGGAGAAGTCCTTGGTTCCGCCGCCGTTGTCGACGAAGCGCTGGTAGAGCTCCTCGGCCTTCGCGCCCATCGGCGTGTAGGCGCCGGCCTGTTTGGCCGCTTCCTCAGCGAGCTTGAGGTCCTTGAGCATCAGCGCAGCGGCGAACCCGCCCTCGTAATCGTGATCTGCGGGCGTTTCCGGGCCGACGCCGGGAACCGGGCAATAGCTCGTCATGGACCAGCTCTGGCCCGACGCCTTGGAAGAAATGTCGAAGAAGGTCTGAAGGTCGAGGCCGAGCTTCTTGGCCAACGCAAAGCCTTCGACAGTCGCGGCCATGGTCGCGCCGAGGATCATGTTGTTGCAGATCTTTGCCGCCTGTCCCGCCCCAAGTTGGCCGGCATGGATGACAGCCTTGGCCATCGGCTCCAGGATCGGTTTGGCCCGCTCGAACTGTTCGTCGGTCCCGCCCACCATCAGCGCGAGGGTCCCCGCCGCTGCCGCTGCGATGCCGCCCGAAACAGGTGCATCGACGAAATCGAAACCCTTGGCCTTCATCGCCTCGCCCACATCGCGCGCACTCTGCACGTCGATGGTCGAGCAGTCGATCAACAGCGCTCCCGGCGCTGCGTTCGGTGCCACATCTTTCTCGAACACAGCGCGGACGTGCTGGGCTGCCGGAAGCATGGTGATGACGACGTCCGCCCCCTTCACCGCTTCAGCTGCCGACGGGGCCGCCGAGCAACCGCCCTCGACGGCATGCTGGACAGCCTCGGGGACGAGGTCGAACGCGCGGACCTCATGGCCTGCCTTGGCGAGGTTCGGCGCCATTCCGCCGCCCATGTGGCCGAGGCCGATGAATGCGATCTTCGCCATGGCTTATCGCCCTTTCCAATTCCCCGGCCGCTTCTCGACGAAGGCAGCCATGCCTTCCTTCTGGTCCTCGGTCCCGAACAGGCCGTGGAACAGGCGGCGCTCAAAGCGGATGCCCTGGGTCAGCGGAAGCTCCTGCGCGGCGTTGACCATCTCCTTGACCGCGACGGCCGCGAGCGGCGGCATCGCCGCGATCGCCTCTGCGGTCTTGAGCGCTTCGTCGAGCAGATCGGCGGCAGGGACGACCTTGGCGACGAGGCCCGAGCGCTCGGCTTCCTCGGCGCCCATCATCCGCCCGGTCAGGCACATTTCCATCGCCTTGGCCTTGCCGACGGCGTGGGCGAGGCGCTGCGAACCACCCATGCCCGGCGTGACCCCAAGCTTGATCTCCGGCTGGCCGAACTTGGCCGTGTCGGCAGCGATGATGAAGTCCGCCATCATCGCGACTTCGCAGCCGCCGCCGAGCGCATAGCCGGCGACCGCTGCGAGCCATGGCTTGCGGGTCGAGGTGACCTTCTCCCAGCCGGCGAAGAAGTCCGACGAATACATATCGGCAAAACCCTGGCCCGACATTTCCTTGATGTCGGCGCCGGCCGCGAACGCCTTTTCCGATCCGGTCAGGACCAGGCAGTGTTGGCTGTCGTCGGTGTCGTAGTCAGTGAAGGCCGCGATCAGCTCCTTGAGGACGTCGCTGTTGAGCGCGTTGAGGGCCTGCGGGCGATTGAGCGTGACAAGCGTCACCGCGCCGCGCTGATCGACCAGGATGGTGTTGTAGTCTCTCATTCTTGAGTCTCCGGGAACGGCGTCCAGGCCTCGGTTTCGGGCAGGGGTGCGAAGAGGACATCGAGCATCTCGTCGGTCACTTCCTCGGGCGTTGCCGGATCCCATTGCGGGTCGCCAGTCTTGTCGATCAGCAGCGCGCGAACCCCCTCGCGGAAGTCGTGCGTGCGAGCAATGCGTCCGGCGAGCGCATATTCCGCCTTCATTTCCTCGGCGAAGGTCGCGCGGTTCGCGCCCTCGGCCAGCAGCCGCAGCGACACCTTGCACGACAGCGGACTCTTGGTCCGCAGCGTGTTCAGCTCTTTCTGCGCCCAGTCGCTATCATCGGCCTCGAGCGCGGCGAGGATCTCCTCGAGCCGGTCGGAAGCGAACAGCTTGCTGATGACAGGCAGGTTCGCCTCGATCTTCGCTTCGGGAGGAGGCGTGGTGAAAGCGCCGATCGGCCCCTGGACGCGCTGCGGCGTCGTCGCGATGCGCTCGATCATGTCCGGCAGCGCCGATTGTTCCACATAATGTGTGGCAAGGCGGAGATATTGGCACTCGGCGCCGTCGAGCCGCGCGCCGGTCAGCGCCATGAACTCGCCGACCCGGCCCGGCAGGCGCGGGAGGTACCAGCCGCCGCCGACGTCCGGAAACAGGCCGATGCCGGTCTCCGGCATTGCGAAGCGAGTCGCCTCGGTCGCAATCCGGAAGTCACACGGCAGGGAGATGCCGACCCCGCCGCCCATCGTGATGCCATCCATGATCGCTACGGTCGGCTTGGGGTAGGTGAAGAGCAAGTGGTTCAGCCGATACTCGGCGAAGAAGAATCGCTTGGCGTCCGCCGCATCTTCATGGCCGCTGCGCGCGATCATCACCACGTCGCCGCCGGCGCAGAAGCCGCGTCCCTCCGCATGGTCGATGACAACCGCTTCGACGCTGTCGTCGTGCATCCAGCCGAGCAGCGCGGCGCTCATCGCCTCGCACATCGTCGTGTTCAGCGCGTGGATCGCCTTCGGGCGGTTGAGGCGGATTCGACCGACCCGGTCCTGGGTCGTGATCAGGACGTCATCTGTCACTGGCGAAGCAGGTCCCGGCTGACGATGACGCGCATGACCTGGTTGGTCCCCTCCAGGATCGAGTGGACGCGAAGGTCGCGCCAGAAGCGCTCGATCGGATAGTCCATCAGATATCCGTAGCCGCCGTGCAGCTGCAGCGCGCGGTCGACGATCGACGAGCCGCTGTCGGTCGCGAGCCTTTTGGCCATGGCCGCGAACTTCGTCTTGTCGGGCGCGTTGGCGGTGACCTTCGCAGCGGCGACGTAGAGCAGGTAGCGGGCGGCCTGCAGCTCGGTCTCCATGTCGGCGAGCGTGAACTGCGTCGCCTGGAAGTCGGCAATCGCGCTGCCGAACTGCTTGCGCTCCTTGGTGTACTTGATTGCCTCGTCGAGGCAGCGCTGGGCGCCGCCAAGCGAGCAGGCACCGATGTTGAGGCGGCCGCCGTCGAGGCCCATCATTGCGATGCGAAAGCCTTCGCCCTCGCCGCCGATGCGATTGGCGACCGGCACCCGGACCTCGTCGAAATTGACCTGGCTTGTCGGCTGCGAGTGCCAGCCGAGCTTTCGCTCCTGCGCGCCGAAGCTGACGCCCTGCATGTCCTTCTCGATCACCAGCGCGCTGATGCCCTTCGGGCCGTCCTCGCCGGTTCGGACCATGGCGATCATCACGTCATTGGCGCCGCCGCCCGAGATGAAGGCCTTCGATCCCGACACGACATAATGGTCGCCGTCGAGCACCGCTTTGGTTTTGAGTGCCGCCGCGTCCGAACCCGACGAGGGCTCGGTCAGGCAGTAGCTTCCCATATGCTCCATGGTGATCATCGCCGGCAGGTATTTCTGCTTGAGCTCGGCTGAGCCGAAGCGATCGATCATCCAGCAGACCATGTTGTGGATCGAGATAAAGGCGCTGGTCGAGGGACAGCCGTAGGACATTGCCTCGAAGATCAGCGCCGCTTCCAGTCGTCCCAGGCCGATGCCGCCGCTCTCCTCGGAAACGTAGATTGCGCCGAAGCCGAGTTCGGCCGCCTCGCGGATCGTGTCCCTCGGAAAGATGTGCTTCTCGTCCCACTCGGCAGCGCATGGAGTTATGGCGTCCGCCGTGAACTTGCGGGCCATCTCCTGGATCTGGAACTGGTCTTCGGTCAGGTCGAATTGGGTCATTACGCGGGCGCTCTAGCCCGCGGGTTCCTCCTCAAGCAATCCCTCGAACCGAAGGACGTGGCGAACCGAATTCCTGTCCTGCATTCGTTTGTAGAAGGCGCTGAGGTTGGGCCAGCGATCGAGGTTCCGCAGGACCTTGTCGGTCCAGCGCGTCATTACGAACAAATAGGTGTCGGGGAGTGTAAGGTCCTCGCCGAACAGGAACGGCCCCGCGCCAAGCCGCTGGTCAATCCAGTCGAGCTTCTTCTCCAGGCCGCTTTTCACAAACGCCTTGAACGCGTCGGTAGCTTCCCGGTCGAAGATGAAGCCGAACCTTTTGTGCAGCTCGGTCGTGATGAAATTGACCATCTCGAGCACGCGGTAGCGGCGGAAGTCGCCGAGCGGCGGCAACACTTCCGGCCAGCTCGCGCGGTCGCCGAGATATTGCAGGACGACCGCGTTCTCGGTCAGTACCTCGCCGCTGTCGAGCTGGAGGGCGGGGACTGCGCCCTTTGAGTTGATGGCAAGATAGTCGCTGCCGTCCTCGAGCGTCTTGTTCTTGAGGTCGACCCGAACCGCGTCATGATCGAGGCCGATCTCATGGAGCAGGATGTGCGGTGCCTGGCTGCACGCGCCGGGCGAATAATAGAGTTTCATCGGCCGCTTCTCCTAATTGCCATTGCCCAGTTCGTTGACCTCCGGATTGTCGTAGCCGTTCTGCAACTGATTCGACGGCGTCGTGCTGCTCTCGTCGGCAGGCAAGGTCTCGATGTCGGCACCGGCCGGCAATCCGCTCGACGCGACATTCTCGTCAATCGTCATGTCCTGGTTATGGTCGGCCTGCGGCTTGTTGCAGCCGGCGAGGGCGGCAAGTCCGAGGACGGCAATCAGGATCTTAGCTGCATTTCGCATAGCTGAAGCTCGCTGTGGGGTTAGCTTCTGTACGCACCAGCATTTGTTTGTCGAGCTTGAGCGCCTCATACTTCGACCAGCTTTGCCCTTCACCGGTGAAGGCGAAATGGCCGGACATCGAACCGGAGTCTGTCTGGACATCGGCTGACGGGACCGCTCGCGATTCATAGAACCGCATTTCTCCAGTCGTAACCACCAGGAGCCCCTTCGCATCGCTTCGTCCGGACATGCAGTCGGCTGGCGAGAGACCCCAGCGCCCGTGAAGTGTCGCGGGGATCGCGGCCGCCGCCGCGGGAAGCGCCTCAGCCGGTGCGGTGGCAACATGCGGCTCGCCGGTGGCGCTTGGTGCCGGCCTCTTGACGTCCGGAAGCTTCGCGGCGGCGGCCGCCGCCTTGTTGTCGACCGGGTCGGGCTTGCCGCAGCAGGCAATGGCCAAAGTGAGTGCGAGGCTGATTAGCGGCAGGCGTTTCATGCGGCATCAACCGACGCCGCGGCCTCTTGTTGCAGGTGTCCCTCTCGGGGGCGTTAGAAGCTGTAGGCCGCGAGGCAGTCTGCGCCGCGGTCCGAGTCTGCAGCGAAGTTTGCCTGGGTGAAGAACCAGCGGTCGTTCTTGAAGCCGCGGAAGGCATTGCTCGTCACTGCAAGCGCGAAGCTCGTCTGGTCTGCGACCACATAGGAAACTCCGCCACCGCTCTGCTGGGTTACCTCGGTGCCGCCGTAGCGCGTGACCACCGGGCCGACCTGTGGCCTGATGCCCGAGTGGATGTTCACTTCGCCGTGGCTGAGTACCAGCCGGACGCCCTGTCCGCCGGTATCCTGGGGCAGCACGAGCGCCCGCTCACCCTTGCCCAGCGCGATGCGATAGCCGCCACCGCAGAAGTTGCCGGGTCCGAGATATTCGACGGTCCTTGGACCGGTCCATTGGCCTTGGGCAGCCAAAGCAAGCGCGAGCAGGATCATGTTACACCCCCATCGCCGGAACGATTGGGGCGTTTACCGCGAAATTAACTCAAGACCAACTGCGGCCTAGCCAAAGGTCGGGATGTGGAACGCGGCCTTGTCGCCCGCGCCGTCGACAAAGCCGTCGGGCCAGCGCTGCGTCACGACCTTGTTCTTGGTCCAGAAGCGCAAGCCTTCCTGGCCGTACTGGCCGATGTCGCC
>Ga0070671_100000794_pt1 | contig 22759 bp, 23 predicted proteins | sample KBSS73metaG_FD_65341 | JGI IMG/M metagenome (GOLD analysis project Ga0070671, IMG submission 65341) | Switchgrass rhizosphere microbial communities from Kellogg Biological Station, Michigan, USA - KBS S7-3 metaG | ecosystem: Host-associated > Plants > Roots > Rhizosphere > Soil ...
AGGGGCGGCCACAATCGGGGGGAAATCCGATGGCTGCGGTTGAAGGAAACTCAAAGGTCATGCTGTGGACCGGTCGGGTCCTATGGGCGATCTTCGTCCTCTTCATGATCATGGACGTCACCATGAAGCTGCTCATGCAGCCGATGGTCGAGACCGCCGGCGCGACGCTGGGGTTGCCCAAGGGAAGCGGCCTTCCCATCGGCGTCATGGAGTTGACGATCCTGGCGCTCTACGTCTGGCCGCGAACCGCCGTGCTGGGCGTCGTGCTGGTCACAGCGCTGATGGGCGGGACGGCCGCCACGCACCTTATTGCCGGCAATCCGTGGGGCGATCACATCCTGTTCGGCGTCTACCTGGCGCTCATCGCCTGGGGAGGCCTGTGGTTCCGCGATCCGGCGCTGCGGGGATTGCTGCCGCTGCGCCGCGCCTAGATCAGCGCCTCGCCGCGGAATACGGGCACGCAGCCGCCGCCGACGGTCGAACGGATCTCGCCGTCCTGGCGTCGGGCAGTGAGCTTGAGCCGCGACGGGCGGCCCATCTCCGTCCCCTGACTGACCTCGTACTTGCCGGTCTGATCGGCGGTCAGCGACAGCAGGAGCGCGGCAAGCGCGGCATTGGCGCTGCCGGTGGCGGCGTCCTCCCAGGTGCCCGAGAGCGGCGCGAACATGCGCGCGCGGATGCGGCCCTGCTCCCGCGAATAGAGGTGCAGCGACAGGCGCTCGGCGCCGTCGGCGTATTTGTCGGCGGCCGCGCGGAAGGCGGCGAGATTGGGCGAGGCCTTGGCCAACGCCGCCTCGGTCAACTGGGCGATGACGAAGCCGACACCCACCGAGGCCTCGACCGGGCGGTGCTCCGAGACAACGACGTCGGCCGAGTCGATCCCGGCGCAGGCCGCAATGGTCTCGACGTCGAATTCAGTTCCCAGGCTGAGCGGCTGGGGCGCGGCGATCACCGCGCCGATCGGCGCGCCCTGGGCGTCGCGATCGACGTTGACCTCCACCACGCCCGCCGGGACCTCCAGCGTCAGCACGCCGCCCGCCCCGCGCTGCGCCAACACATAGCCGGTGCCGACGCTGGGGTGGCCCGCGAAGGGCATCTCGGCCGTACGGTTGAAGATGCGCACCCGCGCGGTGTGGGCCGGATCGGCCGGCGGCAGGACGAAGGTGGTCTCCGAGAGGTTCATCTCCGCGGCTAGCGACTGCATCTGCGCGTCGGAGAGGCCGGTGGCGTCCGTGAAGACCGCCAGCGGATTTCCGCCGAAGCGGGCCTGGGTGAACACGTCGACAGTGACGAACGGATAGACGGGCATCAGCGCTCCCTCGGGCTTTGGCGGCAGTAAAGGTGCGCCGAACGCTTTGCCACGACTTCGTCAGTTGGCAAAGTGCCAAAATGCGAGGCAGCCGCGACGGGGACAGGGCGGAGCCCCGTCGCCTGCGAGCGTCAGCCGGCGGAGGCTTCGGCCAACTGAACCTCCTCGAGCGTCGGGTAGTCGATGTAGCCGTGCGCGTCACCGCCGTAGAAGGTTTCGCGATCCATCAGCGGATTCAGCGGGGCGTCCTCGCGGAGGCGCCGCACCAGGTCCGGATTGGCGATGAAGGCGCGGCCGAAGGAGACCAGGTCGGCGCGGCCGCTGGAGACGGCGTCGAGCGCCATCTGGCGGTCGTAGCCGTTGTTGACCATCCAGACGCCGTCGAAGCGGTCGCGGAGCGCGGCGTAGTCGAAGGCCTCGTTGTTGCGGTCGCCGCCCGTCGCGCCCTCGACGACGTGGATGTAGGCCAGGCCCAGCGGGTTGAGGCCCTCGACCACGTGGTTGAACAGGGCCTGCGGGTTGGAATCCTTGGAGTCTCCGGCCGGGGAAACGGGCGAAAGACGTACGCCGAGCCGGTCCGCGCCGATCTCGTCGGCCACCGCCCTGGCGGTCTCCAGGATCAGGCGGGCGCGGTTCTCGATCGAACCGCCGTAGGCGTCGGTGCGGTGGTTGGTCCCGTCGCGCAGGAAGGCGTCGAGCAGGTAGCCGTGCGCGCCGTGCAGCTCGACCCCGTCAAAGCCCGCCTTGATGGCGCGACCCGCGGCGAAGCGGAAGTCGGCGACGATGCCCGGGATCTCGGAGAGCTCCAGCGCGCGGGGCTTGGAGACGTCGACGAAGCCCTCGCCGACGACAAAGGTCTTGGTGTTGGCGCGGATCGCCGAGGGACCGACCGGCGCCTGGCCATTCTTTTGGAAGAGGGTGTGGGAGACGCGGCCGGTGTGCCAGATCTGCAGCACGATCTTGCCGCCCCTGGCGTGGACCGCGTCGGTGACGATCTTCCAGCCCGCCACCTGGGCGTCTGAATAGGACCCGGGAGTGTCGGCGTAGCCCTGAGCCTGGGCGGAGACCTGGGTGGCCTCGGCGATGATCAGTCCGGCGGTGGCGCGCTGGGCATAATATTCGGCGGCGAATGGACCCGGGACCAGGCCGGGGGCGGCGCGGTTGCGGGTGAGCGGCGCCATCACGATGCGATTGGCCAGCTTGAGGGCGCCGGCCGTATTGGCTTCGAACAGGGCGTTAGCCGGACGCGCCGGATGCGATTTCGCCATGAGATGTCCTTGGAATTGGGTTAGCGCGATGCGCCCGAGTGAAATTGTGCGTTGCAGCATCGACTACAAGGGGCAGCGCGGATCTGCCCTCGCAGGATTTCGTAGGGCGCCATCAGGGAAGCTGAACCCGGTGGCTCCGGTGGAACGCCGTCGCGCGCCCTGACATTCTCAAGGTCGGCGACGCGCGAACCCAGAGGACCCGGGCATGCTCAAGGACAAGGACTCATCGGCCATTATCGCGGTGAACGACATCGCCCGGGCCAAGGCGTTCTACGGCCAGACGCTGGGCCTGGAGATGCTCAACGGCAACGACGAGGTGCTGACCTTCCGGACCGGGGCCACCAAGCTCGTCGTCTACCGGTCACCAGAGGCCGGGACCAACCGCGCCAACGCCGCGGTCTGGAGCTGCCCGGAGGGCCTGGACGAGATCGTCGCCGACCTGGAGGCCAAGGGCGTGGCGTTCGAGCACTATCCGCAGATGCCGGGCGTGGTGCTGCAGGGAAATGTCCATCACATGGGGCCCATGCGCCTGGTCTGGCTCAAGGACCCCGACGGCAACATCCTGCACCTCAACAACATGTAGCCTTAGTCCCGGTCAGGCGCGCCCAGCGGGAAGAAGTGGCGGTAAGGCCGGCCGCCGTCGACGGCGCGGGCGAAGGACGGACGGGCCAGCAGGCGCGCGCGGTAGGCGTGGACGTTGGCGAACTTCGGCGCGATGGCGTGGGTCCAGTCCGCATAGAACAGCGACGGCGCCGCGGCGCAGTCGGCCAGGCTGAAGGTATCGCCCACCGCCCACTCGCGCCCGGCCATCCGCTCATCCAGCCAGGCGTAGGCCGTGTCGAGCATCGTCTGCGCCTCGGCGACGCCGAACGGGTCGCGGGCGTCGGCGGGGCGGATGGCGTTGAACACGCACTTGCCCTGTGGGGTCATGACGTAGTTGTCGAAGAACCGATCCAGCATCCTGACCTCGACGGCCACGGCCGGGTCGTCGGGGATCAACCTGACTGGCCCGGGATGATGCACGGCCAGGTGCTCGATGATCGAGGTCGCTTCCATGATCGTGCGCCCGTCGTCCACCAGCAGCGGGAAGCGCTTGATCGGCCAGAGCTGCGCGAACACCTCGCTGTTCGCCGGCTCGTCGGGCGAGAGCATGCGGAAGGTGAAGGGGATGTCGTTCTCGTAGAACGCGATCAGCGCCTTCTGGCAGTAGGACGAGAATGGATGGGCGAAGAGCTCAAGGGACATCGGATCCTCCTCTGGCGGCGCGAGCGGACCTCTTGCCGGATTATGGTTTCGCCGTCGCCAGCCTGGTCGAAACCAGTTGCGACCTGCAAGCACTTGTCGGTTAGACCGGCCGATCCTATTTTGCAAGCAGTCTTGGAGATGATGCTCATGAACGGCGCGCACCGCTCCGGCTGTCCGATCAACCTGACACTGGAGATGCTTGGCGACCGCTGGAGTCTGATCGTCATCCGCGACCTGATGTTCGGCAATCGCCGCCACTACCGCGAGTTGCTGACCCAGTCGGAGGAAGGCATCGCCTCCAACATCCTCGCCGACCGGCTGAAGCGGTTGATGGCGGCGGGCCTAGTGTCGCGCCGCGATGATCCGACCCATAAGCAAAAGGCGATCTACAGCCTGACCGAGCCGGCCATCCAGCTCGTCCCCCTGCTGGCGCAGATGGGCGCCTGGGGCCGGCGGCACACGCCGACATCGCAAGAGCTGGCCATCCGCGCGCAACTGCTGGAGGAAGGCGGTCCCTCGATGTGGGAAGCGTTCATGGCGGAGCTGCGCCGTATCCATCTCGGCGCGCCGGGGGACGGCCCCTCGGTCTTCGCCGAGTTGCAATCGGCCTATCAAGCGGTGGCCGCTCGTAGCGCCTAGACGATTTTAAGGAACCTCAACACGCCCCAGATGGCCGCACCCCAGAGCGCCAGCGACACCATCAAGGCGATCACCAGGCCTACGCCCAATGGCAGACGGGACCGGCCTCGCCGCGAAAGCGGCTGCACAAAGCTAAGATACGAACGCATACGCTACTCAGACGTAGGCCCAATTCATTGGCCGCCGAACAATCCGGAGTCAACGAACCTGGGTACAACCACAAGGATAGGTGGAGCCGAAGGAAAACACCATAAGGTTGTACCCCGAGCCGGCCCAAAATGGGCCTATTGCAGCGCGGAAGATGTCACTTGGCAGGGGACCGCCTCGGCAAGCGCCAAGGGAGCGCAGGCGCGAACGGTCAGCCCGGTCTTGCCGGAATCCAGCGTGAGGGATCCGCCAAGCTGAGCCATGCGCGCCTGCATGCCGCTGATGCCGACGCCGATGGCGATCGGCTTGCCGCCGAATCGGGTGCGTTTGAGGCCCACCCCGTCGTCCTCAACCTCCAGCACCGCCGTCCAGCCCTCCCGGCGAAGACGGATCGAGGCGCATCGCGCCTTGGCGTGCCGATAGACGTTCATCAGCGCTTCCTGCGCCACACGGAACAAGGCCATTTCCGTCACTTCGGAGAGCGACCAAGGGCTATCCTCGATCGAGACCGACACATTGAGGCCGGTCCGCTGGCCGAAGCCGGTGGAGAACTCCTCCAGCGCCTTTTCCAGCCCGTCTGCCTGGAGTTCCGGCGGATGGAGCATGTAGGAGAAATTGCGTATCTCCCGCTGCGCCCCGGCGATCGAGCGCCGCACGCCGCTGACGATCTTGCGAGGTTCGCCGCTGAGTTCGATGCGTCGCTCTAGCGCGCTGAGGCCGAGGCCGGCGACGACGAGCAGCTGCGACGTGGAATCGTGCAGTTCGCGCCCCACGCGGCGGCGTTCGTTCAGCTCTGCGTGCGCCAGCGCCAGCGCGGAGTCGGCCAGCGCCTGGGTGGTTTCCCGGTCGCGGGTGACGTCGCGGGCCACCCCGATGATGCGCCGTACCGCCCCCGTCTCGTCACGATCCAGAACCCGCGCGCGGAGCGCCAGCCACAACCAATGGCCGTCGGCGGCCTTGAACCGCAGGAAGACGTCGGCGACGGCCTTGTCGCTGAGGCGAAGTTGGGCGCGGACGTGGCGGCTGAAGGCCGGCAGGTCGGCCGGATGCACTAGCTCGCGCACCTTTTCCGGCTCCAGCGACTCCAGCGGCAGGTTCAAGGTCGTCACCAGGGGGTGGCGGCCGTAGCGGATCCGCCGCTTGGCCAGGTCGTGGATGAACACCAGCCCGCCCAGCAGTGGCGCCATCTCGTCGATCACCGCGATCTCGCCCACCTCCGCCAAGGTGGGACGCGGCGCCAACGCCTTGATGGTCAGCAACGCGCCCGCGGCCGCGGGCCGAGCCTCGACCTCCAGCCTGATCACCTGATCGCGCCAGGCGTGGGTGATGCGCGTGCGGGCCGGCGCCCCCTGCTTCAGGCAGTCGAGGATGGCGCGGCAGACGGCGTCGGCCGGCCCGGCTCGCAGCACGTCGGCGACGCGGTGGCTCTCGAGAGCGGAGCGGTGCGCGCCCATCTGTTCGGCGAAACCATCGCTGACCGAAGCCAGCCAGGGCTCCCCATTTGCAATCGAAACCAGCGCGACCGGCGATGGCAGGGCTTCAAAGACCTGTCGATAGTCAGTCGCGTCGACCCAACCCGTCCCGACGAACGCCAACATTTCCCGCCCCTCGCTTTCGATGCGCGCACCCGGGGGTGCACACATCCAAGCCCGCGTCCGAATCCCTCCCGAGGATGCATCTTTAACGCGAACTTTTCGCGTCATATTAGCGCGCGGACTGGACGCGCGCCTCAGGTGGATACCCTAGGGCGTGCATAGGGGGGGAAGTCTAAGCTGGGGCCGGGACGGCGGGCTCGACAACGTGACCGTGGGGTTTCGCCTGATACGGTGCGGCTCGAATCGCGGCTATGGCTGGGGGCTGACTCTCTCGGGCTGGGAGGAAAAAATGCTGCGCATAATGATCGCTGACGACCATGACCTACTCCGCAAGGGCGTGCGGGATGTGATCGAGGGCCATGTCGGTTGGGAGGTCTGCGGGGAGGCGTCCGACGGCCAGCAGGCACTGGAGCTCGCGCTCCGGGAAAAACCAGATGTGGCGGTGCTGGACGTGTCGCTGCCGATCATGAACGGCGTGGCGCTGACCCGGCGCCTGCGCCAGGAATGCCCGACCACCCGCGTGCTGCTGTTCACCATGCACGACGATGACGAGACGGTCGGCGGCGGCCTGGCGGCGGGCGCCCGGGGCTACATCCTCAAGACCGACAGCGAACAGCACCTGGAGGCGGCGATCTCGGCCCTGGGCGCGAACCGGCCCTACTTCTCCTCGTTCGTATCGGAGCTTTTGCTGGACGCCGCCGTCAATGACCGCAAGCGCAGCCGGCTGGAGAGCTTCACGGTTCGCGAGCTCGAGGTCGCCCAGCTAATCGCCGAGGGCAACTCCAACAAACAGATCGCGCGGGCGCTCGGCATCAGTATCAAGACTGTGGAGAGCCATCGCGCCGCGGCGATGCGCAAGGCCGGGGTGCGCACGGCGGCCGAGTTCGTGCGCTTCGCCATCAAGCACAATCTGATCCAGGCCTAGGTCATGCCGTCCAGGCTGGTTGGGGTTTCCCCCGATTGGCCACCGTGACACCGGCGAGCAGCTTCGTCTCCAGCACTTGGAGACTTGCGTGTCGAACGAACCCGAGATCGGCTCAGTCGAGGCCCGCCAGCTGGCGGCGGACGTGTTCGTGATGGGCTTCCCCCTGGTCCTGATGGACACAGTGCGCCGGGCCCACCCGATCGAGTTCAACCGGATCCTGCTGCTGGCCGACAACAGCCTGGCGCTCGCCCCCGGCCTTGCCGACGAAGGGGTTCGCGCGGTCCGCACCAGCGCCTGGATCGACGTGAGCGAGCGGCCGGTGGTGATGCACCTGCCGCACATGCATGGCCGATACTTCAGCCTGACCTTGATGGACGCGTCCGGCGAACCGTTCACCAGCCTGGGATCGCGCACCGGCGACGACACCGGCTGCGACCTGGCGATTGCCGGACAGCGGTGGCGCGGCGAACTGACCGGCACGCTGAAGGCCAAGCGGTCGCCCAGCGACCTCGTGTGGGCGGTCACCCGGATCACCGCCAACTCGGCCTCCGACCGAGCCGAAACCGAAGCACTGGCGGGGCGCCAGTGCATCGTGCCGCTGCGGGAACCTAGCGAGGGCGGCCCATCGGCGGACCAGGGTCAGATGCGCCTCCTCGAACCGCCGGCCTCGGCCTCGGTGCAGCAGGTCATCGACATGACGCCGCAGACCTTCAGCCACCGGCTTAACCTGCTGGTCGAACGGGCGGCCCTCGGTTCTCAGGACGCCCGCGGCCAGGCGATCCGGACCCGGCTCGCCGCCCTGAACGACCTGGGCAGGCCCCTGGAGGCCGATTCCGACCTCAGCCGGATCCTGGCGCGTGGCTTCAGCGACGGCGCGGCGGCGATCCGCGCCGGCGCCGAACTCGCAAGCCAGCCCGGCGCCAGCGGCTGGCGGACCTTCGGCGCCGCGCCCAACGTCGGCGGCCCCCTGGCCCGCGCCGTCCGCGCCTACCTGGACCTGGGCGGGCCCGCGCCGGAGGACGTACTCTCGCTGATTTGCGATGAGGACGAGGCGGGGCGCGAGTTCTCCGGCGCCGAGCGCTACCGCATCCATTTCCCGCGCGGGGCGACGCCGCCCGTCGAGGCGTTCTGGTCGCTGTTCGTGGCGCCGCGCGGCGCCAGGGGCGGACCGGGCGGACCGCGGCGGGGCATCAGCGACCGCAACGACCTGACCTCGAACCCCGATGGGTCGTTGGACCTGATCATTCAGCACGACATCCCCGGAGGCGTTCAGCTGATGAACTGGCTGCCGGCGCCGGCCGGCGCCTTCACCCTCAACATGCGACTGCACTGGCCGAGGCCCCCGGCGATTTCGGGCGCCTGGCGGATGCCGGCGGTCGAGCGGCTGGGCTCGGGCTTCGCGCGCCGCAGCGAGCACCGCCAGTCCGGGCGGCCCGACGAGCCCTACCCGCCGCCGCCGCCAGATGAGCTGCAGCCGACCAAATCGAGGGACCGACCGCCTTCACAATTCTCGGGGAGATAGTGTCATGAAACCATTCCATGTCGCGCTCGGCGCGGGCCTGGCGATCGCGTTGGCCGCGACCCAGCCCGTGCTCGCCGCCGAAGCCGCGAAGGCCAAGCCGGCGCCGGCCGCCGCCAACGCCAAGCCGGAGGCCGCCGCCAGACGCCAGCAGGCTCCTCAGACCACCGCCGCCAACCCGGAGGACATCGACCCGGCGGCGATCACCGCCCTGAAGCGGATGAGCGCCTACCTCGGCACTCTGACGACCTTCGAGATCAAGAGCGACACCAGCATGCAGGTGGTGATGGAGGACGGCCAGAAGCTGAACGTCGACGGCAAGAACCGGTATCTCGTCAAACGGCCCGACGGCTTCGTGATCGACGTGGTCACGGACCGCAAGGAGCGGCAGTTCATCTATGACGGCAAGTCGCTGGTCGTGAACGCGCCGAAGCTCGGCTACTACGCGAAGGTCCCGGCGCCCCCCACGATCCGCGAGACCCTGGACGCCGCCTACGACAAGTACGGCATCTCGCTGCCGCTCGAGGACCTGTTCCGCTGGAGCGATCCCACGCTACAGCGCGCCAACCTCGTGCAGTCGGCGATGGTCGTCGGCATGGCCACGGTCGATGGCGTCCCGTGTGACCAGTACGCGTTCCGCGAGGGCGATGTGGACTGGCAGATCTGGATCCAACGGGGCGACAAGCCGCTGCCGCGCAAGGTGGTGATCGCCGACCGCCTGGATTCGTCCCACCCCGAATACGTCGCCAAGCTCAACTGGGACACCTCGCCCAGCGTGGCCAGCAACGCCTTCGCCTTCACCCCAGGCGCGGACGCGAAAGCGATCCGCATGGCCGCGCAGTAGGGAGACAGAGCCATGTTCAGGAAAAACAGGACCTGCGTCATCGCGGCCGGGATCGTGCTCGGCCTCATCACCCTGACGCCGGAGATCGCCGACGCCCGCGGGCGCGGCGGCGGCGGCGGCGGGGGCCGCGGCGGCGGCGGCGGCGGAGCCCGCGCGAGCGCGCCCAGCAGCATCAGCCGCGGCGCGGGCGGCGGCGGCGGGGGAGCAAGAGCCTCGCAAGGCGGCGGTTACGGCGGCGGGGCGAGAGCCTCGCAAGGCGGTAGTTACGGTGGCGGGGGCAGGGCCTCGCAAGGCGGCGGTAACCGCGTCGCTCAAGGTGGCGACCGGGTCAACACCGGCGGCAATCGCACGGGCAACAACAGCGGCAATCGGGTCAACACCGGCAACGTCAACAACGTGAACGTCAACCGCAACGTCAACGTCAACGGCGGCGGCTACGACCACGGCTACGACTGGAACGACAACTACCACCCGGTCGCCCGCGGTGTGGCGTTCGGCGCGGCCGCTGCCGTCACCTCGGCCGCCATCGGCTCGATGTATTATTCGCTGCCGCCCGCCTGCTCGCCCTACGCCGGCTCATATTACTATTGCGGCGGCGTCTACTACGCGCCGCAATACCAGGGCGACAAGGTGGTCTATGTGGTGGTGGATCAGCCCTCCTAGGCCGAGCCTCGGCTAGCCGGGCTGCATCATCGGCAGGGTGAGGATCCGGGTCACCCCCAGGGCACAGCTGACGATCGCCACGGCCAACAGGACCAGGCGCACGCGGCGAACGCGGAACACCTGACAGATGCCGCTGAAGAACATGGCGCTCGCCAGGATCGCTCCGCCTTGGGTGAAGAGGTCCGAGACATCGTTGGCTTTCTGACCGGCCTCGAACGTCGCATCCGCCTGGGCTTCGAGCTTCGCGGCTTCAACTATCCCGGCCGGCCTGTAGGTCGGAAGGGCGAACGGACTGAGCGGCGCGCCGGGGGTCTTCAGCGGCTTCAGTGCGACCCAGGCGTCGAAGGCCGGACGCAGGTCGGGCGGGAAGCGGGCCTCGTAGAAGGCCGCCAAGCCAAGCTCGCCCGCGGCCTGGGCTTGCAGCCAGGAGCTGAACAGCGCGATCTCGATGGCCTGGCGCGACTCGGCCTCAAGCCGGACCCGCGTGGATACGACCCGCAAGCCATTTGCGTGGCTGTAGTTCGCGGCCTGGTCGCCGTCCCACAGGGCGGCCTGGTAGGTGGCCCACGAGGTCATCAGTGCGGCGGCCGAGAGGACCGTAGCGATGACGATCTCGACCCATCCGTCGCGCTTCTCGGCATCCCCTGGCGGCATGGCTTAGCGCTCCCTTGGAGGCCGCCGTTCCCTGCCCGGCCCGAAGCAGAGCAACACGCACCCTTGAGCCACGGCATCCGGTCGTCACCTGAGACCGGGTCGTGCAGCCGACCCACCCGGCGGGGGCAAGCTCCTGCGTGTTCTTGGCGGGAGCTATGGGGCCTTCGCCGGATGCCCCTCGCGCCGGCCCAGTGCTCAGATAGGGATGCTCAGCCTCACACCCCCCCAACGCTGGCTGAGCGGCGACGGGCATAGCCCGGATCGGACGGGCCCCGCACACCTCTGTCTGTGCGGGGCTTTCGCCGTCAGGACGCGGGGGCCTAACCCGCCTCGCCTCAGGGTCTCACCTGATCGAACCTCACCACTGTCGGTGGTCTCCTGGGCTCAGTGCGGAGGACAGCATGAGCGAGCTTGCGGCCGAACTCTCCCAAGGCGACAGGCGACCGGCGCCACCGCGGCCCGGCATGGTGTGGATCCCCGGCGGGCGTTTCCGCATGGGCTCCGACCGGCACTATCCGGAGGAGGCCCCGGCCCGGCCGGCCGCCGTCGACGGCTTCTGGATCGACGCCAGGCCGGTGACCAACCAGGAGTTCGCCCGCTTCGTCGAAGAGACCGGCTGGACGACCTTCGCCGAGATCCCCGCCGATCCGGCGGACTACCCAGGCGCCCTGCCCGAGCTGCTGGCCCCCTCCTCGGTGGTGTTCACGCCGACCCTCGGCCCGGTTCCGCTCACCGACATGCAGGCCTGGTGGCGCTATGTGCAGGGCGCGGACTGGCGCCATCCCTATGGTCCCCAGAGCGGCTTGAAGGGCCTGGAGCATCACCCGGTCGTCCATGTCGCCTGGCGCGACGTGGAGGCCTACGCTCAGTGGGCGGGCGGCGAGATCCCCACCGAGGCCGAGTGGGAGTTCGCTGCACGGGGCGGGCTGGAGGGTGCGGAATACGCCTGGGGCGACGAGTTCACGCCAGCTGGGCGCGCCATGGCCAACACCTGGCAGGGCGACTTCCCCTACCGCAGCCGCAAGCCGCCCGGCACGTTCCGCACCTCCGCCGTCGGCGCCTTTCCGGCCAACGCCTACGGCCTCTACGACATGATCGGCAACGTCTGGGAGTGGACCCGCGATTGGTGGTCGACGGCGTCCCCCGGCGCCCCCGTCTCCGCCTGCTGCGCGCCGAGCAATCCGGTCGGCGGCCGGCTCGAGGACAGCTTCGATCCTCGCCAGCCGGAAATCCGCATCCCGCGCAAGGTCCTGAAGGGCGGGTCGCACCTGTGCGCGCCCTCCTACTGCCGTCGCTACCGGCCGGCCGCGCGGCACGCCCAACCCGTCGACACCTCGACCTCGCACGTGGGCTTCCGCCTCGTCGTGCGGCCCACCTGAAGGAGACTAAAGATGGCCCGTTACCTCGCGGAGTTCTTCGGCACGCTGATCCTGGTGCTGTTCGGCTGCGGCGCGGTCGTGCTCGGCGGCGAGCATGTCGGCCAGCTCGGCATTGCGCTGGCGTTCGGCTTCGCCATCGTGGCCCTGGCCTACGGCCTGGGACCGATCTCCGGCGGCCATGTCAATCCGGCCGTGAGCCTGGGCGTGTTCATCGCCGGGCGCATGACCATGCGCGACATGATCGGCTACTGGGTCGCCCAGTTCGCGGGCGCCCTGGCCGGCGCGGCGCTGCTGCTGCTGATCGCCGGAACCGCCGCGAACGGGCTTGGCCAGAACGGCTGGGAAGAGGTCGGCGCCGGCGGCTACGGCCTGGTCTCGGCCGCGTCGTTCGAAGTGGTGATGACCGCGCTCTTCGTGATGGTGATCCTGGGCTCCACGAGCCCCGGCGCCTCGCCCGGGTTCGCGGGCCTGGCCATCGGGCTCACGCTGGCGGCGATCCACATCGTGGGCATCCAGGTGACCGGCGTCTCGGTGAACCCGGCGCGCAGCTTCGGACCGGCGGTGCTGGTCGGCGGCCAGGCGCTGAGCCAACTCTGGCTGTTCCTGGTCGCGCCGTTAGTCGGCGCCATCCTGGGCGCCCTGCCCTTCCGCCTGGGCATCCTGGGTCCCCGGCCGGTGCCGCCCCGGATTGATACCGCGACCCTGGAAGGCGCGGTCTGACGGAACGCCTGCCCGTGGGCTCCAACACGGGTCAGGTTGGCTTCCTCTCCCCAAGGAAGCCAGAAGGGCCGGCCGCAGCGGGGCCGGCCCTTCTTCCTTCAATCGAGCGAATGAGCCCGCGACAGGTCGATGGCCCGCGCGGCGCGCTTCTAGGCGACGTTCCTATACCGAAATAAGCGCCGGCCGCCGCGGCAGCGGCAAGGTCGCCTCCACCACGGTGCCCGCATCGTCGCTGGCGATGTTCAGCACGCCGCCCAGCTGGGCCACGCGCGTGCGCATGCCGGGGATGCCGACGCCCAGCTGCGCGCCGGCCTCCGGACCGAGGTCGAGCGGGCCGATGCCGCGGCCGTCGTCGGCGATACGCAGCGCCACATGGCCCCCACGGACCGCCAGGTCGACCTCGGCGCCGGCCGCCGCGGCGTGCCGGTGAACGTTGGAGAGCGCCTCCTGCAGGATGCGGAACACGGCGCGCTGCAAGACCGGATCGACGCTCGCCAACTCGCCCTCCGCGCGGAACAGGGTGTGCAGCCCTGTGCGCGCGCCGAAGCCGGTCACGAAGCGGCGCGCCGTGACCTCCAGGCCGTCCCTTTCCAGGTTCGGCGGGTTCAGCAGGTAGGAGAGGACGCGGATTTCCTTGAGCGCCTCGGCGATCGATCCCGACATATCGTCGAGCACCGGCTCGGCGGCGGCGTCGAGCATGCGCCGCAGCCGGGTCACGCCAAGGCCCAGCGCCACCAGATGCTGGCTGGTGGAGTCGTGAAGCTCCACGGCGATGCGCTGGCGCTCCTCGTCCTGGATGGTGAGCAGCCGTTCGGAAGTTTCCCGAAGCGCCGCCTGGGCGCGCGCGACCTCCGTGACATCCTCCTGCATCGCGATCAGGCGAAGCGCGTGGCCGTGCTGGAACCGGTCTATCCGCAGACGCCGCCAGCGGACGCCCTCTGGGGTATTGAGGACATAGGCCATGCCAAAGCTGCGGCGACGCTCGGACAACAAAGCGCGCAGGCCGCGCGCGACCTTGGGCTCGTCCAGCTCCGGCGCCATGCGGCGGAAGAAGTCGAGATAGGCCGCGCCGATGCTCTTGCCGGCCAGGCCGACGGCGGCAGCGGCCTCGCGCCAGGCTTCGTTCACCGCCACGATCGCGCCGGTCTCGTCCAGCAGCGCGATCTGGGCGCTCATCGCGTCCAGCGAACCCTGCAGGAGGACCGTCGCCTCCTCGGCCTCGGCATGGGCCTGCCGCCGCTCGGTGATGTCGCGGAAGAAGATGCCGGCGCCCTCGAGGGAAGGATAGATGTGGAACTCAATCCACCGGCCGGCGTGATAGCTGGACGGCCGCTCCAGGTGGACGGGTTCTCCGGTCGAGAGAGCCTTGTCGATCGCGTCGTGGAGATCGGGTTTCAGATCGGGCCGGATGTCGGCGCCGAGCAGGTGCGCCCCCGCTGGGCCGAACCACGCGGAGGCCTGCGGATTGACGCTGGTCATCCGCCAGTTGCGGTCGAGCGTATAGTAGCAGTCGCTGATGCTCTCCAGCACGCCGGTAAGCTGGGCGTTCAGGGCCTCGACCTCCTCGCCCGCGCGCTTGACCTTATCGATGTCGGTGGCGACGCCGTAGAATCTGGGTCCGGCGATCCCGTCGACGACGCGCACACGCACCGTGAACCAGCGGTATCCCCCGTCGCGCCCGAGAATCCGCACCTGGGTCTGCAGCGCCCGCTCGCGGGTGGCGTCGGCTTTCACCACGAGCCGAGAGACATCGTCCGGATGCACCGCGGCGTAGGGTTCGTGGCCGCGGGTGGAGAGCGGCAGGCCGGTGTACGCGAAGAACCTGGGGCTGAGGTAATCCACCGAGCCGTCAAGGGACCCGGTGAACAGGATGTCGGGCGCCAGTTCCGCCAGGCCGCGGAAGCGCTCCTCGCTGGCCACCAATGCTTCCCGCATCGCCATCTGGTCGGTGACGTCGCGAGCGCTTCCCAGCAGAATCTCGATCTCGCCGTTGCGGCCGCGCAGCGGCGCAAGGCTGGTCTCCCAGCAGCGCCGCCCGATGGGCAGGTCGGTGATTTCCAAATATGTGATCGGCGCGCCCAACGCGATGCACTGGCGATAGCGGGCCGCAACGGCCGCGGCCAATTCCTGGTCCAACACCTGGTCCAGCCGGCGTCCGGCGACCTCGGCGTGCTTGAGGCCGGAGCGCCGCTCGTGCGCCGGGTTGAGGCCGTCGATGGTGAAGCCGCCGTCCCGACCGACCCGGATCGTGAACAAACCCTCCGGGCTGTCGCGCCAATAGGCGGCGTAGCGGCGGTCGGCGTCCGGCTGCAGGGGCCCCGGGGGGACGGACGGCTGGCGGATCGCAAGGCCGAAGCCGGCGAGCAGGCCAAGCGTGGCCGCGGCGCTGCCCGCCATCAGCAGAACGGCGACATGAGCGCCGTCGAAGCCAGGGTCCCAATGCGGTGGTCGGGAGAGCAACACGCCGACGGTGACCGCGACGCTGACCAGCAGGATCACGACGATCAGCGCCGGGACCCACGCCATCGGTCCCCGTCCTGGGACGATCGGTCTGATTCCCCCATCGACCGGCATTGCCGGCGCCTCCACGGCGATCGTCACCAACCCACTCCCGCTCATTGACGCCGTCCCGAGATCGCAAGGATCGGCGACGACACGGCAGCCACCACGCCCGCTCGCGTCACGCTACAAGCTCAGCTATACGCCAATAGATTGTACCCGCCCCCTACACTACCCTGACGAAACAGGATAGCTAAGCGGTTGGCAAGTCAGGTTTACTTGATGCGAACAAAGTTCGCCGAACACATTCTCTCTTTGCGTTGCGGGCGAGACCAGCGCCACGGCGGCAAACACCGCGAAAAATCGACAGTTCATGATGGTCTCCCCAGCACTGAGGCCACCATCCGTCCTCCACTTAAGCTGCAAAATCGGGACAAACCCGCAGGTGATTCTCAGGAGCCTTCTCCGGCGTGGACAACCGGAGCAGGCGGCGGGGCGAGGCCTTCTAGGGTCTTTCCTTAGGGCTGCATGGGGTGCGCGCCGCATAGCCACGCCTGCGCGCAAGGGCATCCTCGGCTTCCAAATTCGCGAGGTCCCCAGATGAGACGCGCCTTCCTGATCGCCGCCTGTGCGGCCCTGGCCTTTTCAGCCGCCGCCCCCAGCGCCTACGCCGCCAGCGCGCGCGCCCTGACCGCCGACAGCAAGGCGGCGCTAAACCAGCTCTACGCCACCAACCCCAAGGCCAGGGAACTGGGCCAGAAGGCGCGCGCCATCCTGGTGTTTCCCAAGGTCGTCAAGGCCGGGCTGATGATAGGCGGCCTGAAGGGTGACGGCGCCCTGCTCGAGAACGGGCGCGCCACCAAATTCTACAGCACCGCCGCCGGAACCTACGGTCTGCAAGCGGGCGTCCAGTCCTACAGCCAAGCCTTGTTCTTCATCACGCCTTCTTCGCTCGACTATTTGACCAAGAGCAAGGGCTGGTCCGTCGGAAGCGGGCCGAGCGTGGTGGTCGTCGACGAAGGCAAGGCCAAGTCCCTGAGCAGCACGACGCTCACCCAGGACGTCTACGCCTTCATCTACGGCCAGAAGGGGTTGATGGCGGGTCTTGGCCTGGAGGGCTCAAAGATCACGCAGATCTATCCGGACCCGTAGTTCCCCGCGATGGAGGTGATCCTCAAGGACATCGCCGGCAACGTCGCGCTCATCGCCGAGATCATCTGCGTCATCTGCATCGCCATCGGCGCCTGCGTCGCCGTCACGGACGTGATCACCGCGGCGATCCGGCGCGAGCTGGGCCACAGGGGATTTCGGCGCAAGGTGTTCAAGGGCTTCGCGGTGTGGATCGTGCTCGCGCTGGAGTTCGCCCTGGGCGCCGACATCGTGCGCACCGCCATCGCGCCGACCTGGAACGACATCGGCCAGCTCGCGGCCATTGCGGTGATCCGGACCGGGCTCAACTTCTTCCTCGAGCGCGACCTGGAGGCCATGGAGCCGAAATCCGACGGGGAGCTGGAGACCGCCTGATGTCGAACCTCTTGCGCCGCCTTGCGCTCGACGCGGCGGTTCCGACTGGCGCACCGTGTTCCCGCAGCCCTAGGGCGCGCCCGTCGGCGGCCTAGGGGATCGTCCCGATACTCGCAGGCGCCCGCGCCTGATGTGCTGACCCACCCCCCCTGGAAGTGGACCCGTGGAAGCGATCAAACAGATCATCCCGCTGTTGCTGACGCTCAGCCTTGCGGGGCTGGTGACCAGCGTCGGGCTCAATTCGACCCGGGACGATCTTCTGTACGTCCTGCGGCGGCCCGCGCTGCTGTTCAAGGCCATCCTGGCGGTGGACGTCATCCCGCCGATCGCGGCCATCGCGCTGATGTCCTTTCTACCGCTCGAACCGGTGGTGAAAGCGGGGATTCTGTTGATGTCCATCGCGCCGGTCCCGCCACTGGTGCCCGGCCAGCAGCTCGGCGTCGGCGCCAGCAAGCAGTACGCCTATGGCGTCTATGTCGCGCTCGTGCTGCTGACCATCGTCGTCGTGCCGATCTGGTTCGCGGTGGCCTCGCGGGTGTTCGGCCGCGCCGAGACCGTCTCGTTCATGACAATGGCCCAGACCATCCTGACCGGCGTCCTGATCCCGCTCGCCATAGGCATGCTGGTGCGCAGATTTGCGCCGGACTTCGCGGCCCGGGCGATGCCCTGGCTCTACAGGCTGAGCATGTTCCTGGTGCTGCTGGCCTTCCTGCCGATCGTCATCGCGGTCTGGCCGGCGATCACCGCCCTGGTGGGCAACGGAACACTCGTCACGATGGCGCTGGTGATCGTCATCGCGCTGGCCGGCGGGCACCTACTGGGCGGTCCCGACCTGGAGGACCGCGCCACGCTGGCCATCGCCAGCTCGGTGCGCCATCCCGGCATCGCCATGATGCTGGCCAACGCCAACTTCGCGGACAAGCGGATCACCGCGGCGGTGCTGCTGTTCCTGCTCGTCGGCATGGTGGTGGGCATTCCCTACAAGCGCTGGATCAAGCGCACGTCGGCCGCGCGCGCGCGCTCCGCGCCTGCCAAGGTCGCCTAGCCGGGCAAACGGGGACCGCGGCCTCAGGTCTCCGCCTGATGGCGCAAGCCTTCGCCGCGTGACCCGATGAACTGGCTGGCCCACCGCACCCCCCCCGCGGCGGCCAGCGGGCTCGGGCGTGACGCCCGGATTTTCCCCTCCGACTGCCCCGCGGCCTTGGCCGCGGGGCTTTCTTTTAAGCAGCAAAGCCTGCCGATCATCAGGGTTTCACCCGATCCCGGCGCAATCTGCGCCGTGCAGGATGGCCTTGGGCGCGGCGGGGACGAACGCCTTTAGCGACACACCCCCGTTGCGGCGATGACCCTCGAATCTTCCGTCGCGCCCAGCCACGCTCATCCCGGCGCGATCCAACTTGAGGTGGCGAACGCCCTGCGCGGCGGCTACCCTGACGGCCTTGTTGTGAGTCAGGACGGCCTGAACGTGAATCGCCCCGCCCTTTCGACCCGGATCGCCGGGGCGCCGATCACCGAACGGCTCGGATTGCGCTGATTTCCCATGGCTGAAGCGCCACGCCGCAGGCGCGTGAAGATCATCGCCACCCTGGGCCCGGCCACGACGAGCGCCGAGCGGATCGAGGAACTGTTCAAGGCCGGCGCCGACGTCTTCCGCCTGAACTTCAGCCACGGCGGCCAGGCCGACCACGCGGCCGCCGTGGATATGATCCGCAAGGTCGAGCGCCGGGTGCGCCGACCCATCGCGATCCTCGCCGACATGCAGGGCCCCAAGCTCCGGGTCGGACGTTTCGCGGCCGGCCACACCGTCCTGCAGTGGGGCCGCGGCTTCCGGCTCGACCTCTCGCCGCGACCCGGCGACGGCGAGCGGGTGCAACTGCCGCATCCCGAGCTGATGGCCGTGGCCTCGCGCGGCCAGGCGCTCTTGATGGACGACGGCCGCATCCAGCTGGAGGTGGTGCGCCAGTCCGCCGAGCACCTGGAGACCCGAGTGGTGATCGGCGGGCGGCTCTCCGACCACAAGGGCGTCAACCTGCCGGGGGTCGCCCTGCCGATCCCGGCGCTGACCGAGAAGGACCGCTCGGACCTGGCCTTCGCCCTGGATTGCGGGGTCGACTACATCGCGCTGTCGTTCGTTCAGCGTCCGGAGGACGTGGCCGAGGCCCGCGAGCTGGTCGGCGGCCGCGCGCTGCTGCTCACCAAGATTGAGAAGCCGCAGGCCTTGGAACAGCTCGACGAGATCCTGCGCCTCTCCGACGCCGTGATGGTGGCGCGCGGCGACCTCGGCGTCGAACTGCCGCCCGAGGACGTGCCGCTGGTTCAGAAGCGGCTGATCCGCGCCGCCCACCGCTGGGGAAAGCCCGTTGTCGTCGCCACCCAGATGATGGAAAGCATGACCGAGGCCGCCGCGCCCACCCGCGCCGAGGCTTCGGACGTGGCGACCGCGGTGTTCGACGGCGCCGACGCGGTGATGCTGTCGGCCGAGACGGCCACCGGAAAATATCCGATCGAAACGGTCCGGATGATGGACCGCATCCTGGCGCGGACCGAGCGCGACGAGGACCTGCTGGCGACCCGCGCAGCGCAGCGTCCGGCGCCTGAGCGCTCGTCCCCCGACGCCATCTGCGCCGCCGCCCGCCAGGTGGCCGAGACCATCGGCGCCAGCGTGGTGGCCGCCTTCACGATGTCTGGGGCCACCGCCCTGCGCATCGCGCGCCAGCGGCCGGACTGCGGGATCATGGGCCTGACCCCCACGCTGGAGACCGCGCGTCGCCTGGCGCTGGTCTGGGGCGTTCACGCCATCGTCGGCGAAGAGACCTACACCATGACCGAGACCGTCGCGCGCGCTACCAGCCTGGCGCGCACCTCTGGCCTGGCCGAGCGCGGCGAGGAGATCGTCGTCGTGGCTGGCGTCCCGTTCGGCAAATCCGGCGGCACCAACTCCCTGCGCGTGGCCCGGGTCGGGGCGCGGGTGAAGGATTAGGGACGCGTGCCGCGCTGACGAACCTCGGCCTCGACGCAACTGCGGCGGCGGAGCACCCTGCAGGACCATGACCTCCGACGCGCCGCGCAGGCCCGATCCCGACGCCCTGCTGGCCGCCATCGCGCGGCCGGGCCGCGGCCGACTGAAGGTGTTCCTGGGAATGTCCCCGGGCGTCGGCAAAACCTATGAGATGCTGCGCGCCGCCCGCCGCCGGAAGGCTGAGGGCGACGACGTCGTCGTGGGGGTCGTGGAGACCCACGGCCGCAAGGATACCCAGGCCCTGCTGCGCGGCCTTGAGGTCATGCCGCGCCGGCCGATCGACTACCGCGAGCACACGCTGCTCGAGTTCGACCTCGACGGTGCGCTCGAGCGCAAGCCCGGCCTGCTGCTGGTCGACGAATATGCCCACTCGAACGCCCCGGGGTCGCGCCACCCCAAGCGCTGGCAGGACGTGGAAGAGCTGCTGGCGGCCGGCGTCGACGTCTGGACGACGCTCAACGTCCAACACCTGGAAAGCCTGGTCGACGTGGTCTGGAAGATCACCGGCGCGCGCCAGCGCGAGACGGTGCCCGACGGCGCGCTGAGCCGCGCCGACGAGATCGAGCTGATCGACATAACGCCGGCCGAGCTCCGCGAGCGGATGGCCGAAGGCAAGGTCTACCTCGGCGAGACGGCCAACGTCGCCGTCGAGCGGTTCTTCAAGACCGAGAACCTGACGGCGCTGCGCGAACTGGCCTTGCGCCGCGCCGCCCAGACCGTGGACGACCAACTGATCGGGGCCATGAAGCGGGCGGGCGTCGAGGGACCCTGGGCCGCGGGCGAACGAATCCTGGTGCTCATCGGTCCCGACGCCATGGCCGCGTCGCTGGTGCGGGCCGGCCGCAGGCTCTCCGACATGATGATGAACGCGCCCTGGACGGTGGCCCACGTGGAGCGGCCAAACCTGGCGCCGCCGTCGCCAGGCGCCGCCCAGAAGCTGCGCGAAGCCCTGAAACTCGCCGAGCAGCTCGGCGCGTCGACCGTGGCCCTCACCGGCGACGACCTGGTGCAAAGCGTACTGGACTATGCGGGCCGCAATAATCTGACCCAGATCGTGGTCGGCAAGACCCGACGCCGCGCGCGGCCCTTCCGCCGCAACCTGCTGAGCGCGCTGCTGCAAGGGACCAGCGGCGCGGCGATCCACGTCATCACTGAATCCGCGGAGGGCGAAGCGAGGGCGGAGACCCCGCGGCGCGCCATCGGACCGATGCCCTGGCTCGGGCACCTGGGCGCGCTCACGACGGTGGCGGCGGCGGGGGTCATCGCCAGCCTCGTCGATCGCTACGCCGAGAGCGCCAATCTCGCGATGGTGTTCATGCTGAGCGTCCTGGTGTCCGGCCTCGCGTTCGGGCTGTGGCCGGCGGCGCTCGCCGCGGCGGCGGCGGCCTTCGCCTACAACTTCTTCTTCCTGGAGCCGCGCCTGACGCTCACGATCGGGCATCCCTCGGACGTCTTCACCTTCGCGGTGTTCTTCGCCGTGGCGCTGACCACCGGATGGCTGACCGGCCGGGTGCGCGATCAGTCGCTCGCCGTGTCCCGGCGCGCCTCGGGCATCGCCGCGGTGCTCTCCGCCACGCGCCGGCTGTCTTCGGCCGCGCAGGCCCAGGACGCCGCCACCGCGCTGGCCGAACAGCTGGCCGCCGCCACCGGAGCGGCCGCGGTGGTGCTGACGCCGGAGGGCGACGACATCGCGCTCACCGCCAGTTCACCGGCGTTGGACGGTCTCTCGGCCGGCGACATGGCCGCCGCCCGCTGGGCCTGGGAGAAGGGGGAACCGGCCGGCCACGGCACCGGCACCCTGCCCAACGCCGCCTGGGTCTTCCGTCCGCTGCAGGGCGTGCAGTCGCGGGCCGGCGTGGTCGGCGTGGAGCCCAAGGCCATCGCCAGCGAGGACGGCGAGCGCTTCGTCAGCGCCCTGCTCGACCAGGGCGCCGTCGCCCTGGAGCGGGCCGAGTTCGCCTCCGCCGCGGCCGGGGCGGAGGCGCTGCAACGCAGCGACCGGCTGCGCTCGGCGCTGTTCAACTCCGTCAGCCACGACTTGCGCACCCCGCTCTCCACGGTGCTGGGCGCGGCCACGACCCTGATCGACTTCGGCAAGTCGCTCGCGCCGAAGGTGCGCGACGACCTCCTGCAGTCCATCCGCGAGGAGGCCGAACGGCTGAACCGCTATGTGGGCGACCTCTTGGACATGACCCGGCTGGAGGGCGGCGTGCTGACCACGCGGCGCGAATGGGTCGACGTGCGCGACGTCCTGCGTGGCGCTGTCGACCGCGTCAAACGCAGGCTAGAGGGTCGGCGGGTGGACCGAGACTTCCCCGCCGAACTCACCATGGTGATGGCCGACGGCTCGCTGCTGGAACAGGCTCTGGTCAACATCCTGGAGAACGCCATCGCCTACAGCCCCGACAAAACGACCATCGAGGTCGCAGCCTACGAGGACCGCGGCAATGTGGTGATCAGCATCGAGGACCAGGGCCGCGGCATCCCGACCAGCGAGCTGGAGCGGGTGTTCGAACGCTTCCGCCGCATGGAGGAAGCTTCCGACCGTGGCAAGGGCGTGGGCCTCGGCCTGGCGATCTCCAAGGGCTTTGTCGAGGCGATGGGCGGGCGGATCGCGGCGGCCTCGCCGATCCACGACGGCCGCGGCACCCGCATCCTGATCAGCCTGCCCAAGGAACGCCCCACGCCGGAGCACCTCTTATGAGCGCTCACAAGCCGCGCATCCTGGTGATCGACGACGAGGCTCAGATCCACCGGTTCCTGGGCCCGGCCCTCGACGCCTCCGGCTACGAGCACGTCCGCGCCGACAC
>Ga0070671_100000795_pt1 | contig 22753 bp, 20 predicted proteins | sample KBSS73metaG_FD_65341 | JGI IMG/M metagenome (GOLD analysis project Ga0070671, IMG submission 65341) | Switchgrass rhizosphere microbial communities from Kellogg Biological Station, Michigan, USA - KBS S7-3 metaG | ecosystem: Host-associated > Plants > Roots > Rhizosphere > Soil ...
GGTTCGATTCCCGTCGCCCGCTCCACCTCTCACCAGCGGAAACGCTGCGTTCATGATCGCAACTAGCGACAGCATGGAACGAGAAATGGAACGAACGAGGTTTACTCCCGTTCCATGGCAGGCAAGCCGGGCACCCGGACGAAGCGCGCGACGGGCAGCATCGAGAAGCTCCCGAGCGGGGCTCTGCGCGTCCGCGTGTACGCCGGGCTCGACCCGCTGACGAAGCGTCGCCACGAGCTGATCGAGATCGTCCCGCCAGGGCCGCAGGCCGAGAAAGAGGCCGAAGCGGTCCGAGTCGCGTTCGTCCACCAGATCAACGAGCGCCGGAACCCGAGGACCAACGCGACGCTACACCAGCTACTGGAGCGCTACCTCTCGCAGTTCCAAGGCTCGCCGAACACGCTGCAGCTCTACCAGACGCACGTGAAGAACCACATCAAGCCGCTGCTCGGCCCGGTCAAGATCGGCCGCCTCGACGCCGAGGTCCTGGACTCCTTCTACGCCGAGCTTCGCCGCTGCCGGGCGCATTGCGCCCGCAAGCGCGGCCTGATCGACCATCGCACTGCCCGCGAGCACGAGTGCGACGAGCGCTGCCGCCCCCACCGCTGTAAGCCGCTCTCGGCGACGACGATCCGCCACATCCACTTCATCCTGTCCGGCGCGTTCAAGAAGGCGATCCGCTGGGGTTGGATCAAGGAGAGCCCGACTGCGTACGCCGAGCCTCCGCCCGCCCCGAAGCCGAACCCCAAGCCGCCCAATGCCGCGCAGGCGGCTCAGATCGTGACTCAGTCATGGAAGGACCCGGACTGGGGCGCGATGATTTGGACGGCCATGACCACCGGCGTCCGCCGCGGCGAGCTCTGCGCGGTGAAGGTGGAGTCGGTCGGTGGACTTCACCGCGGGCCGCGAGACCCTCTGGCTCGAGCGAGCGATCCGGCGTGAGCCCGGCTGGGGCTGGGGCGAGGGCGACCTGAAGACCCACCAGCAACGCCGTATTGCCCTGGACGACGAGACGGTCGCGGTCCTGAAGGAGCAGGTGGCCCGCCTGGAGTCCCGCTGCGAGCAACTGGGCACCAAGCTCCGCCCGAACGCCTACCTCTTCTCCGGCGCCCCCGACGGCTCCACTTTCATGACCCCGGACAGCGTGACCCAGCGGTACGACCGCATGGTTACCCGCCTCGGCATCGACACCACCCTCCATAAGCTCCGCCACTACTCCGCGACCGAGCTCATCGCGGCCGGTGTCGACCCACGAACAGTCGCTGGCCGCCTCGGCCACGGTGGTGGAGGAACAACAACCCTCCGTACCTACACTGCCTGGGTGTCTGAGGCGGACCAACGAGCTGCAGCACGCCTAAGAACAGCGATGCCCGCGAGACCCAAACTGACCGAGGCGGCGGAGGGCTGATGTAGGCAAGGGCCGACCGTACCCGACCGTCGGCAACGGCTGCCTAAGGATCTTGCGCTGACGGCATCGCAGCGGGACTTTGTCTCGGTGAGGCGAGCAGAGTCAGCCGACCGAGCTGTCTGGCACAGTCCTAGGCGGATGGACATCGACGGCAAGACTTTGGTGAGCTCGAACTCAGAGCCTCACACGAGGACGGTTGTCTCGCTGGAGAAGCGACAGTTGTGTTAGCCCTGCCCCCTTACGGGCGTCCAGCCGATAGGTGATAACGTGCTCTCGCGGTTCGACCACTAGCTCACTCTCTTGCAGGGTGGGCAGTACTGATATTTGCGCTGGGGTGGTTCGTCCGCCTCAGTGTCGCCTACGGGCGAGGTTCTCTACCCAGAGGGCGTTGACTGGACGATTTTCGGTCGAAGGAGATCAGTGGTCGAACCGCACCTCCCCAGTATCTCGACAGCGCTAATGCGCCTTGAGAAGCGCGCCTACTCGACATACAAGTCGCGGTTGCGCGCATACGATCGTCTGAGCCGGCGAAACAACGCTTGGAACGCGTCGCTCATCGCGTTAGCGACTGCGACTACTATCGCTGCAGTTGGCATGCTGGTTGATGATCAGATGTATGGCAAGCAGGGGGACGCCCTTATGGCGGCCCTTGCGATTCTTTCACTTGTGGCGTCGCTCGTCGTGTCTAGTGTCAACTATGGAGTGCGCTCTCGGGCGATGGAGTCCAGTTACAAACGCATACAGCAGATCTCTTATCACGCAGAGAACCTTCGGGATTCTGCAGAGGAGGTCTCATACTCTCGCTTTCTTGAGCTTCATAAGGAGTACGAGATCGCGCTCGAGGCGTCTGAGAACCACTCGAACGCGGACTTTCATCGCTTCCAAGAAAAGAATTGGCTTAAACGACAGCGCACGACGTGGCAGGACACCGCTATTTCGCTCGCACCTTACCTGAGCCTGGCTATTCCGCTGCTGATCATGGTTCCCTTCGTCCGGTGGCTGATAAATGCTGGCTGAGTCTCCTGCCTTCGTCTTCAAGAGAGTGACGTCATCCTCTAACCTGAAGAAGATCTACGAGGATCGTATTGTGTTGAGCCTCGCTCGTGGGAGGGACGGCATATCGCCACAGATGTTGGCTCCCACGATCGATGAGTTGTGTGACCAGCTTGAGCGTAAACTCGCGTCCGGTACCTTCAGATTTACCCAGTACCGAGAGATGCTCGCCTTGAAGGGTGCAGGTAAAGCACCTAGGCAGCTGTCCATTCCGACGGCTCGCGACCGAATAGTCTTACGCGCGCTCGCTGAGTTTCTCTCTGAGCTGTACCCGGATAGTCAGGGTGTCATCCCACAGCAGCGGGTTGATGAGGTTAAGCGAACGCTGGCAACGGGGAACAGGTTTGACAGTTTCGTCCGGCTCGACGTCGCGGAGTTTTACCCGTCAATTCCGCATTCTAGCCTTATGAGTGCAGTACGACGTCGTGTTCGGAAGCCCCAGTCCCTTCTTGCGATCGAGGGTGCGGTGCGGACCCCAACTGTCCCCGATCGAAGCGGAAAAAGGGCGAATGTCAATGTTGGCGTACCGCAGGGTATTGCGATATCTAACATCCTGGCGGAGATGGTCCTTGCCCCAATTGACCGTCTCATGACTGCAGATATGCGGTGTGGGTACTTTCGGTTTGTCGACGACATCCTTCTGCTGTGTGACGCCAGTAATATGGAACGCCTCGCGCGGAAGGTCCAGAGTCAATTTGCAAAGCATGAGCTGCTCGTACCCGACTTGGGGGCATCTCCAAAATGCGTTTCCGGCAGCTTGTCGGGCACGTTCGACTTCCTCGGATATGTGTTTAGTGGGGATTCTGTCTCGGTTCGCAAGTCAAGCGTATACAATCTTGAGGCTTCTTTAGCTCGGACCTTTACTCAATTCCGAAGTGAGACTCAGGCAGCAGATGGCCGGCCAGTGGGTGATGGGCTGGTCGTAGAGGCCGCACGTCGTCTCGAGATTGCAGTTAATCTGCGGATCACTGGATTCACACATAAACATCAAGAGTGTGGTTGGGTTCAGTATTTCCGACAGATGGACGATTACCTTCTCCTCAAGAAACTTGACGCAACTGTTCGCCGGTTCGCGGCAAGGTTCCGAGTTCCTAAGTCAGTAAATTTCCGCGAGTTCACCAAGACGTACTGGGCAACTAGGCATCCTAGTTGGCAAAACTGGGGTTACATTCCGAACTTCGATAAGATGACGTTTGATAAGAAGTATGCTCTCGTGAGTGACATGCTCGGGGAGCGGAAAATCGCATTACTGAGTGATCATGAGGTTCATGAGCAGTTCTTGCTAATAGCAGACCGATTTAGTCGAGATGTGGAGCGTGACATTGGAACCGTTTCGTAGGTCCGTCTGCATGCTCTGAAGAAGGGCGGTCTAGGTGAAGGTTGAGATGCTACGGCTGGCCGTCAACGGTTTCGTCGACGGTCTTGGTCGATTCAGTCACAAAGACCTTACGGCAGAACTCGATAAGTACGGTCTGCCTGCCGCCGATGAAGGGACCAAGAGGGAGCGCATCGAATGCTGCATCTCCCGGGTAGAAGAAGAGGCGCTTGCGGGACTTGCTCGGCGAATACTCGCTATCGGAGAGGTCGCTCCCGCTGACCGGAATGCCCTCGAGGAGGGCCTCTGGACCGAAGACGAATATCCACCTATTCCAAGAAGGCTGCGCCATCAACTTTCTCGTTCAATCTTGATTGATGATCTCTATATCGATTGGGACGGCTTTATCGGTCTGCTGGACAGGCTGTGGGTTCTGGATGATCGACCCTTCGATAATCTTGCAATTCTATTCGGGAATGCGGAGACGAAGGGTCTCCGAGGTCAAATTAGTCGGCATGTAGGCCAAAATATCGGAGACTGGTCGACTGAAGACTTATTTCAGAAGATTGGCGCGTTCAGCTGCTCTGACCGGCGATTCGGACTGCTGCTTGAGGGGTTGTCGGCATCGTCGGTTCTGCCGGATGAGGAGGCTCAGCGTCGGTTTGTTTCACAGGTCAACCCGATTCTGGCAGCTGCGGCAGTTGAACTACGAGAGGCGGATGATGACGGGGGGTATCCTTCTTTTCACCTGGTGGCCTCGGACGGTGGACACCGAGGTCGACCAAAGAATATAATCTTCGGCTCTCCCGTGAAGCCGGATATCCGGTTCCGCGACGCGGTCGACAACGATATTGAAATCGTTGGCAATGCAAGCCAGGCCCTTGTGTACGACTTACCAATCACCGCAGCTTCTGGCCTCTTATGGAGCGACCTGAAGTCGTGGTGGTCGGAGCAAGCGGTGGTCGGAGCCAAGCCTATCGACGATGGCGGGCGCTCCCTATACAGACGGCTATACCAGGCAATACCAATAAGTTCTCCGCCACAACAGGTCTTTTTTCGGTTGTATCACGACATCTATCGAGAAGAATACTTCACCGATCTGCCAGCGTTGCTGCCTGAGGTCTGGCTGCACTGGGATCCGAAGGCTGCTCGGATTCGAGGCCGGAATGCGCTTCTCCGATTTCGAATGGACTTCCTGATGCTACTTCCTCATGGGCGTCGTGTTGTGATCGAGGTTGATGGAAAACATCACTACGCGGATCGCGATGGGCGGGCAGATCCGGAATCCTATGCCCGAAATATGCAGGCAGATCGTGACTTGAAGCTGTCCGGGTATGAGGTATACAGGTTTGGTGCGGTCGAGCTTCAGGGTGATCGCGCACGGGTAAGTGTCGAGGAGTTCTTCAAGTTATTGTTCGCACGACATTCGATAGGGTCGACCGAAACTCCGTCTACATAGCCTTGCCTGATGATGATGGGGCTCGGCCAGTAGGGTTGCAGCATCGATAGTGTGGTTCGCGTGTCTGCCCGTCCCAGCCAAGACCCCGCCAAGGACCGCTGGTCAGTCCATGGCCAAACGTCGATCTATGAGAGCGCGTGGGTCAGACTTGCCCTCGCGGACGTCGAGTTGCCGTCGGGCGAGCGCTTCGAGCACCACATGTTGGCTCTCCCTCCAGCAGCGATGACGGTCGTGCTGGACGACAACAGCGGCAGTGTCCTGATGTCTTGGCGCCACCGCTTCGTGCCCGACATCTGGAACTGGGAGTTACCCGGTGGCCTGCTCGACGAGAACGAGGAGCCGATCGACACCGCGGCCCGGGAGGTGCTGGAAGAGACGGGGTACCGGGTGCGGAACATCGAGCACCTGGTGACCTTCGAGCCCATGATCGGCATGGTTCGCAACGCTCACCACGTCTTCCTCGCGCGCGGGGCGGAGCTCGTCGCGGATCCGACAGAGCTCAACGAGGGCAAGTTTCAGTGGCTGCCGCTCAGCGACGTCTCCGAGCTGATCCGCACCGGGAAGGAGTCGCGCCTGGGTCCAGCCGCGCTCTCGTCGCGCTGCCGCAAGCCTGTTGCCTGGGCCGATCCCGAGCTGCCGGCGTTCCGGGTGTCGCTGCGAGCCTGCTCGAACGCGCCGGACACCGCGACCTCACCGTCCTGGCGGGCGGCGCGCACGACTGGGCCGAGGTCACCGGCCGCGAGCTGGAGACCGGCCCATGAGTCCGAGCGGCGGGGAGAACACTCCCACCAGCCGCCCCCTCACGCTCGGGTTGCGCGCGAACCTCGCCCAGTTCAGTCTCCTCGTCGCGGTCAACGCCCTGGTCGGCGGCATGGTCGGGCAGGAACAGACGGTGCTGCCGCTACTGGCCGAGCGCGAGTTCGGGCTGACCGGTTACACCTACCTGTTCACCTATGTGGTCGCGTTCGGGTTGACCAAGGCTGCGGCCAACTACTTCGCCGGCAGTTGGTCGGACCGGTTCGGGCGCAAACCGGTGCTGGTGGTCGGGTGGCTGCTGGCGCTGCCGGTGCCGCTGATGCTGATCTGGGCGCCGAGCTGGGGCTGGGTGGTGGCGGCCAACGTGCTGCTCGGGCTCAACCAAGGCCTGACCTGGTCCACCACCGTGATCATGAAGATCGACCTCGTGGGCCCACGCCAGCGCGGCCTGGCGATGGGGCTCAACGAGGCAGCCGGGTACGGCGCGGTCGCGGTGACGTCCCTGCTCGCCGGCTACCTGGCGGCCGATTACGGGCTGCGCCCCGTGCCGTTCCTGCTCGGTCTGTCCTACGCCGTGCTCGGACTGGGCCTGTCCGGGCTGCTGGTGCGTGAGACCCGGGACTACGCCCGCGTGGAGGCCGCCTGGCATGTCGGGCGGGCCGACGGGCGTCACGATCACCTGCACGCCGCGCTGAGCAACCGCCAGATCGCGGCCTACACCAGCTACCGGGAACCGGCGCTGTCCTCGGCGAGCATGGCCGGGCTGGTCAACAACCTCAACTTCGGGCTGTCCTGGGGGTTGTTCCCCCTCCTGTTCGCCACCGCCGACCTGGCCGTGGCCCAGATCGGTGTGCTCTTCGCGCTGTATCCCGCCGTGTGGGGTGTGGGGCAACTGGCCACCGGTGTGTTGTCGGATCGGTGGGGGCGCAAACACTTCATCGACCTCGGCATGCTCGTCCAGGCGATCGCGCTCGCGATCATCGCGGTCGCCGACACCTTCGCGGCGTGGGCGGCGGCGGCGATGCTGCTGGGCGCCGGCACCGCGATGGTCTACCCGACCCTGCTGGCCGTGATCGGCGACGTCGCCAATCCCAGCTGGCGCGGGCGCGCCGTCGGGATCTACCGGGTCTGGCGCGACGCCGGCTACGCAGTGGGCGCACTCATGGGCGGGATCGTGGCCGACCTGTGGGGGCTGCGCGCCGCAGTGTGGGTCGCCGCGGCGCTCAGCGCTGCCGCCGGTCTGGTCGTGGCCGCACGCATGTACGAAACCCATACTGAACGGGCCACGAGCCCCGGGAGCACTCAGTGACGCCACGATCGGCGAGTTCGCCCACGCCCGCGCCCGCTCAGCAAAAGCGCACGCTCATCGTCCTGGTCATCGCGCAGGTGTTCAGCGGAGCCGGTCTGGCGGCCGGGATCACCGTGGGCGCGCTGCTGGCCCAGGACATGCTCGGCGCCACCAGCCTCGCCGGGCTGCCGAGCGCATTGTTCACCATCGGCTCGGCCGCAGCCGCCGCCGGCGTCGGACGCATCTCCCAGCGTGCGGGGCGCCGCAGCGGACTGGCCTTGGGCTACCTGACCGGCGCCGTCGGCAGCATCGGTGTCGTCGTCGCCGCCCTCCTGGACAACGTGGTGCTGCTGTTCGTGGCGCTGTTCATCTATGGCGCGGGCACCGCGACGAACCTGCAAGCCCGCTACGCCGGCGCGGATCTGGCCCACCCGACCCGCAGTGGCCGCGCGGTCAGCACCGTGCTGGTGGCCACCACCCTCGGCGCGCTGGTCGGCCCCAACCTCGTCACCGTCATGGGGGACCTGGCCACCGGGTGGGGTGTCCCGCCGCTGGCCGGCCCGTTCATCCTGGCTGCCGCCGCTTACGGCGCCGCCGGCGTCGTACTGCTGATCCTGCTGCGCCCCGACCCGCTGCTCCTGGCACGCCGGCTCGCCGCCGCAGCCGTCACCGCAGCCGCCACCCTCAGCCCCGATCCTCGGCAGGACAGCACCGGCCAGCCAGCACAGTCCCGGGTGGTGCCGGTCGCGGCCACGGTCATGATCAGCGCCCAGCTCGTCATGGCCGCGATCATGACCATGACCCCGATCCACATGCTGGCCCACGGGCACACCCTTGCAGCCGCCGGGCTCGTCATCGCCATCCACGTCGCAGGGATGTATCTGCCCTCGCCGCTGTCGGGGTGGCTGGTCGACCGGTTCGGACCACGCCCGGTGGCAGCGGCATCCGGGGTGACCCTGCTCGCGGCCGGTGTCGTCGCCATGGCCGCCCCGATCGACTCCGTCCCGGCGCTGGCCGCCGCACTGGCCCTGCTCGGGCTGGGCTGGAGCTTCGGGCTGGTCAGCGGCACAGCAATGCTCGCCTCCGCGCTACCGCTGGCCACCCGCGCCAAGACCCAGGGAACCGTCGATCTCTGGATCGCCGTCGCCGGCGCGGTCGGCGGGATGGCCTCCGGGATCGTGGTCGCCACCACCAGCTACGCCACCCTCGCCCTCCTCGGGGGCCTGCTTGCCGCGGTGGTCGTGCCCGTCATCGCCGTGACCTCACTCCAGCGCACACCCGCGGTCCGGAGCATCCGATGAGCCATCCCGGCCTCGTGAGCGGGCTCATCTATCTCGACGACTACAACGCCATCACAACCGTTGACCCGGCCGTGATGCGGGCGGCGCTGGCCTACCTCGACACCGAGTTCGACAACCCGTCCAAGCCACACCTACGCCGTGCAGCCGCGCGCTGCGGTGACGCGAGCCCGCAGCCAGCTCGCGCAGCTGCTCGGCGCCCCGCCTCAGGAGATCGTGTTCACCGCGTCTGCGACAAGGACCGGTTGCCCTATCGCGACCGGGGGTCACGGCGGAGGGTGTAGGCATGGACGGATCGGTGCACGGTGAACTGGAGCGCGCGCGAACCACCTTCGCCGACCTCGTCCGGCTTGCAAGCGAGGAGGACCTGCGCGCGCCGTCAGCAGGTACCAGGTGGACCAACCGGCAGTTGTTGTTCCACATGGTTCTCGGCTTTCTGATCATCCGTGCGTTGCGCACTCTCGTGCGAGTGTTCGGACGACTGCCGGACGGGGCGAGCCGCCGATTCGCAGCTGCTCTCAACACGTGCACACCGGTCTTCGATCGAGTCAACTTCGTCGGTTCGTGGGCAGGCGGGCAGACGCTGTCGCCACTGCAGATGGCCCACTTGTTGGACAGGACGGTGATGAAGCTGCACAAGCGTCTCGACTCCGAGTCCAAGACGGACCTCGCCCGGGGGATGCACTATCCGACCCGCTGGGACCCGTTCTTCCGTGACTACATGACTGTCGCCGACATCTACCGCTTCTCGACCCAGCACTTCGAGTTCCACCGCCGCCAACTCACCCTCGGCCCTACGGCGACCGACCTGCAGTAGCCGGGGAGGCAACGTCGACTGAGCCGGAGCTCGACCGTTGTCGCATCGTCGCCGACGGCTGCGGCTCGTCGAGGCGGTCGTGTCTGCCCTTCACCTGTTTCAGCGTGTCCACAGCGTTCGCGATTACGCTCCTGGCTGTGACTCGAGCCGCGGCGCCGCTTTCGTGGGCGCCGTCCGTGCGTGACGGCCGCTCGGCTGCCACGCGCAGGCATGCCCGAGGCTCTCTGCGCGTCATGGCCCTCGCGGCAGCGCTGCTGATCGTCGGTGGTCTCGTGGCCTTGTGTTGCTGCCGCGACGCTCACGAGTCGGCGACCGCGCAGGGCGGAGCCGTTCCGGCCGGTTCTGTGCAGGTCGACGATGCCCTGCAGCAGGCGACGGCCTTCGCGGTCTCGGATCGGCCGCAGTCGCTCGACGACGGACATCTCGCCCTGCCTGCCCGCGCAGACAGCTCCGTGTCCGACTCAGAGCAGTGCGCGCCGGAACCGGCCCCGGTGAGCGTCGCGACCCCATCGAGGGCTCTGGGCGACGTGCTGCCTTCGGCGATCGTCGGTGGCGCGTCCGTAGAGTTCACCGCGGTGGTCGGGCGGTCGTCCGCTCCGGCGTCGATGGGTGATCTTCCCGACGCACCTGCACATCTGCTCTGCGTGATGCGGACGTAGGCCGCTCGACTCGGTTTTCGCACGGACGGTTTCCCCCGTCCGCCAGGCGCCCTCGTTCCTGCGAGCGCGTCGGCTTTCCCGGGGCCGTCGAAGGCCTCCTCGAAGCGCGCATCTGCGTTCCAGCGAAGTGAGTTGAGCTGTGCTGTCCCAGCAGAATGCTGGGTGGCGGCCGTCCGGTGACGCCGAGACCACCCAGAAGATCAGTAGTTCTCCGAGTAGGTCGGGGCGGCAGGGCCTGCCGTGGTGGGTGTGGTCCGTCGTTGCCGTGGTGGTGGGGTTGTCCGTGGTGCGGGCGTTCGCTCCGATGACCTATCCGGGCGACATCTGGCGGCAGAGCGATACCGCCACCATTGCGCGCAACTTCGCCGCGAACGGCATGAACGTCTTCTTCCCCCAGATCAACTGGGGCGGGTCCGGCCCCGGGTATGTCGAGACCGAGTTCCAGCTGCTGCCGTGGTTGACCGCGATCACCTACCTCGTCTTCGGTGAGCACGTCGTCCTCGGCCGGCTGGTGTCGCTGGGTTTCATGCTGGTCGCGGCGGCGGCGTTCTGGGGGTTGGCCCGACGGCTGCTGCCGGTCACGCCGGCCCGGTGGGCTCTGGTGGCGTTCTTCGTGTCGCCGGCGTTCATGCGGTGGGGTACGGCGTTCATGCCCGAGGCGACCGTCTTGGCGTTCTCCCTGCTCGCGCTGCTCGGGTTCTGCCGCTGGCTGCAAGAGGACCGGCCGGTGTTCCTGGTGTGGGCGGCTGCGGCGACGTCGGCGGCGGCGTTGGTCAAGCCGACGTCGTTGCACGTCGGTCTCGTGATCGGGCTGTGGTCGGTGTTCGCGGTGCGGGACCGGCTGCGCCGTGTCTCGCTCTACGCGGCCGGGCTCGCCGCGCTGGTGGCGCCCGCGCTGTGGTTGCGGCACGCGGCTGCATTGCATGCCACCTACGGCAACACGTTCGGCGTCATCTCCGGCGGGGACAGCAAGTGGGGCAGCCTCGCGATGTGGCTGAGTCCTGAGTTCTACCTGGGCAACCTGCGCTCGGAGACGATCTTCATCTATGGCCTGGTCGGTCTGCCTCTGGCCGTGTCCGGCGCCGTGTGGCTGTGGCGACGCCACCGCGTCGACCCACCCGCCAGTGCGTGGAGCTCGCCGCTTCCGCTGCTGGGCGCGGGGGCGATCGCGTTGGCGGTCTACTACTTCGCCGCCGGTCGCTACAGCAGTTCCGACATGGGCATCCAGTACCACGTCTACTCGCTGCCGTTCGCCGCGATCGCCACCGGCGCGGGCCTCGCCGCCGCGCTGGGCTGGGTGAGGTCCCGGTGGAGCCGCGGGTTGTCGGCGCTGGTCGCGGTGTCGGCGGTGCTGGCGCTGGGAGCGCAGTCGATCAACGTGTTCCTTCAGTCGCTGCCCGACCAGGCCGGGGTTCTCGGGGTGTGCGCGACCGAGCTCGACGCCGTCTCGGCCCCCGCCGATCTGGTCGTGGTCAGTACGACCAGCCGCACCACCGACGGCGCGGTGCCCAACAACTTCCAGGAGCCGGTGGTGTTCTTCCTGGCCGACAGGAAGGGATGGAGCCTGCCCGCGGATCGCCACACCCCGGACGAGGTCACGGACCTGCACTCGGCAGGCGCCCGTTTCCTGGTGGTCGGGGATCCGCAGCTCGTGCCCGCCGGCGGGCCGCTGGCGACCTGGTTGGCCGACAACGCCCGTGTGCTGCGCACGACCGAGCAGGCGGGTTGCGCGATCTGGGACCTGAACGCCGAGGCGGTGGCCCGGTGAGCACGGCCTGCGGCAGACCCGGGAGGACCTTGATCGGGCTCTGCACCGGGGTCGTGACGGGGGTGGTCGTGACGGCGTGCGCGCAGCCGACCCAGTCCGACACCGGTCCGGTGGTACCGGCCGGGAACGCGGTGAGTGGCCACGTCCACGGCCTGGGCATCGATCCCGGCGACGGGCTCGTGTACGTGGCGACGCACCGCGGGCTGATCCGTCTCGAGCCCGACGGCGCCGAGTCGGTGGGCGAGAGCCGCCACGACCTCATGGGGTTCGTCGTCACCGGGCCGGCGCAGTACCTGGCCTCGGGCCACCCGGGGGAGCTGCACGAGGGGCCGGCCGGGTCGGCGTCGTCGCTGGGCCTGATCCGCAGTACCGACGGCGGCCGCAGCTGGACCGAGGTGTCGCTCGGAGGAGCCGCGGACCTGCACGCCATCACCGTCGCCGGGTCCGTCGTCTACGGCTGGGACTCGCTGACCGCGACGGTTCAGGCCAGCCACGACGGTGGCCGGACATGGGTGCCCCGGTCCCGCGGCGGCGTGACGGACCTGGCCGTGGATCCGGCCGACCCGCAACACCTGTGGGCGACGACTCCCGAGGGTCCTGCCGAGAGCCGCGACGGCGGCCGCACCTTCACCCTCATGACGCCGGTCCCGGCGATGAGCGCCCCGCTCGCCTTCGTCGAGACGGTGCCCGACCTACACGGTGACCGGGAACCGGATCTCGTCGGGGTCGACACCGGCGGGCGGGTCTGGGGTCGCTACGGGGACGGATGGCGGGTCAGCGGGGAGCTCGGAGCGGCACCGACGGCCCTGGCCGCCGTCGGCCCCGATCGCTACCTGGCCGCCACCACCGAGGCGGTGGTCTCCTCCGAGGACGCCGGGCGCACCTGGACCACCCTCGCGCCCGTGACCCCCTGACCGTGAACCGGCCCAGCCCAGAGCCCCTCACCTGGCATGCGTCCCCGTCCGTGCAGGGCCCCGGTTGACGCGTCTACCGTGCCGTCGGGGTGAAACGGCGCAGCCGCAGGCTGTTGCCGACGACGAACACGGAGCTGAACGCCATCGCCGCGCCGGCGAGCATGGGGTTGAGCAGCCCGAGCGCGGCCAGCGGCAGTGCGGCGACGTTGTAGGCGAACGCCCAGAACAGGTTGCCCTTGATCGTGGCGAGGGTGCGGCGGGACAGCCGGATCGCGTCGGCCGCGGTGCGGAGGTCACCGCGGACCAGGGTGATGTCGGCGGCCTCGATGGCCACGTCGGTGCCGGTGCCCATGGCGAGACCCAGGTCGGCCCGGGCGAGCGCGGCCGCGTCGTTGACACCGTCGCCGACCATCGCCACGACTCGTCCCCGGGCCTGCAGGTCCTCGATCACGGTGAGCTTGTCGCGCGGCATCACCTCGGCGATCACCGTGTCCGGTCCGACGTCGATGCCGATCTCCCGAGCGACGGTCTCGGCCGCGGCCCGGTTGTCGCCGGTGAGCAGGATCGGGATGAGCCCGAGGCCTTTGAGCCGGGCGATCGCCTCGGCCGAGGTGTCCTTGACCGTGTCGGCGACCGCGAGCACGGCGCGGGGTTCGCCGTCCCAGGCGACCGCGATCGCGGTGCGGCCGCGGGCTGCCTCGTCGCGGGCGACGGCGGCGAGGTCGTCGGACAGGGGTTGGTTCCACTCCTGCAGCAGCCGTGGTCGCCCGACGAGCACGGCGTGCCCGTCGACGACGCCCTGGACGCCGAGACCCTCGTGGTTGGCGAACTCCGCAACCTCGGGCAGCGCGCCGACCCGGTCCCGGGCGGCGCGGGCGACCGCTGCCGCGATCGGGTGCTCGGAGGCGTCCTCCAGGGCCCCGGCCAGCCGCAGCATTTCCCGCTCGTCGACCCCGGTCGCCGTGTGCAGGCCGACGAGGCTCATCCGGCCGGTGGTGACGGTGCCGGTCTTGTCCAGGACCACGGTGTCGATGCGGCGAGTGGACTCGAGGACCTCCGGGCCCTTGATCAGGATGCCCAGCTGCGCGCCGCGCCCGGTCCCGACCAGCAGTGCGGTCGGGGTGGCCAGCCCCAGTGCACACGGGCAGGCGATGATCAGCACCGCGACCGCGGCGGTGAAGGCCGCCGCGGCACCCGATCCGGTGCCCAGCCAGAACCCGAGGGTGACCGCGGCGAGGGCGATCACGATCGGCACGAGCACCCCGGAGATCCGGTCGGCCAGGCGCTGGACCTGTGCCTTGCCGGTCTGGGCGTCCTCGACCAGCGTGGCCATCTGGGCGAGCTGGGTATCGGCTCCGATCCGGCGGGCTGCGACGACGAGCCGTCCGCCCGCGTTGACCGTGGCCCCGACGACCTCGTCGCCGACGCCGACCTCGACCGGGACGGACTCCCCGGTCAGCATCGACACATCGACCGCGGAGGAGCCCTCGACGACGGTCCCGTCGGTGGCGATCTTCTCCCCGGGCCGGACCACGAACCGGTCGCCGACGGCGAGCTGGGCGACCGGGATCCGCTCCTCGACCCGGCTGCCGTCCGGCTGCTCGCGCAGCACGGTGACGTTCTTGGCACCGAGCTCGAGCAGGGCGCGCAGAGCCGCACCGGCGCGGCGCTTGGAGCGGGCCTCGAAGTACCGCCCGGCGAGGATGAAGGTGGTCACCCCGGCGGCGACCTCGAGGTAGATGTTCCCCGCCCCGTCCGACGGGCTGATCGTCAGCTCGAACGGGTGCGTCATGCCGGGAGTGCCCGCGGTGCCGAACAGCAGCGCGTAGAGCGACCACGCGAAGGCGGCCAGGGTGCCGAGCGAGATCAGGGTGTCCATGGTCGCGGCGCCGTGGCGCAGGTTCGCCCAGGCCGCCCGGTGGAAGGGCGCCGCCGCCCACACGATCACGGGTGCGGCCAGGGTCAGCGAGATCCACTGCCAGTAGGTGAACTGCAGCGCCGGGACCATCGCCAGCGCGACGACCGGCACGGACAGCCCGATCGCGACGAGCAGCCGCTGCCGGGCGGCGCGCAGCTCGACGGGTTCCCGGTCCGCGTCGTCGCGCGTGTCCGACCCCGCCGGGATGCCGGGTCGGGCCGACGCGGGCGGCTGGGGCAGCCGGGCGTGGTAGCCGGCGGCCTCGACGGTCGCGACGAGCTCGTCGGCCGTGACCCCGTCGGGAGCACTGACCTTGGCCTTCTCGGTCGCGTAGTTGACCGTGGCGCGCACCCCGTCGAGCTTGTTGAGTCTGCGCTCGATCCGGTTCGCGCACGAGGCGCAGGTCATCCCGCTGATCGCGAGCTCGACCTCGGTCACCGTGTCGGCGGCGTCGGGTGAGGTCGTGGACATCAGTGCCCCCCTCCTGTGCTGCCGTGGTCGTCGTCGTGCGGGGTACCCGGCCCGGGTGCTGTCGGTACCGGTTCGGGCGCCGCCGTCGCGGGCCCGGTGGGCAGGGTGAACTCGGCGGTGCGGACCACGCCGGCGTGCTGGAAGTCCAGGAACAGCCGGTAGGTCCCGGCCGAGGGGACCTCGGCGAAGAACCGGACCTGCGGGCCGGCTGCGGTGCGCCCGTCCCCGGGACCGCCGTCGGGGTGCACGTGCAGATAGGCGAGGTCCGCGGCCCGCAGTGCGACGAGGTGCCCGTACGCGCCGAGGTAGGGCTGCAGGTCGCTCACCGGGAGACCGTCCTTCGACACGGTCACCGTGAGCGGGGACGAGTGCCCGGCGGCGAGCTCACCGTCGAGGCGGACCTCGTAGCCGTCGGCCCTGGCGACCCGGCTCGTCTCGTGGGTGACCGGGTCGTAGGTGCCTGCCGCGGACAGGTCGACCCCGAGCGTGGTCGGCGCACCGCCCGTGGGCGTGAAGTCGGCGAAGGCCCGGTAGACCCCTCCCGCCGGCAGCTGCAGGCTCGTCCGCCAGGTGCCGTCGGGGTCCATGGTCGGGTGCAGGTGCTGGAAGCCGGTGGTGTCGCGGCGCACGACGATCAGGTGCAGCCGCTTGGTGTGTTCCTCGTCGAACGCCGTGACCGGGGCCCCGTCGGGGCCGGTGATGCGGAAGGTGAGCTCGTTCGCGGTTCCGGCGGTCAGCGTCGAGGCGGTGGGCGTGAGGGTGTACCCGCCCCTGCTCGACGCCAGCCCGGCGGGCTGATCTGCGGTCTCCGGGACGGCGCCGCTGTGGGTGTCCCCATGCCCGGCGCCCTCAGCGCCGGAGGTGACCTCGTGCCCGGCCGAGGCCGGGGCAGGGGATCGAGGGGGAGCGACAGCGGATCCGGTCGCGTACGCCCCGAGCGTGAGCAGGGCGAGCGCCGCGCCGTAGGCGGAGAGCTTCGCAAGAGTGTTCATGATCCGTCCCTTGCCGTGGACCCGCGCGGCCTCGACGGCCGGGGGTCGGAGGTGGTGCGGCTACGACGCCGCGAGCTGGTAGCCGGCCTCCTCGACCGCGGCGCGCACGGCGGCCGGGTCGAGGGGGGTGTCGCTGTCGACGGTGACCGCCCCGGAGGGCAGGTCGACCGCGACCGAGCGCACGCCGTGCAGCTCACTGATCTCCTCGGTGACCGACGCGACGCAGTGCGCACAGGTCATCCCGTTCACGGAGTAGGTGCTGGTGGTCATCCTCGTCGTCCTCTCTCGGTCTCGAGCCCACCTGTCGTGGGCCCGGTCTGGGGTGGTTCGGGGTGGTGGGGCCGGGTGCGGGCAGCACGAACCGAGCAGTCGACGAGCCGTCGCTGACGACCGAGGGCTGCCCGCCCCCTTCGGGTCGTGGTGTCGAGTCCTGTCGGCGGCTATGCCGACGGCGTGCTCGCCCCGGTCAGGACTTGACCAGTCGGGCGATCGCCGCGCTGGCCTCGGCGACCTTCTGGTCGGCCACCGCCCCGCCTTCGGCGACGGCGTCGGTGACGCAGTGCTTGAGGTGCTCGTCGAGCAGGTTCAGTGCGACGGCCTCCAGGGCCTTGTTGACCGCGGCGACCTGGGTGAGCACGTCGATGCAGTACTTGTCCGACTCGATCATCTTCGTGATGCCCCGGACCTGGCCCTCGATCCGGCGCATCCGCTTGAGGTGGCTGTCCTTGTTGTCCGCGTACCCGTTCACGACGACTCCTTCCGGTCCCACTCAACACAATACCCTAGGGGGGTACCGTATGCGAGGGGAATCGCGCGAGGACCGCACCGAGCACCGCGATCCCGGCCGCGCTCGCCGGGCGGGGGGCTCCCAGGCGCGGAGCGGAACGTCGTTATCATTGGGTCTATGCACGTGGTCCGGCGACGCGGTGTTCAGCAGTTCCTGCTGATGCTGTCGCTGATCGTGGGCGTCGTGACGATGCACTCCACCGTCGCGTGCCACGACGACACCGGACCCACCCAGCACGCGGCACCTCATGGTGACTCCGAGCCTTCCGAGCACCCGCTCGCCCCGTCCCTCACGACACGAGCGACCGTCGTATCCGGCGACGGAGGCACCGCATCGGCCACAGCGATCACCGTCGCCGGCGATGAGCTCGCCCACTCCTCCTCCGGCCCCGGGATGGCGAGCGAGCTCGCCATCGCCGTCGCAGCGCCGGTCATGCATGCCGCCGGCGCCGGACCTCTCGGGCGACATTCAGCCCTGCACGACCTTCTGCACCTGTGCCTGGCGGTGCTGACAGCCCTGCTCGTCCTGTCCGTCGCGGCACTGTTCGCGCTCCTCACCGGCAGCGCGACCCGGCGGGGCACACCCCTCGGCGGCGGGCGGCCGACTGTCGGCCCGCGGGCACCGCCCTCGACATCGGTCAGGCTCGCGCAACTCTGCGTGCTGCGGAACTGATCGGCCTCCAGCGCGGAAGAGCGCTGGTCCGATCACATCCGTCTGCACACAGGAGTACTCCCGATCATGAACCGCAAGTCCCTCATCGGCATGCTCGCCACCGCTGCCGCCACCGTGGTCCTCGTCGCCGGCTGTAGCGGCTCGAACGGCGCCGAAACCGGAGCACCTGCCAGCCCCAACGCAGCGCCCACCTCATCGCCCAGCACGTCGGCCCCCGCGGACGCACACAACGCCGCCGACACGACGTTCGTTCAGGGCATGATCCCGCACCACACCCAAGCCGTTCAGATGTCCGAAATGGCCGCCCAGCAGTCCGGCAACGACCAGGTCAAGCAGCTCGCCACCCGCATCCAGCAGGCTCAAGGCCCTGAGATCCAGCAGATGCGGGGCTTCCTCGCGGCCTGGGGCGAGCCGGAGACCGCTCCGGCCGGCGCGGGCGGCATGGACCACAGCGGCATGGGCCACGGCGCCGGCGCCACGCCGATGCCCGAGGGCATGGGCGGCATGATGACCGACCAGCAGATGCAGCAGCTCGGCCAGGCCTCCGGGGCGAGCTTCGACCGCATGTTCCTGCAGATGATGGTCGAGCACCACAACGGCGCCGTCCAGATGGCGCAGACCGAGCTCGCGGACGGTCAGAACCCGGACGCGAAGGCCCTCGCGCAGAAGATCATCGATGCTCAGCGGGCCGAGATCACCGAGATGCAGAACCTGCTCCCGACCGTCTGACGGGCTGGTCCGGGGTGGGTGCGTTCGCAGCCCGCCCCGGACCTCTCCGTCGCATGCGTCACGAGGCATGTACCCGTGATCTGACGCCGTAACGCCGTGCCGACATGTCCCGATGGACGGCACGAGGCGCCATGGCTCCTTGGGGCCGCTGCCGGATCCGGGACGGGATGAAAGATGCGCACTGTCGGTCCGTCGGCCCACACGGGTGTCGACCGACCCGGGCATCGACGCGGCTGGTTGCTGGCCATCGGCGTGGTGGTGGCGTTGCTGACGGCTCACGGTGCGGCTGCGTGTTGTCACGAGCCGGACCCGCAGGCCGCCCGGACCTTGCCCGTCACCGGCCCGTCGAGCGTCGACGGTGGGACCCTGCCCGAGGCCGCAGGGTCGGACGAGCCGTGTGACGAGGGCACATTCCTGCAGCGCGCTGCGGTGCTCAACTCCGACGCCGCGGCCGCCGAACATCCCGGGTCCGTCCTCGGCCTGGTGCCCGCGAGGGGCGCCGCGCACCACCGCGGGGTCCGGCGACGGGTCGCTGTGCCCCGGGCGCCGCCCTCCCATGCCCGGCGACTCGCGTCTCTCTGCGTCCTGCGGACGTGATCGACACGGCCCACCCAGCCGTGCCGACCTGTTCCCGTATCCGCAGAAGGAGACCGTCACCATGCGCCTCGCGCACTCCGCCGCTTCACCACCCCATCGGGCCCGCCGCTCCACCGCGATCGGCCTGCGGTGACCCGCCGCGAGCAGGCGCAGGCGGCGTTGCGCCGGATCGCGCCGATCTCCCGTGTCCTGAACCGGGTCGCGTTGGTCCTGCTGCGTGAGGACACGGGCGGTCAGGGGCACCATGTGGATCCCGACGCTCCCGGGACGCCGCCCCCCGCCACCGCGCGGTGGAGTGCCGCGCACACCCGCGCCGTCGCGAGTCCGACGATGGCCCTGTTCCGCGACGCCCTGCGTCCGGTCGGCGGAGGCGGCGAGCGGACCGGGGTCCTCGACGACCTCGCCCGCTACTTCGGCATGTCCCCCGAGGAGGTCCTGGCCCGCTGTCTGGACTGGGAGAGCGCCAGCCTCGAGGAGTGGGAGGCCCGCCCCCGCGACACCCCGGCCGCCATCGCGGACTTCTACGACACGGCGACGTCCTGGGCGTTCGACCTGTCCTGGTACAACTATCTGCAGGTCAGCGGTACCGGCTACCCCAAGTCCGTGATCGTCGCCGACCGCCTCCGTCCCGAGCCCGGCAGCCGGGTCCTCGAGTACGGATCGGGGGTCGGGGTCACCGCCCAGCTGTTCGCCGCCCTGGGCTGCGAGGTCACCCTCGCCGACGTCGCCCGACCGCTCCTGGACTTCGCCCGCTGGCGGCTCGAGGCCCGGGGCGTCGAGGCCGCCTATGTCCACCTGCCCGCCGTGCTCCCGCCGGCGGCATTCGACGTCGTCACCGCGCTCGACGTCATGGCCCACGTGCCGCCGGCCGAGCTCCGCGCCACCGTGGAGGCCCTCCACGCGACCCTGCGTCCCGGCGGGCTGTTCGTCACCGGCTTCGACGTCCGCAGGCCCTCCCGCCGGAACGCCTGGCACCTCTACGCCGACGACCTGCCGCTGCGCTGGGAGATCAGCCGAGCAGGCTTCCGCCGCGTCGACCTGATCGACGCGAGCGTGTGGATCTACCGAGCCGGGCCGACCACGGGCCCGCGAGGTCGCGCCCACCTGGCATGGTCCTGGATCCGCCTCGCCAGCCCACCGGCCCGGCTGATCCGCCACTGCAGGCGTCTGCTCGCCCGCGCCGCCCTGTCACTGTTCTTCCTCGTCGCCGCGCGACGGTCGGGGTAGGGACCGCCTGGCTGCGCCGCCTGGACTGGCGCGAACACGCGATCTCCATATGGTCGACCGGGAACCTCGGCTCGGCGTAGTGGCCGGGGTGGTCTCAGGTGGTCGTCGGGTTCGGGACGTGCGAGTCGAGGAAGGCGAGCTGGTCGGCGACCACGCGCTCGAAGTACTCCCCGGCGTAGATGTCGAAGTGCCCCACGGGGTAGCGCGTGGTCTCGCCGCGGGGCGCTCTGGCGGCGTAGCGCAGGGTGGCCTCGGCGGGCGCCACCGTGTCGTGGTCGCAGACGCAGAACAGGATCGGGCAGCGGACCCGTCGGGTCCGCCTGCCGGGGAACTGCAGGGGGATCTCCAACGCGACGCGGGCGGGCACCTCGTTGTGGACCTCCTCCTCGGTGAGACCGGAGGCGGCCAGGAGCGTGAGGAAGCCGTCGTGGACGTCCGCGGCGTCCATGAGCCCGACCTGACCGGGGCGGGCCGCCACCTTGACACGGACCGGTGGGCGGCCGAGCGCGCGTGCGACCTGGTCCTTGATCGCCGCCACGCCGAGCCGCGCGAGCGCGGGCAGCGAGATCTGCCGCGCCGAGGCCACGCCGTCGACGAACGGGCACTGGGCGATCGCGGCGACGACCCCAGCGTCCTCGGCGGCGGTGACGATGGCGTGGCCGCCTGCGAACGAGGTTCCCCACAGGATGACCCGACCGCCGTCGACCTCGGGGATCGAGCGCGCGAACGCGATGGCCGCGTGCCAGTCCTCGCGCTGACGCCGGATGCTGAGCAGCTCGCGTGGTCGGCCCTCGCTGTCGCCGAAGTGGCGGTAGTCGAAGACCAGGCAGGCGTACCCGGCGGCCTGGAACCGCTCCGCGAACGCGGCCAGTCGGAGCGCCTTCACCGCACCGAGACCATGGGCCATGACGATGACCGGCGGAGGTCCGGCCTCGGCGGGTGTGGTCGGGAGGTAGAGCCAGGCGTGACAGCGGTCGGTGCCGGAGGGGAAGTGCAGGTCGCGGCGCCCGAGCACGGGGTCGGCGGTCATGTCCCAGCCTTTCTTGATTGGTAATCAAGAATATGTTGCAGCCTTCTTGAATGGCCGTCAAGATTGGCTGCGTGCCGCGTAACCGCCGTCCGGTCCCGAAGGGGGAGAGGCGCGAGGAGCTGCTGGTCGCCGCCGCTGAGCTGTTCGTCGCCGACGGGTACGAGGCCACGTCGATGACTCGCCTCGCCGAGCGCGCCGGCGTCACGGCGAACACCCTGTACTGGTACTTCCGTGACAAGGACGAGGTGCTGGTCGCGGTCGCCGACCGGTACCTGAACGCGCTGCTGGACGAGCACGTGTCGCTGGCTGAGCGCCCACTGGCGGAGCAGTTCCTGTGGCTGGTCCACATGCTGCGACCGGTGCGGCATCTCGTCGCGACGGTGCACAACCGGGTCGCCGTCTCCGACGCCGTGCGTGCCTGGCACGCCGGGTTCCACCAGACCTTCGAGGGCCTCTTCGAAAGGCGCCTTCCGCGTCCCCTCCCGGCCGAACGCCGGCACGCCGAGATCGCCGCGGCGACCTTCGCGTTGGAGGGCGCGATCACCCACGAACTCGACGACGCCACGACGCGGCAACTCTGCGAGGTCCTCGCCGACCGCCTCCAGTACGCCGCCGCGGCGGACACCACGGCAGCGGAGCAGGCTCGGCGCCGCCCGCCCGGCTGATGTCGAGCTCGTCGACCTGCAGCGAGGCCCCTCGCTCCACGACCGCGGCACAGCGGCTCGCTACGCTGTCGCGATGAGTGATGGCCCTGCCGTCGCGATCGTCGAGCGTCTGCTGGAGAACCGCGAGACGTTCATCGCCGCCCTCATCGGCGAGATGCGCACGCGGATTCCCGAGCTCGACCACGACGCGGCCATCGTGCGGCTGCTCGAGGCGAGCGTGTCGGAGAACGTCGTGGGCGGCGTGAACTCCCTGATCCACGACGTGGATGCCGGTTCGGTCGACGCGCCCGACTCCGCGCTGGCCTACGCCCGGGCGCTGGCCCGCAACGGGGTGCCGTTGTCGGCGCTCATCCGCGCCTACCGGGTGGGCCACGCCCGGTTCACCGATCTCGTCTTCCAGTCCGGGGGGCAGGTGGGGGTCGAGGTGGTGGCCGAGTTGGTGCGCCGCAGCACGGCCTGGCTCGACGAGGTCACCTCGCAGGTGGCCCGGGCCTACGAGGTGGAACGCGAGGCGTGGCTGTCGGGCAGCGAGGGGTTGCGCCGCCGGGTGGTGACCGACCTGCTGGAGCACCGGCCCATCGCCGCCGACCAGGCGGCCCGGGTCCTCGGCTACGGCTTCGAAGGGGTGCACCGGTGCGTCCTCGTGCAGACCGCGGCAGGACCCCGGGCGGCGGACGCCGTCGTCGACGCTCTGCGTCTGGCGTTGCAGGCTCGCGCCCACCTGGTCGTCGAGCTGGGAGACGGCGTGACGGCGCTGTGGCTCACCGTGTCCGGAACCGACGAGACGCCCGTCGCGGCCGTCGACGAGCCTGCGACGGTGGTGGCCATCGGTCGAGCGGAGCGGGGCCTCGACGGCTTCCGGCGCTCCTACCGCCAGGCCGAGCGGGTCCGGCTGGTCCTCACCTCCGGCGAGGGGGATCCACCGGCGGG
>Ga0070671_100000802_pt1 | contig 22701 bp, 17 predicted proteins | sample KBSS73metaG_FD_65341 | JGI IMG/M metagenome (GOLD analysis project Ga0070671, IMG submission 65341) | Switchgrass rhizosphere microbial communities from Kellogg Biological Station, Michigan, USA - KBS S7-3 metaG | ecosystem: Host-associated > Plants > Roots > Rhizosphere > Soil ...
TTCGGCGACACCGACTTTGACGCATCCTTCGGCGGCTGGGCAACGGCCGCGCTACCGATCATCACGAGCCCTGCAATGACAGTCAGAGGCAAGCGCATGGCTTTCTCCATCCAGCTTGCCTCCGGCTTACGAAAACAGCCTTTCCATCGGCCTTCGCTAAATGGTTAAAAGCATTGCAGGATTTCGCCGTCGCCTGCCTGATCATCCGAAAAACAGCATTACTTTCAATGATATAACAGCACTGCGAGCAATTGTCGGACGGGCGACATTCGTTGACTTTGCGTTAACAAAATGCGACATTCCACTCCTTGACTCGGTCAAGGGGGCAATCAATGGCAACGAGCCTAACTACCAATAATCGCAAGATGATTCTGACTTCCGCGGCCGTCATCGCCGTCGGAATTGGCGCCTATGGACTCGGCCGAGTCTATCCGCCGTTGGGGCCGAGCGCGGGCACTGTAGGCGCTGCGCAGCGCTATGTTTCTTCGCAGGTCGGTGAGAAGGACGTGACATTGGGCGACACTTCGGTGCCGCAGCTGATGCAGTCCGATGCATTCGAAGCGATGGTCAAGAATCCCGCCTTCAGGAAGCTTGCTCGCGATCCGCATTTCGGCACGCTCGCGCAGAATCCGGTCGCGATGGCCGCGCTTGCAGCCAATGCCGAAGCATTCCGGGCAATTGCGTCCGATCCGAAGGCCTTCCAGATGCTTGTGCAATCGGCGCAACAATTGTCCGCGAACAATGGCGCCGCGAACGGCGTCGCCACGCAGGTCGCCGCGGCGCTCGCGATGCACGTGGATTCGTTCAAGGCGCTGGGGTCCCAGCCCGCTGCACTCGGCGCGGTGGCAGATCATGCCGCAGCCTTTCAGCAGCTCGCCAATCATGAGGCAGCGTTGCAGGTAATGCTGCAGAATGCAGCGGCGTTTGGGCGTTTCGGCGGCAATTGGGCCGCGTTCCAGCAGGCCGCGTCAAATCCGTCGTCGAACAGCGTCATGGCGACCGAAGCGAAGAGCTTTGAATCGCTTGCGGCAGATTCGCGTGCAATGAATGCGCTAAAGGCCGACGCGGACTTCTTTCAGTCGCTGGCCGCGAATGCGAAAGCGTTCGATGTCCTTGCTTCCTCCGACGCGAAGTTCGACGCAGCGTTCGACCGGAGCGCGATCAATGCGATCGCCAATTATTCAGCCTCGTTTGAAGCGCTTGCCGGCAACCCGAGCTTGCTGAGTGCCGCTATCACCCAGGCCGAGGCCGTGGACGCGAGCTTCGGCGACGCACCGAACTCTGCAATCCAGGCGTTGATGGGCAATTCGGCGGCCTTGATGGTCTTCTCGTCGCAGCCCGCTGCGCTTGCGGCGGTCGCCGACCATGCGCAGGCATTCCAGGCCGTCGCCGGCCACGAAGCCGCGCTGCAAGTCATGCTTCAGAACGCACCGGCCTTCGGGCGCTTCGCAGGCAATGTGCAGGCCTTCCAGGAGGCGGCCGCAAATGCTGCCTCGAACAGCGTCATGGCGGCCGAGGCGAAGTCCTTCGAGGCGCTCGCTGCAGATGCCAAGGCGATGGGGGCACTGAAGAACGACGCATCATTCTTCAACGCGCTTGCGCAAAATGCCGCCGCGTTCCGCGCAATCTCGACGGACTCCAGCTTCGAGGCGGCGTTCGATTCCAAGGCAATCAACGCGATCGGCGCGAACTCGCATTTCTTCGAGAAGTTCAGCGCCAATGCCAGGGCTATCCAGACGGCAGCCAATGCGGCGCAAGCCCTGAACATGCAGGCTGCCGCGGCATCTGCCATCGAAGCCAAGGCGATCGATGCGAGGGCAGCTCAACTGGCGGCGGCCTATCCGCAGGCGCTGGCGGTCATGGCCCAGAACTCGGCTGCATTCGCGTCGCTGATGGGCCAGCCCGCCGCGCTGCAGTTGTTCGCAGCCAATGCCTCGGCGTTCGGGGCGCTCGGCCACGACGCGAACTTCCAGAATTTGGTGAGCAACGCCGCCTTCTCGGCTGCCGCGCGAAGCCAGGACTTCGCTAACGCGGTCAATGCGGCTGCTGCTGAGTAACGGCGTACATATCGCCTGAAGGGGGTTCATGGGGGGGTTCGGCGCGCGGCCGCGTGCATGTCTGGCCGCTGCAATCGTGACGGCGCTGTGCGGGGTCGCAAGCCCCGCACTCGGGCAAGCGCAGCAGAACCCGCCTCCCCCGCAGCCTGGGACCACGACCGTCGAAGAGCCGGTCACCAAACCCGAGCGTCCGGCAGAGCCAACTTCGCCGGCTCCAAAAAGCGAGGCGGCACACGTTCCTCCGGACGCGTCAGGGATCGATCTCAGCGAGATCGACACGCACGAGCTGGAATTGCTCTATTTCGACCCGGCCCAAACCTATCTGACGCCCTACATCGGGCGCGCGTTCACCAACTCGCTTCAGTTCCACAAGAAGAAGTTCAACTGGACTCCGTGGGAGCGCATCACGGTCCTGCTCAAGGACTTCGGCGATTATGGCAACGCCGCCGCCAGAGCTACGCCGAACAATGCGGTGCTGCTGGACGTCGCGCCCCTCAGCCAGACGATGGAGACATTCTCTCCGGGCGAACGCTTCTTCACGCTCAACAACCATGAGTTGCAACATGTCGCAACGATGGATGTCTGGAACCGCAAGGACGCGTCCTGGCGCCGCTTCTTCCACGGCAAGCCCCTGCCAATGCAGGAACATCCGGAATCGATCCTGTGGAACTATCTCACCGTACCGCGCACCAATGTTCCGCGCTGGTATCTGGAAGGCAGCGCGGTCTTTTTCGAAACCTGGATGGCGGGCGGCCTCGGCCGGGCGCAGGGCGGTTATGACGAGATGGTCTGGCGGGCGAAGGTCCGCGACCATGACCGCTTCTTCTCGCCCCTGGGCCTCGAGTCCGAAGGGGTTGCCGTCGACTTCCAGGTGGGGGTCAACGACTATCTCTACGGCAGCCGCTTCTTCTCCTATTTGGCGCTCAAATACGGGCCGGAAAGAGCCGTCGACTGGCTGCGGCGACCGGAAGGAAGCAAGGCCTTCTATGCGTCGCGCTTCAGGGAGGTCTTCGAGCTGAGCCTCGACCAGGCCTGGAACGAATGGATCGCGTTCGAAAACCAGTTCCAGCAAGCCAATCTCGCCAAGCTCTCTCAATATCCGCTGACGGATACGCAAAAACTGAGCCCGAAGGGCCTAGGCTCGATCTCCCGCGGTTTCGTCGATCCAAAGACCAACAGCCTGATCGCCGCTTTCCGATATCCAGGCACGATTGGCTTCGTCGGGCGCATGGATCTCTCGACCGGCAAGCTGACCAAGCTCCAGGAAATCAAGGGCATGATGCTCTACCGAGTCACGAGCCTCGCGTTCGATCCGGACTCGCGCACGGCCTTTTACACCGAGGACAATGGCGCCTTTCGAGACATCATCGCGATGAACGTCGACACGGGCCACAAGCGCATGCTGCTGAAGGATGCGCGCATCGGCGACCTTGTATTCGACAAGCGCGACAGGAGTCTCTGGGGCATCCGTCACCAGAACGGGTTCGCCACGATCGTCCGGATCCCGGCGCCCTACCGCAATTTCAACCAGGTCCACACCTTCCAGTACGGCCAGATTCCGTTCGACCTCGATGTCTCGCCCGACGGGACGTTGATGTCCGCGTCCTTCGGCGAGGTGAACGGCAATCAGACGATGCGCGTCTGGCGAATGGACTCGCTTTTCTCCGCTGAGCCCGTCGAGATGGCGCGGCTGTCCCTGCCGCCGTCCGTCCCTGAAGGCTTCGTCTTCGCGCCGGACGGGAAGACGATGTACGGCACGTCCTATTACACCGGCGCCTCGAACGTTTTCCGCTTCGACATCGCCAGCGGAAAATATGACGCCGTCAGCAATGCATCGACGGGCCTCTTCCGTCCGCAGGTGCAGCCGGACGGATCGCTCATCGCCTACGAATATAGCGGCGAGGGCCTGCAACCGGTGCGGTTCCAGCCGCAGGTTCGCGACGATCTCGGCACGGTCGATTTTCTGGGAACGCGCGTGGTCACCACCCATCCCGAGCTCAAGACCTGGGGTGTCGGATCGCCGGCCAAGGTTCCGTTCGAGGAACTGATCACCGGACACGGAAAATATAATGCGGCGAAGCAGCGCAAGTTCGCCGGCACCTATCCGATCATGGAAGGCTATAAGACCGCCTGGTCGCCCGGCTGGTACTTCCACTGGGAAGATCCGCTGCAGTTCAACCAGGTGAACGCTTCCCTCAGCGTGTCACCCTTCGACCACATGAAGTTCAAGGAGCGGATTCACGGCAGGCTTCAGCTCAAAACGCTGAACTGGGACCTCGAGTATCAGCACAACGCAGCCGACTTTTACGACCTCTTCGGCCCGATCGAACGAAGTCGGCGCGGCGACAGCGTGATCGCCACCTACAACAAGACAATCATCTACGATCCGCCGCGCCAGCTCGACCTGTTCGCCACCGGTGCTGTCTATACCGGCCTCGAACGCTTGCCCAACGCGCAGAACGTCGTCGGCCCCAGCAACATCGAGTCCGTCGAGATCGGCGCCAGATACCACAACTTCAGGCAGTCGCTGGGCGGCGTCGACCATGAAAAGGGCTTCGCCTGGCGAGCGCTTGCGGATCTCGATTATGCGAAGGGTCAGGCGTTTCCGAAGCTCTACGGCGGAATCGACTATGGCTTGCCGCTTCCGTTCGCGAACAGCTCGTTCTGGGTCTACGCCCATGCTGGAACCGCCGCAGGCGATCGGAACAGCCCGCTGTCGGCGTTCTATTTTGGCGCGTTCCGCAACAATTATGTCGATAACCGGCCGGTCAAACGGTATCGCGAAATGGAAAGCTTCCCGGGCTTTTCGATCGACGAGATCGTCGCGCGGCGCTTCGTGAAGCTGACGGGAGAAGTGAATCTGCCGCCCATCCGCTTTGCCGAGATCGGAACGCCGGTCTTTTTCCTGAGCTACATACGGCCAGCAATCTTCGGTGGCGGCATGGCGATCGAAGCGCCCGACAAGAGCTCGCATCATTACGCCAACCTCGGCCTGCAGCTCGACCTGAACTTCACCGTCGCCCTGCGGCTGCCGATGGTCTTCTCGGTCGGTGCCGCCGGGGGCTGGCGCGATGGCCATTATCGCAAGACCGAGTGGCTTGCCTCGCTGAAGATCATGTGACCCGATGATCTTGTTTCTCACCGAAAGCCTGCATTGGGGCGTCGCCCTTATCCCGGTGATCGTGTTGCTCGCCATGTTCGTATGGCTTGACGCCTTCAAGCTGATGAATCTCAAGGAAGTTTCGGTTTTGCTGACGCTCGGGGCTCTCTCAGCCCTCGCCGCCTGGCCGGTCAGCGGCGGCCTGCTCGACACTCTACCGATCGGCTTCTCGCTCTACAGCCGTTTCGTCGCGCCCTGGATAGAGGAGGCGATCAAGGCGGTAATCATGATCGTCCTCTTCAGGATGAACCGCATCGGCTACAAGCTCGATGCGGTCATTTCGGGCTTTGCGATCGGAGCTGGCTTTTCGGTCGTCGAGAATATCTTCTACCTGACCATCTTTCCCCAATATAACACCGGGACGTGGCTGGTCCGGGGGTTCGGCACCGCAACCATGCACGGGACCACCCTCGCCGTCCTCGCTGCGATTGCGCATGAATTTGCGGAGCGCGAGACACGCGAGGCGGCCGGCGACTTCGACTTCCACCTTTATTGGTTCATCCCGGGCTATGCAGCCGCAGTTGCGCTGCATACGCTGTTCAACCAGTTCCCGAACCGGCCGCTGACGGCGATGATGGGCACCATGCTCATCGCGCCGCTCATTCTCATCGGCATCCTCAATTTCGGAACCGCGGAGGCTCAAAGCTGGCTCGAGGAGGAATATAAGGAGCATCGCGCCCAGCTCGCTGCCCTCCGGGCCGGCAATTGGCCGGACGGCCCTGCCGGATCGAAGATTGCTGCGCTTGCCGGACGGCTCGACCGCGAAGGCTCAAAGCGGGTTCACCGCTATTGGGAGCTAATGGCCTGGCTTGTTGCGGAGGCGGAGGAGACTCTGATCGAGGAAGCAGCGGGCGACGCCGTCTTCGACCCCGCCAAGATTCGCGCGGCAATTTCGGAGCTTGAAGGACTGAAGCGAGCCCTTGGCCGAAGCACGTTCACCGCGCTCAAGGCCCTGCTTCCCTTCAGCCGTAACGACTATTGGGAGGTTAACGAACTCCGGCAACGGCTCACCGGTCGCTGACCGAAACAGTTACACTTTCTTAACCATCGGGTGCGCACTGCCGTTCTTCAGGAGCGCGTGATGCCCATGCTCGCACATTTCGAAGACCTCGCAGCCCAGAGCGACCGCCGTCGCTATGTCCGACGCTCGCTGAAGCTTGGAAGCGGTGCAGGTGGTGAGGAAGTGACCGTTCACGACCTCTCCCTGACAGGCGCCCTGCTGGAAACATCGGTGCCGATGCTTGTCGGAGCGATTTTCGAGGTCGAACTGCCGCAGGTAGGCCCGATCGAGGCGACGATCGTGTGGAACAGCGGCGAATTCTACGGGTGCCAGTTTGATCTTCCGATCACACCCGCTGTGCTCAGCGCTGCAATGTTGCAGAGCCAGCCGAGGTCGCCGCAGGACCCTTTCATCGCCGCCTCGGACCCGCTTGCCGAGCTCCAGGAGCTCAACGCGGAGGTCGAACGGCTGGCGCTGAAGATGGAGAGCGCCCTCAAGCGCCTGAGCAAGAAGGAATGAAACCTCGGCGCTGCACATGGCAGCGCCGAGGTTCCTCCCCCCTCACCTTAGTATTTGAACGTCACTGACGCCCCAACCGTGCGGGGATCCGCATGCTGCCGGCGAACGGCCGTGCTGCCCGGGAAGACCGTGTTCCGGAGAAGCATGGAGGCGTCCAGCGGCTGGTACAGGTTGGCGAGGCCATACTGCTTGTTGAGCAGGTTGTTGCCGAAGATCGAGGCGGTCCATCGGCCGTTCTCCGAGGTTGCGGAGAGGCGTCCGCCGAGCACCGCATACGAAGGCTCGATCGTCTGCGGGTTGGCGTCGGTGATGATGCCTTCGAACTGCTTCGAGAAGAAGCTGAGGTTCGACGTGGCGTCCCAGGTCCAGCCCGTTGATCCAAGATCGCCGGTCCAGTCGAAGCCAATCCGTCCGCTCCACTTCGGAGAGTTCGGCGCAGGCTTGCCGTTCAGGTTCTGCTTCGCGCCGAGGCCAACGGCTGAACAGGCGGCCGGAGAGGCGCCTGCGGCATTGGGCGCGCATCCCGGAAGGCCCGGCGCGTTGGTGTAGTCGAGGAACTTCGAATCCAGATAGGCGACGCTCGTGAAGAGCGAGAGCCCGCCGAACGGCCTCGCGACACCGTCGAACTCGAAGCCCTGCTGACGCAGCTTTCCGGCGTTGAGCACGGTGAAGCTGACGCCGTCGAAGGCGCGGTCCTGATAGCCGCTGATATCCATCCGGTAGAAGTTCAGGTTCAGGGTCAGCTTGTGATCGAGCCAGCTGGTCTTGGCGCCGAGCTCCCAATCCTGAACCGTCTCGGGCGCGAACACGCGCTTGGTCGAGACGAGAACGCCGTTCGAGAAGGTCGAAAGCGAAGTCGAGCTGCCGCCGCTATTGTAACCGCCCGACTTGTAGCCGGTCGAATAGCTTCCGTAGATCAGATGGTCCTTCGTCGCCTGGTAATTGAGGCCGAGGCGATAGGTGAACCGGCTCTGGTCGAGCTTGGGGAAGGTCAGCGCTTCCGGCGCGCGGAAGATGCCGGCGCCGATGAACGCATTGGCAGTCTGCGCGTAGGTGCCTTCCTTCTTGTCCCTGGTCTGGCGACCGCCGACCGTCGCGAAAAGCTTGTCCGTCAGATAGACGTTCGCCTGAGCATAAGCAGCATAGCTGTTGACCTTCTGGAAGACGTCCTGATCGGTCGCATTCTCGACGTGACCGCCATTGGCCGTGAGGAACGTGTTGCAAGGCCCAACCAGCGCGCTGAAGGGCGGGACGTTCAACGGCGGAAGGCCAGGGAAGAACGCCACGTTGCAATATTGCGAGTTGAGGTGGAAATTCTCGCCGAGGTTATATTTCTCGCTGAAGTAGTAGAGGCCGGCGACCATGTCGAAATGGCCGTCCATCCAGGCCTTGGTCGGCGAGATGAACTGAAGCTCGTGGTTCTGGCTCTTGGATGCGAAGTTGCCGGAACGGGAGATGACCGGCGCCGGCGAGAAGACGACGTCGCCGTCAAGCTGCCGGTTCTTCCAGTCGCGATAGGAATCGATCAGGCGTACGGTCGAACCGCCGCCGACATCCCATGACAACGTGCTGTTCACGCCCCACTGCTTGTCGTGGAGATCGGCGGTGACGAACTGGTTGAAGTTGCGATCGTGGAAATCAGTGTCCGGACCGCCGGCCAGCATTGCCTGCATTCTTGCAAGCGCGACTGGAGAGATCGAATCCTTGTCGAGCTCGATGTCCGTGATCCCGTCGCCCTTCATTCTGGAATAGTCGGCGCGGAACACCCAGTCGATCGGCCCCGCCTGGGCACGGAAGCTGCCGCGAAGGACGGTATCGTCCGTGCCGCCATATTGCTTGCCGTCGAGCTTGTTGTGCCAAAGACCCCCGAACCATTGCTGCATTCCGGCGAAGCGGAACGCGGCATTATCTCCGACGGGCACGTTGACGTAGCCATCGAGCTTGTAGCGGTCGCCCGTGCCGACTTCCCCGGTCACCCGCGCCGACATGTCCTTGAGCTTGGGAGCAGCCGAATGCAGCGACAGCGCACCGACGCTCGCGTTCCGTCCGAACAAAGTACCCTGGGGGCCGCGCAGCACTTCGACGCTTTCGATGTCGAGCAGCGAGCTGACGACGGCGCCCGCGCGCGGCACGTACGCACCGTCGACGAAAATCGCGACGCTCGGCTCAATCGTCGTGTTGCCGATTGCGCCGATACCGCGAATGTTGACGCGCATGAAGGACGACTGGACGCTCTTGGTCGCCTGGTAGTTCGACGCGAGCTTGCCGATCTGGGAGATGTCCGTGATGTTGGACTTCGCTAGCGTCTGGCCTGAGAATGCGGCGACCGAAATCGGAACGCGCTGAACATTCTCGGAGCGCTTCTGCGCGGTAATGACGATCTGCGTGTCATTTCCCGAATTCTTCGCAGGCGCGGAGGCCTCAGCTGCAGGCTCGGCCGACGGTGCGGCCGACTGCTGCCCTTGTGCGAAAGCAGGAACCGAACAGAGCCCATAGGCCAAGGACGCGGCGCCGGCGCAAGCCAGCAAACGAGTGCGATTCATCAATGATTACCCTTCCCGATTTGGGCCGGAACCTAGAGATGTTGGACAGGCGCTTTTTCGACACCGCGCCACGAACTTCCGTTTTCGCGTCAAAATGCTCGGCTGCGGAAAGATGTCAGGATAAGTGTTGCAAGCGCGACAAAAGTCCGGCCGCAGTGGAAATAGGTCGGTCTAAAGACCGAGAAGTCTGATTAAGCCGAAGCTTGCGGATCCGAGTGCTAGCAGCGACAGAACCACCGTCATCGTGACCCGCCCGCCCGCGCGCGACACGGTGCGAATATCGACCCCCAGGCCGAGCGCCGCCATTGAAACGACCGTGAAGACCGTAGCTGCGGTCCCGATCGGCCCGAGCGCCCAGGCAGGGATCAGGTCAAGCGAACGCAGCACGACCATGGCGATGAAGCCGATGATGAACCACGGGACGAGCTGGTGGATCGCCGGCCCTCCGGAACGCGGGCGATCGCCAGCGGTGACATGGGGGGCCGGCTCGTCCGGCTGCTCGCGCAATTGCGGCGTCAGAAGGGATAGCACGAGGCACACGGGGCCGAGCATCAACACGCGGATAAGCTTCACCAGCGTGCCGATCTGGACCGACTTCACCCCCATTGGCGCAGCCGCCGCAATGACTTGCGGCACGGCGTACACCGTCAAGCCCGCAAGCGCTCCGTAGCCGAGCTGGGTCATGTGCAGGATGGCGCCGATCAGCGGCAAAGCCAGCACCACGATTACTCCGAGCACGGCGGTAAAAGCGATCGACGATGCTACGTCGTCGCCATCGGCGCCGATGACTGGCGCGACCGCCGCAATCGCGGAGTTTCCGCAAATCGAATTGCCGCAGGCCACCAGGATCGCGAGCCGCTTCGTGAGGCCAAGCGCGCGTCCGATCGCGAAGCTCAGCATGATCGCGGCGGCCACCATCCCGAAGATAGAAAAGAGCAGCGGCAAGCCTGCTGACAATATCGTCGCCGCGCTTATCGAGGCACCGAGCATCACTACTGCGATTTCCAGGAGCAGCTTGGCGCTGAAGTCGATGCCGGGCTTCCACCGCGGTCCGGGGCGCCAGGCGGTTCGAACCGCTGCTCCGACAAGGATCGCGATGACCAGCGCCTCAATCCAGGCGCGCCCGGACAGAACGAACTCCACATGCTGCACCGCATAACCGGCAGCCGCGATCGCGGCGCACAGCACCAAGCCCGGAAGGATTCCGATTGGAGTGCTGCCGGATGAGGATTTCATTGGGGTTACCTTAACACGGTCGGCGTCGCTGTCAGCGTCGCGTTTGCAGCGCGGTGCTACGCGGCTTCGGAGGTCCCGAAAGCAATTCGCGATGCGAGGGTGCCGATGACGAAAACAAGTGCCGCGACCGCGCTTGCAATCGGCAGCAACTGAAATGCTCCAAGCAAGCCCAGGCGATCCGCGAACCAGCCGGTGACGATCGGTCCCGGGGCTAGTCCGAATGCATTGTTGGCAAGCGTGAGAACGGCAAAGGCGGTGCCATGAAGCGCTGCCGGCGTCAGTGCAGCGACGATCGCTCCGGACGGCCCGGCGGAAGCCGCGGCGAGAAACATGCCGATGCCGAGAAGGACCAGCTGCGCGCTGCCAGGGCCAATTGCGAAAGCAACGCTGATGGCCGCCGCGCAACACATGCAATAGAAGGCGCTCAGTACTGCGCGCTGGCGGGTCTCGCGGACTAACTTGTCGCTGATCATCCCGCAAACGATCATCCCGGCGCCGCCGAGTGCCAGAAACACGGCGGCAAGCGACGTCGCCTGCTTTAGCGGCAGGTCGTAGTAGCGCACGAAATAGGTCGGGAGCCACGCCGGCAGGGCGCCAGCGACGAACAGCTGCAGCCCGCTCCCAACATAGGCGCACTTAAGCGCCCGTCCTGAGAACAACGCGCCGACATTCGTTAATTGGACCCGCTTGCGCTCACCTTCGGCTTCGCCGGACAACCGCTCTTCCTTGACCAGAAGCGGGTAGACCAATGCGAGAAGCAGGCCGGCCGCGCCGATCGCCATGAACGCCATCCGCCATCCGTGCGTGGCAGCGACCGCTCCCCCAACCGCCACGCCCAGCACCTGTCCGACAAGCCCGCCGGCCATGAAGGCGCCGGTAAGCGTTGCGCGCAGGCTCGCCGGAAACACGCTCAGGATAACGGCGATGCCTACGCTTCCGTACGCGGCCTCGCCGACACCGACGAGGACGCGCGCGGCGAGCATCTGATTATAGGTCGCCGCCAATCCGCAAAGAAGCGTCGCAAGGCTCCACAGCACCGCCATCGAAGCAATGCTCTTCACCCGCCCGATCCGGTCCGCGAGCAGCGAGATCGGACAGGTCAGTACCCCGACCGTCACGGCAACGATCCCGGACAGGAGGCCGAGCCGGCCGTCAGTCAGGCCCCATTCGGCCTTGAGCAGCGGAAAGACGGCGCTCAGCACCTGACGCGCCATATAATCGGAAATCAGCAGGCCGAACGTCAGCGCGAACACCAGCCAGGCGTAAGCGGAGACGTCCGGACTGCGGGCCGAAGCCTTGGTCACGCGGCTTCGCGCCTCGCGACGACGGAGGGCTTACGGTTCGGGAGCCAGCCGTTCCGCTCGAGCGTCTCGTCGATGCTCGAGTAGAAGGTGCCGAGCTGGTAGATCTCGCGAGCCTGATCGGCGGTCGCGATCGGACGCCACAATTCCTCCGAGATGCGCACCATCTTCTCGATCTGCTGGACCGACGTCGCGCGCTCGCCGCGGCGGCCGTAGAGATTGTCCTCCTGGCCGACGCGCACGTGCAAGCCCATCGCTATGCCCATCGCGTTGAGCGGATAGAGGTGGCGCATGAGTCCCTCGACGGTCAGCACGGCATTCTGCGGAACGCGGTTGATGAATTCCATCAGGTTGCGCGGGTTCGGGCCATCATGGCCGCCGCCGATCGACACCCAGTTGAGCACGTAGGGGCCCATATACTGGCCCTGCCGAACGATGCGCTCGACCGTCTCCAGATCCTTGATCGAGCCGATCATGAAGTGGGGCTGGATGCCCGCAGCAACGAGCCGCTTGAGATGCTCCTTCACGAAGCCCGGACCGGACTCGTAGTACATCTCCGTATAGGCGTGTTTGTAATCGGGCTCGCCCATCGAGGTGCCGGCGGCATCCTCGTCGGTGATGAGCTCCATCACGTTCATCTGGTTGGTGTTGATCGCGATCGTCACCTGGTCCGGCTTCGGATTGAGCTCGGCCAGCATGTGACGCGTGTCATCGCTCAGCCACTTGGCCGCTTCGCCTTCGCCCTTTGGCGCGAAGCTGATCGAGCCGCCGACCTGAAGGATCATCTTCGGCACAGCGGTCCGGAGGCGATCGAGCATCTCGTTGAAATCGTCGAGCTGCTTCGAGCCCTTGCCGGTCTCAGGATCCCGCACGTGAACGTGCAGGAGCGTCGCGCCCGCATTGTAGCAATCGACCGCCTTCTGGACCTGCTCGGCCTTTGTCAGCGGGATGTCGTCGGAATCGCGAGGAAAGAAGCTCGGCGCATAAGGCGCGACCTGAATGACCAGGGGATCCTGGTTTTCGGGTAGCAGGCTATCGTCCATGAACTGCATGGTTCTTCTCCGTCAGTAAGGCTTGTCGCCGATGATGCCCGCGCGCTCCATTTTCCGGACGGCGGGCCAGTAATCCATGACCGCGTAATGCTGGGTGCAGCGGTTATCCCAGATGGCGACGCTATTCGGCCGCCAGCGCCAGCGAACCTGGTATTCAGGAATGGTCGCACGCGCGATCAGGTAGTTGAGGAGGTTGGCCGCTCCCGGCGAATAATCCTGGCCGTAGCGAACCCTCTCCGCGGTGTGGAAATCCGTGAAGTGCGTCGCGAAGCTGTTCACGAACAGCACCCTCTCCCCCGTCTCCGGATGCTTGCGGACCACCGGATGTTCGGCGTCCGGAAATTGCGCCTTCAGCCCGTGGCGCTTTTCGATCGGCATCCGGGCGCCGAAGCTCGCCTCGATCGAATGCCGTGCATGAAGCCCGTCGATGCCGTCCTTTATATGGTCCGGGAGTTCTTCGTAGGCGCGGGACATATTGGCCCAGACCGTGTCGCCTCCGACGGGCGGGCATTCGAGGCAGCGCAGCACCGCTCCCATCGGCGGGGCATCACGCCACGTCGCGTCGCAGTGCCACGCATTCTCATAATGGTCGGGCGGTGAATCGAGGTCCTTGTAGATGCATACGAGGCCCGGGTGATCGGGATCGCTCCCGGCGACCGGATGGTCCTCGAGATCGCCGAAGCGCTTCGCGAAGGCGACATGCTCTGCCTTGCTGATCTCCTGATCGCGCAGGAACAGCACCTTGTGCTGCAGCAGGGCATGCTTGATCTCGCCAAAGAGGTCGTCGTTGCCGACAGCCTCCGCGAGGCTGAGACCGCTCAACTCGGCCCCGATATGCGTCGTGAGTTTCTCGACGCGCATCAGATCACGAAGATCGAGGAGCCGGTGGTCTTGCCCGCCTCGATGTCCCTATGGGCCTTTACGGCGTCGTCCAACTCGTAACGCTGGTTGATCTCGATCTTGATCCGGCCGCTCGCGACATGATCGAACAGCGCGGTCGCCAACTCGGCGCGCTCGGCGGGATCGGCGATGTAGTCCGCCAATGCCGGGCGCGTGAAATAGACGGAGCCCTGAATCGCCATTTGCAGCGCGTCGATCGGCGGAAAGGGACCAGACGCAGTCCCGCAGCCGACCAGCACGCCCCGGCGCTTCAGTGACTTCAGCGATGCTTCGAACGTGTCCTTTCCGACCGTGTCGAACACGGTGGTGACGCCCTGCCCTTCGGTGAGGTCGCGAACGCGGTCCACGACGTTTTCCTGGCGGTAAAAAATGATCTCGTCGCAGCCGTGCGCCCTTGCGATGACTGCTTTCTCCAGACTCGACACCGTCCCGATCACGCGAAGCCCAAGAAGCTTGGCCCACTGGGTAGCGATCAGACCGACTCCGCCCGCCGCTGCGTGCAGAAGGATCGTGTCGCCCGGCTTCATCCAGGGGTTCGTTTTCAGCAGCCAGTAAGCCGCGCTCAGGCCGCGCATGGTCATCGCCGCGGCCGTCTGGTGGTCGATGTCGACGGGCAGCTTGATCAGCGAGCCGACCGGCATGACGCGCTCGGTCGAATAAGCGCCCAGCGGGCTGCCGGTGTAGGTCACACGGTCGCCGATCCGGTAGCCGTTGGCGTTCGAGCCGACGGCTTCGATCACGCCCGATCCTTCGACACCCATCCCATTGGGCAGCGGCACCGGGTAATAACCCTGGCGAAAATAGGTGTCGGCGAAGTTCATGCCGACGGCGACGTGGCGAACGCGTACCTCGCCATCGCCTGGATTTCCGACCGGGACGTCTTCGATTCGAAGCACGTCCGGGCCGCCTGCCTCATAGAAGCGTACAGCTTTAGCCACCGAAACTTTCCCGATTGAATTCGCTGGCCAGCTATCACTAATGCGGCCAACCGATTTCATGGATCGCGATACGGGTTGTATAGGTCGCGACAATTGGAGGGGGTATGGAGCTCGTCAGGGCAGCATCGCTGACCGGCTATTTCGCGGTGGCGGGAGAGCTGCAGCTCAACGTCATACCGTTGCTGAGACGCGCCGGCCTGTCACGATCGATGATGAGCGATCCGGAGCAGACGCTCCCCGCCCGGGCGGCAGTTCACCTGCTGGAAGACAGCGCCGATGCATCGGGGTGCGCGACGTTCGGGCTCCGAATGGCCGAATATCGGCAGCTCTCCGACTTCGGCTTGGTCAGCTTGCTCATCGTACACCAGCCGACGCTCGGTGACGCGCTCGACGTGCTTTCGGAGTATCGCAACCGAATCAATTCCAACCTGACCCTGCAGGTCGAGCATCACGATGACGCGGTCTTTCTGCGCGAAAACTTCTCGCTCCAACAGCCTCTCTATTCGCGCCAGGTGAACGATCTCGTGCTCGGGGTGCTCTGCAAGCTCTGCCGATCGGTCATGCCACAGCAGTGGCGGCCGCACTGCGTCAGCTTCAGCTACGAACGGCCCCTGCCTGCCGACCGCCCGGTCTACGACCGCCTGTTCGACTGCGAGCTGCAGTTCGGAGCCGATTTCGATGGAATTGTCATCGGCCGGTCCGACATGCAGCGCCGCAACCCGATGTCCGACATGGCTCTTGCCGCCCACGCGCGCGAGCTTGTCGGAGGGATGATGGCGCCGGGCGACCGCTCGGTCGCGGAAGAGGTCGAGCAGTCGATCAGGATCCTCATGCCGATGGGGCGAGCTTCGATCGGCGAGGTTGCGCACTCACTCGGTACGAACGTCAGGACCCTGCAGCGGCGTCTGGTTCACGACGGCGTCGTATTCAGCGACCTCCTCGACCGCGTCCGAGTCCACCAGGTCAACCAGCATTTCGCGAGCCGGCACCTCCGGCTGACCGACGTCGCGCATCTCCTCGGCTATTCGAGCCTCGGGTCGTTCAGCAGCTGGTACCGCAGCCGCTTCAACCAGACGCCGAGCAGCGGCCGCCGCGAGGTCCAGCGCCAGACCGTGAAGCAATGATGATATTAATCGTTGCCGCCCATCGCTTCTCGAACGCGCACCCCGGCATGGAGCGCCTTCTCCCTGACCCGCGCTAGCGCTGCGATCTCAGGGTCGCCGTGAGGCAAAGAATCGATCGCGCACTGCAAGCGATCCGCGAGATCGTCGAACCCGCTGGCAATCTGATGGCAAATGATATCGGATCCCGGCTTTAATCCGAGGCCCGATTCCCCCCGCGTCGACATCGAATGCGACGCTAATCGCGATTCCGATGCGGCGCTTGTTCAAAGACGTCAGGAATCACTCAATTCGTGACATTAGGCGCCGCGAGGAAAGCTTGCTGACAAATGGCATATACTTCCGGATAAAGCGCCGATGGGGCGCAACTGGGGATCGCGTTGGTTAGCATTGTCCCTTCTGGGATCGGCGAGCGTGGCAAATGCCGACCAGATTTGTGCGGACCGACCCGGGAAAGCGAGTGCAACCTGCACGGCGCCCGACGGTCATTTGCAGTTGGAAGTTGGACTGGTGGATTGGCTCCAGCATGGCTCCAGCCTCACGATCTTCTCCACGGCGATCAAGTATGGGGTGACTAAGCGCTCCCATGTTGAGATCGACATCGCCCCCCTCACACGCGCTGATGACGAATGGGGATTCGGGGACGTTGTCGCCAGATATAAGCATCAACTCACGAATGAAGGCTCAGCCATCGCGGTGACCGCCTATCCGTTCGTCAAAATTCCGACGGCAAAGTCCCCCATCGGCAACGGGAAGGTCGAGGCGGGACTGATCATGCCGGTCGGCTATTCGATTCCTGGCTCGGGGATCGACCTGGTCTTGGGCCCTGAGATCGATTGGGCCGCGAATTCCAAGGGCTCTGGCCACCATCTGGGGATGAGTCAGGTCATCGGTGTCGGAGGCGAGGTCGCTCGGCGCCTATCCGTCTCGGCTGAGCTTTGGGGTCATTGGGACTGGGATCCGGATGGCAGAAACCAGCAGTTTTCGATCGATGGCTCGGCGGCTTATTTGGTCCGCGACGATATACAGTTGGACGCTGGGGCAAATGTCGGCCTCAACCGTGCCACTCCGGACCTTGAACTCTATGCCGGGACGTCAATACGCTTCTGAATTCCACTGGAAGCCAGGCATTGCCGGTTTCGGCTGAACTTTGGAATACGCATCGCCGTATTGCTCGATGGAGCGAAGTCCTACCGTAGCCTCTGCGCGAGTGGCCACACACAGCCTAGCTAACTTAAGTGGCGACCGCTTCATGCCCTTTCCAAGACTGGTCTTCGCCGAGTCAGCTTTCGGCCCAATGCAGACCAAATCGCGCCCGCTACCTGCTGCCGTTGGAGCTAGCGTTGGACAGCAAGCTACGCGATTGCGGCCTCGTTCAGGGTCGGCGATTTGTTGTCTGCAAGCAGCGTGATGATCGCGGCGTTTGCATGCGCGATTTTCTGTTGTTTTACAATTTCTTAGACTGCGTGGCGGAGAGGGTGTCCGTTTGACTAATCACTTTATCATCTTGAGAGATAGCTGTTTTTCCTGATACGAATAGGCCGCCCCACACTTTCCCCCGCAACGATAGTGCGCGAGGGGATGTTTTGCGGGGCAAGCGCTAATGGCAGCTTTCCACCCATTGCAGACATTCCAAATGAGGAGTCGAAGGGTTCCGCGTTCCGGGCGATGCTTCGCTTAGTTCGGCCTGTGCGTCGGCTTCGGCTTCCGGCGGAATCGCATGGAAGGCCCGACCCCGCCGACCTCCAGGAGCATCATCGGCCCATGTCCTTCGGACCTGGTGACCACAGGTAGGAAAGACAGCGAAGCCGAAATCTACGAGTCCCGCTGGCGACGGCTCCGATGCGCACCCGCCGGTGCCGGCAGAATGCCGTTGTCGTTCGCAGGCGCCGAGGATTCAATCTTCCCACTGGGCCGCTGACCGGTATTCGCGACATCGGCGGCCCCTGGAGCGCGAAGTCCTGCGACCAATGTCGCTAGAACGGGCACCCGCCGGACACAGAAGTGAAGCGCGATTGGAACTGTAACCCCGATCGCGAGCAGGATGGCGAACATCACGGGCGTAGGCAGGACGATGTAATGCTTCGCGAACTCCCGTGCGGTCGCGGCCGCGACGGAGTGCCACAGGTAGATCGTATAGCTGTAGGCGCCAATCATCTCGAAGAGCTGAATGCGCGGACAAACAGCGAGCATCAGATAGGCCGCGCCACATCCGCACAACGCCGCAGGCAATGACGTGTTAGGTAAGCCTGCGCCGCCAAGCAGTGGAGCTACCTGCTGCAGGATAAGTCCGAGCATTACGAACCACAGCGCTACGCGGGCATGATGCCGGTCAAGCAGCTGCCGTTCCCCGCGCAGGATCATCCCGAACAGGAACAGGGGGGCGAGGTAGACGACGCCGTTAAGGCTGAAGGTGTTGGGGAACTGAATCGAGCTGGACAGTGCGAGCGTCGTGAGGGCTACTACGCCAAGGCCCTTAGAGCTGAGCCGGGCATAAGCATCGCAAGCAGCCATCAGCACGAAGATGATCAGCAAGGCCTGAAGGAACCAGAGGTGCTGATAGTGGGAGGTTAAGGCGGTCGTGAGGGAAGTGTCCGCGCCATATGCGCCTCGCCGCAGCCCCACCATTGTTGTCGTTACGAAGATCAAGGGGATGGCTAGGCGTAAGACCTTGCTCTTCAAAAAGTTGGCAATCGAAGAAGCTTCGACGCGGCGGCGCGCATAAACATAGCCGGCTACAACCGCGAAAATGGGCATGCGGATAAAGTCGAGCGCATCCAATACGCGGTGCCACATCGACCCGTCCGGCAGGTGCATCCCGGAGACCGCGCTCGTCCCTACCACATGGTAGGCCACGAGCGCGACGCAGGCGATGCCGCGCACAGTCGTGATCTCAGGCTTTGCAACTGAGGACCGGTCCATAATGACCTCCCGATTTTCATGAACGAGGTGTGGGAGGGGCGCGGACACCCCTCCGTTGGCACCTACGCGAGCTGTGCCAGCGAGGGTGGGAACCCGGAGGTCCCCCACCCAGGGCTGATCAGGCGAGTTGCGCCAGAGTGATGCTGCCGCTCTTCCGGCGCGACCGGCGCATGGCCAATCCGATGCCGCCGAAGCCCACCAGCATCATCGCCCATGCAGCCGGCTCTGGCACCGCAGCCTGGGTCACGGTGAGTGTGAGCGGGTGAGTGCCACAGCATCCCCCACTCGGATTTGAAAGAATGTCGGTGATGCCGTAGTCACCAAGGCCAGTGTTGCCGATGCCAAACGTATTAGCCAACGTACTGAAGGACAAACCGTTGAAGGATACGTAGGATGGCGTCGAATAGAAGTAGTTGTCGGCCGCTGCATAAGTCGAAAGGCCGGTAATAGCGTCACCATTCGCCGTGCCAGTGATCACCGTTACATGACCGCTTGCGTCGGTGGTCACCTGAACATTCCCGCTGTACGTGCCACCGGAATATACAACGTCAAAGATTCCCGCGGCGGGCGTTCCGGTCGTCGGCGGGACTGGGTCGGCCAGTGCTGGAGAGGCGACAATAGCCGTTGCGCTGATTGCAAATGCAAAGAGTGTATTACGCATATTCAAACTCCTTCCTCTATCGTTCTTGCGCTGATTTGATTCAGGTGAGCTGCGGGACCTGTTGATCGCGGGTGTGTGCCGCACTGCGCCGAAGGCGGCGAAACCGAGCCGCATCATTGCCCAGCTGCCGGGCTCCGGAACGGCGGGGGTTAACTGGGGTACGAGGCAGCTGAAGTTGCCCCGGCCAGTCGCCAGGTTCATTCTCATCTTGGGTTCCTCGACGGCAGTGGTGGTTTGTCGGCTTCTGAATGGGTTCCGCTCATGGGCGATGGGTCCGCGGGCCAAGCTCGTTCAAGCGCGTCCGAGAGGAGCTCGCGGGCACGCGCAACCCAGTGCCCAGGCGGAGTTTGGGTGTCATGGGACATGCGGAAGAGCCGGGACAACAACGGTCATCCCCGACCGGGAAACTGGACGGCCGGTAGATCGGCCGAGGCTAGAAGCCGCCACTTGTCGCTCGGCCAAGGGTCCCTGGTCATCGTACTTGCGCAGCGGCGACACGGGCTGATCCAAACTTTCAGCGAGGCATTGTAGTTAGCGCGAGCGCGCGAGCGCTCATGGCCGACCAGCCGGCACAAAATCGTCATAAACTGCTCCGAATTGGTAAAATGCGACCGTTGCGACGATCAGCAGGCAACCTGCCAATCGCCGAGCGAACAGCTGGATGAGCGGAGCTCATCCCGGGCGTTCAGCTGAGGAAGACTTTCAAGTTCCGCGATCAGCCGGCGGCGAGCCTGGAACAGATCATAATCGGCGCGGGCGCGAAGCCAGAACTGCGGCGAAATGCCGAACACGCGCTCAATCCGCAGCGCAATCTCTGGCGAAAGAGGGCAGCGGCCGCTCAGCACCATGTTGAGTCGCGGCTTCGAGATACCGATCGCAAGAGCAAGCTCGCTTTGCGTCAGGTCCATGTCGTCGAGCAGCCTGCGGCGGATCATCTCGCCCGGCGATGGTGGCGCGCCGACCGCATTGAAGTGGAACATCTGAGTCATCGTACCTGCCCTCCACGAACGCGTTGGCTGGTCATTTGCCGTGTGGCGGGCACGAACAGGCTCACGCCTCCGCAAACGGAGGCCAGCGCATCGCGCAGTCCCTACGGCGAGTTTCCCAGTCACGGCTCACGGCCGAGTGCCGCGAGTCGAAACATAGTTAACGAAAGCGAGTTCTGCGGAAACCGTCCGCGCGGACTAGGTCAGTTAAGCAGCTCTAAATCGGCTTCGTCAGGAACCGACGTTGCATTGTTGAGCCCGCTGCACAGCTGCATCAGCTCGACCTGCGAACTGGTCCTCGTCTTGGCGTAAATCGATCGCAGGTGGGTACGGGTCGTGTTGCGACTGATTTCGATCGTCGCCGACAGGGAATCGATCGAATGTCCGTGTGCCAGGAGGCGAAGAACCTGCAGCTCGCGACCGGTCAGGTCGAACAGGGATTGGATGACATCGAGCCGCGCCATGGCGGGAATCCGGTCAAGCAGCTCGACATCGACCTTTCGGCTGACTCTGCCGAACGGCCCGAGAGTTTCGGTAACCGGCCGAAACACGACGATCCATGGCCTGCCGCGATCGTGCTTGATCTGGACCGCCGTGGGCCGGCGCACCGCGTCTTCGCTGGTGATGATTTTTTCAACTGTCCGATCGATTATATTCTGCTGGAGGTAGCCGGCGCTACAGAGGCGGTCGTTGCATATGTAGATCGCCGATTGCTGCTCAAGCATTCGGCGAGCACCCCTGCTCGTATTCTCGACTGCGCCCTCGTCGCTCAATCTGATTAGAGCTCGGGCGCTTTCCTCGCTGAACGGCTTGTTCCGCAACCGAAGCGCACACTCGACATGGTCGAACAACAACCTGAAAAGTTTGAGGTCTTCCGATCGATCTTCACTGTCATCGGGGAAGAATGGCGAAAGGCAGAAGTGCGCTCCGCTCGTCGGGGCGGTGAATCCCGTAATCCAGAATGACGCGCCGAATGTTTCGGCCGCCCAGGTGACGAAGGGGTGCGATTGATATTCGGCGGGTTCGAGAGCGGCCCGGCTATCGCAAAAGCGCTTATCGCGGTTCTTCGATGCCCAGATCAATGTGGGGTTCAATTTATACCTCGCCGAATATTCTTCGACGCAATAACCAACGTGCGGAGGGCCGTAGATCCGGCACTTGACCAAGTGCAGTTGCGGCAACTCAAGCAAAACGGAGATGCCTGCACAGCAGCGCACCCGCTGGAAGATTTCGACGATGATCTCATCCCAGACAGCGGGATCGCCCGCCGCGGAATAGATCCGCTTGATTAACTCCGACAGACCCGTGTCCAGGCTCATACGCGCCCCTCGAGCATACGCGACTCATTAACAACTTGTTAATGTGATATGTTTTCTGGTGGGTTAGCAACACAAATCAACAAAGAGCTGCTATCTGGCTTGCGGATTCGTCTGCTTCCGCCAAACGGGCTTCCGTCCTTGGAACGCCCAAAGCGCTAATGGCAACTTTCCACCCAAAGCAGACATTCCGCAGAGCTGACGGCTGAGATAATCCGTTCGAATGAGAATTGCTCTATTTAAACCCGAAATTGCCGGAAACGTCGGTGCCATCCTACGGCTTGGTGCCTGTTTGGGTGCGGCGGTCGACCTCATCGAACCCATGGGCTTTGAGTGGGATGATCGACGTGTGCGTCGGTCGGCAATGGACTATATCGATCATGTCGAAATCTCGCGCCATTCGAACTTCCAAGAGTTCCGAGGAACGATCGCCTCAAGGCGCCTGGTGCTGTTCACAACGAAAGGTCGTCAATCGGCCTATGAGTTTCGCTACCAGGCCGACGATGTCCTCCTCTTCGGCAGGGAAAGCGGCGGCGTGCCGACTGCGGTTGCGGAAGCCTGCGACGCTCGACTGCGCATTCCGATCCGGCCCACAGTGCGCTCGCTGAACCTGGCCACTGCAGCGACGCTGGCGCTTGGTGAAGCTCTACGCCAAACCGCAAATCTGCCGACTTGAGTGGGTGTCCGGTTCCAGTCGCAGTGCAGGGCGTCGAGCAATGCAGGACGGACTGGACTTCCGCGCCGACCTCGGATTTCTCCTTCAGCGAAAAGGTCAGATTCTGGGGAGATTTGACCCCGCGCCGCGGCTCTCTGAGCTCTCCAATCACCGCACAGAGTGGCGAATTCCGGGACAAAACCGGGGCGATAAAACCTAGTTCTCTCAATAGGTTGACTAGGTGGCGGAGAGGGTGGGATTCGAACCCACGGTACGGTTGCCCGTACGCCGCATTTCGAGTGCGGTGCTTTCGACCACTCAGCCACCTCTCCGC
>Ga0070671_100000805_pt1 | contig 22666 bp, 19 predicted proteins | sample KBSS73metaG_FD_65341 | JGI IMG/M metagenome (GOLD analysis project Ga0070671, IMG submission 65341) | Switchgrass rhizosphere microbial communities from Kellogg Biological Station, Michigan, USA - KBS S7-3 metaG | ecosystem: Host-associated > Plants > Roots > Rhizosphere > Soil ...
GAACGCTCATGCCCGGAATGGTACTTGGCCATTTCCATGCGGCCTATCGGGAGCTGGGCTCGGTGGCCGCCCCTTTCGGCCTTGAGGCGGTGCCCGCGCTGCACGCAATGCGCGCGGCCGCACATTTCAAGATGGCGCTGGATAGCGGCTTTACAGGGGTCATCGGCGCCGGGGTGCCCGACGGGATCGACGCGGCCATGAAGGCAGCGATCGAGGAGGGTTCCCAGATCGGGCCCCGTATCTTTGCGTGCGGACATAATGTCGGAACAACGGGTTTCTCCACCGATGGCAGCTTTCCCTCCCACTGGGAGATTGGCGCGAATGGAGGTTTGAGGCGGTGTGACGGTCCCGAGGGGTTCCGCAGAGCCGTGCGCCAGGAAATTAAGGACGGTGCGGAGATCATCAAGCTGTTCCTGACAGGCGGCCACGGCTCGACCGCACCGACGGACCAGTGGGAGATGTCGCTCGACGAACTGCACATGGCCGTCCGGACCGCGGCGGAGCGCGGCGCGAAGGTCCGCGCACACACAACCGGCCGGGAAGCGATCCTCCACGCGATCGAAGCCGGGATCCACATCATCGATCACGCGGACGGCATGGACGACGACTGTATCGAAAAGTGCGTGAAACATGGCACATTCGTCGCGCCCAGCCTGCTTTTCCCGCGAACCATGATGCGAAACGCGGCGGGCAGCGCCTATGCGGAAGGCATGCGCGCGGCTTATTCACATATGGTCGCGATCCTGCCGCGGGCCAATGCCGCGGGTGTTCGTCTCATCCTGGGCGACGACCACGGCGCGATGGGCATGCCTCACGGAGAATATGCACAAGAACTGGAGCTTTACGTCAAGGATGTGGGCATCCCGCCACTTGATGTGATCCGCTGGGCCACCAGAAACGGAGCGGCCGCGATGGGCCTCGCGGACAAATGCGGAACTATCGAGCCGGGCAGCTTTGCTGACCTGCTGGTGGTGGATGGGGATCCCGTGGACGACATTTCCGTCCTGCGAGACCGCAGCAAGCTGATGCTCGTCATGAAGGGCGGGGTTGCGTGCAAGGACGCGCTGGACCGGATCGGTGCGCTGCCCGAAGCCGCGCGTCCGTTGCTTGCAACGGCATGACCGGGCGCCGGCCGGCGCTCTGTCGGCATTTTCGCAGACGATAGAACGAAAGGATACAGCGTGACGAAGGAGCATATGGCGGCGATGATCGAAGAATATTGTCGCGCCGAAACCGCCAAGGATCGGGCAGCGTGGTTCGCGCTGTTCGCGGACGACGTCATTCACGAAGATCCGGTGGGCTCGCGCACCAATATCGGCATCGACAATCTCGCTTCGATCTGGGCCGATGTGGAGGGATATGACGTCAAGCTCGAGCAGGTCGCGCCGATCATCGCCTGCGGCAACGAGGCCATCGCCATGCTGCGCGCGGAAGGCGGATCCGGGGAAAATCGGTTCGTGTTGACCCCGATTGTCAACAATTTCGTGTTCGGTGACGACGGCAAGATCAAGCGGATGCGCTCTTTTCATTCGCATGCGTGAGACGGCTGAGCACGCCGACGTCCTCATTGTCGGCGCAGGGCCTGCTGGCGGGGTTGCCGCTCGCCGCCTCCAGGACGCAGGATTGTCGGTAGTGGCGCTGGAACAGGGCCGCTGGTTCGATCGCGCTGAATATCGCGGGGACAAATGGGATTGGGAGCTCTCGTCGGGGGGCGCCTGGTCGCCCGTGCCGAATGTTCGCCAAGCGGACGCCGACTACCCGATCGACCTTGACGAGTCCGACATCACGGTCATGAATTGCAATGCCGTAGGTGGCGGGACGATCCTCTACAACGCGATCTGGCCCCGACTGCTGCCGGCCAACTTCCGCACCAAAAGCTTGTTCGGCATCGCCGACGACTGGCCGATAACATATGACGAGCTTCGGCCCTTCTATGAGGAAACCGATCGGCAGTTCGGCGTTTCCGGACTGGAGGGCAATCCCGCCTATCCCGCGGGAGCAGGACCGCCGCTGCCGGCACTGCCGTTCAATGAAGGGGCGATGTGCGTGGCCCGGGCCTTGCACCGGCGCGGGTGGCATTGGTGGGTAGATACCAATGCTATCATCTCCACGCCTTATGACGGGCGACACCCATGTGTTCAGCGCGGCACCTGCATGCAGGGTTGCAACGAGGGCGCGAAATCCTCCGCCGACCTCACGCATTGGCGGCCTTTCCGCGCCAAAGGCGGCATAGTGTTAACGGGAGCACGCGTTCGGCGAATCACACTTGACGAGGCAGGACTGGCTAATGGCGCGGTTTGGGTCGACCAGAATGGCGGCGAACACTTCCAGTCCGCCGATGTCGTCCTGCTGGCCGCCAACGGGGTTGGCACGCCACGGCTTCTGTTGAACTCCGCTTCCCGACTATTTCCACAAGGCCTGGCGAACGGCTCCGGACTGGTCGGTCGCCGGCTCATGTTGCATCCGGTCGCAACGATCGTCGCCACATTCGGTGGACAAGGTGAGCGGTGGCAGGGCCAGAACGGTTCGACTCTCCAATGCTTGGAACACGCGCTTCACGATGCTTCCCGCGGCTTTGCAGGCGGGGCCAAATGGTCGCTGCACTCGACCGAAGGCGGCCCAGTCATGACCTCCCTAACGGTGCTGAATCGCCAGTGCGGCGGTGCAAACTATCATGATGAGTTCGACCGGAGGCTGGGCCGCAGCCTGCTGATGTCGATCATGTGCGAAGACATGCCCGATCCCGACAACCGGGTGATGCTGTCGCCGGACTTAACGGACAGTTCGGGGATTCCGGCACCAAAGATCATCTATAAGACCAGCGAAGACAGCCGTCGCAATCTCGACTGGAATGTCGAACAGGCCGCAAAGCTGTTTCGGGACGCTGGCGCCTGGGATGTGCAGATCAGCAATCCGGGCGGATATAATGCGCACCTGATGGGCACGGCGAGGATGGGGGATGATCCTCGCACGTCGGTGGTCGACAGATGGTGCATGTCACACGAGGTACCGAACCTCGGCATTCTTGACGGTAGCTTGTTCGTCACCTCGGGCCCGGTAAACCCCACCAGCACAATCGCGGCATTGTCGCTGCGCGCTGCCGATCATCTGGCAAAAACATTCGCCACGATGCCGCGGCCGCGGCGCGGGTCGCCGGAAACCGCGCCCAGATCCATTGAAGCGACTATCTCAGCACCGACGAAAAGCGCGCCCACGGGTTTGGAGGGCAGGAATGCCGCGAAATTTGCCGCCATTGGCGATCTGCTGATCCCACCCGTCGACGCTCTGCCCGGTGCCGGAACATTGGCCATAGCAAGCGGCTGGGCCAGCCGTGCTCTCGACGCGCGACCGGACCTGCGCGCGCCTCTCGAACGCGCGCTTGATCGCGATCCGGAGGATTTCGCGCATCTGCTGTCGAACGATCCGGAGGCGTGGTCCGCGATGGCGACCCTGGTCGCGGCCGCTTACTATGCGCATCCCGATGTGCAGGACCGCACCGGCTATTTCGGGCAGCTGCCCCGGCCGCAAACGCCTGACCGTTACCCCGCTTATATCGACGAGGGACTGTTCGATCACCTCCTGGATGGCGAGTGGAAACGGCGTTGGCAGGACCATCTCAACTAGGCTCAGGACCTATTAAATCGGCTGCGTGACGGTGCGGGGATTAATTCAATGGCGGGCGACGCGACGCCATGGATGATCTGCTTTTGCTGTCGGATGCGCGGATGCGCCGGATTGAGCCCCATTTTCCGCTTTTCGCATGGGATTGCGCGTGTGGATGATCGGCGTGTGCTGAGCGGCTCCTGTTCGTAATCCGCAAAGGCTTGCGGTGGCGCGATGCGCGTGCGGCCTACCGTCCGCCTAAGCAGGATGGACTCTAGTAGTTCATAACCATCATGTTGAGTCCTCAGTGCAAAGCCGCCCCTGGCGCCACATTCCTGTTCATCGGCATGCGCCCCCCATCCTGTGAATCCCCGGGAAAAATGGGCGTGATCGTCGGCTCATCCGCCGCGGATATTCGTCGCTGCTCGTGTGAAGACGCCCCAATCCAGGCTACAAAGGTCCGACGACTGATAGCAGCCCCGGCTTCGGCGGGGCTGTCTCATTTTCGTTATCGCGAAATGGTGTCTAATCCCACTCCCTGTACCGTTTGACGGTGCTGGACAAAAATATCAGACCGGCAATGGCGGCTCCGAGCACAAGCGACGCGAGCGGACGGCTGATCTCCAGGCCGCCCTGAGCATGCGGCTTGTCGAAGAAATCGCCGACCGTGGCGCCCAGCGGGCGCGTCAGGATGAACGCCGACCAGAACAGCGCGACATGGCTCGCCCTCGTCCCGAAATACAGCGCCGCCAGCGCGGCGAGGCAGGCCCCGAACAGGATCGCACCACGCGCATAGCCAAGGCCGCTGTCAGCAGCCCAGTCGCCCAGCGCGGTCCCCAGCGTCTGCGAAAAGGTGATGGTTATCCAGTAGAAGGCTTCCGCCTGCGCGCTGCTCACGCTTTCCACGGCGACGGTCCCGAGCGTGCGGTACCACGCGAGCAGCGACGCCAGCACGCAAGCGAGCAGCAGCAGCGACCCGCCCCGATAGCCGATGCCGAGCGAGCGATCGGCGAAGTCGGCGAGCGTGGTGCCGCACGTCGTCGACGCGACGATCGTCGCCCAGTAAAGCCAGGCATGGAACCGCCGCGCGCGGATCTGGGCGATGACGAGGCCGAACAACAAGGCGCCGAACAACAATGTGCCGAGGAGATATCCGCTGATCGACGATTGCGAAGCTTGGGGCGTGGTCTCGCCCAGCCATGTCATCGTCACCGCGTCGCCGCCCGTCTCGCCGAGCGTGGTGGCGAGGATCTTGATGACCCAGAATCCCAGTGTCACCGCCGGGACCTTGGAAAGCGCCGCCTCGCTACGATCGTCCATGGATTTCCTTCCGCCCGGGGTGGGTCGCCAGTTCAGGATCCCATCGATCGCCAATGGCGGTCGCTGCCGTGCCATCGTCATGCTGCGGCCGGTGGCGACTCGTACAACACGATATAGCCGACATGATCGGAAAGCATTGTTCCGTCACCTTCGTGGCCGAATGGTGTGCTGATCGCCTTCACCGCCAGCCCGCCCGAAAGGACGCGCGTGAACTGCCAGTCGCGCGCGCGCGCCATCGAAAAGCGCGCATCGGCCGACATCGTCGAGGCGCACCCATTCCGGTCGTCCGAGCAGCGATCGAAGGCGGCGTTGCCGGCATCGCCGATCCAGCGCGCCAGACGCGATTCCATATAGGCCCGACGTTCGCCATCGCCGCCGATGTTGAAGTCGCCGCCAAGGATGAGCGGACTATCGGCCGGCATGTTGCGCGCGAGAAAGCTATCGAGCGCGTCGATCTGGGCGCGATAGGCCTAGAGTGACCGCGCGACCGGAACATGCGCAGCGTGGCGCGAATTGAGGTGGGTGTCGACCACCGCCACGGGTGCGGCGATGCCTGGCACCGCGACGAGCGCCATAACCATGCCCTTGTTGGCGAGGCAATCATAGCCGGCGCAGGCGAAGCCCGGGAACGGCTCGCGCCGGATCGACAGGATCGGATAATCGGACAATATCCGCAGCCCGCTGCCGAGCCATTTGCCGCTACGCTCCCCCTTGATGGCGCGTGCCTGGCTTTCGAAGGCGATGTCGTCGGGCCGCCTCGCCGTTTCGGCACGATCGGCCGCGGCGGGGCCATCGGCGACGTAGCGATAGCCGGCGGTCGCAGCGATGCGCTTCGCATCGTCGGTGAAGGCTTCCTGCAACAGGACGATGCGCGGCTGCAGCGCCGAAGCGCGCAATTGGGCGAGGCGGGCGCCGATCGCCGCCAGCGACTTCATCCTGCCCAGTCGCACCGGCCAAGGCAGGCCTTCGACATTATAGGTCATCACCGATAGCGCGCCGTTGGGCCCGGACGCGGTGAAGGCGGGCCTGCTGCCACGCGCCGGCTGATGGATGTCGGAAAGTAGCAGCACGGCACACAGCATCATGAATGCCGCCGAGCCATAGCCCATCTGTCTGACGTTCATTGCCCGTCTCCCATCGCCGTAGCCATCCCGCCGAACGACGACGCCGCGCCGCTGAAGCCGCATCTGGCCGCGCCGAGCCCATCCATTTTTTCCCGCATGTGGGTTTCGGCCCGGTGCGGCGTCTTCTCGACGGCAGCGGAGAGCTATCACGCGAACAGTCGCTCTATGGACGGGATTGGCGGGGCTCTCCGGATTTCAGCCGGTGGCCGTCGAGGCGCGGTTGGGTGCCGATTTCAGCCTTGCCGCCTTCGGTGCGCGACATCCGTTTGTGACCGGGTTGCAGGCGAGCGACGATCGCCTCTCCGCGGCCGATGCGCTCGCTTATGATCCCGGCACGAAGAACGACCATCGTCTGACCACGTATCTGCGGAAGGTCTTCTGAGGTGCCGGTATATTCAATGCCCCGTTCCTATGCCGATCACCGAATTGCTCCCAGCCATGGTGAGGTCTATGAAGCCCCGGGCACCTGCCCGCCGCACAGGGATATGATGACCGACCAAGGCATCGAAGCGGTTTTCATCGCCAATCGCCCCGCGCTCGCCCGCTTTCTGGCGGCGCGCGGCGGGGGAAGCGATGTGGACGATCTGATGCAGGAATTGTGGCTGAAGATCTCGCACCAGCCCGCCGGACCCATCGGCAATCCGCTCGCCTATATCTATCGCACGGCCGACAATCTGATGCTCGATCGCCGGCGCGGCGTGATGCGCCGGTTGCGCCGCGATCATGAATGGAGCGAACTCAATGCCGGAGCCATGCCGGGCGTATCGGAGCAGCCCTCGCCCGAACGGATGCTGATCGCGCGCGAACGCCTGCGCCAGATCGAAGCGCGGCTCGACGCGCTTGGTGATCGCACCGCCGCCATCTTCCGCCGTCACCGCGTCGAAGGCGAGGCGCAGCGGGATATCGCCATCGACCTGGGAATAAGCCTGAGCAGTGTCGAAAAGCATCTGCAAAAGGCCTATCGCCTGATTGTCGAGCTGCGCATGGGCAGCGATGTGGATTTGCCGGCGGCGCGTCGTCATGCGATCGAAGGGGTCGATCATGATGGACCGTGAAGCGAGGATCCGCGACGAAGCGGCGGAGTGGTTCCTCCGTCAGCGCGATCCCGCGCGCGCGGATTGGGATGGCTTTCTGCTATGGCTGGAGGCCGATGCCGCTCACAACGCCGCCTATGAGGCGGTGGCGCTCGCCGACGACGATATCGCGCAGCTGATTGAGTCTGCCGAGCCCGGCCCGCTCGCCAGCAACGATAATCGGAGCGAGGAGCGCCGGCCCGGACGCTGGCGGCTGGTGACGTTTGGCGGGGTGGCGGCGGCGGTTGCCGCCGGCTTCCTCGCCTGGCCGATGATGACGGTGGGGCCCGCGAGCTACATGATCGAGACCCGGCCCGGCGAACAGCGCGCCATCCAACTCGACGGCGGAACCCGGATCGAGCTGAATGGCGGCAGCCGCATCACATTGCGCCGGGGGGACGCCCGCTATGCCTCGCTGGATCGCGGCGAGGCGATGTTTAGCGTCGTCCATGATCCACAGCATCCATTTGAGGTTCAGGCCGGAGACATGCTGCTTCGCGATATCGGCACCGAATTCAACGTCCGCCGCGATGCCGCCGGCACGGGGCTGGAGGCGTCGGTTGCGCGTGGCAGCGTGATGCTCGATCCCGATGGGCAGGCCATTCGCCTCGACGCCGGCCGCGTCGCAAGGCTCGCCGCCGCCGACATCACGCTCGGACGCGTGGAGCCCGGTGAGGTCGGCACCTGGCGCCGCTCGCGACTCGTTTATCGCGAGGCTTCGCTCGATCGCATCGCCGAGGATCTGGCGCGCGGTCTCGGTGTGCCAGTGACGGTCGATTCCGCGCTTCCTGATACGCGATTCAGCGGTGTAATCATGCTCGACACGGATCGGTCGAAAACCTTTACCCGCATTGGATCGCTGCTCGATGTCGAAGCCGTTCGGGTTGGTGAAGGCTGGCGGTTGCAACCGCGGAAGCGTGCGGCGCGCTGATTGGGCGACGATGGCGGCCGGTCTGGCGCTCTCGATGGGCGCGGCCGCGGCCGCATCCCCGCGTTTCGACATTGCCGCCGGCCCGCTCGCCGAGGCGATAGGGAGCTTTGGGACACAATCAGGCAGCACGGTTGGTATCACTGGTTCGCTGGCCGGATTGCGCGGACGCGCGGTGCACGGCCGGCTGCCTCCACGGCGCGCACTGCGTCGCCTGCTCGAAGGCACCGGGCTCCATGTCGAGGTCATCGATCCAACGACCTTCAGGATCAACCGGCCCGCGCAGCCTCCGTCGAAGCGACCCGAACCAGCCGCCATATCCAACGCGGCCACCCGTGGAGACGAGATCGTCGTCATCGCCAGCAAGCGTGGAACCCGGATAGGCGATTATGCCGGCAGCGTAACCATCGTCGATGCCGGGAGCAACGCGTTCGCCCGCACGGCGTTCAGCGGTACCGAGGCACTGGTCGACAGCGTCGCGTCGCTGACCTCGACCAATTTGGGCCCGGGGCGGAACAAGCTGATCGTCCGTGGTGTCGCCGACAGCAGCTTCAGCGGGCCGAGCCAGGCGATCGTCGGCGAGTATCTTGGTGATATCCGGCTCAACTATAACGCGCCAGATCCCGACCTGCACCTTTACGACATGGAACGGATCGAAGTGCTCGAAGGACCGCAGGGTACGCTCTACGGCGCCGGCTCGCTGGGCGGGATCGTGCGGCTGCTTCCGGCGCCGCCCGATCCTGCGGGCTGGTCCGCCTCGGCGTCCGCCGGTTGGCTGACCACCCGCCACGGCGATGACAGCAGCGATATCTCCGCGATGGTCAACGTGCCGGTCGTGCCGGGCCGGGTCGCGCTGCGTCTGGTTGGCTATCGGCATATCGCTGGCGGTTTCATCGACGATGTCGGCCGGGGCCTGACCGATGTGAACCGCTCCACCACCAAGGGCGGCCGCGCCGTGATGCGCGCGAGGGTGGGCGACGGCTGGATTGTCGACCTGGGCGGGCTCGTCCAGAATATCGACAGTCGCGACGGCCAGTTCGCCGAGCGTGGCCTGCCGCCTTATACGCGCGCCAGCGCTATCGCCCAGCCGTTCGACAATGACTACAAGCTCGCCCATGTCTCGGTGGCGCGCCACGACGGCAGGACCAGCTTCGTCTCGGCGACGGGGTTCGTCGACCATGACGTCGCCGAGCGGTTCGACGGCACCGGCGCCGCCGGTCCGCTTCGGGCATTCGATCAGCAGAATCATATCCGTCTGCTGACGAATGAGACGCGGATATCACGCCATGGCGAGGACGGCAGCGGTTGGCTGGCCGGGATCAGCCTGATACGCAACAGCGAACGACTGACCCGCGCGCTCGGGCCGATCGACCATCCAGCGCGCATAGCCGGCCTCCGCAACAATCTCACCGGCGCCGCGCTGTACGGCGAATCCACGATCGGCATTGCGGGCCGGCTCCAGGCAACGATCGGGGGCCGGCTCAGCTACGCCCACCTGACCGGCACGCTGCTCGACCTGCCACGGCCAGGCAAGGAGGAGGCCAACCGCGACGAACTGAGCGTGTTGCCGCTGATATCGCTGTCCTTCCGTCCAACCGGCAGCCTCACTATCTACGCACGCTATGAGGAGGGCTATCGCGGCGGGGGTCTTTCCGTGGCGGCGAAGGACATGATGGTCGTGTCGCAGCGCTTCATCGGCGACAGCATAGCGACGTTCGAAAGCGGTGTGCGGCTGGGCGATCCGTCACGAAGCCGGTTTAGCGCCGGCCTGGTGCTGAGCTATGCTCATTGGGAGCATATCCAGGCCGATCTCGTTGATACCACCGGCCTGCCCTATACCACCAACGTCGGCAATGGCCGGATCGCGGGGCTGGAACTGCAGGGACGCTGGCACCCGTCCGCCGCATTCGCGATCGATGCCGGCCTGTTCGTCAACGACAGCGACCTTTCCCGCCCGGCGATCGCTTTCGCCGGTTTCCGCCACGCCGAACTGCCCGATGTCGCGCGGGTCGGTGCGCGCGGCAGCCTGTCATGGCGCAGGCCGATCCACGGCGACACCGCGCTGACTGCCGATCTTGCCATTCGCTATTTCGGCCATTCCCGGCTCGGCATAGGCACTGGATTGGACTTCCTGCAGGGTGACTATACCGACACATCGCTGGGCATCCGCATCGGAACCGATCGCCTCGGCGCGTCGCTGGACATGACCAACATTCTCGATTCGGGCTATAATCGCTTCTCGTTCGGCAATCCGTTCGGCGTGATGCTGGGGCGGCAGATCACCCCGCAGCGACCACGATCGATAAGGCTGGGGCTCGATGGCCGCTTCTGATCCGTCACCCTCGCGGATGCTGTTGGCCGCGATCCATGATGTAGGGCCGCGTTTCGTCACCCAGGTCGATCAGCTCGCCGACCGGCTGGCCGCTCTGATCGGCGGTCCCCGTTTCGCGCTGCTCGTCGTACCCGACCATTGGGGCGAGGCACCGATCGCTGGCGACCGGGATTTCGCCCGCCGGCTACGCGACTGGCACGCCGCTGGCGCCGAGATCTTCGTCCATGGCTGGTATCATCGCGACGATGCCACGCATCGCGGGCTGGCGGCGTTCAAGGCGCGGTACATGACCGCGCGCGAAGGCGAATTCCTCGGTCTCGATCGGGCGGCTGCCCACGCGCGGATGGAAGCGGGCAAGACGCTGATCGAGGATATCATCGGGGCACCGGTCGCGGGTTTCATAGCACCGGCGTGGCTCTACGGACCGGGGGCGATGGCGGCACTCAAGGATTCCGGCTTCGCCCTGGCCGAGGATCATATGCGAGTGTGGCGGCCAGCCGACGGGCGGCCGCTGGCGCGAGGTCCGGTGATCAGTTGGGCCAGCCGCAGCCCGACCCGCATCGTCGGCTCGCTGCTGTTCGCGGCGATGGCGCCCCGCCTGCTCGCGCCGCTGCCGGTCGTGCGGGTCGCCGTCCATCCCGGCGACACGACGGTGCCGGCGCTGCTCGCAAGCATCGACCGGACGGTGACGGCTTTGTTGCGCAGCCGGCGGATCGCGCGCTATCGCGATCTGTGCTGATCCGCGACGCGGCTTGCGGGTTCGGACACGCCGCGGCGTCTTGGCGATAGATCGTTCGACAGGGATCAGCGCGTGTCGTCCAGCCTCGAAGCCGCTCCATCCTCGTTTCTCATAGCGTTACAGCCGCCATCCCGCCGCTGGCAGAAACTGCTTTCGATCGCGCTGTCGATGCTGTTGCTGGTCGCCGTCCTCGCCCGGCTCGACAGGATCGGCCTCGCGCGGATCGAAGCCGCTGTGCCACGCTCCTTCGGCTTCTGGTCGGCGCTGGTCGGCGCCTATCTGGTGCTGCCGCTGTCCGAATGGGTGATCTATCGCCGGCTCTGGAAACTTCCCGCCAGCGGCTTCATCGCACTGCTCAAGAAATTCGTCAGCAACGAGGTGCTGCTCGGCTATAGCGGGGAGCTCGCCTTCTACGCGTGGGCCAGGACGCGCTCGAACCTTTCGGCGGCGCCGTTCGCCGCGATCAAGGACGTCAGTATCACCTCCGCGCTCGCCGGAAATGTTGCAACGCTCGCGATGCTCGTCTTGGCTTGGCCCGACGCCGGCAAGCTCCATCTCGCGATCGGACGCACTTCACTCGACTGGTCGATCGGCGTCATGCTGTGCATCACACTGGGCATCGTGGTGCTCAATCGACGCATTTTCTCGCTGCCCGGGGCGGAACTGGGACGGATCTTCGCGATCCATCTGCTGCGGCTGGCGGCGATGACCGGGCTCGCCATGCTGACGTGGCATTTCGCGCTGCCCATCATTGGCTGGCCGGTCTGGGCCACCCTGGCCGCACTGCAGCTGGTGGTGATGCGGCTGCCGATCGTGCCCAACAAGGAATTGCTGTTCGCCGCGGCGACGATGATGGTGACGCCGGCCGCCAGCAGCATCGCCAACCTCATCGCGCTGATCGCCACCCTGATCCTCGCCATCCATCTGGTGATCGGCGGCGCGCTGGCGCTGTCCGATCTGCTCGATGACGGCCGCGACGTCGCCGCCACGCGCCGCGCCAGCCGGTCGCGAGGCTCGTAAGCCATGAGGATCGTCGACGTCTGCGCCTTTTACACGCCGCAGGGCGGCGGCGTGCGGACCTATATCGAGCACAAGCTTCGCCTGGGGGCCGAGATGGGGCACGAGATCGTGATCGTCGCCCCCGGCGCCGAGGACCGGATCGAGACGCGCCCCGGCGGCGGCCGGATCCAGTGGGTCGCTTCCCCGCAACTTCCGGTCGACCGGCGCTATCGCTATTTCGCCGATGCCGCCGCGGTTCATGGCCTGCTCGACCGCGAAGCGCCCGATCTGATCGAGGCGTCGTCGCCTTGGCGCACTGCGACGATCGTCGCGCAATGGCCCGGCGATGCACGACGCTCACTTATCATGCACGCCGACCCGCTCGCCGCCTATGCCTATCGCTGGCTTGATCCGATCGCCGATCGCGCGTCGATCGACCGGCGCTTCGCCTGGTTCTGGAACCATCTTCGCCGCGCAGCCGCCCGGTGCGACATTGTCGTCAGCGCCAATGAGGGGCTGTCGCGCCGGCTTCGGATGGGCGGCTTGCCGGGCGTGCAGACGCTGCCGCTCGGCATAGATCCCGGCCTGTTCTCGCCGGCGCACCGCGATGCGGCGGTGCGGGCCGAACTGCTCGCCCGATGCAATCTTGGCGCGGAGGCGATGCTGTTGCTCGCCGTCGGCCGTCACTCGCCCGAGAAGCGCTGGGCGACGGTCATCGACGGCTGCATGCGTGCCGGTCTGGAACAAGCGATAGGACTGGTGCTGATCGGCGATGGCCGTGATCATGGCCGGCTGCGGCGTCGGATTGGGTCCAATCCGCACATCCATCTGCTCGCTCCGATCCGTGTTCGCGCGCTGCTCGCGCGGGTATTGGCGAGCGGCGATGCGCTGATCCATGGCTGTGAAGCGGAAACCTACGGACTGGTCGCCGCCGAGGCCGCCGGGTCAGGGTTGCCGCTGATCGTTCCCGACGAGGGTGGCGCGGCGGACCTCGCCACCCCCAAGACCGCTGAACTTTATCAGGCCGGCAACAGCGGCGCAGCGGCGGACGCGATCCTCCGCCTTGCCGCGCGCGATCGGGAAGAACTGCGCGCCGCCGCGCGGACGCAGGCCGCCCGCATCCCGTCGATCGACGTTCATTTCAAGCGCCTGTTCGATGCCTATGCCGCGATTCTCGCTCGGCGCGCGGTGGCGGCATGAGCGAGAGAGCATCGCCATGCCGCGGCTGACCGACCTGTGGCGCACCGGCATCGTCCGCGCACCTATCGGGACGATCATGAGCTCAGGCTTCGAGGGGCAGCGGATCGAATGGCTGGACCCAGGCCCGCCCTTCACCTTCCTGGCGGACCCGTTCGGCTTGTGGCGCGACGACATGCTCTACCTGTTCGTCGAAGCCTTCGACTATCGTGATCGCCATGGCCGGATCGATGTGCTCCGCCTCGACACCAAGCTCCGCCTGATTGATCGCGCGACATGCCTGGAGGAGAGCTGGCATCTCTCCTATCCGCAGGTGTTCGAGGCCGAAGGCGCGACCTGGATGCTGCCCGAGGCGCATCGATCGGGCGGGCTCCGGCTCTACCATGCGGTCCGCTTTCCCGACTGGTGGCAGGAGGTCGCGCGGATCGAGCTCGACGTCGTGCCCGTTGATGCAACGCTGCTCCGCCACGACGATCGCTGGTGGCTCTTCTATACGGCGGCGACCGATCGTCGGTCGAAGATCTCGGCTCTCCACATCGCCTATGCCGATCGGTTGATCGGTCCATGGCATCCACACCGGCTCAATCCGGTCCGGATCGATCGGGCCAGCGCGCGGCCGGGAGGACGGCCGGTCAGGATCGGCGGTCATTGGATGCTGCCGATGCAGGATTGTTCGCGCACCTATGGCGGCGCGATCCGGATGTTGCGGATCGAGGAGCTGTCGCCCGCCACATTCTTGGCTTCGGTCGGCGAGCCGATCAGCGCGTCCCCGACCTTCGCGCCCTATGTCGAAGGACTGCACACCCTGTCCGCGTGCGGCGACGTGACGCTGTTCGATGCAAAGCGGATCGAGCATAGTCCGCGCGGGCTCCTCATCGACGCCCGGCGGCGGATGGGCGAGCTGCTCACAGTTGGGCGATCCGCGCCATAACCACTCCGCCGCGTTCCGCGAAACCGTCGCGCCCGAAATGGCGCAGCACCCGCTGGCGCGAGTGGTAACCCAGTTGGCCGAGCTGTTCGGGAAATCGGAGCAGCCGGGCGAGCGCGTCCGCCAGCGCCTTGGGGTCGCCCGGCGGGACGAGCGCGCCGGACAGCCCGTCGACGATCGTGTAGGGCATCTCGCCCACCGCGGACGCGACGACGCCGAGGCCTGCTTGCATCGCCTGATGCGCCGCGATGCAGAAGCCTTCTGACAGCGATGGCTGGACATAAAGATGCTGGTCGGCGAGGAATTCGGTCGGCCGGTCGACGAAGCCCACAAGGCGGACATGGGATAGCCGGTGCCGAGCGATCATCGCCTCGAGTTCGGCGCGCTGCGCTCCTTCGCCACCGATCGCCACCTCGATCGGTGTCTGCGGTCCGAACCCGCCCGTATCGAGCAGCGCCAGCGCTATCATCAGCACGCCATACCCCTTTACCGGATGAAGCCGGCCGAGGCTGCCGATCCGCACCGGCTCGCCAGGCCGCCAAGGCTGCGCGCGGGGCGCGGCGTCGTCGGCGGCGAAGATCGGCCAGCATAGCAGCCGATCCGGCCCCACCTTGAGCCGTCGCGCGGTGAGATCGGTGACGCATTCAGAATCCCCGATCCACAACCGGCTCAGCCGCTGGGTCGCGCGCAGCAGCCGGCGATTGGCGGGTTTGAGCCAGGCGGCATGCTGCCAGCTGACGACCGGTAGGCCGCGCTTCAGGCCCACCAGTTGACCGAGCAGCGTGGCGCGGGTGAGCGACGTCCAGATATGCGTTTGTCGCGTAGCGCGGGTGCGCGCGTCCAGCCATCGCAGGGCGGGCAGCCGGTCCTGCTCGCATCCCTCGTAGACCTCGACCTCGAGCCCCGCATCGAGCATGGCCTGCAACCCGCGCCCGTCGCGCCGTGCAAGCGCGAAGATGCGCGGTTCGGCGCCATGGGTGCGGATGACATTCGCGATATCGGGAACGGGCGCCGTAGCACCGCCGCCCTCCAGCGAGTTGATGACATAGGCGATGCGCATCATGTGCCCGCCTCGCGCATCGGCAGCGACGGGGCGTTCAATCGTACCAAAGCGCGGTGCAGCAGCAGCCAAAGGAATAGCGTAGATGCGGCGGCCTGGGCGACTGCCTGAAGGCCCGCGCCTGCAACGCCATCTGCATGCAGCAGGATCGGCAATGGCGCGAGCAGCAGCAGGCTGCTTCCGACATTGGCGGTGACCGACCAGGTCGGGTGGCCGAGCGCCGTCAACGCCGCGCTGGCAGGCGGCGCCGCAAGCAGGATGAAGCGCGCGACCGAGAGGATGCCGATCAACCCCGCCGCGGCAGCATAGGCCGGGCCACCCAGAAGCCTGGCGACCGGTCCGCCAGCGAACAGCGCGATGACCACGACCGGCACCCCCGCGAGCATCGCAAGGCCGGCGCTGTGCGCGACCGCGCGGAGGAGCACCCGCCCTTCGCCGCCGGATGCCAGCATGGCGGCGAATTCGCGATATGCGGCCTGGCCCAATATCTGGGCGGGCTGCTGGAAGATCACCGTCGCGCGCTGGGCGATCGCGTAGAGACCGGCGGAAGCCGGTCCCAGAACCCAGCCGACCACCAGCGGCACGAGCCTTCCCGAAAGTTCGGAAAAGGTCACGTCGGCGTTGGCCGCGAGCATGAAGCGCAGGAGGCCCGGATTCTCCGAGCGACAACCCGTAGGCGGCCCGAGCAGCCGGTGCGCCAGGATGTCACGGCGCGCCGCTCGGATGCCGAGCGCCCACATCACCGACCATTCGGCGAGCGCCGCTACCAGCCAGGCGAACAGGAAGCCGCGCAGCCCCGATCCCGCGAAGGCGGCGGCGACCGCTCCGGCCAGCCGCACCAGCGGAGCGACCATATTATGCACGCCGAGCAGATCGAACCGGCCGCGCAGCTGGAGATAACCGGCCGGCGTGGCCCGAATCGTTCCCAATACGGCGAAGGCATAGGGAAGGGCGAACGCCTGAGCCTCGGGCGGCCAGCCGAGATGCGGGCCGATCAGCGGCGCCAATGCCGCTGCGGACAGAATCGAGGCGCAACCGCCCAGTATCTCGATCCCACCGGCAAAGCGCAGCAGCCGGACGAGCCGGCCCTCGTCGCGATCCTCGATCGCCTGCGCCCCGTAGCGGACGATCGCGTGCCAGCCGGGAAATTCGATGATGCCGGCCACCGCGGTGACATAGCCATGCATCAGCACGAGCGCGCCATAATCGCGAGGACCGAGCGCGCGGGCGGCGATCAGCAGATAGCCGAGGCTGATCAGCCCCGCACCGGCCTTGCCGCCGATCAGCAGTCCGAGATTGGCATAGATGCGCCGCACGATCATCGGGCCGCTCGCCGTCGATCACCCATAGGCTTGGTGGGGGGTCAAATCCGGCATCGGCAACGTCTGTCCCAGCATTGCCGCCACCGCCCGCGCCGCGCGCATCGAGGAGGGCTCGGCGGTCAGATCGAAGCTATGGGCGAAAAGCTGCCGCTGGATCGGTTCGTAGATCGCCGCATGATCGGCCTGCGCCGCTTCGAGCTTGGTGCCAAAGTCGGTCAGGTCGTCCACCACCGGCCCGCTACGCCAATGGGCGTAATTCGGATCGTTCCTGGCATCGATACCCAGCGCGTTGAGGAACAGGCACGGGCGCGGGCGAAGGAGAAACTCGTATACCTGGCTGCTGACGTCGCCGAGATAGACGTCGGCGCGGTCGGTATAGGTCATCGTCGTCGAAGCGCGGCTGCCGAGATCGATATGGATGTTCGGCGCGCGCAGATAGCGCTCGTCGATATGGCCGGGCCGATCGATCCGCAGCCGATCGATCGTCACCACGAAGGGGCGCTCGAACAGCATGACGTGCGGCGCGAAAATGAGGTGGTAGTCCTCATGTTCGACGAACCAGTCGAGGATCTGCCGTCCCCATCGAAACCAGGATGAGAGGTGCGGCGAGACATGGGGATTGTAGAGCACTACCGGCCGCCCGTCGTTGCACATCGGATGCACGGGCGTGTTACGGCCGGCAGACTCGAACTTCGGATACCCCACCATAGCGATCCGCGCCGGATCGAGCCCCGCCTCGTCGATGAGGCGATCGCGGATCTTGGGGCCGGAGACCAGCACCAGATCGAAGCCGGCGCTCGCTTTGTCGAAGCCGATCGCACGATCGCCCGCGCCATGGCGTGTGTGGACGATCCGCAAGTCCTTCAATCCATATCGGTTTTTCAAGATCAGTGAGGTCTTTTCGGCTACCACCAGCGCGTCAAGCGAGCGGAAGAAATTGAGATTGTCGCCATAGACGAGGAGCTTGGTGGCCGGCACGACATGCTCGAGCAGCGGCGCGGCGCGACGTGCCAGATAGCGTTCGAGGCCCAATTCGACGAGCCGGATCGAACGCCCGATCTCGCCGCCGCCGAGCCGGACCACCTCGGCCGTCAACCGCTTATTCGTGGTGGCGACGACGATCTCGCCGGCGAAGCCGAGCCGCGCCAGCGCCAGAGCGACCGGCAGGCTATGCGCCACCTGGTGCACCTGATCGTGATTGAAGAGGAATCCCACCCGCATGGCGGCTAGACGCCACCGCTCCGGCCGACCCGCACAGCCACCGAAGGCCGCAGCGAAAATCAGCCTGCCGATGCGGAAATCATGATGGCGCGGCGTCCTAAGCGCGATGATCGGTCTCCGTGACGTTTCCGTTCTCCGCAACCGCTGGTTCGTCGCGATGCTGGCGCCCGGCCTGCTCGGCGCGGCGCCTCCGCACCTCAAGTCCAGCCCGGAAATGGGCAAGGCCGAGGGTGCCTGCCGCCAGGATGAGCCGGGGCCCGCCTTCATCATCGTTCCGCGCGGGCTGAAGGATCGCAGCGGTTGGCTGAAGGCCGAGGTCTATCCGGCCGACGATTCGGATTTCCTGCAGGACGACAAGATATTGGTTGCCGAACGGAAGACCTTCCGACGGACCGAGATCGACCTGCCCGCGAACGGACCGATCGAGCTGTGCGTGCGCGTCCCGACGCCAGGCGCATATGCGATCAGCCTGCTTCACGATCGCGATCGCAACCACAAGTTCAACCTGTCGGGCGACGGGGTCGGCTTCTCCGGCAACCCCAGGCTCGGCTGGTCGAAGCCCAAGGCGGCGAGCGTCCGGACCTTGGCGGGGGCCGGACTCACACGCGTCGAGATCGTGCTGAACTACCGGCGCGGACTGTTCTCGGTCGGGCCGATCGCGCCATGACGGCCAGGCTGTGCGCGCGGAGGCCGCGAATCTTCGCGCAGATGATCGACATGGCGCGCCGGCGGGCCTCGCCCAGTCTTCGCATCTGGACCGGGCGCGTCTTCATAGCGGCGATGGTCGGCTGGCTTCTGTGGCGGCTGTACGAGATCGGATGGGCGGCGATCTGGGCCGCGCGGCCCCGCTCACCTTCCTTCTATCTGCTGCTCGTCATCGGATATCTGGTGCTCCCGTCGGCCGATGGGCTCATCTACCGCAGGCTGTTTCGCCTCCCCTTCGCAGTGCTTTTCCCGATGCTGCTGCGCAAGCGCATCTGGAATGCCGTGGTGCTCGGCTATTCGGGTGAAGTCTTCCTGATGATGTGGGCACGACGGCGCGTGGCGGCGCCCGTCACCGAGATTGGGCACGCGATCAAGGACGTCAACATCCTGTCGGCGGCGGCGTCCACGATCATCTGCGCGGCCTTGCTCGGCTGGCTGCTGGCGGCGCACGGGCTCGGCAGTCAGCCCGGTCGCACCGCCGGCATCCTGTTGCTCGCCGTGCCGGCGCTGCCGCTGTTGCTCGCCTTGCGCTGGCGGCTCGTGATGCTCGCGCCCGGCCTCTCGGCCTGGGTGCTGGGGGTGCATCTGATCCGGTTTGTGACAACCCAGCTCATTCAGCTCGCTGTCTGGCACGCAGCATTGCCCGACATCGATATGGGAACGCTCGGCCGCCTGCTGGCGGTCCAGATGATCGTCGGCAGGCTGCCCTTTCTTCCCAATCGCGACCTGCTGTTCATCGGCGCAGGCTTGGCCCTGTCGGGCCCGCTCGCCCTGCCAAGGGCGGCACTCGCCAGCCTCCTCGTCACCGCCAGCGCGATCCAGCAACTGCTCCACGCCGCATTCTTCCTCGCCACCATGCCGGCCAGCGCAGATATCCGGGAGCCCTTTCCATCATGCGCGTCCTGATCTGGGCGACCCATCTGCAGACCGACATATTGGCGCTGGCCGCGCATCTCGATCGAGTGCCCGGCGTCGCGATGCTGATCGTCGTGCCGGGGGCCGATCGCTTCCGGCGCACCGCCTTGGCGCGGGCCCGCCCGTTTCAGACGCCGCTGATCGATCGCGCCGATCCGCGGCTGAGCGCGTGGCTGGCCGCCTTCGGCGCGGACGTGGTCGTGGCCGACAACCACATACCGCCGCCGGGATCGGCACCCCGGCTGCTCTACATGTGGCACGGCCTGGGCTGGAAGGCGCGCAGCCAGCTCGACCTGCGCGTCTTCTATCTCCAGGTGAAGCGGCTGACCGGGATCGATCCACGCACGCCCAATTCACGCTTCCGCGCCCAATGCTATGGCCCCACCGATCGCGCATGGCGGATCGAGAAATGGGGGCTGCCGCCATCGGCCTGCGTCACCACCGGCATGGCCTTTGCCGATCTGATCGACGATGCGCCGCTGAAGCGGACGGAGTTGGCGAAGCACTATCGGATCGATGTCATGAATCGGCACACCGTGCTGCTGTCGGTTACCTGGCACTATGGCGGCATCTTTGCCCAGCGGCCCGGCACGGGCCGCACGCTCGCCAGTCTTTTCGGACGAGGCGCTTCGTCACCTCGCGACCTGGAATTCGTTCGCGGCCTGATCGACAAGGTCCGCGAACATGGCGCCAATTTACTGATCTGCCTTCACGATCGCCACCGCTACGATCCGGATTTCATCGCTGAGCTCGAAGCGATCGAGGCAGACGAGCCGCTGGTCGAGATGCGCTTCAAGGACGAGCATCCGGACAACATGTCCGATCTGCTGGTGGCGGACGTCATGCTCTCTAATCTTTCCTCCTTCATCAGCTATTTCTACCTGCTCGGACGCCCAGCGATCCACATCCTGCCAGGCGATCCCTCCGGCGTGATCGAGCGGACGACCATGTTGCTGTCACGCATCCGTCTTCGTCGGCGAGTCAGCGCCGATCGGGCCTGGATGATCGATCCGCACGATACGGGTGGAGTCCTGATCATGAACACGGATGATGCCAAAAAAGAGTTGGATGCCGCTTTACGTAATCCGGATCTACACACTCGTGCCGCCGCTGACTGGCTGGATCGTCATCTGCCCATACGTGACGGCCGCGCCTGCGAACGTCTTACGACGGAATTGGAGAGGCTCTGCCTGGCGTCATTGCCCACAACGAAAAGCGTCTCGCCAGGAAGCACGGACATTCGTTTCGTTGAGCGTTATCGCCGCAGTGGATCGAGCGCGGAAGGTCGGCTGCGATCATAGGTCTTTTGGTCGCAACGCCGTATGGCAGCTTCTCCGGCCAAGGCGGCGCGGTGCTCGGCCTGTCGGCAGGGCAACTCGACATGTGTGCAAGCCGCTCGATCAATGCCTCCGACCAGCGGCAACTCGAGAGGCTGGCTTTCATTTTCGGTAGCTCCGCACGGTTTGCAGCTGCCTTAGAATCCCAACCAGCTTATCTGCGCTGCACGCGACCAGTATGAGATTATTATTTATGTGGGTTCGAGAAGATCATTTGTTAGACGTGCTTGTCAATCTGTTGTGCTGATCTGCGGCATGGAGGGCGCCCCTGCCGGCAGGGCCGAGGATAACGCGTTTTCAGGGAGGGGCCTATGTGGCTTTGGATCGCAATCGGCATCGCTACGCTGCTCGCACTGTGGCTGATTCTCATCTACAATCGACTCGTCCGGCTGCGTGCACTTGTGCGGGAGGGGTTTAGCGGCATCACCGTGCAGCTTCGTCGCCGGGCGGACCTCATTCCCAATCTCGTCTCGACCGTGGAAGGCTATGCCCGGCACGAGCGCGGGCTTCTCGAGGCGATAACTGCGGCGCGCGGCGCGGCGGCGGCCGCCAAGGGTATCGGCGCTACCGCCGAGGCCGACGCGCGCATGAGCGGGATGATCGGCCAGCTTTTCGCCGTGGCCGAGAATTATCCTGACCTGAAGGCGGATGCGAACTTTCGCCAGCTCCAGGAGGAGCTGGCCGAGATCGAGGGCGAGCTGGCCGGGGCGCGACGCTATTACAACGCCACCGTTCGCGACCTGAACAGTGCGGTTCAATCCTTCCCGAATATTCTCGTTGCCGGCCCGCTCGGCTTCCACGAGGAGGAGAGCTATGCCGACGACGTCGCGGCGCTCTCGGCGGTACCGAAAGTGAGCTTCGGCGAAGGGCGCTGAGGATGCGCGCGCTGCTCGCTTTCGTCCTCATGTCGCTCGGCTGGGTTCCGCCTGCTGGTGCCCAGCCGGCCGTCGAGACCGGCGAGATGGCGCTCGAACAGCGGCTCGCGCTTGCCGACGCTTTTCAGAGGGCGGGAGGGCAGGAGCGCATCCTGGCCTTCTCGAGCGACGTCACCGTCATGCGCAGCGGGGACCTGGACGTGACCGAGACGATCCGGGTCGTGGCGCTGGCCGATCAGATCAAGCACGGTATCTTTCGGGACTTTCCTACCAGCTATCGCAATCGCCTTGGGCAGACGACGCGCGTGGGATTCGAGCTCGTCTCGGTCGCTCGCGACGGCAAGCCGGAGCTTTATGCGGAGGAGGGCCTGAGCAATGGCGTGCGGGTCAGGATCGGTAGCGCCGACGTGCGGCTGCCACCTGGCGAACATGTCTATGCGATCCGCTACAGGACGAGCCGGCAGATCGTCTATCTTGCCGAGCAGGATGAGGTCTACTGGAACGTCACCGGCAATGGCTGGCCATTTCCGATAGACATGGCCGAGGTGCGGATCGCGCTGCCGTCGCCTGCCTCGTTCGGCAATCGCTGGGCCTATACGGGTCCGCAGGGCTCGGAAGCGCGCGACGCCGCGGTGGTCGGTGAAGGAGCGGGCTTCATTCATTTTCGCACTACCGCCCCTCTCGATGCTTATAGCGGCCTGACCATTGCTGCGGCCTTCCCGAAGGGCGTGCTCGATGCGCCAAGCCGCGCTCGCAAAGCGCGCTGGTGGCTGGAGGATTGGGGGGCGCTCGCCGCCGCGGGCCTCGCGCTCTGTGGCCTGTTCCTCTTCTATTTCTATGCCTGGCTGAAGGCAGGCAGAGGGCCGCGCAAGGGATCGCTCGTTCCGCTCTTCAGCCCGCCCGATGGCCTGAGTGCCGCCGCCTGCCGCTACATCAGCCGGATGAAGGCCGATGACCGCGGCTTCACGGCGGCGATCGTCGATCTTGC
>Ga0070671_100000809_pt1 | contig 22625 bp, 18 predicted proteins | sample KBSS73metaG_FD_65341 | JGI IMG/M metagenome (GOLD analysis project Ga0070671, IMG submission 65341) | Switchgrass rhizosphere microbial communities from Kellogg Biological Station, Michigan, USA - KBS S7-3 metaG | ecosystem: Host-associated > Plants > Roots > Rhizosphere > Soil ...
GAGAAATTGCGATCCGGCTGAAAGGTACCAAGGCTATCGGTGTAACTGTTTTCGTGCTCCCAGAGCGCATAGACCTTCGCGGATGGCTCGATCTCGATGCCGTACAAGGTCTCATAGGTCCCGATCAGGGCAGTGGTTGCGAGCCATCGGCTGCCGAGAAATGTTCCAGCCGCCGTACCGGCTACGCCGTTGTAGTTGATGCCGGAGCGCCCCACGCTCGCATCAAAGCGCAGACCCGGCAGCAAGCGCCAGCCGAGATAAGCCCCCAGTGTCCAGCCGTCGCCCTTGAGCCGCCCGTCGAGTAAGCTTGAGTCGTAGCTGAAATTTTCATAGCCACCCAGCACGCCGACTAGAAAATCAGGCGTCAGCTTGCGGGTGAGGCCGGTAATCGCGTTGATCTGCCCGCCATGGATATCACCGACAGACTGATCGGTGCTCCACCCGGTCCCACGCACGGCAGCCCACAACTGCCATTCCTTGGATGCTACCGGCACCAACGGGGGTGCCTTGGTCACCGCGGGGCCGGCATAGCCGAGGGCAGTGAATGAGTCGTCCACGCGGTTAGAGGGCATCGATTGGTCGGGTGCGAAGCTGCGCAGACTGGGAGGCAATCCGGCGCTCTGGCCGATGTAGCTCGGCGCGTTGTCGCCAAATGCGAGCATGCGGGACGCGGTCACTGCATCATATTGGCTGGCGACACCCGTATTGTGTCGCGGGTTCGTGCAGTCATCCCCGAAATTGATGCGCACTCCATTGCCCCTGGGCGAAATCAAGGTGCAACCGCCTTCGGAAAATCCATCCGCGATCGCGTCGTCGACGGCACCAGAAAAGGCAGCGCCCGACGATTGCGCCTCTATGTTGGTGACGGCAACCTGCAGAGCGCGCAGCCGTATGCTGTCGGCCGGAATATTGACCACCTGAGTGAGCACGGGTGATGTGCTCCTGGTATTGTTGGCGTCACCGCCGTAAACGGCGGTGATGGCATGGTTGCCGCTCGGCAGCGACGACGTCGTGAAGGTGGCCAGTCCATTGGCATTGAGTGTGCCAGTGCCGAGCACCGTTGCGCCATCCTTGAACGTAACCGTGCCGGTGGGTGAGAGCCCCGTCACTTTCGCCGTGAACGTCACCGATTGTCCGACCTGGCTCGGATTCAATGACGAGGTCAGCGTCAAAGTGGTTGGCGCCGTCCCAACCGTGAGAGTTGCTGTGTTGCTCGTGCTGCCGGTTCCAAAAGTGGATGAGACCGGGCCGGTTGTGTTGTTATACGTGCCGGGGATGCTTGAAGTCACATTGACGCTGATGGCACAGGAGCCGCTGTCCGCAACTGATCCGCCCGTGAGCGAGATGCTGCCGCTTCCCGCAGTGGCCGTGGCGGTGCCGCCGCAAGTACTGGTGAGCCCGTTGGGGATGGCAACAACGACATTCGCTGGAAGGTTGTCGGTAAATGCTACCCCGTCCTGCGCCGCTGCAGCGGGATTGGTGATCGTGATCGTGAGCGTTGAAAGACCGTTCGGAACGATTGAGGCGGGACTAAAACCTTTGGCGATAGTAGGCGGCCCGGTGACATTGACCAACACCGGGGTGCTGGTGCTACTCGCAAAGTTTGCATCTCCGTTGTAGATTGCATAGACGAGGTGAAGGCCGACCGGAAGTAGGACGTTTGATAAGACGGCCACCCCGGAGGAATTAAGATTTGCAGTGCCAAGGAAATTCTGGGGTTCGTAATAGAAGCCGACGGTACCAGTGGGTCCGATAGGCGGTGTCACGTTGGCAGTAAGAGTGATGGGTGTACCGACGGCGACCGTACTTGACGACGGGGTTATGCTGGTAAAGGTGGTCTGTGCCAGAGCTGAGCCGAATGACGACAATAATATTATGCAGGTCGCGAGCGCTGCCAGCCCGATCGGCCGCAACCTGCCTGCAGATGCGCGTGATGTGCCGCAAAGGCCGCGCAATCTAAACCCCGACATCTGGCCACGGTTACGAGGCCGACTCTTTCAATGCCACTCTTTATGATGTCCGGCCCCAAGTTGGACGGTATTTGACAAGCCAACTTCCGCCAAGCATATCTTGAGAGTTATCAAGCACATCTTGAGAGTTGTACGGCGTTTATCGGCTTGTGTTGCAATTTCGCGACTGCTTCGCGTGACGCAATTGTTCTATCGCGCGAGCCGGCTAATGGCCGGTTCGGGTCACTTTCGACCGATCCCGCGCGGCCGCGCGATGTCGGCTATCCCCTCAGCGCCTAGCGCGTAGGGCGGACTAGCGAAAGCGCAATCCGTCGACTCGATGATCAACGCGGCGGGTTATGCCTTCGGCAAAACCCGACCTGCGGCGGTAGGCGGATGCGGATAAAGACCACGCAGATTTCCAATGGCCGATCGATCTCACCTCTCCGGGCTGGTGGACAAGACGCAGCATTCGGAACGCCGCCAGCAACGCCGATAACGCGGCCGGAGTGAGCGGAGTTATTGTCGACAGGGCAATAAAATTTTGATGTAGGTCAAGGCCCGAGGGACGGATGTTGCGCATAAACGCGACGGCGTAGCGTTCTTTTCAAAGAATGGAGGACAATTCCATGCTGAAGGGTATTCTGGTTGCGGGCATCGCCTTAGCGTTGTGGTCGTCAGGCGCCATGGCAAAAGAAAAGTCGTCCGCCCTGGGTTGCGCGGTCGATATCAAATCGAAATGCGGAGAGGTTAAGCCAGGCGAGGGTCGTATCCGCGCTTGCGTCAAGGAGCACATGAGCGAGTTTTCGGAGCCGTGCCAAGCCAAACTGGCGAACCTCGCGGCTGTCGCACAAGCTTGTACGGATGACGTCAAGAAAGCCTGCGGGGACGTTAAGCCCAGGCGCGGCCGGATCGTTGCTTGCTTGAAGTCTGCGCTGGGTAACCTCAGCGACGCTTGTAAGGATGGCGTTTCTGAAGCCATTTCCGGCGCGCGGTAGCTGGCGCCGGTCGTAGTGTGAGGAACCAATCGGACCTTGAGATGTTTGGCAAATAAGGGACGGGACGCGCGCCTCTCCCGTAAACTCTATTCGCGCTCTCGTCGCAAGCCCCGCTTGTCCTCCACCAAGCGGGGCTTCCCTTTTGTGCAGGCCGCTCAGGAACGATTCAAATCTCCTGTAGTTGCTGTGCCGAGGGCGACAGGAGACAATAGATGCGTACTTACGTTTTTGCGGTTGCCGTTGCGGCAGCGGCGGTCTTTGCAATTCCCACCACATCGGCATTCTCGCAGGTCGATGTCGAGATCGGACGCCACGGCGTCAGAGTGGGTCACGATTGGGCGCCGGGCCGATGCCGAGAAATGAGGGCGGCCTGCATGCACAAGCGCGAGCTCGGCGAGCAGGGTATGGGCAACTGCCGCGCTTATCGCGCACATTGCGGGTAGCTGCCCGGCAAGTCGCGGTTCGTCAGAGCCCCGCTTCGTTGCCACGCGGCGGGGTTTTCATTGCTGAGCGGCCAGCCCCCGAAGCAGGAGAATTTTCTGTACCGCGCGGGACCGCCTATTTCCCGGCCGCCGGCTCGGTCGGTCCGCGCTCGGTTTTGACAGTCGTGGTTTGTCACCGCTTAATCAGAGGACATCCATCTTCCCCAGCCGGGCGAAACGCCTGATCGCCCGGGATTGTCGCTTTGATCTTGTAGTAGTCCCACGGCCCGCTCGATTCGGCCGGGGTCTTCACTTCCACAAGATACATGTCATGCACCATGCGGCCATCTTCGCGGAGCTTGCCGTTCTTGGCGAAGAAATCATTGATGGGCATCTCGCGCATTTTGGCCATCACCGCTTTTGCTTCGTCAGTGCCAGCGGCCTCGATGGCGCGCAGATAGTGGCGCGTGGCGGAGTAGACGGCGGCCTGGGCCGAAGTCGGCATCCGTTGATGGACGGCGAAGAAGCGTTTCGACCAGGCGCGACTTTCGTCATCACGGTCCCAGTAGAATGCGGTAGCAAATTGAAGGCCCTGTGTGACCGCAAGGCCGAGGCTATGCACGTCCGTGATGAAGACAAGTAGCGAGACGAGGCTCTGGTTGCCGGTACGGGACAGTCCGAAGTCATTGGCCTGCTTGGTGGCATTGGTCATGTCGCCGCCGGCATTGGCCAATGCGACAACCTTCGCTCCCGAAGCCTGCGCCTGCAGCAGAAAAGAACTGAAGTCTGCAGTATTGAGGGGATGACGCACCGCTCCCAAGACCTTGCCGCCGCTGGCCAGAACGGCGCTTTTGGCTTCAGTCTCCAAAGAGTGACCGAAGGTATAATCGACGGTGATGAAGAACCAGGTGTCCCCGCCTCTTCCGACAACCGATCGAGCAAGCGTATTGGCGAGAGCGTAATTATCGTGAAGCCATGCTGCTTCGTTGGGCGTGCAGCTCTTGCCGGTGAACAGCGTTGTCGCAACCGCGCCAGCGATGGCAATGCGGTTCTTTTGGAATGCGACCTGCTCGACAGCGAGGGCGATCGATGAATTGTCGAAGCCGATCGCCATGTCGACTTTGTCGGCGTCGAACCATTGGCGTGCGATTGCCGCGCCGATATCGGTCTTGCTCTGGTGGTCCGCAGCTATGACATCGATCGGTTTGCCAAGCACTTTGCCGCCGAAGTCTTCGACGGCCATCCGGGCTGCAACGACGTCGCCCGGGCCGCCAAAATCGGCGTAGACCCCGGACAGATCGCCGAGCACACCAATTCGCACCAGGTTGTCCGATACCTGAGCGCCGGCCGCCCCGCTAAACGCGGACGCCAGAAAGCTTAAGAAGAGCGCAAAAATCGGCCGCACAAGTTCATCCTTCGTGTTCGGTCTGCACGGTCGGCGAGAGATGCTATTCATCGTCCGCCGGAACAGTCAACTGCTCGGCGCAACCACGACTGTTGTTGAACCCGGCCGGAAATGACCGCTACCGGTCAAAATACAACTTGGTCGCGCCGTCCGGGCATGACCGCTCTGCTCCAGAAGCCGACTTGAGTTGAAGCCCCCAAGGGAGGTTTGACCTCTCCGATCGGACTGCAGAAAGGGGTCGGTACACGGAGGCCGGCTCGCCCGTCGTGCCCCACGAACGCAAGGGTTACGCTGCTTCCTGCCGGGCGCGATTTTCCAAAATAGGATTACAATGCTTCATCGATCCTGTGCGTTGGCCTTCCTTGCGCGAGTGAAGCGAACCATGAGCGAAGTACATGATGTTCTGCGACGGGAAATTAAAGTACTGACGTTTGACCAGTACGGCACCATCGTCGATATGCAGCGGGGGCTGACTGAGGCCGTGACGCCTTTCCTGAAACAAAAGGGCTGGGAGGGAAACCCGAACAATTTCGTTACGTGGTGGCGCCGCACGCATTTCGAGAATTCGATGATCGACGCGTTATGCGATCGGGGACATACGCCTTACCGGCAGATCGGACATCGCGCGGTCTCGTACGTCATGGATCGCTGTGGCATTGCCTACACAGAAGAGGAAGTGAGCTGGCTTGTGAGCGAAATTGAGAAACTCAAGCCGTTCCCGGATGTTGTCGCTGCTCTCGAGAAGCTTCGGTCCGAGGGATACAAGCTGGCAATTCTGTCAAACGGCGACCGCGACATGCTCAAGGCCGCTGGGCCGCACATCGGTTTTTCGTTCGATCATGTCATTTCGGTGCTGGAGGCCGGTTATTTCAAACCGCACTGGAAGACCTACGCGAAAGCCGAGGAGATCATTCGGCACGACCGCTCCAGTATCCTGTTCGTTGCCAATCATGCCTTCGATTGTATTGGCGCAAAGTCTTACGGTATGCGGACCGCATTCATCGACCGTCGCAAGCGGCCATTTGGCCAAACACCTCATCAGCCTGATCTTATAGCGGCCAATTTCGCCGAGCTGGCTGCCACGCTCACGTGAGGAGCGGGCCGCGCGACCCCTCGAAGGAATTCGCGTACTTGACCTCACAAGAATCCTCTTGGGGCCGTGCTGCTCGGCGATCTTGGCGCGCAGGTGGTCAAAGTTGAGCGGCCAGGCGAACGTGACGATACCCGTGCCTTTGCGTCTCCACTTTAAGGGTCCAGGCGTTTCGTGGCGTCACGTTTTCATTGACAATCGTCCCCAGTTCAGCAAGTAGGGCGGATTAGCGAAAGCGTAATCCGTCGACTCGATGATCAATGCGGCGAGTTATGCCTTCGGCTAAACCCGCCCTACGGCCCTACAGAAGGGGATCGGCACACGGAGGCCCGCTCGCGCGTCGTGTCCCGCGAACGCGAGGGTTATGTGCTTCCAGCCGCCATTTCGGTTGCGAAATCAAAGCGCAACTGCGCGCCCGCGTCTGATGGCAAGCAACCGGTCATCTGCGGAAAGATGGTGCGGCAAAGCACCGTGCGGATCGCGTCCCAAGGGGATCGTCTTGGCCACGCGCGCCTCGCCGAGAGAATCCGGTGTGGCAATGCGCGATCCTGCTCTTGTTACCTAAAAAGGGGCGTTCGTCAGCGGGCGATGGCGGCGAAGTGCCTATAGAAGAAACGGGAAGATGGTGTTCCCGCCACTTCCCTCGGAAGAAATTTCAAGGTAACCTAGAATGGAAACTAGGTATCGGCTACAACGTGCGTGAGGACAGCGGCTGTGGCAGATTTTTTAGTTACGGCGGTCTGTGTTGTCGTCGTCTTGTTCTACGCGGCTAAGCGTTACAATACACCCGAGACGAATCGCCTTTCCACAACGCAATCGCTATTCTTGTTAACTGGCGCAGGATACCTTGCGGCGACCGTCGCACTATTTTTTATCTTATCCGAGATCGCGCTAAAGCCTGGCGTACTGCCCTTTCTCGGGGTTAAGAATGCTCAGGAAGTCATCAAGGAATTTACCGCTCCGCCCGTACTTGCGGCTGTGATTTTGACGACATTGCTTCCAAACATAGTGGTTGTCCGTGACTGGGATGAATGGATTCTGAAGCGCTTCCAAGCTTGGGGCCGGATCCCGCAAGGCGTGCGGAATTTGGCGGACATGATGACTCAAAACGCGCTTGGTGTGACAGAAAAGGACCTCTCGGACCTAAAGAAGTGGATTCACAATGATGCGGATGCGTCGAACGACCTCGACTCCCGTATCAGCACCGATTCGGCGGAGACACCAAGCGGAAGCTTTACACACATCCTCCGGCTCTACCTTGACATAGAGGACCTGAAAGCATTGCCCGACTACGCGAAAGCCTTCCGTAATCGGCACGATACTTGGCAGACCATTAATGCGGACTTCAGAGTCTTTCTTGCTCAGTCATTAGCTTTTTTTGTACTGTTTGACCAGTTGACGCCGGTAAAGGGAGTTGCTGACGAAACTGCGTTCAAGCAAGCCAAAGATCGCTACGACGACATCTGCCAAAAAATGCATGGGCACTTGGCAGAGTTCCTCGCGGGATTGCTTCTAATGGTCGAGGGAACCGAGCAGCGGATCAAAAGCCGGCTGGAAGCGCTCGGCTTCTGCATTCAGGAACGCACTTGTCCCGCCTTGCCCGTCGGCCCTTTCGTCTTCATGGGTGTCGTCATGGTCGTCGCCGTCCTTGGTGTTGTGGGGATTGTGCCGCAACCGCAGTCGGGTCCTTTGCCGCTTCCGCTCACTGCGTTTTTGATCGGGGTAACGAAGACGATCGGGGTTCTGGCCGCTGTCCTACCCAAGCTACGCTGGAGCGCGTTCCGGCCGAGCAGTGATGGCAGTCTGCCCTACTCAGCTTCGCTTACATCGGCAGTTCTGGCGGCACTCATTTCATTGTTAATGGAGCGCGCGGCCATTGCAATCGCACATCAGACAATATCAGGTGCATTCGAGTTTGGCACCTATCCGCTCACGCCGCTCGCTCCAACAACATTTGCGATCAGCCTCTCGATCGCTATTATTTGTGACATCGACCTCCACCTCGGACGCGGTTGGATGCAGCGCATAACAGAGGGAATGCTCTGCGGTGCCGCGATGGTGACGAGTCTATTCATTTGCCTACGCCTGCTTGATATCCCCTCCTCGACCGAAGCCCATACATCCCCGTGGTTTCCCTATGCGTTTTCCTTTTCGCTTGGTTTTATAGCCGGTTTCGTCGCGCCGTATCTGTATCGAAGGGCGCTCAGCGAGGGACCCCAAGTCCGAACGGCAGCAGTTCCCATAGCATAAGCAAGACGAAACCACGATGAGAGATAGCGGCGTAGCTGTCTTGATGTCGTCTTGTTGAGAAGCATATCTCGCACGCGCTGCGCACCAGGGGTACTTACAATCTCGTCTTGATGGTCGCGCTGATCTATTTCTCAATTTCCCATGGCTTATAGGAAGCGCTGTAGCAGCCAGGGAAAGGGTTGGGCCAGTTGCCGGCAGAATCTTTAGTGAGATTGAGCCGATGCTTCCATCCTTGCTTCCAAACGCGACCAAATATGTCTTCGTATTCAATCCAACCCCAGCAAACCGTTGGACCGGCGATGAAAAAATCGAGAGGGGATTCAACTTGAATAGACGGGGAAACTACGTTTTCTCTATCCGTAAGCGTCTCAAATTCGCGCCACCCAGCCGTTGAAAACCTCGTCAGGTTCGACTGCATGGTGGATGGCTTGAACGACGCCGGCAGTTTGCCCCGTATTGTTGAGGGGATAGATATCGCCGAGCACCGTCTTCGATCTGCTCCGGCTCTTTGCCGAATCAGGGCCACACATAAGCCCGCTGAACGATGCGAGCATCGCGGGCCTTTGGCGCTGGCCTTGTGGAGCGTGCCGGCCGAAATAGTGATTCGAGCGGGTTGCGAAGCTGATCTTCCCGGTGCTCCGGAAATCGCGATATTCGAGAGTTTGCCTGTCGCGTTGGCACCATAAGCCGATGCGGCCGGTGCAAACGGTGTTGCTGCCAAGTCTTGCGATTATTTCATTCGGTGCCGTTGCAAAGGAGCATGGCCCGGATCGCCGGCGTCACGTTTTCATTGACAATCGTCCCCAATTCAGATACAAACCGCGAATCTCGCTCAATTGAGGGCGCCTTTCCGGAAGGCATGCCGCAAGGACGAGAGCGAGCTGCGGTGCCCGCGGGCGGAATTGCCAATCTGCACCCGGGCGGCTTCGGATCCCCGGTCGACCGGCACAAGGACCGGTCCGCACGGAGCGTGCTTAACCGCCGCAGCCGAAGCCGCGGGAAACCCGGTTCTGGAGCTGAGCCATCGGGGTAGAAGCCGGTGGCGAGTGCCGCAAGCGTGAGCGCCGAAAGGCGGCGCGCCGCCACAGAGCAGCGCGCAGCCGCGCTTGACGCGGACATTGGTTGGACAATGCGCCTTTCGGCGCTCCGCTTCCCTCTTTGGCGGGAGGCAAAGCTTCGTAGCTTTTCGCTTTGTGGCGGCGTGGTGAGCAAGCCTCGGGCGCAGCGACGCGCCGCGAGAATGGTTTTGTTTCGCGCTCTCCCCCTTGCGGGGACAGCGGCGAGTAGCGCGTTCCGCGAACGAGCCGGGTGATGCCGACTTTCGGAATGATTGATCCACTCTCCCCGTCATGGCCGGGCTTGTCCCGGCCATCCACGTCTTTGTTGCGCGTCAGGAATTGGAGACGTGGATGCCCGGCACAAGGCCGGGCATGACGAGTCAGGAACGCGGAGCGCTGCTGTGAGCGGGTGCGGCGCCACGTTTACCGCCTCACACACTTCGTTCGCTCGGTACCCCTCTCCGCAAAGGGAGACGAAAGGCGCGCACGCGTTGCGAGCGTGGAACAAAATCAGCAGTGGAGCAGAGAATGCGGCGCAAGGTGACGGCGCGGGATTGGCGGTTTCCGCTGCGAATGACGCGGAAGCAATGGAGCATGCTGCCCTACGCGGAGCGCCACGCCTATGTGGCGCAGGCGCAGTGCAATCTGCTCGCCTATTGGCGCGATTGCGCCAACGCGCGCTGCCGCCGGGCGCGATGCTGCCTGTTTCCGCATCCCTGCTATTGGGATCGCAAGCAGGCGATGACGCCCGCGGAATGGGCGAAAGCGGACGCGGTCTGCCGGCCGCTGCGGGCGCTGCTGTCGATCGGAACGCTGAAGGGTTCGGAGGGGCTGTGGCTGTTCTGAAAGCATCAAGGATGAGACGAGCATTTCGAAACGCGTCATGCCGGGGGCCGATGCCTTGATTCGCTTCTCTGCACTTCGAGAGCCGCCGACGCCGGCAGCCCCATTGCGAAGGCGCCGTTATTGGCACAAAAGGAACCCGGCGAACGCGGTTGCCGGGCCCGCGCCGATACGGAGCCTTTCGTGACCGAAACAGTCGCCGAGATTCTCAGCGCCTATCGCAGCGGCGCGGCCGCGCCCGAGGACATCGTTGCGCGCAGCTTCGCGCGCATCCGCGCTCACGCCGACCCGGCGATCTTCATAGCCTTGCGGGAGGAAGCCGACGTGCTCGCCGAGGCGCGCGAGCTTGCGGGCACCGCCGACAGTGCGCTCCCGCTCTACGGCATCCCGGTTGCGGTCAAGGACAATATCGACGCCAAAGGTCTGCCGACGACCGCCGCGTGCCCCGCCTACGCTTACCGGCCGGGGAACGACGCGACCGCCGTCGCGCGGCTGCGTGCGGCCGGGGCGCTCGTTCTCGGCAAAACGAATCTCGACCAGTTCGCGACCGGCCTCGTCGGCGTGCGCACGCCCTACGGCGTGCCGCGCAACCTGTTCGACGCGAAGCTCATCCCCGGCGGCTCGAGCTCGGGTTCGGCGATCGCTGTCGGCGCGGGGCTGGTGCCGCTTGCGCTTGGCACCGATACCGCGGGATCGGGCCGCGTGCCGGCTGCCTTCAGCAACATCGTCGGCCTCAAGCCGAGCTGCGGCCTGGTCTCGGCCGCCGGCGTCGTCCCCGCCTGCCGCACGCTCGATTGCGTCTCGATCCTCGCGCTCACCGTCGATGACGCGATGACGGCGCTGGGCGCGCTCGCCGGCGCCGACCCCGCCGATCCGTTTTCGCATCCGCGCCCGGTGCACCCGGTCGGACCGATGCCGGCCGGACTGCGGCTCGGCGTGCCGATTGGCGGCCAGCGCCTGTTCTTCGGCGACCGCGCGTCGGAGGCGGCCTATCAGGCGGCGCTCGCAACCTTCGCCAAGCTTGGCGCAAGGATCGTCGAGATCGACATCGAGCCGTTCTACGCGGCGGCGCGACTCCTTTACGAAGGACCGTGGGTGGCCGAGCGCTATCTCACGGCGCGCGCTCTCATCGCTTCGTCGCCGGAAGCGCTGCATCCGGTGACGCGGCAGATCATTCTCGCCGGTGCACACGGCACCGCGGCCGATGCGTTCGCGGCCTTCTATCAGCTCGCGGACCTGCGGCGGGTGCGTGACCGCACCTTCGGCGCGATCGAGGCGCTGGTGCTGCCCACGGCGCCGACCGTCTACTCAATCGCAGAGGTGCTCGCCGACCCGATCGGGCTCAACAGCCGGCTCGGCACCTACACCAACTTCGCCAATCTCCTCGATATGTGCGGCCTCGCCGTGCCGGCCTCGATGCGTCCGGACGGCACGCCGTTCGGCGTGACATTGTTGGCGCCTGCGGGCGAGGAGGCGGCGCTGGCGGCGATCGGACGCGAATTCCACCGCGCCACCAACCTGCCGCTCGGCGCGCTCAAGCACCCGCAGCCGCCGCTGGCGCAATCGGCGGCGCCGGGTCCCGCCGAAATTCCGCTTGCCGTTGTCGGCGCGCATCTTTCCGGCATGCCGCTCAACGGCGAATTGCGCGCCGCTGGCGCCCGCCTGATCGAGCGCGCGGCGACGGCGCCGCACTACCGCCTCTACGCGCTGGCCGGAACGCGACCGCCGAAGCCCGGCCTCCTGCGCGTCAAGAATGGCGCTGGCGCTGCGGTCGAGGTTGAAGTCTGGGCGCTCTCTGAGGCGGCCTTCGGCCGTTTCGTTGCCGCGGTGCCGCCGCCGCTGTCGATCGGCACGCTCGAACTCGGCGACGGCCGGACGGTGAAGGGTTTTCTGGTCGAAGCCGAGGCGATTGCCGGCGCGCGCGATATTTCGAGTTTCGGCGGCTGGCGCGCTTTCATGGCCCACGAGAAAGCACCCGCGTGACACGATGCAGTGACGGAATGATACCAACGCTTCCAGTTGCTCACTCGTCATGCCCGGCCTTGTGCCGGGCATCCACGTCTCAATTCCCGATGCACAACAAAGACGTGGATGGCCGGGACAAGCCCGGCCATGACGGCGAGAGCGCGTCAATCATTCCGAAAGGTGGTATGGGTCAGTGCGGCCCGTCGAGGAAACTCACATGCGCGGCGACAACGCGCCAGCCCTCTGGAAAGCGGACCCAGGTCTGCATCTGGCGGCCGATCTTGCCGGCCACGCTCGGGCGGTGGAACAGCGTCGAGGCGACCGCGTGATCGCGGCCGTAGGTGCTGATGACGGTTCGCGACAGCGTGCGTCCAAGGCCGGCCGGCGAACGCGCAGTACGGAACGCCGCGATCTCGGCGTAGCCGTAGAGGTTCTCGGTGCCACCGTAGCGTATGGTGCGCGGGTCCTTGCGGAAAATCTCGTTGAGGGTGACGACGTCGTTCGACACCAGGGCCTTCTCGTAGCGCTCGAACGCGGCGGTCACTTCGGCAACGACCTCCGGCAGGTCGATCTCCATGGTCTTTCCTCCAGGTGCCATTTTCTGTTGGTCGGGATTCGCGCGTGCCTACATCGGCGGACGCCGCGCCGCGACCACGCCTTTCATCTCCAGCGCGTGCGCGATGCGGAGCGCGATGTCCTCACGCCACGGCGCGGCGATGATCTGCACGCCGATCGGCAACGGCTCGAGCGGCACGGGCACGGCGACGACGGGAAGGCCGATGAACGATATCGGCTGCGTGTAGATGCCGAGATTGGCTCGCACCGGTAGTTCGGCCTCGCCGAACGTGAACATCTGCTGGCCGATCAGCGGTGCCGTGCACGGCGTCGCCGGCGCCACGATGGCGTCGACCTCGGCGAAGAGCTTGAGCACCTCGGTGCGGTACCAGCCGCGGAATTTCTGCGCCTTGGTCACCAGCGCGCCCGGCACCATGGCGCCGGCGATCAGCCGGTCGCGCACCGCCGGGTCGAAATCGCGCGCGCGCGTCCGCAGGCGCGGGAGATGCAGGCTGCCGCCTTCGCTCATCGTGATGACGAAAGCCGCGGCGCGGGCGCGTTCCGCCTCCGGAATCTCGATGTCGCGATTGGCGCCGAGCGCCGCAGCGACTTGGTCGACGGCGTAGAGCACTTCCGCGGTGCGGGCTTTGAAATATCCGCCGGCGACAGCGATGCGCAGGCCGGTAACGCCCCGATCGAGAAGCGGGGTGACCGGTTCGGCCGGAAGGTTGGCGCACACCGGATCGTCGGGGTCATAGCCCGACATGGCGTCATAAGTCAGCGCCAGGTCGCGCGCGGTCCGGGCGAACGGACCCGCGTGATCGAGGCTGGCGACGAACGGGAACATTCCCGCGCGGCTGATCCGGCCGAAGGTCGGCTTGAGGCCGAACAAGCCGCTGAGCGAAGAAGGTACGCGGATCGATCCGTTGGTGTCGGAGCCGAGGGCGAGCGGCACGAGGCCGCCTGCGACCGCGGCTGCCGATCCGCCGGAGGAGCCGCCGGTCATGCGTTTGAGATCGTGCGGATTGTGCGACGGTCCGTCGTGGATGTTCTCGCCGGTGAAATCGTAAGCGTATTCCCCCATGTTGAGCGCGCCGACGAGGATGGCGCCGGCGGCTTCGAGCCGTTGGATGACCGTTGCATCCGCGTTTGCCGGCGGCGCGTCGCGATTGATCTTGGCGCCGGCAAGCGTCGCCAGCCCGGCGATATCGAAGAGGTTTTTCACCGCGAACGGCACGCCGGCGAGGGGAGGGAGGGTTTCGCGCCGCGCGCGGGCTTGATCGAGCGCCCGGGCACGCGCCGAGGCGCGCTCCTCGGTGACCGCGGTGAAGGCGTTGAGTAACGGGTCGCGCGCGCGAATGCGGGCGAACGTTGCCGCGACGACGCTTTCTGCGGTTGTGCGTCCGGCGGCGACGGCGGCCGCGATATCGGCCGCCGTGCTCCACGCTGCGTCACTCGCCTCCGTCTCAGGCATGGAACACCGGGGCGGGCTCGGCATCGTCGGGCAACGAAAATTCGTCGATGCGCGCCGCCATCGCCAATGCCAATTGCAGATTGAACTTGATGCTGCCGTGCCAGGCCGGGTCGATTGGCAGCGCCAGCGCCTGAGCGGCCGCCGTGACCAGAGCGTCGAGAGCATCGGGCTTGCCGCCGTGCTTCGCGGAAGGTGCCGAGCGCGCCGGCGACCTCGCTTTGCGCACGGTTTTCGATCTGCGCTTCATGCCGCCAAAGATCTCCCGGCCGAACCTAAGCCCTTGATGCGGCGTGATTGTTGCATGCGCCCGGGGGAGCGCCAAGTCCCGGTAGGCGCCACCGGCGGCCCGGCGCGGATGTGCGCGAGGCGCTGGGCGGCGCCCGTTTCGCCGCTATGCTGGCCCTGTTTTTGCAGGTCGCTGGTGATTGCGCTGCAGGGGTCGAGGAATGCGTAACATCACTTTCGCAGCAGAACCGGCGCCGCTCTCGGTCGATCTCGATCGCGCTGCCTTGGTGATCATCGACATGCAGCGCGATTTTCTCGAGCCAGGCGGCTTTGGCGCCGCGCTCGGCAATGACGTGTCGCGCCTGCAGGCTGCCGTCGGCCCGTGCCGGCAGGTGCTTGGCGCCGCGCGTCACCGCGCCATGCTGATAGTTCACACGCGCGAAGGGCATCGGCCGGATCTCTCCGATGCGCCGCGCCACAAGGTCGAACGCGGCCACCCCGCCAACCGCATCGGCGCGCGCGGGCCGATGGGCCGCATCCTGGTGCGCGGCGAGCCCGGTCACGACATCATTCCGGAACTCTATCCGCTCAAGGACGAGCCGGTGATCGACAAGCCCGGCAAGGGCGCGTTCTATCAGACCGATCTCGATCTGATGCTGCGCAACCGCGGCATCGATACGTTGTTCGTCTGCGGCGTCACCACGGAAGTCTGCGTCAACACGACGGTGCGCGAGGCCAACGACCGCGGCTTCCGCTGCATCGTGCTGTCCGACTGCTGCGCTTCCTATTTTCCGCAATTCCACGAGGCCGGCCTCGCCATGATCAAGGCTCAGGGTGGCATTTTCGGCTCGGTCGCCGCGTCGCAGCCGCTGCTCAATTCGCTGGCAGCGCTGCCCTGATTGCAGCGCACGATCCAGGTCTTGGCGGAAGAACGCTGAAGCGAATTTCAGCCATCGCGGTGCGCTGCTTGCTGTTTTTATGACAGCGAATGACCATTGTTTGATCGCCTCGGCGGTCGACGTGGCCGCAGCATTTGGCTGGTCAGATGCGGCGCGGCGCAAATCAAATCTGATTCCGTTGTTTTTTCATCGCCTTCACCATTTCAGCTGGCCACGAGACGCGTCAGGCACAGCATCTGGCACGCGCTTTGCGAGGTCACCGAGGCTATCACTAACGACTACCGGGTGTTTGGTGCGGAGCATGAGATTTCCGAGGGGTAGTGTCTGCTCGCTGAAGAGGCGGCTGTGACCAGCCTGTGTGCACCGCTTTCGCTACCGACGAAGTCCGCAACGAAAAAGGAGCTTGCGATGACGACCAGGACCGCGGCAACGGCGCAGAGCCCGCTCTTGTGGACGAATGGCGACTGGAATGCGTTCTTCGGCTTCGGTACCAACATCCTCGTCAACATGCTGGTTCTCACCGGCCTGTTGCGGTTCGTGGTGAAGATGCCCGATTCCATCGTCTTCGGACGCATCTTGCCGGCGCTCGGCCTGATGCTGTGCCTGTCGACGATGTACTATGCCTTTCTCGCCTACCGGTTGGCACAGAAGACCGGGCGAAACGACGTCTGCGCGCTCCCATCCGGCATCAGTGTGCCGCACATGTTCATCGTCACTTTCGTGATCATGCTGCCGATCGCGCTAAAGACCAACGATCCGATCAAGGGCTGGGAAGCTGGACTGACCTGGGTTTTCTTTCAGAGCTTCATCCTGATGATCGGCGGCTTCGTTGCGCCGATCGTCCGCCGCATCACGCCGCGTGCCGCGCTGCTCGGGACGCTCGCGGGCGTGTCGATCACCTTCATCTCCATGCGTCCGGCGCTGGAAATGTACATGACGCCGGTGATCGGGCTGACCTGCTTCGCGGTCATCATGGTGAGCTGGTTCGGCGGCTTCCGATATCCCAAGGGTATTCCCGCCGGTCTCGTCGCGATCGCGGTCGGGATGATCATCGCCTGGGGCTCCAATCTCTTCGGGCTTGACTACGGTGGGTTGAGCCTGAAAGGCATCGGCGATGCCTTCACGAACTTCGGATTCTCGGTACCGCTTCCTGCATTCGATCACGTGTTCTCCGGGTTTCAATATCTCGGCGTGATCCTGGTCACCGCCATCCCGTTCGGCATCTACGACCTCGTCGAGGCCATGGACAATGTGGAAAGCGCGGAAGCGGCCGGCGATGCCTACCCGACAACGCGTGTGCTGACCGCCGACGGTGTCGTCAGCCTGATCGGCTGCTTGATGGGCAATCCCTTCATCAACGCCGTCTATATCGGCCATCCCGGCTGGAAAGCCATGGGCGGCCGCATCGGCTATTCGGGCCGCGACCGGTATCATGGTGATCATCCTGTCGTGGTTCGGCGTCATCTCGCTGTTGCTGGCCGTCATTCCTGTCGTGGCGATCTCGCCGATCCTTCTCTACATCGGCATGTTGATCGGCTCGCAGGCATTCCAGGCCTCGCCGAATCCGCACGCTCCGGCCATTGTGCTGTCGTTGTCGCCGCATCTTGCCGGGTGGTGCAAGACCATGATGGATGGCGCATTGGCGGCGGCCGGCACCAGCGCCGCCGCGATCGGCATGGCCAAACTCGCCGGGGTCGGTGTGCTTTATCAGGGCCTCCAGGTGCTCGGCGGCGGCTCGATCCTCACCGGGCTGGTGCTTGGCGCCATCGGCGCCTTCGTCATCGACAAGAGGTTCCTGGAAGCCTCGGCGTTCGCCTTCGCCGGCGCCGTGCTTACCTTCTTCGGCTTCATGCACGGGGAATCCGTCGGCATCGCCGTGACGCCGACGGTTGCAGTCGCCTACCTCATTGTGGCGGCCTTCTTCTTGCTGTTGAGCCGGGCGCCGGCGAGCGCGCTGGACCGCTCGGCGCCGCATGAGGCGATCCCGGAACCGGCGTTGATGACCACACCTGCGGAATGAGTAACGCGGACCGGTGACCGCGTTCCGCGTCGTGGGGCGGGACGCATCCCGCCACTCCTTTGCCGTGCTGCGCGGCGCGTCGCCAACGAGACGGTGTGCGGCGCCCGCGCGCTGTTTTTCGATGTGATTGATTCACAGCAGTCGTGCGTCGAGGATGGCGTCCTCGTGCGCGATGGCCGGGACCATGCAGGCATTTGGCGGGCTCGCCATGCTACAGTTACAAGCATGAGAACGGCGGAGGCCGCCCGCCTTGGCTGAACACGTTCAAGCCGCGCCGCGCTTTGATCAGCAACGCGGCACCGCGGAGCAGGTGCTCTTCGGCCACCCGAAGGGCCTCACCTTCCTGTTCACCACCGAGATGTGGGAGCGCTTCTCCTATTACGGGATGCGGGCGCTGCTCGTTCTCTACATGACCAAGCACCTGCTCGCGCCGGACCATGCCGGGAACGTGCTCGGTCTCGCGGGCCTCAAGGGCGCGCTCGAAGCAGTGTTCGGTCCGCTCGACTTGCAGCCCTTATCGTCGCAGATCTATGGGCTCTACACGGCGCTCGTCTATCTGACGCCGATTTTCGGCGGCCTTCTTGCCGACCGCGTCCTCGGACAGCGGCGCACCGTCGTCATCGGCGCGATCCTTATGGCCATTGGCCATTTCATGATGGCAGTCGAGCAGCTGTTCCTGCTCGCGCTCGCCGCGCTCATCCTGGGCAACGGGGCTTTCAAACCGAATATCTCCACCCAGGTCGGCGGCCTTTACGCGCCCGGCGATGCGCGGCGCGACCGCGCTTATTCCATCTTCTACGTCGGCATCAATGTCGGCGCATTCCTGGCCCCGCTGGTCTGCGGCACGCTCGGCGAGCTTCTCGGCTGGCACTATGGCTTTGCCGCCGCCGGCGTTGGCATGCTGATCGGGCTCGCCATCTATCTCTACGCCATGCCGCTCTTGCCGCTCGACGAGCTGCAGAAGGCGGAAGCGGCTCACGTCGCGCGAAAGCCGCTCGACCGCGACGAATGGCGCGCCATCATCGCGTTGCTCGTCCTGTTCCTGCCCAATACGCTGTTCTGGGCGACCTACGAGCAACAGGGCAACACCATCGCCCTATGGGCCGACGACAATACCGATCGCACGGTGAATTTTTTCATATGGACCGCCGAGATTCCGACGACATGGTTCCAGGCCTTCAACCCTTTCATGATCTTCGCCTTTACGCCGTTCATCCTCGCTTTGTGGAAGCGGCAGGCAGCGCGCGGGACCGAACCGTCGACCTTGACCAAGATGGCGATGGGCTGCTTCGGCGTCACCGCGGCGAACCTGATCATGGTGCTCGCGGCCTTCCTTGCCGGCGGCGGCAAGGCAAGCTGGCTGTGGCTGCTCGGTTATTTTGTGGTCGTCACCGTCGGCGAGTTGTACCTCTCTCCGGTCGGGCTGTCGTTCGTGACGAAGGTTGCGCCCGCCCGCATACTGTCGATGATGATGGGCGTCTGGCTGGCAACGAGCTTCGTCGGCAATTTCCTCGCCGGCTTCATCGGCAGCTTCTGGAGCCAGACCGACAAACCTGTTTTTTTTCTGATTGTCGCTGCCATCGCGGCGATTGCTGGCGCGGTGACGCTCGCCTGTCACCGGCCGCTGCGTGCAGTGCTGCGGGAGTGAGGCGGAAGCACCTGGGGCGCGGCTCTACCTCGCCGCCCGCGATCGCCTTCATCTGCTATGCTTCTGGGGTGGGTGTGCTGGCGGGGCGTGCCAGGAATTCTGCCGCATGAGCGAAGTTCGTGATTGGTTGCGCCGGAACAATCTGGAGCAGTATGCCGACGCATTCGAAGCAAACGATATCGGCATCGATATCCTGCCAGAACTCAACGAGCACGATCTCGAGCAACTCGGCCTTTCGCTGGGCAATCGCCGGCGGCTGCTGAAGGCCGTCGCCTCTGGCGCGGCTGGGGCAAGTCCGCAACCCGCGTCCGCGCAAGTGGCGGTAGACGCCGAGCGTCGCCAGGTCACCGTGCTGTTCTGCGACATGGTCGGTTCGACGGCGCTGTCGAATGCGGTTGATCCCGAGCTTTTGGGAAGCGTGCTCCGCCGTTATCAGGACGCCACCGCCGGCGCGATCGGGCGCTTCGGCGGTTTTGTCGCCAAATTCATGGGCGACGGCGTGCTTGCCTATTTCGGTTTTCCGCGCGCCTTCGAGGATGCGGCCGAGCGCGCCGTCCGCGCTGCGATCGCCATCCTCGCCGAGGTTGGCGGCATCGAACTGCCGGACGGTTCGCGGGCGCGGTCCCGGATCGGGATCGCGACCGGCTTGGTCGTCGTCGGCGAAATCATCGGCTCCGGCACGGCGCAGGAACGTACCATCGTCGGCGACACGCCCAATCTCGCCGCGCGATTGCAGGCGCTCGCCGCACCCGACACGATTCTCATCAGCGAGGCTACGCAAAGCCTGCTCGGCGGATTGTTCGAGCTCGAATCTACCGGCGCCCACGAGCTCAAAGGGTTCGCGCGCCCGGTGCCCGCCTGGCGCGTGCGCGGCGAAGCTGCGGTCGCGAGCCGCTTCGCCGCAATCCGCACCGGCACTCTGCCGCTCGTGGGCCGCGCCCACGAGATGGGGCTGATGCTCGAGCGCTGGCGCCTGGCCCGTATGGGCGAGGGGCAGATCGTCACCGTGACCGGCGAGGCCGGCATCGGCAAATCACGCTCGATCGAGGCATTGCAGGAAGAAGTCGCCGACGAGCCGCACTCGCGCATTCATCTGCAGTGTTCGCCCTATCACCGCGACAGCGCCTTCTATCCGGTGATCCAGCACATTGCGCGGGCCGCGGGATTCGCGCCCGCCGACACGCCCAGCGCGCGCATCGACAAGCTTCGGGCGGTATTCGCGCAGCGTGTGGCGGCGGACGAAATCGCGATTCCTTTGCTGACTGAGCTCCTCTCGATCCCGGCGGAGACATCGGCGGCGCCGTTGTCGCTGACGCCGGCGCAGCGCAAGGCCGCGACCATCGCGCTCCTCGTCGACGAAATCGTGGGCCTGGGCCAGAGCGAGCCGGTCCTCCTGGTGCTGGAAGATGCGCAATGGATCGACCCCACGACTCTCGAACTGATGACGCGGCTCGCCGACAGCCTCAATCACGCGCGGCTTTTGGCGTTGGTGAGCGCGCGGCCGGATTTCGCGCCGCCCTGGCTCACGCGTCCCAGGCAACGCTGCTGACGTTGAATCGCCTGAGCCGCGCGGATTGCGCGCGCGTGGTCGCCAACGTCGCTGCCGCCCAAGGCCTGCAGGCCGACACCGTCGCCGCGATCGTCGCCAAGACCGATGGCGTCCCGCTGTTCGTCGAGGAATTGACCAGGAGCGTAATGGAATCGGCGGGCGAAGACAGCGCGGCGGTGCCGGCGACGCTCAAGGATTCGCTGATGGCGCGGCTCGACCGCCTCGACGAGGCGCGCGACGTGGCGCAGATCGCCGCCGTCGTCGGTCGCCAATTTGCCTTCGCCCTGCTGGCGGCCATCACTTCCAGGGACCGCGCCGCCCTCGACGCTGCACTCGACAAGCTCATCATGGCGGGTATCGTCTTTCCTGAGGGGCGTGGGGTCGAACGAAGCTTCAGCTTCAAGCACGCGCTGGTGCGGGACGCCGCTTATGAGAGTCTGCTTCTGGGGCGCCGGCGCGAGTGGCATGAGCGCATTGCGCGCGCGCTTGAACAGAGCTTCCCCGAGTTGGTGACGAACGAGCCGGAGGTGCTTGCGTATCATTTCGCCGAGGCCGGATTGCTCCCTCCGGCGTGTGATTACCGCATGCGCGCCGGCGACCGTGCCGTGGAGCGCTCGGCTTATCAGGAAGCGGTCGCGCATTTTTCGGCGGGTCTCAGGCTAGCCGATGCGCTGCCGCACCCAGCTGACCAGACGCGCCGCCAGCTTGATTTTCTGCTGCAGCTCGGCCCGGCGGTGATGATGACGCGCGGCATGCAGAGCGCGGAGGCTGAGAACGTCTTCAGCCGCGCAGCCGAGATCAGCGAAAGGCGCGGCGACTCCACGGCGCTCTACAAAGCGAAATGGAATTTGTGGCTCAATGCCAATATCCGGCGCGAGACGGCTTTGGCGCGCAACCGGGCGCGTGAACTGTTGACTCTCGCGCAGCGCTCCGGCGACGGCGAATTGTTGTTGGAGGCTTATCATTGCCGCTGGTCGACAGCCTTTTTCCGCGGCGATGTCACCGAGACATTGGGCAACACCCTGGTCGGTGTTGAGACGTATGATTTCGCGACCCACCGTCACCTTGGCCATGCCTTCGGTGGTCATGACCCAGGCGTCTGCGCCCTGGTGGTGCGTGCGGGCGCGCTGCAATTGTCAGGCGACGTGCTGGGGGCACGGGAGGGTGCGGGACAAGGGGTCGCGCTCGCCGAGACGCTCAATCATCCCAACACGCTTGCCCATGCGCTCCACAATGCCAGCATATGTCACCAGCTCGGCGGTGAGCGTGAAGCGGCCCTCACGGCCGCGCAACGCGCCGCGGATCTGGCCGAGAAATTCGCACTCTTGCCGTGGCGTGCCAGCAGCTTGGTATTAAAGGGTTGGGCGACGGCGATAGGCCCCGGTGTGGCGGAGGCCGCTCGGCTCATCGATGCCGAAATCGACAATGCCACGGCCGCCGGCCCAGTGCCGCAATACTATCTCGGTCTGGCGGCTGAAGTGCTGCTCGCTGCGGGCCGGTCGGCCGACGGCCTAGCTCACCTCGATCGGGCAATTGCCGCAATCGATGAACCCGGGGTTGGCTTCTACCTGCCGGAAATCTATCGCCTGCGGGGCAAATGCCTTCTTGCACTTGGCCGCGACCACGCGGAACAAGCGCGGCAGGCGTTCGTGACGGCCCGCGACGTCGCCCGACAGCAGGGAGCGGTGATCTTCGAGCGCCGCGCCGCGGCGTCCCTCGCCGAGGTTGCAAACAGTGGCGGCGTTTGATGGATTGGGTCGATTGGATGAAACGCGTCTTGCCGGATTCGCCGGTCATTGGTCGATCATCGACGTGACTGCGGGTGCCGCGGATGTGGCGACAGCAACGGGAAGATGATGCCGATATCGTCGACAGAGCCCTCTCAAAACGACCAAGCTCCGCTGCAGGGGCTGCGAGTTCTCGACCTCTCAGCGATGATCGCCGGCCCGCACGCCGCACAGATTCTCGCCGACTACGGTGCCGACGTGATCAAGGTCGAGCCGCCGGAAGGCGATCTGATGCGCAGGGGCATCGGCGCGGCGCGAAGCGCCGACATGGGGCCGCTCTATCTGCAGCTCAACCGCAACAAGCGCGCCATCGTCCTCGACCTCAAGCAGCCGGCGGCGCGCAAGGCGCTGTTGCACCTGTGCGCGACCGCCGACGTCCTGGTCCACAACATCCGTCCGGCGGCGATGCGCCGCCTCGCGCTGTCTTATGAGGACGTGCGCAAAGTCAATCCGCGGCTCGTCTATGTCGGCGTGATGGGATACGGCGA
>Ga0070671_100000810_pt1 | contig 22616 bp, 20 predicted proteins | sample KBSS73metaG_FD_65341 | JGI IMG/M metagenome (GOLD analysis project Ga0070671, IMG submission 65341) | Switchgrass rhizosphere microbial communities from Kellogg Biological Station, Michigan, USA - KBS S7-3 metaG | ecosystem: Host-associated > Plants > Roots > Rhizosphere > Soil ...
CGTGGTCACGAAACGACCCGATCTTATCCATGACGATGCACTTCAGGTAGTGAGCAAACCGGCAGCAGGCAAACAGGTATGGAAGCCGCGCCCCTAGGGCACCCGCAGCGGTGGCATCCGGATCGTCGTATTCGACCGGCTTCTGCAATGACTGGGCGCTTATGAACGCTGCGAAATCCGAGTTCTTGCGGTGGACTAGCGGCATGAATCCGCATCTGGCCAGTTCCGCCTCACGCCTGTCGCTGATCGCAATTTCCGTCGGGCACTTCATGTCCACGCCGCCGTCATCGGTAGGAAAGGTATGTGTCGGCAGCCCCTCGACGGCACCACCGGATTCGATGCCGCGAATGCGTGCGCACCAGCCGTACGTCTTGAACGCGCGGTTGATGTTGACGGCCATAGCGTAGGCGGAATTCGCCCAGACATAACGCGCGGAGTCCCCCGCGCCGGCATCCTCCTCGAAGTCGAACTCTTCCACCGGATCGGTTTTGGCGCCGTACGGCAGCCGCGCGAGAAATCTCGGCATGGCAAGGGCCAGATAACGAGCGTCTTCTGATTCTCGAAGCGATCGCCACGCGGCGTACTCGGGTGCCATTGCGATCTTGCCCAGGTCACGAGGATTGGCGACCTCCTGCCACGACTGCATCTGCATGACCGTCGGGGCCGCGGACGCGATAAAGGGGCAATGCGCGGCCGCACACACCTTTGACATTTCGCCCAGTATTGCGACATCGACGTTCGAGTGATCGAAGTAGTAGTCGCCGACGAGACAGCCAAACGGTTCGCCGCCGAATTGCCCGTACTCGGCTTCGTAAACGCTCTTGAACACCGGACTCTGATCCCAGTCGGGACCTTGGTATCGTGCCAGCGTCTTGTACAATTCGGCTTTGCTGATGTTGAGGACCCGGATTTTCAGCATCTCGTCGGTCTCGGTGTTCCCCACGAGATAGCGGAGGCCGCGCCACGCGCTCTCCAGTTTCTGATAATCCTCGTGATGAAGAATCAGATTGAGGCCGTCCGTCAGCGTCTTGTCCAGCTGTGCGATTATCGCCTCGATCGACCTGTTCACATCGGGGCCGATCAATTGAGCGTTCGCGAGCGCCTGCTCCGACAGGGTCCGCACCGCGCGTTCCACTGCCTCCTGCGCGGCGTCGGTTCTCGGCTTGAATTCCGTCTTCAGCGTCCACTCGAATTTGGTGTTCCCGGGCGCCTCTGCCGCGGGTCCATCAGCGACGCTTCGAAGCATCTCGGGGTCTCGCAGCAACTGGCCCACCAGTTCTTCCGCTCCGCTCTTGCCATCCATATACGTAATCAGGTTTGACAACTGCTGCCTGGCATCCAGTAGATGGTCGAAGGGAGGAGTCTGCCGTGCCACAGCCGCTGGTGAAAAATCGTCGATGCTCTCGAATATGAGGGACACGCTCAAGTTGGCTTCGCCGCTGACGGTGTTCGGCACCTGGAACGCCACTCGTGGCTTCAGCGCCCTCAAGCGACTGTCAAAGTTGTCAACGTCGATCTCCAGAAACTTGCGGTCGGCCACTGGCGGAAGCGGTTCGTTTGGCTTTCCCGATAAATCAGTGAGAACCCCCATCACAAACGGCAACTGTATGTGCTTCTCTGCGCCGTAGAGCTCGACGTCGTATTCGATCTGAACGCGCGGCGCGCGATTGCGCGTGATGAACTTCTGCGTACTCGCCCGTGGTGCAGGTCGCAACGTGTACGAAGCGCCATCAATCAAGCGCAACGTCACGCCGCGTTCCGTTTCCACCCGCACCGGTTCGTTGTCCTCGATCGTGACGACGGTTTGTCCTCCAGATGACGTTGACTCCGGTTCCAGTTGAAGCCACAACGGCCGGGTCGCAGGCACGTCGATCTCGTGACCGTTCTCAATCTGGCGCAACGGGCTGACCAGGATCGCTCCGTCGGCGAGCGCGACGAAGATTCGCCGGCGCGGCAGCCGGCGGGTCGCGAAGCCGAACTCGCTGGAGCCGAGGAACTGTTGCGGCTCGTGCCCGAGGACGGTGGCGTCTCCAAGCAGCAGGTGGGCTCCGTAGTAGGCCCTCCGGCCGGAGGGATGGTCCAGATTGCCATCCGGTAAATCCGGAATGGCGCGCACGACCCACCGGGCCACCCCCTCGGCATTGGATCCCGCATCGAGCTCCTGGACCACTCCGGCCCACAGCGATTCGATCATCGGGTCATCGCGCTGTCGAAGTAGGCGCCAGGTCAGCTCTTCCTCGAGCCTTGCCCGTGGCGCAATCCAGCGTCCATGCTCAACGTGAACGCGATACCAGAGGTCATCGAGGAGCGACGCATCCCCGCGGAGGCGTGCGCGCAAGTACGTCCGGACCGTGGATCGAAACGCAAATCCGCCAGCCGACCGCGTTTCGACCAGATCGGACAGCCACAGATCGCCTTCATCGCCTGTGGATCCTTCCGGCACCAGACGCAGGCGGATCAAGCGAAGCAGGGCAGGAGGAACACGCACCGGCAGGCACGACAGCACCGCAAGCTTTGCGGCGAGCGGGCGCGTAGACTCGAGCGCGTCATACAGGGCGGCCTCGTTCATCGTGGTCGCACCCGCTGACGCGAACGTGCGCGCTTGTGCAGATCCTGCACGCCGGTCTCCAGGTCCCACGTGAGTGCGGTTCCGAACGCATCGGCCGCCTGGGGCCAACGCTCAGGCCCATACGGAATGAGCACGACACTACGGAGGCCGCGTCTGTCGCTCTCCTCCACGAATCGGTTCCACTCACGTGAGTGCCCTGCTTCAGTCTCGTCGGAACCAATGCCCAGATCGGTCACCACCACGATGGTGGACCCACGAACCGGCCAGCGCAATTCGTCCCAGCGCACCTGACGCTGCACGCGCACGCGATTCAGTGGGGTGCTCATGAAGTCGGCGACGCGCACCCGATCGCGGCCGAAGGTCCGGATAGTCGTAGCCGCGAGCTGTTGCTTGTCGCGCGTGAACGGCAGCATGGCCGGGCCGGCGTCGAACAGCAGTTGCACCGAATGCCCGAGTACGCTGACGACACGGCGCGGCAAACGCTGAATCGGCATTCCTCGGGCAATCAAGGCGATCGCGGCGTCCATGTCCGGCGGCCCGGAGGCTGACCTCAGGGTCGCCAGCTCGCGCAGAATCCCGCGCACACGCCCTGCCGGGAACAGGCTCTCCAGCGGGGCCGCCGGTCCCGACGGCTCGGCCACCTGCCGGCTGGCGGTCTGGCTCGCGTCACCCGTAGAACGACGAGGAGTCTGAAGGTCGGCACGTTCATCAACCTTTCGCAGGATGGAAGGCCTTCCGATCAGCCCAGCGTCCTTCTTGCGCGAGCCTCGACTCGTGTCAGACGATCCGCCTCGGTCGCGCTGCGGTCGGAGCGGTGGCTTCGCCGGCTCGAAGACGGCTGGGACGGGCGTGGCAATTGCCTGGGGCCGCTGGCGTGCTTCAACCGCAGTCATTGGGTTGCGGCTCACGGCCCTGGACGCCGGCGGTGTCAGAATCAACGCCGCGAGCGCGGCGATCAGTTCATCGTCCGATGTGCCAAGGCGCAGAGAGACTACGGCACGGATCAGTGTGATGAGCTGGTCGGCCGCCATGGTGCCCCACCCGGAATCAGACGCTTCGTGCGGCCGTGCTGCTGCCACGACCCTTGAGCACGCAGGCTTCCGCAAGCTTCAGCCAGTGCTCCGACCCTGGCTTGACCTGCATTTCCCGGCAGGCCTGCACGAAGTCGAGGAACTCCGCCGCGCTGGGCGCCGGCGATGCCTGATCGACGAGCAGTTTGATCGCAGACGAGACGATATTGCCGTCGTCCGGGAAATGCAGAGCCCCGACGCTGGCCAGATCGGGCTGAGTGAGGTTGAGAACGATGCAGCGGCGAACGAACGCTGGTGGTAGATCGCGCTCGTCGTTACTGGTGATGATGATCAGCGGAGTACCACTCTGGCAGGTAACCCGGCACCCCGTATCGGCCACTTCGAACCGCAGACCGCCGAGCACTTCGAGCAGGTTGTTCGGCAAGTCCGGGTCGGCCTTGTCGATTTCGTCGATCAGCACCACCGCCGGGGACAGAGCGACGGGCTTGACGCTCTCATCCCGGAGGGAGCGCGGATCCTTCGCCGAGCGCTCGTCGAGCGCCTCCCACAGCACCGACGATCGCACATACGCGAGCAGGTCAGGATCGAGCTGCTTCAAATTGGCATCCTGCAGACGACGCAGCTGATCCACTTCCCACAACAATGAGGTGATCTCCGTGCGGGAATTGACCGTACGCTCGAGATAGCGCCATCCAAGGCGTGCCGCCGTGCCTCGTGCGAGAGAGGACTTCCCGCAGCCGGTCGGTCCGGTAATCAGCAACGGCCTCTCGGTGGCGGCGGCGGCCGAGAGCGCCAGTTCCATCTCGGACGTGAAAAGATACTTGGCGCCGCTGCGGAAATCGCCGGCGGCGCCGCCAGTCGGACGACGTCTGCCCGTTCCCGGATTGTCGAAGATGCTTCGGAATCTCAATTCAGCCCCCGAGTTGTTTGAGCTTTCGGCGATACGTGAGCTGCCACTCCCGGTCTCGGCCGGCCGGCCATGAGGGAGTTAATGGGGTGCACTCTCCCGGCGGAACGGGGTCGGGCAGCTCGTTTCCAGTCCAGAACAGAAACACGGTGGTGGGGAACCGATCGACCAGCAGTGCCGCCAGTTCAACCCAACGCGGTCGATAGGCCGCACACACCAGAATGGGCCTACCGGTCTCGCGCCGCGCTTCAGCGAGCTGGACGGCCAAGGCTGCCAACTGTTCTTTCTGCCGCTCGGCTGGGTCGATGTTCTCGCTCAGATCTTCCCAACCGTTGGTGCCGAGGATCGCCTCGGCGAGTTCCGCCGCGAGAAACCGGGTGACTTCGTTGACGTCGTCGTCGCCCCACCCGTCTGGCAGTTCCACGATGTGCCAGCAGCGCAGCCAATCGTCGTTTGGCAGTCCCGTGGCGGCACGCAGCAGCATGCGCACGGCCCACGTGTCGTGGGTGTTCACCAGCACGGAGCCTTGACCTTCGTTCGATTGACACAACGCGAGCAATTGGCAGGCGCATCCCGCCGGAAGGCGCAGCGGGAAGAGCACCTCGAACAGGCGGGCACCGAGACGAGCATCCCCCTGGCTGCCAAGAGTGACATCGGCGATCACCGGATCGACCGTCGGCGACACCGCACGGTGCACCAGCTTCAGCGACAGCATCTCCTGCGGTGGGACGAACGGCTGCCAACTGTCCGTCCCGTAGTGACGGACCAGTGCTGCTTCGATGCTGGCAACCGGGGCGTACCGCTGGATACAGTCCTCGACGTGTACTCGCACCGGCTCAAAGGCGAGCCGCGTCCTCGCCGCACCGAGCTTCTCCTTCAAAGCCTTGACGATTCCGTCTATCTTGGCTGCGTCAGTGAGCCCGTCGGCAAACTGCAGATCCGCGAGACGCGAATCGGCCAGGAACGCATTGTCAGCGATGTCGGCCGCCGTTAACCCGCCGATGCGCACGGGGATGACCACAAACCTGGGATCGAGCGCCTTGCGCCACAGGAGCAGGTTGGTTTCGCGAGGCACCCAGGTCGAGTTCTCGCGCCTGACGGCACGCGGCGAGAGCAGGATCACCGCCCCATCGCAAAGGCCCATCCAGGCATACAAGCGCTGCAGCCACTCATCGCCGGCCTCGAGATCCTTCTGATCGGTGAGCGGCTCGCAGTCGAGCCCGGTCTGCAGCTGGGCGACTAAGGTGTCGAGGAATACCTGAGTCTCCGGCTCCTCGGCGCGGTTCGCGCTGTGGCTAACGAAGATGCGAAGCTTGCGCTGTGTCACGAAGTTAACCGCTGCTCGCCGCCAGCTCGGATGATCGTCCGGGAGAGCGCTGGATAAGAGCAGGCGTATGATAGCGGGTCTTCGCTGAAGAACCGCCGTGCAACGCACTCGATCAGAGCGCCTGGCGGTGCGTACGCAGTGCGGCCGGTAGCGAACGGTCGCGGCTGTGGATCAGCTCGTTGAGGCGCGCCTGAACGCAGACGGACCTGAAGGTCCGCCTCTCCATTCGAACGCCGGTCGGGCCGGCTGAATCCTGCCCCACATGTGGCCAGGCCGCCTGAAGGCGGCCCCTACGTACTGGGAACGACTTCGAGAACGTCGCCGGGCTGGGTGTCTCGCTCGGCGAGCGTGCCGGCGCGCATCTCGATCACGGCAAACGCCCGCAGCGCACCGCTCATGCGCCACGGCTTCACGCCGGCGCGGGTCTTCACCACCCGGCCATCGCGGCGCACGAAGATCAGGTCCAGATCGAACTTCATGAACCAGGTGTGGACCGCGTTCGACGGCGCGATCAGCATCGCTTCGCCGTCGGCCAGCGAGGTGTGCTTCAAGAGGCCGGTCTTGCGAGTGGCCGAGTCGAGCGCCGGCAGGAGTGTGCTCGCCAGCGTGTCCCCGGTGCGCTGATTGCGGAGGCACAGCCCCGCGGGGCTGGCGTTGAGGAGCGGGCGGAGAAAGTGCGCGCGCGCCATGATGCGATCCGTCCGGTCAGGGCTCGGGGACGCCGAGCTGACGCATGCGCGTGCCCAGCGCCTTGAACCCGATCTGCAGCGCGTCGGCGGCGATCGACTTGTTGCCGCGCGCGTCCTTGAGCGCCTGCTCGATCTTGCGCCGCTCCACTTCTGCCGAGATGCGCCGCAGCGCCTCGCTCATCGTGCCCGAAAGGTCGATCTGGTCCCACGGACTGGAAGGCGGCGCCGGCGCGGCCGGCGTGGATCCGCTGCCGTTGCCGGAAGCGGTCGACGGCACCAGCGGCGGACCCGGCTGACGGAACGACAGGCTTAGATGGCGCGGCTGGATGGTGTCGCCCTCGGTCAGGATCACCGCGCGCTCGATGCAGTTCTGTAGCTCGCGCACGTTGCCCGGCCAGCTGTAGTTGCGCAGCTCCTCGACCGCCCCGTCGGACAGCAGCAGCGGCTTCTTGTTGACGTCGCGGCAGAAGCGGTCCACGAAGTGGTGCGCCAGCGTCATGATGTCGTCGCTGCGCTCGCGCAGCGGCGGGATCTGGATCGGAAAGACCGACAGCCGGAAGTACAGATCCTCGCGGAACTGCCGCTCCGCGACGCGCGTCTTGAGATTCCGGTTGGTGGCGGCCACCACGCGCACGTCTACGTGCAGCGACTGCGTGCCGCCCACGCGCTCGAACTGCTTCTCCTCGAGCGCGCGCAGAATCTTTGCCTGCAGCGTCAGCGGCAGGTCCCCGATTTCGTCGAGGAAGAGCGTCCCGCGGTGCGCCATCTCGAAGCGTCCGGGCTTCCGATTCGCGGCGCCGGTGAAGGCGCCCTTCTCGTGGCCGAAGAGCTCGGTCTCGAGCAGCGTCTCGGGGATGGCCGCGCAGTTGATGGCGATGAACGGGCCGTCCTGGCGCGGGCTGAGCGCGTGAAGCGCTCGGGCAAAGAGCTCCTTGCCGGTGCCGCTCTCTCCTTCGAGGAGCACGGTGGCATCGGTGCCGGCCGCGCGGTGCAGGTGCTGCAGCACGGTGCGCAGCGTGGGATCGTCGCCGATGATGCGCGGTGCGCCGCGCTTCTCGGCCAGCTCCTCGCGCAGCACCATGTTCTCGGTGAGCACGCGCCGGTGCGCCAGCGCTCGGGCCACCATCAGCGAGAGGTGATCGGGGTCCACCGGCTTGGCCAGGAACTCCATCGCCCCTTCCTTCATGGCGGACACGGCGTCCTGGATGCTGCCGTAGGCGGTCATCACCACCACCTGCAGATCCGGGTCGAGTTCCTTGGCGGCGCGCAGCACGCCGAAGCCGTCGCCGTTCGGGAGCTTGAGATCGGTGAGCACCACGGCGGGCCGCGCCTGGCGCATCTCCTGGATGGCCTCGCTCTCGTCGCGCGCTTCCACCACGGCGTGCCCCTGCGCTTCGAGCGCAAGGCGCAGCATCGTGCGCAGCGAGTCCTTGTCCTCGACGAGGAGTACGGGAGAAGACGGCATGGGCGCCCGAAGCGCGGCGGTTAGCGGAGCCACCCGGGCGGCACGCCGCTCTTGCGGGCTTCTTCCTGGAGATCGGCCAGCGCCTTGGTGTGCTGCTGGATCTCCTTCTTCACGCGATCGAGCTCGGTGAGTGCCCGCTGCCGATCGGCGGACACGATGCTCCGCTGTGCCGGATCGTCGCGGGCCGAGAAGTCGGCCGTGAGGCCGTTGATCCGGCTCTGAAGCGAGTCGGCAAAGAGCCTGGCGCGTTCGAGCGCGGCGTCGAGATCCTGCCGCCGCTTCTTCCACGACGCGGCATCCCCTTTCGGGTCGGAAGGCCTGGCGTCGGCCTTGGCGTCTTCTTTCGCGTCGGTCTTGGGGTCGGGTTTGGTGTCGGTCTTCGGAGCCGCCTTGGCGTCGGTCTTCGCGTCGCTCTTGGCGTCCGCTTTGGTATCGGACTTGTCGCTCGCCTTCGCGTCGCCGTCAGCCGGCTTGGCGTCGGTGGCCGCCGCGGGCGCCGGCCGCAGATCGTCGTTGGTGTAGACCTTCCCGGCGGTCTTGCGACGCGCCTCTTCCTGCTTCGCGACGTCGCCCAGCGACTGCGCGGGCGCGCCGGAAGTCAGCACCGCGGCGAGAGCCACGAGCACGACCACGATCTGCACGGCGATGCGGCGAAGGGGCGGAAGTGTCATCACGGGCTGCCTATGTTTTCGGCCGATGTCCCCCGTCTCCGCAGCACGGAATTCACGTGATTTCACGCCAGACGCGCACGCGGAGCTGGGCCGACGGCCAGCGCGGGTCCCGTTCGACCACCGCCTCGATGGCGCGCCGGGCGCCGGAAGGCCCGTAGGCCCGCGCGTGCAGCCACACGGCGCCGCGGCCCGGATTGGTCCGATTGGCGGCGTCGAGCAGGGCCGGGGGGCCGCCGTCGCGCAGCGGCTGCGCGTCGTTTTCCGCCGGATCATCGGCCACCCAGATCACAAGATAACTCCGCGCGGCGACGGTTGCATCGGGCAGCAGCTGAGCCAGCGGCCCGGACGCAAACACCGTCCACCGCGGGTTGTTGCGCCCCCAGGGTCGCGCGGCGCTCACTCGATCCATGTCCGCGTCGCCGCACGCGTCGGCGCCGCATCGCAGGCGGTTCGTCTCCTGCTGCACGTCCATGCGGCTGCCATCCGGCAGCGCGACCACTCCGCCCCCGTCGTGGAACGGCGACGTCACCGCTCCGGCGAGGACCGCATCCCAGTCGGCCAGCGCCAGATCGGCCAGCGCGCGCTCGAGCCCGGCGTCGGCCGCGTGCAGCGTCTGGACCGCGTCGCGCTGGTTGGCGGCGATGCCCACTTCCACCGTCGTGGTCAGCGCAAGGCTCAGGCCGAGCGCCAGCAGCAGCGACGTGGCCGACATCACCGCGACGAGCGCGATGCCGCGCTCGCTCCCCACTGCGCGTGCCGTCATGGCGCCGCCCCGAGATTGCGCGGCGTCACGTCGAGCACGAACTGCTGATCCGGCGCGAAGAACTCCGCCGTGGTGGAGGTGCCACCCTTCGCGAACAGGCGTCCCGCGGGGCCGCGCATCGCCGCCACGGCCACCTGCACGCGGAGACGTAAACGGACGCGGCGGATGCGCAGCAGATCGGCGTCGTACCGCGCCGCGTGGGCAGCGTCCGGGCACCACGGACCGTCGCGGAACCAGGCCGGGTCGAGCGGCACCGGCGACGGCGTGGGCGCGAGCTGCGGCAGCGGCGGCAACGGTGCCGGGCCGTAGGTGGTGGAGGGCCGTGGAGGATCCGCGGCTGCGACGAGCGCCAGCGTGCGCGGCGGCGACGGGTCGCCGAAGTAGTCGATGTGAAAGTCCACCACGTTGTCCACCACCGGACGCTCGGTGCGGAAGCCGTCGTATCGCACCAGCTGCAGCGCGCCGGTCGCCGCATCGGGCCGGACCAGATAGGTGGGTGCGGCCACTTCGGCCATCACCGCACCGCCGTCGTAACTGGCTGAGAGTCCGCTGTGCTGCACCCGCACGCGGGCGCCGGCCACGTCGATCACCGTCGCCACGTCGAACGCGCCGTGCCCATCGAAGAGGGCGACGCGCATGCCGGCGGTGAAGCCGCACACCCGCTCGTGGACCAGCGCGCCGCAGTTGGGCGCCAGATCCACCAGCAGCTCGCGGCCGAGATCGAACGCGTGCAGGACGTCGGCTTCGGCGCGCGTGTCTGGCACGTAGACGAGGCTGAGCGCGTCCGGGCGGTAGAAGACGCCGCCGCGCGCGTCGTCGGCCTGCCCGCGGCGATAGGGCGCCACCGGCGGAAAGCGCCGCACGAGCGGACCCGCCAGGTTGGTGGCGAGCGGGCCCGCGCCGGCCATCAGCAGATCGTGGCCGATGGCCGACGCCGCTACCCGCGTCCTCTGCTGCATGTCCGCCACTTCGGGCTGCGCGCGAAAGGCGAGCTGCGCGCGTACGGCCGCCGAGCCAGCCACGGCCGTCACCGCGAGCAGCACTCCCGACGCCACCAGCAGCTCCGCCAGGCTCACGGCCGCCGCCTGGCGCGCACGGTAACCGCGCCGGCCAGCTCCTGATCGCTTCCGGTCCCGAGCACCCGCACACGCAGGATCAACAGATCCGGACTGCCGCCGGACAGGTCCACCGCCCAGCGGCGGCGATAGCGCGCGCCGAGCGTGGCGGGATAGTCCACCCAGCCGGCAGTGTCGCGCTGCAACGTGCCGGCGGGCGACGGCTGCAGCGACGCGTCGGTGACCGGCCCGCCCGCGTCGTCGAATGTGAACACCAGCGAGCGCAGGTCGTCGACCTTCTGCCACGCCAGCAGCGTGGCGTCGCTGACGCCGCGGGCGCCGGCGATGGCACCGGTGGCGGCGGCCACCAGCTGCGCCACGGACAGCACGGCGCAGCCGAGGATCGCGGACGCCACCATGACTTCGATGAGCGAGAAGCCGGGGGAGGAATCAAGGCGGGACATGGCGTCGAGAGGTGCAATGGACGCGCCGCTCGTAGCTGCAGGCCTTCAGGCCTGCCACAGAGAGCGGACCTAAAGGTCCGCAACTACGTACGAGGAATCAGCCGATTTCGACGGCGGTGATGGTGGCGGTTTCCGCGTCGCCGGCGCGCAGCGGGAACACGATCTGGAACGAGGCGCCGCCGAGCGGCGAGTCGCCCACAGTGACGCGCCCGTTGTGCGTGACCACCAGCTTCTGCACGATGGACAGGCCCAGGCCGGTGCCGCGCGAGCGGGTGGTGAAGAACGGCTGGAAGATCTTGGTGCGGGCCGGCTCGGGCACGCCCGTCCCGTTGTCGTCCACGGTGATGCGGCACATGCGCCCGTCGGCCTGCCCGCGGATCTCGATTCGCGGCGCCACGCCCGCCGTCTGGCACGCCTCGGCGGCGTTGCGAATGAGGTTGCCGAACACCTGCCGCAGCAGCACCTCGTCGCCTTCGATGTGGCCGAATTCTCCGCTCACCTCGACGACGGTCTGCGCCGGCAATTCATGCGCGAGCTCGTCGGCGGCGCGATGGATCACCGCCTCGAGATCGACCGGCAGGAAGACCACCTGCTCGGGCCGCGCGAAGTTGAGGAAGTTGGTCACTACGTGGCCGAGCGCCTCGGTCTCCTGGCGGATCCCGGCCACGTAGGGGCGGTAGGTCGCCGGCAGATCCTCGGGGCGCAGCAGGCGGCTGTAGCCGTGGATGGTCGCCAGCCCGTTGCGGAACTCGTGGGCGATGCCGGCCGTGAGCTCCCCTACCCGCGCCAGCGCTTCCTTGAGCCGCAGCTGGTCTTCGAGCTCCAGCATCTGCGTGAGGTCCGAGAACAGGCAGATGGCGCCCTGGCTCGAGCCGTCGGCCGAGAGCGGAGACACGGTCACCGCGAGCTGCGTCACTTCGCCGCGGCTGCACGGGATCCGGCGCCGCGGCACCGGCGCCGCGGTGGCGAGGCAGCGTGCGATCAGCTCCTGCAGTTCGGGCACGTCGGCGAGGAACGCGCGATAGTCGCGCCCCACCACGTCGCCCGGCGCGCCCAGCATCCGGTGCCCGGCCGGATTGAGGATCTCCACGCGCCCATCGCGATCCACCACCAGCAGCCCCGCGGCCAGGCTCTCGACGATCTGGCCGTTCAACTGCTCGGAGGTGATGGCGCGGATGCTCATCGCGTGTTCCTGCGCCTTCAGCTTCGACACCGCATCCTGCAGCGCCACCGACAGGAGCGCGGCCTCCGAGCCGCTGTCGCGCAGCCGTTGCCGCGCGCCCTTGGCCGCCGACGACAGCCGCAGCACCGCGAAGATCAGCATCATCACCGCGACAGCGGCAATCGCCATGAGCGCGAGGTTGACGAGGCTGGCCTGGTTCATCGGTAGAACGACACGTACCAGGTGAAGATCTGGTCGCCGGCCACTGCCGCCACCACGGCGCCCACGGCCAGGAACGTCCCGAACGGCAGCGCCGCCTTCATGCCGCCCCGCCCGGACGTGAGCAGTGCCACGCCGACGAGCGCACCGGTGAAGGATGCGAAGATCAGCGTCACCAGCGTCAGCCGCCAGCCGAGGAAGGCGCCGATCATCGCCAGCATCTTCACGTCGCCCATGCCGAGCCCGTCGATGCCGCGCAGGCGATAGTAGGCTTCGCCGATCACGTAGAGCACGCCGCCGCCGATCGCCAGGCCGATGAGCGATTCCTTCCACCCGGGCGGCAGGAACAGGCTGAGCGCGAAGCCGATCGGCACGCCGGTCACGGTGATGACGTTGGGCAGGATGCGGTGCTGCAGATCGATGACGAAGAGCACGATCATCGCGCAGCCGAACGCGATGCGGACGAAGCCGAGCGGCGTTGCGCCGTACAGCAGGTAGGCGCCGACGAAGAGCGCGCCGGTCACGAGCTCGACGATCGGATACATCGCGCTGACGCGCGCCTTGCAGGTGCGGCAGCGGCCGCCGAGCGCGAGCCACGCGAGCACCGGCACGTTTTCGAACCACGACAGCTCGCGCTGGCACGCGGTGCAGCGCGACGCCGGCCACACGATCGACTGCTTGAGCGGCAGCCGGTAGATGCACACGTTCAGGAAGCTGCCGACGATGAGGCCGAAGGCGGCAAAAAACGTGACGACGAGGGCTGGCGGCACGGTGGTCATGGTCGTGCGCCGCCCTCCTTGGGCAGCGGCAGCAGCTTGGATTTGGGGTCGAGCGACACCGTCGAGCCGTCGAGCCGATAGGGCGCGCCGCTGGGATCGACGACCGCGCCGCGCACGAAGCCGGCGCGCGCGAGCTCGGCCCACGACGCCGGCGGACGCCCCTCCCTGGCGGTGAACGCCGCCACCACCTTGGTCAGCAGGTCGATCTGATCCATGGCGTCGAGCTGCTTCAGCCGCCGATCGGCCTCGCCGCGGAACCAGTCGTCCTGCGCGGTCTGCTCGATCTGCTGCCACATCAGGCGCGACGACTTCCGGTTGCCCCCTTCCGCCAGCGTCACCGCGGCGAGCGGCCCCATCCACGTCGGCGCGCCGGGCAGGCGCGACGCGCGGCCGAACCAGTCGGCGGCGGCGGCATAGTCCTGGTGCGACCAGTAGTAGACGAACCCGATCGCCTGATGCAGCCGCCAGTCGTCGGGCCGCGCTTCCACCCCGCGCTGCAGCAGCTTGATCGCCAGATCGGGGCGCCCGGGGCCGCCAGGCGGCGGCTCGGCCAGGAAGAGCGCGCCGAACTGATAGGCCACGGCGAACGACGGGTCGAGCGTCGTCGTGAGCTCGAGGAGCGGATAGAGCAACGAGTAGCTGCGATCGGCGGTGCGTCCCAGCTTGGTGTCGCCGTACAGCTGCACGGCGCGAATCCAGTAGACGTCCGCGAGGAGCGACTTGTACGAAAGCGCCATGCGCTGCAGCGCCGCGGGCGAGCGCACGTAGAGGAGGCTGTCGGGGCCGGCCGGCAGCTCGCCGCCGCGCTCGCGCAGCGCCTGCAGACCGATGGCCGACGCCATCAGCATCACGAGCAGTACCGGGGTGAAGAATCGGCGCCCCATCGGCTACTTGAAGTCGCGTCGCGAGAACACGGCCACCGAGGCCGTGAGCAGCAGCGCGATGTAGACGCCGCCGTAGAGCGCGGTGGTGGCGAGATAGCTGGCGGGCACCGCCTGCGCGTAGACGGCCTGCTGCTTGATGTCGAACGCCGAGAAGTTCGGCAGCACGTAGTAGAGCCCGTGCGCGAACCAGGCGGCCGCGCGCGAATCCACCACGCCTTCGAAGTTCTTGAGGTCGGCGTTGAAGTGGCCGACCACCCACAGCCCCAGCGTGAAGCCGGCCGACAGGAAGGGGCTGGAAAAGGTCGAGAAGAAGAGCGCGATCGCCGTCACCAGCATCAGCTCGACGAGGATCAGCCCCACCGCGCGCAGCATGCCGAGGTCGGTGGCCGGGGCCGGCCAGCTGGCGCGCACTTCGGCCGGCACCGTCGTCGCCATGTAGGCGAGCACGACATACCAGGCCACCACCATCACCAGCACGTTGACGACCAGCGTCAACCCCAGCCCGCAGTACTTGCCGAGGATGAACTCGGCGCGGCTGAGCGGCTTCGACAGCAGGCTGTAGATGCTGCGGCGCTCCACCTCTTTCCACACCAGACCGATGCCGATGAACACGGCAATCATCAGCCCGAAGGTGGCAATGGCCGCGAGGCCCAGGTCCTTGATGATCTTGATGTCCTGCCCGGCGGTGAGCTGGCCGATCAGATACGACGCCGCCATCAGCAGCACGGCGAACGCCACCAGGTTGTAGAGCACCTTGTCGCGCACCGACTCGCGGAACACGCTCACGGCCACGGTGCCGACGGTACGCAGGGCGCTCATTCGAGCCCCCGATCGGTTTTGGCGCCGGCCACCTGGCGCACGAAGAAGTCCTCGAGCGTCTCGCGCAGCGGGTTGAGCGAGACGAGCTGCGCCCCCGCGGCCGTCATGTCGGCGAGCAACCGCTCCGGCGAGGTGCCGAGCGGCAGATCGAGCGCGTAGCGATCGGGCCCGAGCGGCAGCGCCTTGAGCACGCGGCCGTCCTTGAGCGCGCACTCGAGCGCGCCACCCGGCACGTGGCTCATCACCAGCTCCCAGCCATGCACCTGGAACGCGAGGATCTCGGAGAGCGGGCCCGACGCCACGAGCCGCCCCTTGGCCACGATGGCCACGCGGCTGCAGAGCGCCTCGGCGTCGGAGAGCACGTGCGAGCTGAAGAACACCGTGCACCCGCGATCGCGCAGCCGCAGAATCAGCTGGCGGATTTCGCGGCGGCCGAGCGGGTCGAGCCCCGACATCGGCTCGTCGAAGAACACCACCTCGGGATCGTTGATGAGCGCCTGCGCGATGCCGACGCGCTGCAGCATCCCCTTCGAGAACTTGCGGAGCTGAAGCCGACGCTCGGCGCCGATGCCCACCTCGTCGAGCAGGCGCGACGCCCGCTGCCGCCGCTCGGCGGCGCCGTAGCCGAAGAGGCTCGCGAAGTACTCGAGCAGCTCCTCGGCGGTGAGGTGATCGTAGAAATAGGGGTTCTCCGGCAGGTAGCCGATGCGCCGCTTCACCTCGGCCGAGCCCACGGGCGCGCCCAGGATCCGGGCGGTGCCGGAGGTGGGGTAGATCAGCTGCATCAGCAGCTTGAGCGTGGTGGTCTTGCCGGCGCCGTTGGGGCCGAGGAAGCCGAAGACCTCACCCTGCCCCACCGCGAGGGTCAGCCCCTCGAGCGCAAGATACGGGCGCGGGCGCCAGAACCCGATGGAGTAGTGCTTGGTGAGAGCCTCGGTTCGAATGGCGTCCATACACACGCGAGAGGAGGCTCGCCGGCCTCGCCTCGGCGCTGCCCCGCCTTGTCTCCTAGGTCTTCTTCGCGAGCAAGTATGCGATCACGGCGTCGAGAGCCGCCGGCCGCAGGCTGTTGATGCGGATCCCGTTCAAGAAGAACGTGGGCGTGCCGTTCACCCCCACCGACGTTCCGAGCTTCACGTCCGCGCGGACCGCCTCAATGGTTTTCGGATAGTCGGCATCGAAACTGTTGACTTGTGCAATTTCGGAAAGGCCCCGCTTGATCAGGTCGACCGAAAAGCTGTCCTGGCGTTCGAACAGCCAGTTCTCGAGCTCCTTGCCCTTGGCCGGGTCCTTGGCCTTGGCCAACCGCACCGCCACCGCCGCTTCGCACGCAAAGGCGTGGGCCATGCCGGCGCCGCACTTCGAGTTGAGCGGGAAGTCGCGCGTCTCGTAGCGGAAGTCCTGCGGGTTCGACGCCTCGTACTTCGCCACCAGGTCCTTGTAGGCGAAGTAGGTCATGCGGCACGCCGGGCACTGATAGTCGTTGAACTTGACGATGTACACCTTGACGCCCTGCGGCTGCAGCGCCGCCACCTCGGGCACCTTCGGCTGCGCGTCGATCCACTTGTGCAGTTCCTCGATCGTCGCCGGATCCAGCGTCTCCACCGGGATGACCGGCGCCTGCGCGGGGGCACCCGCTTCGAGGATCGCCTCGCGCGGGAAGAGCGCCACCAGCGCCAGCGAACCAACCAGCCACAATGCGCCGAGCCCCATCGCGCTCGGGCTTCCAACCACCCCGCCGATGTCGTTGCCGACGTTCGACAGGAGCGAGCCGAGCGGCGGTGCCATCGAGCTCGACACCAGGAAGATGCCGACGACCGACACGTACACCGCCATGCAGAGCGGGCACGCCTTGCCGAGCACGAAGAACGACGCGTAGGCGAAATAGAAGACGCTCGCCAGCCCGATGACGGACAGGAGGAACGTGTAGCCGGCCGCGCGGCCCGCCGACTCGCTGCGCGGGTTCCGCATGCCATAGCCGGTAAACAGCAGCACGAGCGCCGACCAGACGACGCCGCCCGCGGCCACCGGCACGCCGGCCACGGTGCCGTACGCGCTCTTGTAGACCGCCTCGCAGCTCACTTTCTCGCTGACGTCGCAGAAGCTTTCGTAGCTGGGGTCTTTGATCAGCTGATAGTGGACATAGAGCGAGGCCACCGAGGCGGCAAACGCCACCAGGGCCAGCACCAACAGGGCGGGGCGACCGTACTTCGAAATCATAGCCAGCGGATTTTACTGCACCGGCGAGCCGGCCTTGGCGTCCGCCAGCGGGCCGGTGCCCTGCTTGATCAGGCTGGTTTCATCGACGCCGAAAAAGCGCGTGCCGGTGGTGCCCGGCTGCGCTGGGTCGGCGGTGGCAAAGAAGCCGGTCTTGGGATCGGCTGCCGCGCCGTTGCACGTCACCGCCTTGTCGGCCACCTTGGTCGACCCGGGCCCTTCGGAGATGGTGAAGAAGTAGCCGCTCTTGGCGTGGTCCGGGTCCACGGCCGCGGCCACGTCTTCGCGCAGGAAGGGCGACCCGCCCGCCACCGGCGGCTTGGCCAGGTCCGCCATCGACACCGCGTAGCCCCCGTTGCCGCAGGCCGAGGCGTAGGCCGCTTCCGCGTCCGCAATCGCCTTCATCGACCCGATGGCCGAGGCCTCGTAGCCGTTCATGCGGTAGCGCTTGAGCCCGGGCACGGCCAGGGCCGCCAGGACCGCGATGATCGCGACCACGATCATCAGTTCGATGAGCGTGAACCCGCGGTCCGAGTGTCTCTTCATAAGGGGTGGCTCCAATCCAGACGCTCATTCTGGCACATTGGTCTTCCACAGCCCCTTAGCCCCTCAGCCCCCAGCCCTCTCCAGCGTCCGTACAAAAAGAGAGGGCCGGCAGAAGCCGGCCCTCTCGAGTCCTCCGTGCCGAAGCTACTGGAGGGGGATGCCCGCCGTGATGTCCGGCAGCGCCTTGGTGTCCTGACGGATCATGCCGCTGTGGTCGGTCGCGAAGTAGCGCGTGCCCGTGGTGCCCGCGGTGCCCGGCTCGGTCGTCGCGAAGAACTGCGTGCTCGAGTCAGCGCCCGCCGCATTGCAGGTGTCCGCGTTGGCGAGAACGGTCGTGCCCGAGGGGCCGTCCGCAACCGTGAAGAAGTAGCCGCTCTTCAGGTGCGTCGCGTCAACCGCGGCGCCGAGGTCCGCCGGGATGAACGACGGGCCGCCAGCGGTCGGCTGCTTGGCGAGGTCCGCGATGTCCACCGCGTATCCGCCGCCGCCGCATGCCGAAGCGTAGGTCGCTTCCGCGCTGGCGATGGTGCGGATGGAACCGATGGCCGACGCCTCGTTACCCGACATACGGGCGCGGAGCAGGCCGGGCACGGCGATCGCCGCGATGATGCCGATGATGGCCACAACGATCAGCAGCTCGATCAGCGTAAAGCCTTCGTTCTTCTGCATCTTCTTCACTTGTCAGTCTCCTTCGTTCAGCGCCCGGGTCAAACCCGTGCGGGTTCCTGCCTAATCAGGCGCCGCGACTCGTGCGCCTCCCGATGAACCCTGAAAGAGCAACGGGGGTGCCAACGCTGCGAGAGGCGCATAGGCCACCGCAACGAGCGGAAGGAGAGCGACGCGCCGTGCGCGTCTGTGCAGAACGGTGGCGGTGCGAACGCGCGCAACCGGTCGGGAGGTTGACACTAACTGTCAGGGACGAGCGCCACGAAGTGGCAGTCTCTGCGCGTGGCCCCGGGATCTCCCGGGCACGGAATGCCTTTCGCCTCTGGCCTTTGGCCTCTACTTATCGAGCGCGTGGCGGAAGTGCTCGATGGCGTCGGTCTCGGTGAGGCCGACGAGCTCTTTGGCGTAACTGGTTCCCCCGGACGGCCGGGTCGCGGCCACACGGCCGCTCTCGATTCGGAAGACGTCGTCGTCGACGAACATCGGGGTTTCCCATTCCTGCTCGTCGCGCAGCATCAGGAGATAGGTGCCCCCCGCCTCCAGGTCGGGCGTGCGGCGGCGAATGGCCAGGTCGCGGCCGCGCCATTTCGCCCGGCCGCCGATCGTCGCAATCCGTATCGTGGCACCGGTAGTCATGGCACCGTGCGCCTTGAAGGCTTCGAGCACCATGACATCGCTCTCGGTAACGACCATGACGACCGGCCGAATCGCCGCGCCGGGATTGCCCTCCTGCAGCGCGCCGCTGATGTCGACTGCACGCGATTGCGCCGGGCCGACGACGCGTACCAGCAGTGCGGCGTGGACGAACGCCAGCCGCTCGGCGAGCGTCCGTCCGGCCGGTATGACCTCAAGGGGCGGCGGCTGGATAGCCTCGTATTTGTGATGCTGGGCGCCGGCAACCGCGACGCTCGCGACCAGGCAGGCCAGGGCGACGACGCCCCTATTCATCGCCTTCGCGTAGCTTGTATTTCTTCGCGTAGTAGCGGAACGAGCGGAAGCTCATACCGAGCATATCGGCGGCCTTCACCTGCACGCCGCCGGCGCGCTCGAGAGCGAGCGCAAGGTAGTGGCGGTAGAACGCCTCGCCGCGGGCCTCGAGGTCGAAGCCCTCGCCAAGATCCGGCAGGCCGGCCTCGGACGTGCCTTCGGCGGCGCGCTCGGCGCGTCCTGCCCGCAGATGCGCCGGCAGCGACTCCGGCAGCACCACCGGTGACGGCTCCAATGCCACGGCGCGCTCGATGACGTTCTGCAGTTCGCGGACGTTGCCCGGCCAGTCGTAAGCGTCGAGCAGCGCCTGCGCCTCCTGCGAGATCGACGTCACCGGCTTCCCCATCTGCTCGGCGAACTTCGGCAGGAAGTGCTCGGCGAGCAGCGGGATGTCCTCGCGGCGATCGCGCAGCGGCGGCAGGTGCACCTCGATGACGTTGATCCGGTAGTACAAATCCTCGCGAAACTTCCCTTCGCCGACGATCTTCGAGAGATCCTGGTTGGTGGCCGCCACGACGCGGATGTCGGCCTGTACCTCTTCGGTCCCCCCGAGGCGGCGGAAGCGGCGATCCTGCAGCACGCGCAGGAGCTTCACCTGCATCGTGGCGTTCATCTCGCCGATCTCGTCGAGGAAGATGGTGCCGCGCTCGGCCACCTCGACGAGCCCCTTCTTCATCGTGTCGGCGCCAGTGAAGGCGCCTTTCATGTGGCCGAAGAGCTCGGACTCGAGCAGCGTCTCCGGCACCGCGCCGCAGTTGAGGGCCACGAACGGGTGCTCGCGGCGCAGCGAATTCTCGTGGATGGCGCGGGCCACCATCTCCTTGCCGGTCCCCGACTCGCCGGTGACGAGCACGGTGCTGTTGGTCTTGGCGATGGTGCCCACCATCTGGAAGAGCGCCAGCATCGCCGGGCTGCGCCCGATGACGTTCGAGAGCCCGTGCTGCGCGTGCAGGGCGCGCTTCAGCAGGACGTTCTCTTCCTTCAGCCGGCGCGCCTCGAGGTGCTGGCGGATCTTCAGCCGCAGCTCGTCGACGTTGAACGGCTTGGTCAGATAGTCCACGGCCCCCAGGCGCATCGCCTCGACGGCGCTCTCGGTGGACGCGAACGCGGTCATCATGAAGACGACCATGTCGCGGTTGACGTCCTTGGCCACCCGCAGCACGTCCACGCCGGTCGCGTCGGGCATTTGAATGTCCGACAGCAGCAGGTCGAAGCTCTCGCGCCGCAGCAGCTCGATGGCACGCTTGCCGTTCTCGGCCACCTGCACGTCGTAGCCGTCGCGCTTCAGGACGATCTTCAGCATGTCGCGCATCGACTGCTCGTCGTCCACCACCAGCAGGCGGGCTTCGATCTTCGCCGGCGCCGGGCGGGCCGGAGGGCGCTGCGTGACGGTGGAAGCCAACGGCGTCACGAGGCCACCCCCGCGAGGCCGGGCTCGTGTTCGGACGCGGCCGGCTCGCCCTGCGCGGCCGGCAGCAGCACGCGCATGGAGGTGCCTTCACCCACCCGCGACGTGACGTGAATGGTGCCCTTGGCGTCGGTGATGATGCGATGCACGGTGGCGAGCCCGAGGCCGGTGCCTTTCTCGAAGGAGCTGCGGAACGGCTGGAAGATGCGATCGATGTCGGCGGGCGCGATGCCGCAGCCCTGATCCTCGACCCGCAGGCCGACGGTCTGCCCGTCCGACGGTTCGGCGATCAGGCGGAGCCGGCCGCCCTCGGGCATGGCGCGCAGCCCGTTGGTGGCGAGGTTCCACACGATCTGGCGCATCTGGTTTTCGTCGAACTCCAGCCACACCGGTTCGCTCGGAACGTCCACGTCCACCGCGTGGTGGTCCTGCACGTCGGCGCCGTTGCGCAGAAGACGGGCCGTGTCGCTGACCAGCTGCGCCAGGTCGAAGCGGGTCACCGTGGCGCGCTGCGGACGCGCGTAGGCGAGGAACGAGCGGATGGTCTCGTTCAGCCGCTCGGATTCGCGCAGCACGATGTCCATCAGCTGTTCCTGATCGGCATCGAGCGGCAGTTCTGCACGCAGCACCTGCAGCGAGCCGGACATGGATGCGAGCGGATTTCGGATTTCGTGGGCGATGCCCGCGGCCATCTCCCCCACCGCCGCGAGGCGCTGGCGGACGCCCGACTCGCGCTCGAGCCGCTTGACGTCGGTGACGTCCTGGAAGGTGAAGAGATAGCCGGTGCGGCCGTCGGGAAACGACAATCGTGCCGCCGTGACGCCGAGCTCGATGTCGCGGCCGTCCTCGGTCCGGACGGTGAAATCGCCACGCTGGCTGCGGGTGCGCCCCAGCGTGCTGAGCCGGTTGACGAAGTGTGCTGGCAGCCCGAGCACCGAGGCGGCATTGCGGCCGACGGCCTTCGACACCGCCACGCCGGTGATGGTCGAGGCGGCGCGGTTGAAGGTCAGGATGCGGCAGTCGGTGTCGGCGGTCACCAGACCGCTCACGAGGCTGTTGATGACGTGATCGTTGAAGGCGCGCAGGTCTTCGAGCGTCTCGGAGGCGGTGGCAAGGCGGCTGCCGGTGAAGCGCAGACGGTCGGCCAGCGCGCCGGCGAGCGACCCGACGGCGAGAAAGCCGAACAGGTTGGTGGCCAGGACGTACTGCGCGAAACGCGGCGCCGGCAGCCCGGACTCCGGGGTGACGGCCCAGTGCGGAAAGGTGTTGAGCGTCGTGTACTGGCTGAGCACGATCCCCAGGTAGAGCACCGCGCTCACCGCTGCCACCTGGAGCGCCCCACGCCGGTGGCGCAGCGTGCTGGCGGCGAGGATCGGCAGCAGGTAGAGCGACGAGAAGTCGCTCTTGATGCCGCCGGTCACGAAGATGAACGCCGAGACCAGGGCGGCGTCGACGGTGAGCTGCAGGTCCACCAGCCACGGGTTCTCGTCCACGTAGCGCAGCGTGGCCAGGTAGACCACGCTCAGCCCGTAGGTGAGCCCGATCAGGAAATAGAACGGATTGATCGGAAAGGCGCCCGGCGTGGCCAGCTGCACCAGCGTGGCGGTGCCGAGGATGATCGTGGAGATCACCACGCGGCCGGCGACGAACGGCGACACCCGTGACCGCAGGGTCACTCGCGGCGCGCCGCTCTCGCTCTCGCTCTGCGCCAGGCTCACAGCCTACCCGCCGGTCAGCTTGCTGATCAGGCTGAAGATCGGCATGTACATCGCGATGACGATGCCGCCGACCACGCCGCCGAGCACCGCGATCATGAGCGGCTCGAGCAGCGTCAGCAGGCCGGCCACCGCCACGTCCACTTCTTCTTCGTAGAAGTCGGCGATCTTGCCGAGCATGGTGTCGAGCGCGCCGGTGGTTTCACCGACGCTGATCATCTGCACCACCATCGGCGGGAAGACCGAGGTTTCCTTGAGCGGCGCGGCGATGGT